>OLSH01000348.1_pt1 | contig 43830 bp, 39 predicted proteins | sample 1643221 | NCBI WGS metagenome assembly OLSH01 (sample SAMEA3136681, study PRJEB25190) | human gut metagenome | biome: human gut; feature: human-associated habitat; material: faeces | place: Austria | collected 2013 | reverse complement strand
TGCCTCCGGCTTCCTTCAGACCCCACCTCACGATGACGCCCTTGCCATTGGCTGCACCCTTCCCACTGCCGGGCGGGTCAGGGACTTTCACCCGTTAGAACGTGCGCCCGCCGGGCGCACCTAAAAAAGGCGGCACCTGTCTTTAGGTACCGCCTGCGGTCATTCTTAGTGAATTCAATTTAATTATGTTCCTGCAAAGGCATATTACATCTCGCCTAATCCGCTCTCAATGGCCTCGGTCAGGGTCTTCATGGCCTCTTCCTCGTCCTCGCCGTCACAAATCAGGTTAATCTCAGTGCCGCACTTAATTCCGGCTGCCATAACGTTCAGAACGCTCTTAGCAACAATCTTCTTCTCCCCACATTCAATTGTGATGTCGCTCTTGAACTTCATAGCTGTCTGTGAAAGAACGCCTGCTGGTCTTAAGTGTAATCCGGATGGATTTACAACCGTTAATGTTTTGCTGATCATAATACACTCTCCTTATTCACTATTTTGTACTCTTGGACACTGCCATTGCCCATGTCCCTTATGAAAGATTCTATTACATCTGACTTCCTATGTCAAGTTAATCGGAAAAATCCCAAGCAACTTTTTCACAATCTTGAGGTCAGAAAAAAGCGCCGGCATCATTCCTGCTGACGTACTGTCATGCATACGAAGGAGCTTAGCAGGCACCACATAACAGGCCCTTCAGGTTGGGCCCATCCTTCATTATGGCTTTGGATTTTCCTGTGACGCGCGTTCCTTTTGTCTCTGAACCGCTTCGGCCCGGGAATAGACGCAGCCGCAGTAATCCTGACGGTAAAGTCCGTACAATGCGGATAATTCCACGGAGCGCTTATAGCCGTTTTTCTTCTTGAAATCCGAAACCAGATAAGGGATTCCATACTGACCGGCCAGTCTGCATCCGATGTCATTGAGCCACCGGGCATTCTTTAAGGGGCTGATGGAGAGGGTGGTTGTGAAAAAATCAAAGTCCCCGGACGCGGCTGCCCTGGCGGCGCGACCCAGCCGCAGTTCATAGCAGCGGTGACACCGCTCCCCTCCCTCCGGGTCCTTCTCATGGCCTCTGGCAACGGAGAAGAATTCCTCCGGTTCATAGCTGCCTTCCAGGAACCTGACCGGCCTTGCAGTCTCCATTTCCCGTATCAGCCGTTCCTGCTCCTTCACTCTGGCCTCATACTCTGCCTCAGGAAAAATATTGGGATTGTAATAATACACGGTCACATCAAAGTATTGGCTCAGATATTCCAGCACATAGCTGCTGCAGGGAGCACAGCAGCTGTGCAGCAGCAGCTTAGGGACGCGGCCCTTTCCCTGCAGACCCTCTATGAGCCGGTCCAATTCCTTCTGGTAGTTGCGTTTCTGTCCTGGCTGTGTCATTCCTTTGCCATCCTTTCCTGAATCTTCCAAATCCGGTTTTTTCCTGAACCCTCTGTTATTTTTACCTGCCAAAAAGAGAGGCCGCCCGTTTACGGCCCCTCTATATTAAATGCTCCCAAATCTCCTCACCATAACAGTCATGCCAAAGACCTTCTGAATCTGAAGCCCCTGCATGGTAAGACTTACAGGAAATCTCTGATTCGTTTGCTTCTCACCGGATTGCGCAGCTTTCTGAGAGCCTTGGCCTCAATCTGACGGATGCGCTCCCTGGTTACATTGAATTCCTTGCCCACTTCCTCCAATGTACGGGGGTGGCCGTCTTCCAGTCCGAACCGCAACACAATGACCTGGCGCTCCCTCTCCTTAAGGTCTCCCAAAAGGGCGTCGATGTGTTCCCGCAGCATCACGGATTCCACATTGCCCTCCGGCGTCACCACATTGTTGTCCGCCACGAAATCACCAAGGTTGGAGTCGTCCTCCTCACCAATGGGCGTTTCAAGGGAAGCCGGTTCCCTGGCAATCTGCATGATTTCCATGACCTTATCTTCTGTCATATCAAGAGCCTCTGCCAGCTCTGTTACGGAAGGCTCATAGCCCAGCTCCAGCGTCAGCTTTCTCTGCATCTTGGACATCTTGTTGATGGTCTCTACCATATGCACCGGTACTCGGATTGTCCTCGCCTGATCTGCCAAAGCCCTTGTAACGGACTGGCGGATCCACCATGTAGCATATGTACTTAGTTTGTAACCCTTTGTATAGTCAAACTTTTCCACGCCCTTGATCAGTCCTAAATTGCCCTCCTGTACCAGGTCCAGGAAGCTCATGCCCCTGCCTGTATAGCGCTTTGCAATGCTGACCACAAGACGCAGGTTGGCCTCGATTAGCCTCTCTTTTGCAAACTCATCGCCGTCAGCCTTACGCTGGGCCAAATCAAGTTCTTCGTCTGCCGTAAGAAGGGGCACGGTGCCAATTTCTTTGAGATACATGCGGACCGGGTCCTCTGTTCCGATTCCCTCTAACAGGTCCACTGCATCCAGGTCGATTTCTTCCTCTTCTGCATCTTTAATGAAGCTGTCGTCGTCTAAATCCAGGTCCAAATCAATGTCATCAAGCAGAACAGTGTCCTCGGTAAGCATCGCTTCGTCCAGTACGGGGACCACATCAATGCTGCGGCCCTCCAGGTAACTGTAAATTTGGTCCATCTGTTCCGGTGACAGATTATCCCCGGTAAAAAAATCATTAATCTCCCCTGCATCCAACGTGTTGTGTTTGGTTTTTGCATGTTCGACCAGCTTTTCCAGCTTCTTTAAAAAATCGTCCTTTTCCACTGATAAACGTCCTTTCGCATAAAGGTAAATGTGGAAACTCCCACAACTTATCATTATATACCATCGAAAACCTTATTTCAACAATTTTCGACATTATTTTTTATTCTATCCGTTTCCGCCCTGATTCCTCTTCCGGATGATTCCTCAACAGAATCTGTACGTTCTCCCTGATATTTCCAATGGTGACCTCTGTTCTGGATCCGCCGTATTCGCCGTCCAGCACCCAGTCCACCTCCTGTTCCGAAGTAAGGCGTATGGATGATGTCTTAAACTTATGCACATACTCATTGGGTTCTTCCCTGAGAAACATGTAAGAGATGATATTGCTCAAATCCACCGGTGTCCTCGGCATCCGTATGAGCAGCACCTCAAAGAGGCCGTCATTGAGAGCCACGGACTGATTCACCAGTCCCTTAAACCCGCCTACACTGATGGTATTGGTCACCATGCCAAAGGCAAAATCCTCCTCCAGCAACTGTCCGTCCCACTCCACCTTCATATGATAGGGCTTCAGTCCTGCCAGGCTCTTTACACCTTCCAGCATGTACGCCTGGTGTCCCAGGAGATTCTTCCTGTCCTGGGATGTCAGATAGGACACCTCCGTAAAAGCCCCAAAGGCCGCTATATACATGAAATTCCTGTCTTCACAAAAGGTTCCGGTGTCAATGGCAAAAGGGGTTCCCTCCACTATATCCCAGGCAGCCAGGGGCATGCGCTTGGGTATTCCCAGGCTGGTGGCAAAGTCATTGGTGGAGCCGGCAGGAATATAGCCCAGAAGCGGCATTTTCTTAAGCTTCATCATTCCGGATATGGTTTCATTGAGGGTGCCGTCTCCGCCGCTGCACACCACCACATCCACCTTTTTACCCAGCCTGGCCACCACGTCCATGGCATCCTTCTGCTTTTGGGTCACGTGGACACGAAGCTCATATCCGGCCTTGGTGAAGATGTCCAGTATTTCCATCAGCTGTCCCTTAATCTGTTCCTTTCCGGAACGGGGATTGAATACAAACAACATTTTTTTCATCCTGCATTCCTCCCTTTCAGTGTAACCATTTTTGTCAATCTTATCCAATGAGCTTTGTATATGCATTAAATGCATTGGGCAAAGCGTAGGTGTGCTCCAGGTCCTCCCTGGATACCATGAAGCAGGATAAGGGTTCCTCTTCCTTTGAGAGAACCACCCTGTACCCTGTCATGTGCCACTCCACATGGGAAAACACATGCTTTGCCTCCGGCAGCGGCTCCACCGACTCCACTTGCTCCCGGTCAAGTCCCAGCACCTGCGGCACCGCCTCCCCGGAAGCCTTTCCCTCAATATTGGGAAGCTCGTAAAGGGAGGCCAGCAGCCCCTTGGGAGGGCGCTTGCGTATGGCCACCTTATTCTGGTATTCTATGATAAAAACGGTCCGGTCCTCAATCTTCCTCGCCTTACCCGGAGATTTGTACGGAATCTCCTTCCACCAGCCGTTCTTACCGGTAAGGCAGACGGAAGCCAGAGGACACTGGCTGCATCTGGGTTCGCCGCCGGGTATGCACACCAGGGCTCCGATTTCTATGAGTCCCTGGTTGTAGTGGCTGGCCTCATCCTGCGGCATCACGTCCTTAAGCACTGCCTCGATGCCAGCCTTTACAGAGGCTTTCTTTATATCCTCCCTATCTCCCAGGACCCTGGAAATGACACGGAGCACATTGCCGTCCACGGCCGGCAGCGGAATTCCGTAGGCGATGGAAGCAATGGCCCCCGCTGTATAGCTTCCGATTCCCGGCAGCCGGATCAGTTCATCAAAGGATGCAGGAAGGCAGCCGCCGTATTCTGACATAATCATCTTGGCCGCTGCCTTTAAATTTCTGGCCCGGTTATAATATCCCAGGCCTTCCCACATCTTCATGAGATGATCGTCTTTTGCCTGTGCCAGATGGGACACAGTGGGGAACGCTTCCATGAAGCGCTCAAAATAGGGCTTGACCGCCTCTACCCTGGTCTGCTGGAGCATGATTTCCGATATCCATACCCGGTATGGCTTCGGATCATCCCTCCACGGTAGGGAACGGGCCCTGGATGAATACCAGGCCAGCAGGGGGCGCTCCATGGCGCTGAGCCGTTCCCTGCGTCCTAGGGGCATCTCCTCCCTCTCCAGTACCTGAAGGCGGTCATACAAATGTCCTGTATCATACATATCCATATATACCTCTTACCGATACCTCTCCTGAAATGACGGCTGATACGTTTCCGTCCTCCCGTCTGACCAAAAGGCTGCCTTCATCGTCAATGCCCAGGGCCTTCCCTTTATACCGGTTTCTGGGGTCCAGCACCAGAACCTCCCTGCCCAGATTGACAAGGGCCTTATTGTAGTCATCCCTAAGACCTGACATATCGCATGTCTTCATGAAGATATCATAATAATATTCAAAACTGTCCGCCACCGCGGCAATGACAGAACTGCGCTTGATACTCCTGCCTGCCTCCAGCTTAAGGGAGGTGGCCGTCGCCTTGATTTCCTCCGGAAAATCATCCATATTTACGTTGATTCCGATTCCCGGAATCACATAGCGGATGCATTCCACTTCCGTGCTCATCTCCGTGAGGATTCCGCATATCTTTTTTCCATTAAGCACCGCATCGTTGGGCCATTTAATCATGGCCTCAAGTCCCGTGCTCTCCTTTACGCCCCTGACCACTGCCAGTCCTGCGATAAGTGTCAGCATGGATGCGCTCATGGGAGACATGGACGGCCTTAGCACCATGCTCATCCATATGCCTGTGCCGGCCGGGGAGACCCAGCTTTTTCCCCTCCGCCCCTTTCCGGCTGTCTGGCGGTCTGCCGCCACCAGTGTTCCGTGGGGAGCTCCCTCCTCTGCCAGTTTCCTGGCTCTTGTATTAGTGGAATCCGTCTCGTCAAAATATACCAGCCTGGTCCCAATCCACTGCGTATGAAGCATGGATGCAAGCTCAGCCTGGGTTATGACGTCAGCACCTTCCACAAGGCGGTATCCCCTGTTCCGGACCGCCTCAATTACATATCCTTCTTCCTTCAGTTCACCTACAGCCTTCCAGACAGCAGTGCGGGAAACTCCCAGCATCTCGCACAGCTGCTGTCCGGACAGGTAATCCCCGGTGCTTTTAAGCATCCGTAAAATCTCTGTCTTCATATGCCGCTCCTCTATGCCCAGATACTGATGGCGCTTAAGATGCCAAGGACCATAAGTCCTGCCGCCAAAGCCAGCTGCAGGATACTGGCGCCAAACTTCTTCTTATCCCTTCCCCTGGTCTTAAGCTCAAATATTCCGTTTACCGCGTTTAACAAGGCTGCCAGTAAAAACACCAGAGGGAAAAGCATATGATTTCCCTCCGGGTTAATGAATGACAGCACAGCCAGGATTACAATGGCAATCCCAAGCATCAGGTGTACCATGTCCAGGAATACCCCGGAATGGCGTTCACTCCGTCCTCTCTGTCCCTGCATATATTATGATTCTCCTAACGTTGCAAGCATAACTGCTTTGATGGTATGCATCCGGTTCTCAGCCTCGTCAAACACAACAGACTGGCCGGACTCAAATACTTCGTCTGTTACCTCCAGCTCGGACACATGGAAACGCTCTCCCATCTCCTTGCCAATCTTGGTCTTAAGGTCATGGAATGAGGGCAGGCAGTGCAGGAAAATGGCCTTAGGTCCAGCCAGGTCCATGACAGCCTTTGTCACCTTATATGGAGTCAGGTCCTTAATCCTCTCCTCCCATACCTCGTCAGGCTCACCCATGGATACCCACACATCCGTATCAATGATATCCGCTCCCTTAACAGCTTCCGCCACATTCTCAGTGAGGGTAACGGAACCGCCGCTGGCCGCCGCATAGGCCTCGCATTCCTTGACCAGGGATGTGTCCGGGAAATACTTAGCAGGAGCACAGGCCACGAAATGCATGCCCATCTTTGTGCAGGCAATCATCAGGGAGTTACCCATATTATAGCGCGCATCTCCCATATACACAAGCTTTAAGCCTTTCAAACATCCCAAATGCTCGCGTATGGTCAGAAGATCCGCTAACATCTGGGTGGGATGGTCCTCATTGGTCAGGCCGTTCCATACAGGCACACCGGCGTACTTTGCCAGTTCTTCCACGATTTCCTGTCCGAAACCACGGTATTCAATGCCCTCATACATCCTTCCCAAAACCCTTGCCGTATCTGCAATGCTTTCCTTCTTTCCGCTCTGTGACCCTGACGGGTCCAGATACGTGGTACCCATACCCAGATCATGGGCTGCCACCTCAAAGGCGCACCGCGTCCTGGTACTGGTTTTCTCAAAGATAAGAGCCACATTCTTTCCGCGCAGCGAATCTGCCGGCACTCCCTTTTTCTTTTTATCCTTCAGGTCCGCTGCCAAATCCAGCAGGTATGTAATCTCCTCCGGTGTATAATCCTTCAGTGTCAAAAAATGTCTTCCTTTTAAATTCATAGCGTCCTCCCTATTCCGCCACCCATGTCCTGCCATGGCCGCGGCTTGATTCTCTGCAATAAATAACCATGCATTCCTATTTCATAACGCATAGTTATTTATATTTATGCATCTTTATGCATAATATACTACACCTGAGTGCCGCTGTCAAGTACCGGAATCATGGCTTTTAATGCCGTAGTACCGGCTTTTTTGTGAATCAGGCGCAGCAGTTCCTCCACTGTATAAATTTTAAAACGGCTTATGCGGTACTGTTTTGCCAAATCCTCCAGTATGGACAGGTACAGCTCCTTATAGTCCCATCCCTCCTTCAGTTTCAGTTCCTTTGCCAGCCGCGGGAATATCTGCTCTGTGTAAACGCGGTATCCCAAAATGGGTTCCTTCTGATCCTCCCGCCCGGGCTTTGCCTCTCCTGCCTCTTCCAGCTCCGGCTCCATGTAAGAAAGGAGGCTCTGTATCTCTGACATCATCTTGTCAAAGTAATAAGGTTCACCTTCCGGCGCATCAATATAATAGACACGTCCTGCCAGATCATAGAGCATGCGTTTTCCGTCAAAATATCCCAACAGCATGTTTCTTCTCGCCCGGCGTCTGTCAAACTCCAAAAGGCCGCCCAAATCCCTTCGCGGCGCCACATGGTACAGGTTTACCCCTTCCGGTACCTCCAGCTTCTTTTCCGTATCTACACCATAACCATATATCCTCAGGACAATCACGTCCTTATATCCTCTGTCCAGCAGCACATCCACCGGCACATTATTGATTCCGCCGCCATCCATATAATACTTGCCGCCCAGCCGTTCCTGACGGAAACCAATCAGATAGGCGCTGGCCATAAGCAGATCCGCTACTGCGCCTTCCGGAGCCTCCTTCACATTGGCAATAAGGGGATGCCGGTCAGAAATGGAGTAAGTTACCACATACAGCTCCCTGTCCGAATTACGTATTTTTTCCTCGTCCACCACATCCTCAATCAAAGCCCTGAGGGGAGCGATATCAAAGCCGCCGTCCCTCAGAACCCGTATGGCTCCGGTTATGAGTTCCCCCACATTAAGGGATGCCAGACTGGAAATATCCTTAAGACTGAATTTTCTCAGACGCTCCATAAGCTCATCGTCCACATCCATGACCCTGGAGTAGCTGATATTCTCCCAAATACGCTCCGCCTTTTCAAAATCATCCATACAAATAAGGGCACCGTTCAAGGCGCCAACGGAAGTACCCGCGGCGCCCTTTATCCTGATGCCCGCTTCCCGGAGGGCACGCCAGGCGCCCACCTGATAAGCGCCTTTGGCGCCTCCTCCCTCCAGGACAATTCCATATTCCTTACTCAAGTCCAGCTGCAGCTTAATGATGTTCACCTGCCCTTTCCCGTCTGCCCAGCATAAATGCCACAGGACGTATAAGAATAAGCGTAAGGAATGATACGGCCACAAACACTGCCAGCTGCGCCTCCATAGGCAGCCCGGCCAGGGCTGCCGCAAATCCGCCTATGGCCCCTGCGGCAAACCACAGGGAAGTCAGGCAGCCAAAGGCCAGCTCCACTCCCAGAAAAATCAAAAATGATACAAGCCATCCAACTGATAACATATGCAACTTCTCCTTCCTGCGGGCGGATATGGCCGGAAGTCCTTTCCTTATGCTGTTTCCACCGGAACGCTTACTGACGCGATTCTGTCACTGCCGGCAGTTTCTTCTCTGTCTGGCAGTCTCAAACATAAGAACGGAAGCAGCAATCGCCGCGTTCAGGGATTCCACCTTTCCCTCCATGGGAATCTTCACCAGGCAGTCTGCCAGCGAGGTGGTTTCCTCCGTAAGACCATTGGCCTCATTTCCAATTAAAAAGCCCACATTGTCAGTATAATCTTCCTGGTCATAATTATTCATACCTTTCAGATGGGCCGCAAAAAGACGTACACCCTTATTTTTCATGAGCATGCAGGCATCCTGCAGATCATCCGCATACACAAAGGGCATTCTGAATATAGACCCCATCGTAGAGCGTATAACCTTTGGATTATATAAATCTGCCGTATCATGATTCATGACAATGCCGGTGATACCAGCGCCCTCTCCTGCCCGGATAATGGTGCCAAGGTTTCCGGGATCCTGGATGGTCTCCAGGACCATGATGGCCAGAGGCCTGCCGCCTGATGACGGTCTCACAATGTCATCCATGGTATAGCGCCTCTGCCTCACCACGGCCAGCACTCCCTGGGGTGTCTGCGTATCTGCCATAACATTCATGACCACATCGCTGACTGTCTCCGGCCGGAACCGTTCCATCCAATTCCTGTTATCCCTATCCCCTGCAAAATTCCCCGTAACATACAGGGCATCCACATCCTCCGGGTTCAGCTCCCTGCACATCCTGAGGCCTTCCACCACATACATGCCCTCTTCCCGCCGGGCCTTTGCTTTGCTTCTCAGGCTCACAACACGCTTTACCTGCTTATTCGATGTACTGTTAATCATCCGTATCCATTCTCCTGACACTGCTTATTTGATGCCTTCCAGTTCCTCCAGCCACAGCCTTCCCGATGCATCGCTGGGCATCCTCAAATCACCTCTGGGAGAAACTGCCACAGAGCCCACCTTAGGCCCGTCCGGAAGGCAGGATCGCTTAAACTGCTGGCTGAAGAAACGTCTGTAGAACACCTTCAGCCATTTAAGGATAGTCTCCCTGTCGTACTGTGCCTTAAACGCCTGGACCGCCAGACGGTAAATCTTAGCCGGGGCATACCCGTATCTGAGTATATAATAGAGATAAAAGTCATGAAGCTCATAAGGCCCCACCAAATCCTCTGTTTTCTGGGAAATCTGGCCGTCCTGCGGAGGCAGAAGCTCCGGGCTAACAGGCGTATCCAGCACATCAAGGAGCACATCCGCCAGCTCCTTTTCATTGCATGTATCCGCATAGTAGCGGACCAGATGACGGACCAGAGTCTTGGGAACCGACCCATTGACACCATACATGGACATGTGGTCGCCATTATAGGTAGCCCATCCCAATGCAAGCTCTGACATGTCTCCGGTTCCTATTACCAGACCTCCCGCCTCATTGGCAATATCCATAAGGACCTGGGTTCTTTCCCTGGCCTGGCTGTTCTCATAGGTCACATCATGCCTGTCCATATCATGGCCGATATCCTCAAAATGGCGTGTCACCGCTTCCCTGATATTAATTTCACGAAGTTCCGCCCCCACCTTTCCCGCCAGGGTGCATGCATTATTATAAGTCCTGTCCGTGGTCCCAAAGCAGGGCATGGTTATGCAATGTATGCCGGACCTGGGTATCTTAAGACTGTCAAATGCCCTCACGGTCACCAGCAGAGCCAGCGTGGAGTCAAGTCCTCCCGACAGTCCTATCACTGCTTCACGGCATCCCGTGTGCTCCAGGCGCTTCTTAAGACCCATGGCCTGAATGGAAAGAATCTCCTCACAGCGCCTGTTTCTCTGTCTCTCATCCCTGGGCACAAAGGGAGCCGGGTCCACATACCGAAGCACATCACCGCCTGGCTGTGAAGAACCCGCGGCCTGGGCATTCTGGCTCCCGGGGCTGTCCTCCAAAACCGCGTCAAGGTTAAATTCCACAGCCAGATATCCGCCTTCCTCCCTGGCAGCCGCCGGGTCCGGAAATGTGCTCATACGTCTGCGCTCACTGTCCAGACGTTCCAAATCCATGTCAGCACATATACTCTCGTTGATAAACCGTCTGGACTCTACCAGGCATGTCCCGTTTTCAGCTATAATATTCTGGCCTCCAAATACCAAATCCTGGGTGGATTCTCCCTCCCCTGCATTGGCATAGACATAACCGCACACCAGCCTGGCCGACTGACTGCATATCAGATCATGGCGGTACATGTCCTTGCCTGTGGTCTCATCACTGGCAGAGCAGTTCACCACCACTGTGGCCCCGGCCAGCGCGTGTCTGATACTGGGCGGGCATGGCACCCACACGTCCTCGCATATTTCAGCCGCCACCGTAAGTTCCGGCATGTTCTTACACTTAAACAGGAGGTTTGTGCCCATAGGAACCTTTTCTCCATTCCAGTTTGTCATCACTGCCCGCTCATTGCCCGGGCAAAAATTCCTGGCCTCATAAAACTCCGAATAATTAGGCAGGTTTCTCTTTGGCACTATGCCTAGAAGCCTCCCTTTTTGGATGGCTGCCGCTGCATTGTAGAGCTTGCCATCCCGCTCCCAGGGAAGCCCCAAAAACACCAGAATATCCTTTCCGTCCGTAAACCGGACAATACGGTCCAGTTCTTCCCTGGCCTTTCTTAACAGGGCCTTCTGGCCAAACAGGTCCGCACATGTATACGCAGTAAGGCAAAGTTCCGGAAATACCATAAGCTTCACTCCCCTGCTGTATCCCTGGCCAATCAAATCCATAATCTGCTGTGCATTATATTGTGGGTCAGCCACCCTGACCTTTGGCGTGGCAGCTGCTACCCTTAAAAATCCATCTTTCATCTCTGGCCTCCATTGAAAATAATTGTTTTGATTTAATATACCACAGATTGGCAGAAAAATATAGGGAGGAATTGGGCCGGATGGGCACTGGGACCCTGTAAGGTTTCGGTGTATGGTTTTGGGGGAAAATCCCCATTTACATCCCGCCAATTCTATTATACAATCATAAAAACAAATAAAATACAGGAGTTATTTCTATATGATAAATGAATTTTCCAGAACTGAAATGCTCATAGGCGCCGAGGGAATGAATACCCTTAAGAACTCCACAGTAGCCGTATTCGGGGTGGGCGGAGTTGGATCCCATGCAGTGGAGGCCCTGGCCAGATGCGGCGTGGGCCGCCTGATTCTTGTGGACAATGATACGGTCTCACTTACAAATATTAACCGGCAGAGTATTGCGCTCCACAGTACCATCGGACAGTTTAAGACCCGGGTCATGAAGGAAAAAATTGCCGACATCTGTCCCGGCACACAGGTTATTACCTTTGAGGAATTCGTACTACCCGATAATATAGAAAGCCTTTTTGAACATATGGAGCTCCAGATGGGGCAGGGCAACTCTGTGGATTATATCCTGGATGCCATCGATACAGTAACCGCAAAGCTGGCCCTGGCAGGCTTTGCCGCCTCCCACGGTATCCCTGTGATTGCTTCCATGGGTACCGGCAACAAGCTTCACCCGGAACTCCTCCGGATATCCGATATCTCCCAGACCTCTGTGTGCCCTCTCTGCAAGGTGATGCGCAAGGAATTAAAAGCCAGGAATATCTCCGGACTGAAGGTCTGCTGGTCACCGGAGCAGCCCCTTACGCCCGGACAGACGGCGGAGGATACCGGGCGCCGCCGCGCCACTCCCGGAAGCATTTCTTTTGTGCCGCCTGTGGCAGGACTTGTTATTGCCGGAGCAATCATAAGGGATATCTGCGGGCTGGAATGAATTTTTAAACACATTCTGGCATAGCCGCAGATATCCCTCTGCTCTCTTTTTATAATTATTCATCCCCAGTCCTATTCCAAGGGCGCCCGGTAAAACCTGCCTACAAACTGCTGTGTCCTCAGCACATTGATGATGATATGCTCATCCGCTTCCTGCATGATGTGGATGGCGTTGTTTACCTCATAGGCTGATATGACTGTATTTAACAGGTACATTTTCTTTTTGCTGTACCCTCCCATGGCTTCCACACAGGACATTCCATGGCGGAAATGGCTGATATAGGCATCCACCACTTCCTGCCCCTTTATGGTAGTTGCCTGAAGGGTAACCAGCTCGTAGCGGTGGTGGAAGGCGGAAATCATGCGGGTGGAGATAAACTGGAAGATAATGGAATAACCCGCGTGCTTCCAGCCAAAAATAGCGCCGTAAAAACAGTACATGACAGCATTTCCAAAAAACACATAGGACCAGATGGAGAGCCCTGTGCGGTTGGATACAAACAGGGCTATAAAGTCCGTTCCTCCGGTGGACGCGTTTCCCCTGAGGGCAATGACGATTGCACTTCCGAAAATGACGCCGCCAAAAATAACATTCAGCACTTCATCTGTAAAGATGGGGCTGAAGTTAAATATCTGCAGGAAAATACTGCTTAAGAATACCTGAACCAGGGAAAATATGGTAAAACGGATGCTGATTCCCTTACAGCACAGGAGTGCCACCGGAATATTCAGCAAAAGCATGGTGACCTGCATGGGAATAATAAGCCCTTTCAATTCCCCCAGCCGTTCCACAAGCATGGCCATGCCTGTAAATCCGCCGGATATTATACCGGCCGGCCGCACAAAAACCTGCAGTGCATAGGACTGGATGAGGGCGGATACGAACACCGCAGCCACTGTGATGCCGATTCTTACCCGCCTGTCTTTCTTCCATTGATTGATAAAAGCTGAGATTCTCAGAATCTGTCCCATAGGAAATTTCGCTCCTGTTTCATTAAGTTATCATATCACATAATTATCCTTCATGCTTTTCTGCCACTGGATCAAATCCTCCAAAGTATATTTATCCACCACTCCGCTGATGGCCTCATCCAGCTCACGCCACAGGCGCAGGGTCACACAGTCCATCTGCCTGGCACAGGGGTTCTCATCCCCGCTTAAGCAGTCCACCGGAGCCAGGCTTCCTTCTGTGATTCTCAAAATAGAACCCACTGTATAGTCCGAAGACGGTCTGGCCAGATAATATCCCCCCTGATTTCCCCTGATGCTGCGAACAAAGCCGGCTCTGGATAAGATGGAGATAATCTGCTCCAGATATTTGCCGGATATTCCCTGACGGTTGGCAATGTCTTTTATTTTAACAGGCTCGCCGTCTCCGTGAATGGCTAAATCCACCATGGTGCGGAGGGCATAACGGCCTTTTGTCGATACAAGCATGTATGTTCACGTCCTTTGTCTTAAATTTTATCATGCCATGAGTATATCATACTATTCCTGTAGGAAATATGTCAATAGTAAGTTATTGTTCCTGCCAGGTCTGCCCAAATACTTTATGAATAGAGTGCACCATTTTCGGGAAAATAATATAGAAACTGAGAAAAATTGCAGGTCTGATTCCATAAGGCCGGCCTGCTGACGATTAAGAACGGAGGATTTTCATGAAGAATGAACCGGTATTCCTTACTGACAAAAACCACAACATAGTGTTGGAGGCCCTTTCATCGGCTCCCAATGCAGCTCTCCCTGATTCCTGCAAACCCTTTGAAATCCTGGAGCCCACAACCACTGAGGGCGCAGCGGAAAAACATCTTCCGGTAGTGGAGCAGAATGGACTCCATGTGACAGTCAAGGTGGGAAACATTTTCCATCCCATGGGACAGGAGCACAGCATCGGATGGGTGTGCCTTGTGACGAAAGCCGGCTGTATCATGCGCGTTCCCCTGACCCCTGATTGCGAGCCGGTGGCATCCTTCACCCTGGAGGAGGGGGACGCCCCTGCTGCTGCTTACGCTTACTGCAATCTTCACGGACTGTGGAAAAAATCAGTCTGATTCTCCCTGGCATGATACTCACCAAAAAGCCCCGGATGGCAGAGCTTTATACCTGCCTTTGTTTCCGGGGCAAGGTGCCGGAAACATCCGGACAAAAAATGAGAGCCGCCCTTCCCCCACAGAAGGCAGCTCTCAGTCACGATCAAAAACCGTCACACTATTAGTTTATCTGGCATCCCCATACCAAACAAAAACCTGTAAGGCACTCCTTTGTGCTTCTTACATGGACAATATACCACCGCTCCCATGATTTGTCAATCATTTTTGTGCATATTAGTGAATTCCCTTCCCCTATATACAGGTTTTTATATAAAATTCTTCCATTCGTCCGCAGGTCAAAGACAAATGTCTCCTGTATATTTATCTCTCATCGGTACATACTAACTTAAGCAATAATTTTTATCTGAAGTCACACAGAAAGGAAGAAACCATGGAGTTTTCCCAAAATTTAAAGGACAACATTACTTACCTTCACAAGAAGCTGAATGTACAGACGAATTTTGACGTGGTATACCGCATAGTCCACATCGGCGGCCGGGAAGCATGTCTTTATTTCATAGATGGTTTTACAAAGGATGATTCCCTGTTGAAAATTCTGCAGGTGTTCTCCACCATCAAGCCAGAGGATATGCCCAAGGACGCCCACGGCTTCTCCAAACAGTATGTTCCTTACGGCGAGATTGGACTGCTTTCCAATGACCAGGATATGACCGTCCAGCTGTTGTCCGGTGTGTCCTGTCTCTTTATTGACGGTTATGATAAATGTATTACGATTGACTGCCGCACCTATCCTTCCCGTGGTGTCAGCGAACCGGAAAAAGATAAGGTCATGCGGGGCTCCAGGGATGGTTTTGTGGAAACCCTGATTTTTAACACTGCCCTGATTCGGCGGAGAATCCGGGATCCCAGGCTTACCATGGAAATCACATCCGCCGGAGAGAGCTCCCACACTGACATTGCCATCTGTTATATGGAAAACCGGGTGGATAAGCAGCTCCTGGATAAAATCAAGAAACGGATTCAGAATCTGAAGGTAGATGCACTGACCATGAATCAGGAAAGCCTGGCAGAGTGTCTCTTTCCCCATAAATGGTTCAACCCATTCCCAAAATTCAAGTTTTCAGAACGACCTGACACCGCTGCCGCCTCTATTTTAGAAGGAAATATTGTCATCCTGGTAGATAACTCTCCCTCTGCCATGATACTTCCCTCCTCAGTCTTTGATATCATCGAGGAGGCAGATGATTACTACTTCCCGCCTATTACAGGCACTTACCTCCGTCTGTCCAGGATGACCATATCCCTGCTGTCCCTGCTTTTAACCCCTACATGGCTTCTGTTCATGCAGAATACGGAGCTCATACCGCACTGGCTGGCATTTATCCGTCTGTCAGATCCGCTTAATGTACCTTTAATCTGGCAGCTTCTTATACTGGAATTTGCCATTGACGGCCTGCGGCTGGCGGCTGTCAATACCCCCAATATGCTGACCACCCCTCTCAGTGTGATTGCCGGTATTGTTCTGGGGGAATATGCGGTAAAATCCGGGTGGTTCAACAGTGAGACCATGCTCTACATGGCCTTTGTTACCATTGCCAATTACTCCCAGGCCAGCTTCGAATTAGGATATGCCATGAAATTCATGCGTATCATCATTTTAATACTGACAGCTATCCTGAATATATGGGGATTTGTCATCGGAATCATCCTGTCCGCCTGCGCCATCATATTCAACAGGACCATTGCCGGCAAGAGCTATATTTATCCGCTGATTCCATTCAGACTTTCAGAATTAAAAAAGCGTTTTCTCAGGGGGCGGCTGCCTCATACAGAGAAGTGATTGTTCTATCCTATGGTAACAGTATAAAAACAGTGAACCGGCCTTCCGGCCGGTTCTGCTTCCTAACTCATATTGCAATACATATCAAAATAGGCCTCCGCCTCTTCTTCTGTCAATGAAAAATGTTTCTCCAGCTTGGCCAGTATGACTTTTTTGTCTTTCCCCTCTTCCAGGTTATCTTCTATAAGGGCTTTAATGCCTTGTGACAGGCCCTGTTCTAATCCCTGCTCTAACCCCTGCTCCAGCCCCTGCTCCAACCCCTGCTCCAACCCCTGCTCCAACCCCTGCTCCAACCCCTGCGACAAGCCCCGCTCCAACCCACGCTCCAGCCCATTCTTCTCCGCCTCTTCTACCAGCCTCTTATAATAGCTGCGCATGGTAGCCTCATCGCTGGCTGCTTTCAGGCGCTCCAGGTACAGATAGCGCAATTCTTTGTCAGCATTCAGGCGTTCCAATTCCTCAACTGCTTCCTTCATATAACGGTTTCTCTTTGCCATATCTTTAAGCACCTCCCAGTCACGGGCGGATATAAGCCTTGCCCAGTGATATACCTCTGTTTGCTTTTCCTCCTCACTGCAGGAATCCAGTTGATTTAAGTATAGCACACGCAGGCTGATTTTGCCACTATATACCCATCCGGTTTTATCATCCATAAGCCGTATGACTGAATAAAAATGTTCTGCTCCTTTCTGAGGAAATCCCAGGATGCTGATATGTATACACTCCTCCAACGCATCGTAATTCTGGCCTTTCAAGAAATCCTCTGTATACATACGGCTGATATAAAAGAGGCTCCGTTCTTCCCAGAAGGGATGTGACAGAAGCTGTATTTCTATATTGACCTTCTTGCAGTGGTTCAGGTGTACCTTTACATCCAGTATTCCTTCCCGGTCCTCAGCATATTCCCCGTGAAGGAATGTATCCGGGAATTCCAGACTGGTGATTTCACCTGCCGGAATGTCCAGCAGGCTGCTTAAAAGTCCTGTCAGAGCAATTTTATTGCGGAAGGTTTTCTTAAAGGCAAAATCATTGGTCAGGCATATGTCCAGGGGCCTTCCGCTGTCCGCCAGCTGCTTTAACTGCAAATCCACTTGTTTCTTTCCTTCCCTAAAAAACCGTCTGATGCGCCCTTTGTGCCATTTTCCCATAGGCATAGCCCTCCCTAAAATGTTTGATTTACGTGATATGAGTGGAAATCCCGGCAGATACGCCAGTCCCCGGCAGAAAATATTGGATTTCATACCGGACAAGATTCTTATATAGATTGTTTAGAAACAATCTGATTGGTTCAGTATATCATATAAAGGTACTGCTTTCAATATCTCCCCTGCTTTTAAACAGGGAAATTACGCTTGGAGAAATTAGTCTTTTTTCGAAATTACACTTTGAGGACAGACCGTTAAATCTAATCAATATTTTATCCATGCAAAAAGCAGCGCCGGACTTCCTCCCTTCGTCAAAGGAGAGATATCCGTCGCTGCCAATCTCTGTTTTAAATCATAACCATCAAAGCTTATCCGCATTCCTGAACAGGGTATGGCCGTTTGCGTTCTTCACCAGACCAGTCACATCAGGCTTTGCCAGGACAACGGCATTCAGATAATACAGAGGTATAATAGGCATCTCATCCATCAGGATGGCCTCCGCCTCCTTGAATATCTCCATACGCTTACTGTTATCCGCCAGGTTGCGGCATTCTTCTATCATGCTGTCATACTTCATGGCATTGTCCCCGCTCCAGCGGTTCTGGTTGTAGGCACGGGCCTGGGTAAAGCAGTTCAGGTTCGTGTCCGGATCCAGGTAGTCACCGGTCCATCCGTCAAAGCAGACGTCAAAGTTTCCGGCCTTCTGCTCATCCCAGTACACCTTGGACTCAAAGGTAACAATATCTGCCTGTACTCCAAGGTTATCCTTCCACATGGACTGGATTACCTGGGCAATGTCTTTGTTCTCTTTTGTGTTGGTGACAATGAAGGTCAGGACTGGCAGTCCCTCTCCATTGGGATATCCCGCATCCGCCAGGAGCTGCTTTGCAGCCTCCGCATCCTCTTTAATCAAATCGCCTGATACGGTGCGGAAGTCGTCAGAGGAACCTTCATATGGTATCCCATATGGCACGAATCCGTAGGCTGGCTCGGGCCTTGACGGAACGATGGAGTCGCAGATTGTCCTGCGGTCTATAGCCATGGCCAGGGCCCTTCTCACATCCGGATTGGACAGATACTCCTTGGAACAGTTGAAATCATAATATCTGGTTCCAATCTTGTCATATCCTTTCAGTTCTTCCGTGTTCCCATACTGGTCAATAGCCTGGGAGGTTACCAGGTTATCGCCCATGGCGTCAATCTCACCTGCATTATATGCGGACAGGGCTGACTCCGGAGACTGGATAATTACGATTTCCACTCCGTCCAGTTTAACGGAGTCCGCGGCATAGTAATTGGGATTTTTCCTCAGCACATAGCTGCTCTGGGGATTTATCTTCTCGAGGGTAAATGCACCGTTGCACACATAGGTATCCGCGGATTTGGTCCAGGGCTCCTGTCCCTCCACCACCTCCTGCTTTACAGGGAAAAAGTTGCTGGATGCTGTCAGATAAAGGAAATATGGCGTAGGCGCTTTCAGGGTCACTTCCAGGGTTTTGTCATCCAGAGCCTTTACCCCCACATCCTGGACAGAGCCGCCCTGTGTGTTGTACTCTTCCCCGCCCTTCAGATAGTGCAGTTCCCATGCGGCAGGGGAAGCCGTATCAGGATTCAGGACGCGTTTCCAGGAATATTCAAAATCTCCTGCCGTCAAATCGCTTCCATCGGACCATTTAAGTCCGTCCTTCAATGTAAAGGTGTAGGTCAGACCGTCTTCGCTTACCTCATATGTATCACACATGGCATTGCTCAGGCTTCCGTCTGCCTCCAGCTGGAACAGGCCGCAGAACATATTCTGCAGGAAGGTGGACGATGTGCTGTAGTTATTCAGGGTGGGGTCCAGTGTTTCCGGTTCCTCCATCACTGCATAAGTAATGATTTTCTCTCCCTCTTTTGACCCGGCGCCGGCATCCGCCGAAACTTCTGTACCGGCATCTGTCCCGGCAGGACTGCTTTGTGTTCCTCCGCAGCCGGCCAGGGTGGTGGCAGTCAGGGCTGCACAGAGTAACAGGCTTAATTTTTTCTTCATAGATTTCCTCCTTTTTCCCGGATTCCCCTTGAGCAGAATCCAATACAGGAAATTATACCTGTATTCTCCGTGGAAAGTCAATACATGAGAAGCAGTTTTGCAGAGCCGGCCCTGTCACCGTTCCCTACCGTGCATCCATGCCCTTCTTCCAGGATATCCTTAAGCACCCGCCCTTCCAGCTCCCGAGTGCTTCCCCTGGATTTGATAAAATCCGCATTTACAACCTTGATTTTCCTGCTATAATTGGTAGGGGTGTCTTATCCCAATTCATACTCTGAGAGGTTATCATGAAACACAATTCACATCAATTTCATTGCGGACTGAAAGATGGCATACCCATCGGGCTGGGATATCTGGCCGTGTCCTTTACGTTTGGAATCATGGCAAGGGGAGCCGGCCTCACCACCCTCCAGTCCGTTGTCATGTCCTTTACAAACCTGACAAGTGCTGGACAGTTTGCAGCGCTGGGAATCATACAGGCCGGGGCCCCCTTTATGGAAATGGCAATGGCCCAGCTCATCATCAACCTGCGCTACTGTCTCATGTCCTGTTCCCTGTCCCAGAAGCTGAGCGCAGACGTGCCCTTCTTCCACCGTTTCTTCATGTCCTATGGGGTTACGGACGAGATATTCGGCGTGTCCGTATGCCGCCCCGGCTGTCTGAGTCCCTTTTACAGCTATGGGCTCATCTGCGTTGCCGTGCCCGGCTGGACCCTTGGCACCCTGCTGGGAGCAATTTCCGGGGAACTGCTTCCGGCACGTCTCTTAAGCGCCCTGAACGTGGCACTGTACGGAATGTTTCTGGCAGTGGTGATTCCACCAGCCAAGACAAGCAGGATTCTCACCGGCGTCATCCTGGCCTCCATGGCCTTAAGCCTTGTGTTTGCCCATGTGCAGTTCCTGGCAGGTCTCTCATCCGGCTTTAAAATCATCCTGTTAACCATTCTGATTGCCGGTGCGGCAGCCATTCTGTTCCCTGTAAAGGAGGATCATGAACATGAATCATAATGTGTACCTGTATATCCTTGTGATGGCAGGCGTGACCTACCTGATTCGTCTCCTTCCGCTGACCCTGATTAAGAAGGAGATAAAGAACGTATATATAAAGTCCTTTCTCTATTACGTCCCCTACGTCACCCTGTCCGTCATGACCTTCCCTGCCATCCTCCATGCCGCTGCCTCTGTGTGGTCCGGCGCAGCAGCCCTGGCAGCAGCTGTTCTCCTGGCCTGGAAGGGAAAGAGCCTGTTCCAGGTGTCCCTGGCCGCATGTGCCATGGTATTCCTGCTGGAACTGTTCCTGTAAGCAAAACAAGTTCCATTCCCCAGGATTCCTACAGCGACAATCCGCCTCTTGCCCTTGCCCGCCTGTCCATGATGGACTGGATGACCGGAACCATGAATATTGCAACGATTCCGCCTGCATAACCGTTATTATACAGGTTCATGCCTCCATACACGATTCCCACATTGAGGGCAACGGAGGAATGCAGGTAACCTGCCACGATTCCGGCCACCATGCCAAATTCCCCGGCCACCGGAGCAAGGGTGGTGGAGAACAAAAGGGCCAGCATGGGGGAAGGCTGATAAATGTTCCATGTCTTGGTGAAGCTGGCCAGATATACCCCCATCATCACCGGGGCTATGTTCCTCAGATGTTTTCCCGTGGCCCCAAAGCCCACAATGGTGAAGATGCCGCAGATGGTGGGTCCGTTTAGTTCACCTCCCACTGCCAGCACGAAATAGGTGGCGAACATTCCATTGACTCCCATGTTGAACACAGTGCTGGCGCCGCCTTCATCTCTCAGATAATCCGTTCCGGCGATTCCGTAGGATTTGATGATTCTTTTGTAAGATTCCCAGATACCTCTGCCTCGCACCGCAACCCCAAAGACAATCATTCCGCCAAACAATACAGACAGCACAATTCCAAAGACCTCATTGTTTCCCGTGGACCAGATGAGCCTTGATTCTATCTCCACACCAAGGGATTTTAACACTGACACAATGACTGTGGCTATGATGCCTGCGGCAAATCCCACATTGTACAAAGAGTATCCTTTGTGTGCAAAATGCACATGGGTGGAAAGGGGCGGCAGCACAAAGCCTATAATCAGCCCCACGGCCAGGGCTATGGCCAGCCGCATCACCACCGGCAGGTTGCCCACCTGCATCATCTGGGTGATGATTGGCGAAAGGCTGGTGCCGTACAGACCGATGTAGATGTACCTGCGCATGGACGTCTTGTGGTACCTGGCATACAGGTACACTCCGGCCAAAATGGCCCAGATGTTAAGCAGATTTTTGCCAAACAGTGAGAACCCGAACATCAGGCAGCTGGATGTGATGGTGTGACCGTCCATATCCATGCCCATGAAGTAGATGATACCAATGCTCATAAGAGTCAGGGCACCGGCGTTGATGAGGGCCGCCCCCACACCGCCCACAACGAAATAATCCGTAATCAGAAAATCCGGCTCTTTTATCAGACGCACGATTCCCGGACCGATTTCCTGAATTGGCTGCAAAAACAGCCCAATGACCATAAAATAAACAGGAAGCAGCGACAGCAGAAAAAACTTCTGCTTCCTGGTCAGGGATTTCAGTTCATGAAAATGTTCCAGATGTTTCATAAATACCTCCCAACAAACATTCTTTTTCTATCATAACTGATAGACCCCCGGTTGGCAAAGACATTTTTTACTTCTATTGGAAAAATTATTATTATGCCCCAAAACAAAAAAGCGCCCGGTCACCCGGGCATCCCACATCTCACATTTCCTATTTTCCAAATGTCACAAACCGATTATCCCTTAGCATCTTCACAAATTTAGCCAGCCGGGACGGATGCAAATATATCCGGCAGCGGGTCTGAGCCGATGACATGGCTGGCGGATGCATACAGCACATCATCCAGCTCATTGCTGGAGCCAAGAAAAAGACAGGACTCCATGGCCCTGCCTTGTTCTTTTTATGCCTCTCTGCCTGAATGTGAGTAAAATGTAATCAGATACAGACCACACAATCCCACCAGCGCATAGATTATCCTGGTCACCCAGGAGGCTGTTCCGAAAATCCATGAAACCAGGTTGAAATTAAAGAATCCTACCAGCCCCCAGTTCACAGCCCCAATCAGGGCGATTGTAAGAGCGGTATAATCCAATACCTTATTACCCATTGCATGCTACCTCCTTGTCATGAGCATTTCGTGCCTGTTTTTCAGACACATATGCAGCTTGCTGTACGCTGGTAGTATGTACCGGTTTGTGGAATTCCATACATTTTTTGCTTTTTTATCACGATTCCTGTTTCCTGGCAGATGACGGCGCTTCTGCCAGTCTGTCCTGATTGTCCTCCCCGGCTGCCTCTCTCATCTGCCGCATTACCTCCTCCGGAAGTATATCGTACAGACGGTTCCGCTTCAGCTGCGGCTGTTCCAGATATTCTTCCCTCAGTATACTGTTTACCCGGTCCAGTTCCTCCTTCAGTTCCCTGGCTGATATAAGGCGGCATCCCTGGCCCAGGATAATGACCTGTTCCACTCCGTCCGAGGTTGCCACGGACACGTCAAACCTGCGTGCATTTTCATGGGCAAACTTCTCTATATACTGGTCCGCTGTCTCGGCCTCCTTTGTGTATACCACCTGGATATTGTGGTACTCGGAAACCTCCGTGGCATGGCCCGCCACACGGTAGGCATCAAATACCACCATCAGGCAGCATTTGCGTATGGCCTGATAGTTGCAGAGCAAATCCATAAGCCGGCCTCTTGCCCCGTCCAGATTGTCCTGGGCCAGCTCCCGCAGTTCCTCCCAGGCAAAGATAATATTGTAACCGTCCACCAGCAGATATTCCTGTCTGGCCTCCTTTTTCTGGCGGGCAGCTTCCCCCTGAGTCCCGTAGGTGCGTGTCACCGGAGCACTGTAGCTGCCGGCAGGCCTGCTTCCCCGGCGCTTTTGCGGATATCCCCTGCGGGCCGCGGATTTATCCCGGCTGTTGGCATAAAAAGTGCGCTCGAGTATGGCGTCAATCTCATCCGTGCCCAGCCAGGTTTCCCCGGATTCCCCCTGTCCGGCAGAGGATTTGCCCGGATTCCTGAAGGAAGAAGGATTCCCCTCGTTCTCCATTCCTTCCCCATCCGGGGATTCCATAACCAGACCGCTGTCCACGTGCATATACTCCTTCACCTGGTCCCAGCTAACCACAAATCCGGCCCCATGGGCACAGAACACGGAACCTGTGGGATTTTCCGCATCTCTCTCCGGGTCATAGGCGGTCTGCTCGATTATCTCCTGGCTGTTATGGCATGGCTCATATCCTTTGATCGTACATGCCAGTCTCCCGTGGCCCCTGGTGTAGGACATGACTTCTGCCTGATACCCCTGCATGGCGGCAACCGGCGCTTTTCCCACAAGAACAGCCTGTCCCTGTCTGTTTTCCTCGATGGCACAGGTTCCGCACCGCTTCTCAATATCGGTCATGGCCCTTCCGATGTATGCCTCCGGCACCTCCAGCCGGAAGGAATACCACGGTTCCAGCAGGATACAGGACGCCTCCATGAGCCCCTGGCGCAGGGCCCGGTAAGTGGCCTGCCTGAAATCCCCGCCCTCCGTGTGCTTGTTATGGGCCCTGCCCGCCACAAGGGTGATTTTCATATCTGTTATGGCTGCTCCGGTCAGAACGCCCCGGTGCACCTTCTCTTCCAGGTGGGTCAGCACCAGGCGCTGCCAGTTCCTGTCCAGGTCATCCTCGCTGCATCTGGTCTCAAGCTGAAGCCCGCTTCCTCTTTCTCCCGGTTCCATCAGCAGATGGACTTCCGCATAATGGCGCAGAGGCTCAAAATGCCCCACGCCTTCCACGGGGCCTGCAATGGTTTCCTTATACACGATGTTCCCTGTGCCGAATTCAACCTGAATGCCGTAGCGCTCTTCAATCAGGCTCTTTAACACTTCTATCTGCACTTCTCCCATAAGCTGCATGGATATCTCTTTCAGTTCCTCATTCCATACCACCCGCAGCATTGGGTCTTCCTCCTCCAGCTGGCGGAATTTTGGCAGCATCACAGCCCCGTCGCAGCCCTCCGGCAGTTTTACCTGGTAATTCAGCACCGGCTCCAGCACCGGGAACATGGAGTCCTGCCCTGCCCCCAGTCCCTGTCCCGGATAGGTCCTGGTAAGGCCGGAAACTGCACATATGGTTCCTGCCTCTGCCTCAGGCACCGCTTCGTACCGGTCCCCGGAATAGACGCGAATCTGGTTTACCTTTTCCTGCCATACCTCGGATGGTTTTTCCGTATTTCCATTGGAAATAATTCCCTTTACCTTAAGGCTTCCTCCTGTAATCTTAAGGTGGGTCAGACGGTTTCCCTGGTCGTCCCTGGAAATCTTGTATACCCTGGCTTCAAACTCCTCCGGATATTCCGGCGCAGAAGCCCACCTGCGGATTCCGTTCAGCAGTTCCTCCACCCCAGTCAGTTTAAGGGCGGAACCAAAGAAACAGGGGAACAGCTTTCGTTCCCGAATCAGGCGGCGTATGTCATCCTCCTCCACATCCCCGGTCTCCAGATAATGTTCCAGCAGATTCTCATCGCACATGGCAGCGTGTTCCATGAATTCCTCTGTCCCTGCCCCGGCAAAATCCACACACCCATCGTCCAGACGTTTCTGCAGTTCCTTCATCCGCTGGTCCCGGTCCGTGCCAGGCTGGTCCATTTTATTGACAAAGAGGAATACAGGTATCCTGTATTTAGCCAGCAGACGCCACAGGGTTATGGTATGGCTTTGTATGCCGTCCGCACCGCTTATGACCAGAATGGCATAATCCAGCACCTGAAGCGTCCTCTCCATTTCCGCGGAAAAATCCACGTGGCCCGGCGTATCCAGCAGCGTCAAGGGCTGGCCCTCCCATGTCAGAGCCGCCTGCTTTGAGAAAATAGTGATGCCCCTGGCCCTCTCAAGGGCATAGGTATCCAGAAAGGCGTCTTTATTGTCCACCCTCCCCATTTTCCGTATGCTTCCCGCCAGATACAGAAGCGCTTCCGATAATGTAGTTTTACCGGCATCCACATGGGCCAGAATTCCAAGTACCATTGATTTCATATCCTGTCTCTCTTCCTGCTGTCTTATCTCACTTAACATGGCCGTACATCCACCGTATTGTCGTTAAGGGTGGTGGCTGCTCCTATATCGGACAGCCGTTCATGGTGGAGGGCGTTGACCAGAAGCCCGCCTTTTGTGAAGGTCCTGTCGTAAACACCCTCGGCCGCGGCCGTTCCTTCCGCCACCATAGGCGTTATTTTCGCGGTAAACTCCACCTCTGCCAGCTCATTGAAGGCTATAACGGGGCTGCCGTCCGCGATTTTTCTTGCCGCCGCATCTCTTGGATGGAGCATCAGCGCCATGAGGCCCCGGCCTGACTTTAAGTCCTTCCTGTCCATAAAGACCGAATTTAACGTATACGCGCTGGGCACTGCCACCAGCCTAAGTGGATAGGTCCCCCCATGGCTCTTAACATACCTGGGCATGGCCTCCTCCATGTTTTCATTATAAATCATCATTTTACCGGAAGGCGTCCTGAAGCTTCCATGGTCTGCAAAGGCTGTGGATATGACTCCCCCGTCCCTTAATATGCGCCATTCCTCCTCTGAGATACGGGATAACCCCTCCATGGGATGGGCCAGAAGCTCCTCAAACATTTCTTCCTCTGTCCTCTTAAAGTATTCCTCCTCGTATCCCATGGCCTGGGCCAGCAGGCGGAAGGTATTCCAATTGCTCTTACTCTGCCCGGACGGCTCGATGATTTTTCTGGCTGTCCCAAAGGTACAGTATCCGTACGCCGTATACACATCTGTCTGTTCCACGGAAAATGCGGCGGGCAGAAGGATGTCCGCATACATGGCCGTATCTGTCATGAACCGCTCATGGACCACCGTGAACAAATCAGGGCGCAAAAGGCCCTCCAGGATTCCCTTCTGACAGCAGACAGAGGCCACCGGATTGCCTCCATAGACGTAAAAGCTGCGTATGGGCTTATCTCCCCTGCTTCCTGTAAGGGCGGAGGCAATCTCATTGATATTCACCTTGCGCCCCGGTTTCTTCCTGAAATCCGGCCTGGTGACCAGCCGGTTGTCCACATAAGGACCCGCCCCAGGATTACAGCCGCACAAACCGCCGCCCGGACGCCCCCAAGCGCCTGTATAAGCAGACAAAATGGTGATGAGCCGTGTGGTCATTCCCCCGTTGCCATAGCGGGAGGGACCGCTTCCCAGAATGATGGCCGGAGCCGGAGCTGAGGCGTATTCCCTTGCCAGACCCGCAATCACCTCTGCTGGGATTCCTGTCTCCTCTTCCGCCCAGGCAGAGGTATATGGGGCAAGGGTTTTCCTGAATGCCTCATACCCTTTTGCCTGGCAGGTAAGGAAATCCCTGTCTGCCAGGTTTTCTTCCTCCATCACATGCATCATTGCCAATGCCAGGGCTCCGTCCGTGCCCGGACGAATCAGAATGGTCTGGTCACAGTATGCTTCCATATCTGCCGCACAGGATTCTATGAGCACCACCCGCTTTCCCTGTCTGCGTGCCTGGATCAGCGCCGGCATGGACTGAAGCCTGGTAGCCTTCATATTGCTTCCCCACACCAGATAGAAACTGCTGTCCGAAAGCTCCCTTGGGTCCAGACAGCCGGTCTGGCCCATGACCGCCTCATAGCCTGCTCCCTTTGCTGAAGAACAGAGTGTCCTGACCAGGTCACAGGCCCCCATCCGATTGAAAAAGGCATCCCCGCATTTACGCTGCAGGACACTCATGACCCCTGAATAATTCATGGGCAGGATGGCATCTGCGCCGTCTTCCTCCAGGATGCGGCTCCACCTGCCGGCAATCTCCTTTACCGCCGCATCCCAGGTCATGGGTTCAAACCTTCCCTCTCCCTTGGCACCCACCCGTTTCATGGGGGTGATGATACGCTCAGGTGAATGGATGGACTGCTCATAGTGCTGCATCTTCCTGCATATCAGCCCCTTTGCAGCCGGATGGTCCGGGTCGCCTTTCACACCCAAGATTCGGATTCCGTCTGTTTCTGCCAAAAGTCCGCAGGATGTGGGACAGTCGTAGGGACAGATTGTTTTTCTTATATATGATGCCATCTTATGTCACTCCCTCTATAGCTGCGCCCAGTGCATAACCACGGCCTGGCATAATGCGGCTTGGTATGGTCCGGCGGAATCCGTTTGGCCTTGCATAGTCCGGGCCTGGTCCTACCTGAAATCCGGGCGCTGTTATCTGATATTAAGTATAGCCAGCAATCGCTTTTCCGTCAAACTAATTTTCCTTTCCCTCCAGGCCCGTGCTGCCTTCGGGACTCACCTGTACCGAACAGTGTTTGACCTGGGGAAATCTTGCTTCTATGGTATCGTGGACTTCCTTTGCGATTCCGAATGCCTGCTCCAGCATAAGACTTTTGTCTGCTTCAATCTCCAGGTCCACATATACCCTGGAACCGAAAAGCCTGGTCTTCATGGAGCCCACCCGTTCCACTCCCCGGGTATCCAGCACCACCTGCTCTATGGACCTGACCGTTTCCTCGTCACACGCCTTATCCACCATCTTATCCATGGAATCCCTGAACACATCCAGGGCGGCCTTGACTATGAAGATGCAGATGATGAAGCTGGCCAGCGGGTCCATGACCGGCACTCCCATCCTGGCGCTCAGAATACCGATAAAAGCGCCCACTGAGGACAGTGCATCGCTGCGGTGGTGCCATGCGTCTGCCATCAGTGCCCCTGATTTTAATTTCCTGGCCGCAGCCCTGGTATACCAGAACATCCATTCCTTTACCACTATGGATATGACCGCGGCCCCCAAAGCCAGCATTCCCGGAACAGCCCTGACCTTTTCCGGCCCGGAACCAATGGTTTCCACAGCGCTCACCCCGATGGCGATTCCTGTAGCAAATAATACCGCTGACAGCAACAGAGCCGCCACGCATTCCATCCGCTCATGGCCATAGGGATGTTCCTTGTCTGACTTTCTGGAGGCCATGGTGATTCCTGCCATGACAATCAGCGTGCTGAACACATCCGAGGCTGAATGGACCCCATCCGATATCATGGCACCGGAATGGGCCAGGATGCCCGCACCTACCTTGAATACAGAGAGTACTAGGTTGACGGCAATGCTGACACAGGATACCTGCATGGCCAGACCCGTACCATGACTTCTTATCTTTTTTTCTGAAGCATTCTGCTCATTACCTTCTCCCATCGGTTATCTCCTCCCATATATATGACAATCACCGAATCTGCCATCCTGCCCCCAAAGCAGAAAAAACGTCTGTGGGGCAATGTGAGTATACCACTGTCCCACAGACGTTACTGTCTGCTGCCGCTGCTCGCGGCCCGGCTCCCAAGGCAGTAAGCGCCTCCGGCCTGCTCAGTTTGTACTGTAAATTAGATATGCAGCGCAAAGAGTGTCTTTCTACAGACTGATATGAAGGTCTGTTACTGATAGGATATGAGGAATGGTTCTGTTTGGTGCGGCGTTTTCAAACACGCTCTAAAGCAAATGCTTTCTAAGCTCTGCCCCATCCGCCGCGCTCAGATAAGCCGGCGCAATATCGAACACGGTCTTGCAACCGGACTGCCCTTCCCTGCTCAGGCGGTATGCGGCCCTGGCATAGGCCACAATAACGGATGCAGTGAATTCCGGGTTGGAATCCAGCTTTAGGCTGTATTCAATCACATGGCCGTTCTCATCATTCCATCCGGTGCTGCCGGTGCGGATAACAAAACCGCCATGGGGAATTCCGGCATGGTCACGCATCAGTTCTTCCTGGCTGATAAAGTGCACCGTGGTGTTATAATCAGCAAAATAGTTTGGCATGGTGACGATGGCTTCCTCGATGGCCTTTAAATCAGCGCCTTCCTCCGCCACCACAAAGCATTCCCTGGTGTGTTTTTCCCTGGTAGTGAGCTCCGGCGCTTTTTTGCTTCTCACAGCCGTAAGGGCATCCTCCACCGGAATGGTATACTGCCTTGCATCCTTCACGCCTTTGATTCTGCGGATTGCATCGGAATGGCCCTGGCTCACGCCCTTGCCCCAGAAGGTATAGTCACTGCCGTCCGGCAGGATGGCATTGGCATAGAGCCTGTTGAGGGAGAACATGCCCGGATCCCAGCCAACGGATATGATTCCCACATGGCCGCTTTCCTTTGCAGCCCTGTCCACTGCCTCAAAATGCTGGGGGATATTGGCATGGGTGTCAAAGCTGTCTATCACATTGAAATACGCTGCCATTTCCGGGGTCTGGCCTGGAAGATCTGTGGCGCTCCCTCCGCAGAGTATCATCACGTCAATCTCATCCTTCATGGACAAGGCTTCCTCTGCCCGGTAAACCTTTGTCCCCTCTGTCAATATGCTGAGGCTGTCAGGACTCCTTCTGGTAAACACTGCTTTCAGCTCCATGTCAGGATTGTGCTTAATGGCACACTCCACACCCTTTCCAAGGTTTCCATAGCCTAAGATTCCAACTCTGATTGCCATATTTTTATTCTCCTTTGTAACGTAATAGTGTGGGTTTTTGGTTTTTGTAAATTATACTACAGCCTTCTTTCCTTGGCAAATCATTTTTTTATCACTATACATTGCAGACGTGCGCTTACCTGCGCTTTTTCCTGTAGAGATAGACAGCTCCGCAGCCAATAACCGCAACGGCCAAGACAGCGCCTGCATACCACTTTAATCCGGATGTGCCGGAATCTTCCCGGTCCTGCATTTCCTCCTGTGACGGGTCCTGCTCCGTGTCCATGACTTCGTTCTCTTCCTCGGATAGACCGGCTGTGTCCGCCTCCGGCCCACCAGCTGCTGTTTCATTTACAGACTCACTGTCTCCATCCTTATCATGGCAGCTGCGGGCCTGCGAAGGAGTTGCCTCCTTAAGCAGATTCTCTGCTGCCTGTCCTTCAGCCGTTCCCCCGTTTTGAGTATCGGGGTTGGAATACGGCGTATAGGATTCCCTTCTGCGCCCTCCCCTGCCTCTTACCGGCGCCTCAGGCGCGTCGGACTCCTCCTCCGTACCAGACTGGGTGTGGGAAGAATTTGCCCCGGACGAACTGCCGTATCCCCTATAACCGCCAAAATTGCTGCCGTAGCTTCCTCCGTATCCGCTGCCATAGCCATAGCTGTCCCCGCCGTACACAAAGGTAAGACCCTGGCCAACAGACTCCGGTATGGCTATCTTTACCTTATCCGTCTCATAGCTTCCGCCGGGCCACTCAATCCTGGCCTTCACATAAAAGGAACTGTCCCCTGACTGGAACCTGTATATGAGATAACCGTCCTCCACAATGCTTGTATTCAGCGTGTTTCCGGTCTCCTTCAGGAAATTATCGTACTCCACAGTCTCCTGTCCGCTCTGTGACGATGCGGCTGTCACCTTGTTCTTTTCCTTTTTCCAGGAATGTCCGTTTTCACTGCGCAGTATGTATAGGGCATTGATATCGGAAGGCACGTTCTTGAATTCCAGCCTGGCGGAACCGCTGCCATCAGCTCCTATATTCAAAAGGACTGCCTCTGTCAACTGGGGTTGTGTGCCGCCATATTCCGGGTTGGTCTGGCTCTCACCGGGAGGAACCGGCTCCGGCGGGTCTATGCGCTCGTCACGGATGTCGGTTTTCTTAAATCCCTTAAAGTCCTTGCCTTCCTCCCATACCAGCGTTCCCTGATTTCTCAGGATAATGGCCGGTTCATCCGACGCATCCCTCTGTATCTGTCCCCGTTTCAGTGTCAGGCACCCTTCACCCTCAACCGATATCAGGCTTTTTGTTCCCGTTATGACCAGATTGGGGTTATCAATGACAACGCCTGACTGGGTCAGGTTTTTAGGTGCCAGGATTTTTATGGGTCCCTCAGGTATCCTTATTTCAATAGGGCTGATATTCGGCTGACCGTCAGGAAGCCCCAGGGTAACAGGTTTGGTAATTACCAGGTTCTTTGGCAGGACTCCTATGCTGTTTCCTCCCGTTAAACGGCCGTCGTACCATTGCCTCAGCTGGTCTTCATTGGCAATGTTCACCAGTACCTCCCCTGTCCCCGGAGATGTATCAGCCTTGGAGTCACACACATCGGCAAAGGCTGTGAAAGCAGTAAATCCTGTCATATTCAGCATATCCGTTATGCCCGGTGCACCCAGCGCACCCGCTGCATCCGTCACGCCTGCGACATCCCTCACCCCCGGCCCCACGCACGTTCCGTTTATTCCGCTCAACCCGCATAGCAGCCACACCACGGCGGCCAGCCCCGCAGTCATCCTTCCTTTCTTCTTCCCTCTTCTCTTTCCCCCCGTGTCTCTGTCCATTCTTTTCATCCTTCAAGTTCCTTCCCTTCCCCCTGCCTCCTCTATCAGCAGCATACCGGCCGCAAAATCCCATGGATTCAGATAACGCTTGAAATATGCGTCCAGCCCCTTAATCCGGGACATATTTCACTTAATGGCCTGCTACAGAAGGATTATACCACAGAAACAGCTTTTATGACATATCTTCATACTCCATAAGAGGCCAATCCCGCTCAATGTAAAACATATCATCCATCAGCAGCCAGTTGGCCCTGAAAAACCGCATGAGCTGCCAATAACCGGCCCCATACAGATTGAACTCCTTAATAAGGTCAAACTTTGCCCTCATGCTCCTTGCATCCTCATACCATACCTCGTGCTGGATACCGTACTGCCAGTACCGGAAATAGGGCGACATGGCAGTTTCATCAAACCGGATATCCACTCCAAAGTCAACTGCCAGCTTCACCGCCTCCAGGGTTCCCAGGGACCTGGCCCTGGTTACTCCCCGTTCAAAAGGAAGGGGCCAGTCATAGCCGTAGTTAGGGATTCCCAGAATGATTTTCTCAGGCGGAATCTCGCTCACTGCATATTCCACTACCTTTCTCACCATATTGATGGGGGCCACAGCCATGGGAGGCCCCTGACTGTATCCCCACTCGTAGGTCATCAGCATGACATGGTTAGCTGCCTCCCCCAGCAGCCGGTAATCAATACCCTCATAGAGAAGCCCCCTCTGCTGAGCCGAAGTCTTAGGCGCAAGGGCCACCGTAACCGTATAGCCGAAGATGTTAAGGACCCGGGTAGCCCGGCGCACAAAATCAGCATACTCCACCCGGTCTTCTGCCAGCACATACTCAAAGTCAATGTCCAGGCCCTCGTATCCCTTTTCCTGCATCGTACGTCCCAGCTCCCAGATAAGACGCTGCTGGTTTTCCTGGCTTCTCACCAGGGCTGATACCAGATTATTGTTAAAGCGCCCGTCCTCTCCCAGGGGCGTCAGAGTAAGTACCGGGCGGACGCCCCATTGCAGCGCCTTTTCTATCATCCATGTGTCATCCTCCATGGGAAGAACCAGATTTCCGTTCTCTGTAAAACCATAGGAAAATACATTGATGGCGCTCAGATAAGGCAGGGTTTCCTCCAATACCCCACTGTCAATGAAGGGGTATGCATAACCGCTGGAAAACAGTGGCCTTCGTCCCTCCCCAGTCTCCCCGTCAGAAATATAAAGAGCCTGGCCAACGGCCAGGCGGTATGGGTATTCTATCTGATTTGCCCAAACAAGGGTCTCTACGGGAATCCCCTGTGAATCTGCGATGGAGTCAACACTGTCTCCCTGTTTCACTACATATATTTTCATGCATTTCATTCCTCAACCTGAATTTATACAATATATGCAGCACAGTCAATCTTTAATCCACCAGTCTCTTTGCCATCCACTTCCCGCTCCTTACGCGCAGGAAGGAGAACAACGCGCCGATAGCCCATCCTGTAGGTATGGACCACCATATGGCGCTGGAACCGATAAAATGCGCCAGCAGGTAGGCAATGGTCACGCGGGAGAACAGGTTTACCACGGAGCTGAGCATAAACGCCCCCATATCTCCGGCTCCCCGCAGCAGACCGTTGCTTACAAACAGGGCTCCCATCAGTATGTAGAACACGGATACGGTCTTCATGTAACTGAGTCCGTAGCTCATGGCGCTTCCCTCAGACCCCTGTTTCAGGAAAAGTCCCAGAAGCTGCGGCCCGAACAGGAAAATGATACTGGTAATGATAAGTGAAAATATCACCACCATGAACATGCTGGCCTTGTATCCCTGCTTCACACGGTCCATTTTCCTGGCTCCAATGTTCTGGGCCGCATAGCTGGACATAGCATTGGAAAAGTTCATATTGGGCATCATGGCCAGGGTATCAATCTTAGTGGCAGCCGTGTAACCGGCCACAAACACCTTTCCGTAGGAATTTACCAGCCCCTGCATCAGCATCATGCTGACGGAGACAATGGACTGCTGGAGCATGGAAGGCACGCCCACCTTGGCAATACGCTCAGCTGAGGACATGTCGAAAAAGGTAAACGCCTTTCCTCTGGCTTCTTCCTCATTCTCCATCTTCCTCAGGCGGGCAATCAATACAAAAAAGGAAAATACAGCACACATTCCCTGGGAAATAAGGGTTGCCCAGGCCACACCTGCCACACCCATGTTGAATTTAATGACAAACAGCAGGTCCAGGACAATATTGGTCAGGGCGGATACTATGAGGAACTTAAGAGGTGTCTGGCTGTCTCCCAATGCATTGTAGATACCATTCAGTGAATTATACAGGAACAGGAATACGGCTCCCCCGAAATATATCCTCAGATAGGCAAGGGAGTCAGCCATGATATCCGGGTCCGTTCCCAGAAGAGACAGCAGAGGTCCCGCGATGATTTCCCCGATTCCCATGATAATAAGTCCGATGACCCCCAGCGATATGAGGGCCGTTGAAACAGTTATCTTCATTTCAAGTATCTTACCTGCCCCGAAGAACTGGGAAATAACCACGGTACATCCCATGGACAGGCCCGCCGCAATGGCTACGGACAAAAAGACCACAGGGAAGGATGAGCCAACGGCTGCCAGGGCATCCTCCCCCACAAAACGTCCCACCACCATGGAATCCACCATGTTGTAGAGCTGCTGGAACAGATTGCCCACTACCATGGGCATTGCAAAGAAAAACAGCAATTTAAGAGGTTTTCCCTCAGTCAGATTGTTTACCATATGTACATTCTCCTACTCTGTGTTTATATTCAATTGCATTTTCAGCAATCCGCCGCAGATAATCCTGCTGCTGCCTGCACTCTTCCTCTGTGAATCCCGAAAAACAAATCTCGTCCCATCTGCCGGATATGCGGTGTATCTCTTCCAGGACCTGATTTCCCCTGCAGGTGAGACTTACAAACTTCTGCCTTTTATTCTTCTCGTTGATAAGACGCCGCACCAGTCCCTTTTCCTCCAGCACATACAGATTTCTGGCAATCCTGCCCTTGTCCAGGTCAAAATGTGCGCCGATATCCTCCTGGGTACACTGGTTGTCCTGAAGAAACATGATGATTTTCCCCTCCAGGGGCTGCAGTCCAAACTGCTCCAACTCCCTCCGGATAAACCAGAGCTCACAGCGCCGGTATATTCCCGTATATTGATTCATTCCGTTCTCCCTGCTATTTCTATTGTATTATACAACTGTTGCATCAGTCAACTATTATACACAGCATCCACGGATTTGTCAACCTGCGGCTTATATCCCGGAACTATCATTCCCGGAACTTTCCCTGAGCTGTCCCAAAGCTGTCCCAAAACTATCCGCGCCCGTCTGATGCAGCAGGCATCCAATGCTCGCGTTGCCGTAAAACTGCCGTTGCCGCCAGGGAGGGAAAAGGCAGTTGCCTTTATCCTGCGGCGGGCGGAGTTATCCCGGAAAAACGGGCTTTATGAGGTGTTCCGCAAGTATCCCGACAAACGGCAGAGCGAGGAAGCCGGGCATTTGTCTGAACTGTTACAAAAGAGCGGTCCTGATATATAGGACAAACCTATAGGACAAACCATATGTTTAAATTGCAAATGTCGGACATTTATGGTAAAATATAGGTAAATTTCAGAAGAAAGCGGGGCTATCAATTATGGATAAGGAAGTATTAAGTTTCATCGTTGAAAAAACACACGAATTAATGAATGCAGCATCATGCAGCAAAGAGGCAAAGGCATCAGCCCAGACCTGGCTGGATGCAGTTGGCACTGAGAACGAGGCCGCAGCAACAAAAACATACATTGCTGAGCTGGAAGCAGACATCATGCCGGTTGACGGCCTGATTGGTTTTGCTGAATCCGATATGTGCGCCCAGGTCTTCGGGGCAGACAAGGCCAAGGACGTGGCAGCCCATGCAAAGGAACTCAAGGCCGCAGGGGCAAAATACTGTGATTGTCCTGCCTGCGCAGCCGCAGAGGCAATTCTTGAAAAGAAGGATGACATTCTTAAATAAGAATATCGTTTCAGACATGCAGTATATCAAAAGAGCATCCGGCAGAAATGACGGATACTCTTTTTTTGGCTTCGCGGCGATGCAGGAATTTCCTCATTGACTTTCCGACGCATGTGTCGTATATTAAAAACAGACACGAATGTCGGAAATAGGCAGGATAAAAGGCAGGTGGTAGGCCCATGGGCAAAAAAGGGGACAAAACAAAGGCAGCCATACGGAAAGCGGCACTGGTTTTATTTGTCCAAAAGGGATTTAAGGATGTTACAATGAAAGATATCTGTGAGGCAGCAGGACTTAGCCGCGGCGGATTATATACGCACTACGGGAGTACCGGTCAGGTATTTGCTGACATCATAAATGAACTTATGTCGGGCCTTAAAAGCCAGGTTGCTGAAAAGATGGAAAGGGACCTGCCGGCAGCCCTCATATTGGATGAATTATTAGAGCGTTACCAGTCCGAGATGCTTGACAGGAGCGGTTCGTTAGGACTTGCTTTCTATGAGTATTACAGCGGCATGCCATTATCAGAGGACAACGCCATGCTGAAGCAGTATTACATTTCAAAGACAATGCTTTGCAGCCTGATTAAATACGGCATTGACAAAGGCGAGTTTAAGCAGGCCAATGTAAACGCGGTTGCGGATTTGCTGCTATTCTCTTATCAGGGCGTACGGATGCTGAGCAGTATCATGCCGCTGGACGACGATAATATACCAAAGGGCATGATCAGCGAAATCAGGGCGATGTTAGTAAAATAAAAAATGACGCCAGGAGGTGAACACGGATGAAGTTGAAGATTGTAGGAAGCGGCGGAATGTTTCTAATTCCCAATCCTTTTTGTAAATGCTCTGTCTGCCAGGAGGCCAGAATAAAACGAGGCCGGTATGAGCGCCTAGGGCCGAGTCTTTATATTGAGGACATCGGAATGCTCATTGATACGCCGGAGGACATTGCAGTTGCCTGTGACAGGCAGGGTATATCCAGGATTGAATATCTTTCCATCTCCCACAAGGATCCTGACCATACGCGAGGCATGCGTATCGTGGAGCCTTTAGGTTACAACTGCATTGCCGGCAAAGGAACACCCATACAATTCATAGCAATGCCTGAGGTTATAGACGATATCAATGCCTGGAACGGCGATGGACTGTACTACTATCAGAATATTCTGAACTGCATTTCAATTAACAGGACGAACTATGCTAAAATCGGAACGATAGAATTACACCTGGTAAATAACAAAACCCATCGCGGCAATATGACATTTTATGTTATATCAGACGGCTCCAAAAAGGCTGTTTACGCCTGCTGCGATGTGAAGCCATTTGTCCCCAATCAATTGTATTATGATGCGGATGTTTTAATAATCGGGCTTGTTTCCGACGACGGCATACTTAAAGACGGGTCAAAACTTGATTCCGCACCTTTCAGAGACGATATGTTCACCTTGGATGAGATGATGGAGATCAAGCGCGCATACAGGATAAAGCGCATTATCATTACTCACATTGATGAGTATTGGGGCAAATCCTATGCTTACTACCGGGAATTTGAAAAAAAACTGGACAATGTATCATTTGCCTATGACGGCATGGAAATTGTCTTATAGCCATCCCAGGTCTGGCAGAAGCCGGCCAAAACCTCCCTGCCTCTTTTTTTCTTGCCGCATGGGGCAGGTGGGAACGGAAAATACATATAAAAATCACGTGTGCCCCTGTCTGGGCTGCATAAGTAAGCCCGGCCATGAATCCGTACCCTGCCGCAGTCAAAGACCAACTTCCCTATTCTTCAAACGTCCCCTTCATAATAACCTCTTTATCCCACACAGCCTTCCTGCCCCCGGCCATGACGTGGAGGATATCCATGGAATCATCGTACACCACAAAGTCAGCGTCCGCACCTTCTGCCACGGTTCCCTTGACTCCAGTCAGTCCCAGCACCCTGGCAGGGTTCTTAGTCAGGAGATTCAGCACCTTTTCCAGGCTGGCTCCCCGTTCGCACACCAGCACCTTCAGCTGTTCGTGCAGGCATTTGGGTGATGCATAGGTGAGGCCGATGCATTCCATCTTGTCATTGAACCTGGGCGCGCTTCCGTATGCATCGCTGGACATGGTCATGTTAAGACACTCTGGGTCCTGCTTAAGATAGCTCAGAATCTGGTCCGCCGTCTCCTCTAACTCCTCCCTTGTAAGTCCTGCCGTCATATCAATGGTTCCGCCCCGCTTCACAAATTCCAGGCCCTGTTCGAACAGCTCCCGGGTGCGTCCCATATGGGTTGGAAGGAATTTCTGAATGGGCACATCGCTGTTGTCGATTGCATAGAACAGAGGATCCAGCTTGGCCTTACCGCTTCCCATATGGATGGTCACATAGCCGCAGCACCCGGAGAGCATGCCGGCCCTTCGGGCCTGGGTTGCCAGTGAAATCAGCTGCTCCCCTGTCAGATTGGAGCCTCTGTGGTCGCTCATGGCGATTTTAACGCCCACCATCAGGTCAATAAGAGCTATATCCCGCTCCACGCTCCCTGTGATGGTGGGGGACGGGTATCCGTATGCTCCGGTGAGGATACGGCAGGTGATTCCCTCTTCATTGAAAGCCCTTGCCTTTGCCAGAAGGTTCTCCAGGCTTCTGGTTATCCCGTCTGTGCCCAGGAGTCCCACCACCGTGGTAATGCCGTTTCGGACCAGCACGCTGAGGCTTGCCTCCGGCACCCTGGTGGCGGGTCCGCTCTCGCCGCCTCCGCCTGTTATGTGGACATGGATATCCATGTATCCCGGCGTCAGGATGTGCCCGCCCAGGTCCACCTTCTCCACCTCCTCTATCTGGTCATATTCGTCTATATGGTCCGCTATCCTGGCTATCCGGCTTCCTTCTATCAGGATATCCTTCCTCCCCAGAAGCTCCGGCGCATATATATCTCCCTGTTTCAAAACTTTCATGGATTCATTTCCTCTCTTTCAGCAAAATCATTACAGCTCAGCCGTAATATACATGTGCCTATTATATTATCAATATGAAAAAAAAGAAAGTGCCTGTTGATGGTTACAGACACTTTCCAAAACGGAACTGCTGACAAAATAAAGAAGAGTCTGCCATTGTTTATCAAATAGCAATCTCTTCTCTATTCACAACATTATTATTTCAATCCACAGGTTTTACACTGACGGATTTATTATAACATATTAAATTCATAAGTTCAATAAAGTTGTTCTCTGTTTTTTATTGACATTCTTGGATACTTTTGGTATATTGAGTTTAAGGAACAATCGTGTTGCAGGGTGGCGTTGACCTCATTCTACATAGAGTGGGGGTGGTGCTTATGAAGAACAAATTCAATTTTAACGACTTGATGCAGTTCGGATTATTTTTGATTGCACTACTGACATTCATATACTTGATTAGTCATTAGTACCGCATAGAAAAACCACCCTTGAAACTTTGGCTAGGTGTCAGGGTGGTGTTTTCTACTTCTTTCACAGGTCAAACCACTCGTGGGCGGTTGTTTCCTTTTATGCTTATATCATAACAGATTCCCAAAATTTTTTCAAGATTTTTTTCAGCATGTGGCAGCGTCAATTTACTTTCGGAAACGAAAGGTCAGAAATCACCCTTGTGATTGGTTTCGATTTGCTTCCCCTATTTTACCAGGTTCCCTACCTTTACTCTACTGGTTTTTTTATCCATCCATTGCTTCTGTATTTTACGGATGGGAAAGAAAGAACTCAAGGGTTCATGAACTGCTGCGCAGCCCTTGACTTCTTTCTTTCTCATCCTGTGTGTAGTACTTAAGCACTGTATGTCCTTCTCTAGCAGATTAACTGCTGATTCAATATATCCCTCATCCATTTCATGCTGTGATTCTCTTTTCCGGGGATACGGCCAGTATGTCTGGATGGGATTAGAGGACTGTCTCTATCCAACCTCCGACTCCTCCCTGTGTATCCCCATGGCACGTCCTGTAAAAAACCAGTACAATACGGAAACCGTTGGGTGGACCTATCTGGCTGTTTCCGACCGCATTTTTCTGGACTACCTGAAGGCATTTCCCCTGGAACCGGACAGTCTCCTTTACATAACCATTGGGGCCCGTTCCTATCAGTACAGGGACGGTCTGTTTACAGAGGCATCTCCTGATTATACCGCTGTCAGGGAAATAAAAACGGATGTTCTGAACAACAGCACCACGGTGCGTTTAATACGCATGGCAGACAACACCACAAGACGGATGATATCCCGTCCCCTGTGGGACCAGGGCTGGAGCATTTCCCTGGTACTCTCGGAGCAGGACTACAATGCCCAGAACCAGATGTATCTGCTGCTTATCGGCACCATTGTCATCATCATCGGCCTGATGGGACTGATGCTGGCCTATATACTGAACCGCACCATCAGCCAGCCCGTGAACCAGATTCGGGACAAAATCCGCCTCCATTAAGAATGCCTTCAACATCGCTGTTTTCAAGGAAGACCTGACCAAGGCCTTTGAGGAATTTGACACGGATGTGCTCCATGCCGCCATTTCCCAAATCATAGAGCTTTTTGCCTCCCATCCCATGCGCTACATACAGGCTCTGGATGGCGCCTGCAACATCCTCTACCTGGCCCTCTCCCTTCTCCCGGACGGTGAGGATACCATGGACCAGGTATTTGCGGGATACACAGACGGCTACCGGTCCATCTATAAAATGCAGCAGGCGGAACAGATCAACGGCTGGCTGGCCCAGTTTCGGGACGGCCTGTGCCAGGTGTTAAAGAGCCGGAGAAAGACCTATAAGGACCATGTGGTTACCAATGTCCAGAAGTACATCCAGAACCATATCGAGGAACGCCTTTCCCTTAACGAGGTGGCTGCCGTATTTGGCTTAAGTCCCAACTACCTAAGCTCCCTTTTTAAGAAGACCTGTACCATTGGGTTCTCCGAATATATCACCCAGAAGAAGATTGCACGCGCTAAATCCCTGCTGCTGGACCAGGATGTAAAGATATACGAAGTGGCTGACCGGCTGAGCTTTGACAGCGCCTTTTATTTCAGCAGGGTGTTTAAGAAGGTGGAAGGAATCTCCCCAAGGGAGTTCATGCAGTCCCATATGCCGGGGAGCATGAAGAATAGCGGTGAGAAATAAAAAAGAAGCGCACAGGGACCTCCCACCCTGTTGAATTATCCGGTGCTGCCGCTTTTAGCGGCGGCACATTTATCTTAGCATTCCTGATGGATTTCTTCCATGGACATATCATCGTTTATCCTGTAAAATTTTATCCTTTCCTTCCCATTGTCCTTCCTGACCGCATACCGTTTTCCTCTGAACGGCACACTCATCGCGAAATGGCTCAGCTTTGCCGGAATATGGGGAAGCAGCCCAAAGCCCCGCGCCTGGCCGGGGTCCGGCACAAAACCTGCAATCTCCTCAATCAGCACAGGGATGGGAGCGCTTGCCCACGGATGGCAGAGGCTGGTGTTCCACTTCTGTTCCTTCCCCCATGCCTCAAAGCAGGTATCTGCCCCCTCTCTCAGCATATTCACCCATCCATGTTCGGATTCATTCACAATAGACCGGAACACATCTTCATACCGGCCAAGTCTGGCCAGGGCTTTCAGATAAAAATAACTTACCAGCACACCGCAGGCCAGTCCCTTTTTTACCAGGAAATCCCCTATCCCGCCGGAGGCTTCCCCGGGCTCTAATCCATAATATACAGCATAGACGTTGGAGTGCAGGGCACAGTGGCTGCTTGTCTCACTGTCCGCAAAAAGCCCCTTTTTTGGACGGTAGAACGCCTTTATATAGGAATCCCGCAGTTTTCCCCAATCCATGGAAGGAGCCAAACCCAGTATTTTTTCTATCTCTGTCAGGTTTTTCGCCGCCCCGGTATACAGAGCGTTTAAGACGTTATGACATCCATATGCCACCACCGGACGGCTCAGCTCAAAATCATATCCGTCCCGCAGATTTTCCGGCCAGTCCACCAGATTCCACTTATCCCCTGCCTGAACCAGCAGTCCGTCCTCCCTGGCATATGTTCTGAAATGCTCCATCACACCGGCGGCTGTCCGGTAATGGGACCGCAGGAAATCCTTATCCCCTGTAAACCGGTAGTCAGTCAGAAGGAGTTCCAGCCACAGTAATGAAAAGTCCGCAATTTCCTGCATAAAAGAACCGGGCGCCACCGCCATAAGACCGGGGCAAATGTGTCTGGTAAGGGCAAACTGTCCTATACACTTGCGAAGCATCTCCACGCTTCCCGTAAGCCATACCTGGGAATGGGCCGTCACCACGGCGTCTCCCAGATACTGTCCCTTTTCCCTGGTAGGGCAGTCCAGGTATCCTTCCTGGGTTCCCAGCCTTACCCCATTCTTGCAGATAGCAAATATGCGATCTAAATTTCCGTCACTGCTCTTTACGGTACAGAGACCTGTATCCATGGGATAATGGCGCACCAGACCCTTTATATCCTCGATCTTCACTCCGGTATCCGGTATGATTCTGGCGTAGCGGAATCCCTTATAGTCATAAGGCTCCAGGGTGCACGTGCCGTTGTCCAGGGTCCATATCTCCTCGTAGCGGCAGTTGCAGCGCATATCATAGCGGACATCCTCATCCCGGCACTCCTCCGCGCACCGTATAATGACCCTGTCCCCGGCCATCCCCGCTGCCCGGATTACCAGGGAACCGGTTATCTCCTGTCCCATGTCTACGAACCAGGATGAGCGGGATGGATTCTCTTTTGACTGTGCGGACCTTTTTTTGTTCGGTGGGAGTTCTTCCTTTGCCGGCGAGGTTTCTTCCTCTGCCGGTATTGGCTCTTCCTTCATCTGCTTTGGCTTAATCTCATATATATCCAGCATCTTCACGGGCTGTTCCGTTAGCCGGTAATCCGCCCATTCTGCCTGTACCATGTAAGGCCAATCCCTGTCCTCGTACTCAGGAAGCTTCCAGCCCTCATCCCATTTCCGGCTGTCAAAATTCTCTAGAAATTGTGTATCATATCCGATGACATCTCCTGAGCAGGCATGGCATATTTGGTATCTCCAGCGCAGGCTGCGGCCGGAGAAGGCCGCTCCCGCCAGTTCCTCCGTCTCATCCTCCACGGTCAGCTCCGCCGCCACGCCAAAACGGCCGTCCCCGCTGTTCCAGACCCGGTTGACCAGGCCCTGGTAATAGAGATGGACGGCCACTATGTTCTTTCCCTGATGAAGGAAAGGCGTAATGTCCAGTGTATTGTAATAATAATGTTCCGGGTATGACGGCGCCGGTCCCTGGGCGATGAAGATTCCGTTGATATATAGTTTATAGTAGTCGTCTGCTGATATCCGCAAAATAACTCTCTTGATTCCGTCCCATTCCATGCCGGACCTGGCCAACACATGAAGATTGCGTACAGGTTCCTTCTTCTGTCTCTCCCTGCTGTCAGCCAATTCATTCTCCTTGTGGTATACACAGACCGGAATCTCTTTTGAGAATTCAGGAATGGTATACCATATTGGCTGGAATATCTGCATCTGCTGTTACCTCCTTCTGGGCAAATTCATACTGTGCAGTCAAGCATAACACCAGCCAATCCAATGAACCATGGCAAAATCCAGGTAAATGATGTAATTTTTCCGGATACATTCTGCATTCCGTTAATATCCGGCTCTGCCATGGAGACGCAGCCACGCATAGGCGGAATCGGAAACAGATACTTCCGCCTCCGGATTGGCCTGCATGTCCTTGTACACCTCCTTCCGGTTATTGATTTGCTACAATTATTTTAATGCATTCTAATATTTTTTGTTGAAAAATCCCAGTAACTCTGTTACAATCCCATTAAGA
>OLSH01000347.1_pt1 | contig 43949 bp, 46 predicted proteins | sample 1643221 | NCBI WGS metagenome assembly OLSH01 (sample SAMEA3136681, study PRJEB25190) | human gut metagenome | biome: human gut; feature: human-associated habitat; material: faeces | place: Austria | collected 2013 | reverse complement strand
ATTCCCTATATGGTGCGGAAAGAGGGATAAACACTTTTCACGTCATAACGGAAAGGCGGTAATGATATTCGTATTTGTGATGATGAATTGGCACAAGCCTTGAAAAAGCTGTCCGAACGTAACTGTGAAAATTTATTGATGTACTATTTCTTGGAAATGAGTGACACCGAGATTGCAAAAAGACAGAATATTTCCAGAAGTGGAGGAACGAAAAGCCGGGCAGAATCTATTGATTTCCATCCTTTTTACGGGGGTAAAGGCGCTTGTCATCTGGCTGGCTGCAATTTAAGATCTCGCCCATTTGTTTTTGCGTGAGATCACGATCTTCTCTTAGATTTCGGATTCTACTATACATTTTCTTCACAAACTTATTTTGAGGAAGGTTCGAACATGCTAAAAAAAACGAGATAATAGAAATAGGTATTTATCAATTTGGAATCATTTCCAAAACAGAAATTATTTTTGATCAAGAAATCAGAAAAATATGTGAGGATAATGTCTGCCGCCTGTACGGGAAGTCCTGGGCTTGTCCTCCGGCTGTGGGTACAGTTGATGACTGACGCCAATATGCAAGAGCACTGGTATTTAATGCCGTTTATCCTTTGGACAATTCCTTCGATTATGAAGGAATGATAAGAGGACACAGTGGGTTCAAGGATCTGTGCAGTCGATTATATACAGTGATAAAACCACAGTTGCATTTTTTTCTCATATTATCAAACGAAGGATGTAAACGGTGTAAAAACTGTACTTATCCTTCAGTAAAATGCAGAAATTCAGAAATGTTATCTCCTTCTTTAGAAGGTTTTGGGAGCAATGTTGCCAAGCTGGAAGAAACTGCAAACCTAAAGTATATGAATGAAAATATCGTCACATATTTCGGAATGTTGCTGTATTAACCATCATAGAAAGTGAGGAATATCATGAAAAAAGATGTAATAGGCATTATCTGACATTAATAAAGCATATAAACACCGTAATACCACATCAGAATACTAGTTCTTTTAATATTAACTTTTATCGTTCGCCAAACTGCCAGGTCGATTATATTTTCTGTATTCAGTGGGAGACAGAGAAAATTCCTTTTTAAAAAGTTTTGAAAAAGCCAGCTGATCTTCGAAACCAAGGGAACCGGCGATCACAGAAACAGGAAGTCCTGTCGTCATCAACAGACGGCAGGCTTTTTTTAACTTTAATTTTAGAAGATAGTGTTTTGGAGAGTATCCAAATTTCTCAGAAAAAATTCTGCTTAGATAATTTGGATGGACTCCGAAAGATTTTGCCAGATCTTTTATCACTATTTTTTCTGAATAATTGGTATCTAAATAAAACTTTACTTCATCTGCAACGGATACTTTTCCCCAGCTTCGCTCGTTAAAAGAAACATCTTCAAAGAGCATGCCGATAATATTAAGGAGCAGACTATTTGCCTTAAAATATTGGCTTGTCGTATTCCCCTGCAGACCTAGAATCTGAGAAATGACTTCTTCGTATTTTTCGGTATCAAGCTGATGGATGATATAAATATCTTCGGAGGAGGTCATAAGCTGGTATGTGTAAGTTTGCGAACTGATTCCGAGGTAGCCGATCCAAGCATAACTCCATGGATCGTCTGTTGAAGCTTCATAATAGGAAACTTTACCCGCAGGAATGATAAAAGCATCTCCAGTGGAAAGGTGGAATATGTGCTCATTGATATGAAGTTTTCCCTTACCTTTTAACACGAAATGAATTAAATCGTAGGAACGGTACTTCGGTCCATAGTGGTATCCTGGTAAACAGTCTTCGTAACCAGCACTGTAAAAGGAAAGATCGGAATTTGATTTGTAAATTAAGGAGTGTTGAGTTTCTTTATATTCTTTCATGGTTTTATTATAAACAAAAAGGTTAGGTTTTTCCATATTTTTTTATGTAATTTCTATATAAAATGAATTCTGTTTATTTTATTATGATTGTAGAAAAAAGGAGAAAGGAGAGTAATACAAAGTGGGTGGGATGAGACAAAAGTATCATCTTGAACCGGACCGGGGCCTCTTAAATGACCCAAACGGATTGGCTTATTTTAAAGGAAAATACTATGTTTTCTTTCAATGGAACCGATTCGCAAAGGATCATGGATACAAGGAATGGGGGCTTTTTAAATCATCAGATCTTTTGAACTGGACATTTGAAGGAAGCGCCTTGCTTCCAGATCAGATTTATGATCAGGACGGCGTCTACTCGGGAAGCGCATGTGTGATAGAAGATAAGTTATGCCTGTTCTATACCGGGAACACAAAATCGGATGGTCGGAGAAAAGTTTATCAGTGCATGGCGGTGAGTTCAGACGGAAGAAAATATCTTAAACACGGATGCGTGCTGGAGACTCCGGCAGATTATACGGAACATTTCAGGGATCCGAAAGTGTTTAAGGGAAGCCGCCAGGGCTATTTTATGGTAATCGGTGCCCAGAAGAGTAATGGGAAAGGCGCTGTTGCTCTGGCAAGTTCCTGTGACGGAGTTCACTGGAGCGTAAAGGGAAATCTGGCTGAAACAGAGATGTATGAAATGGTGGAATGTCCGGACCTGTTTGAACTGGACGGTAAACATGTTTTAATGTTCAATCCTCAGGAACGTGACAACGATAACGATGTATGCGGAGTTAGTTTTTCCGCATATAAGATCATGGAGTTTGATGAGAAAACGGAAACGGTTGGTGACCGTGACCTCGATAAACACTGTCGTTTTGATCAGGGGTTTGACTTCTATGCACCGCAGACATTCTGTGATGATAAGGGACGAAGGATTATGTTCGGATGGATGTCACGAATGAATGAAATGCAGGAGCAGATTTTTGCGGCTGAAGAGAGAAACATTCATTGCCTGACGCTTCCAAGAGAACTGAATGTGAAAAATGGCAGGTTATATCAGAGGGTCCCGGAAGAATTCGAACGATTGAAAGGAAAGCAAATTCCTTTAGAGATGCCGAAAACGAAAGAAATAAAAGCGGTATTCCCCCAGAAAGCGGCATTTGTTAAAGTGTCAGGATCAGATTTGGATCAGGGAATATTCATAAGGTTTCCAGAAGATGGTACAAAGATATTCTATAATGGAAGTGAAAAAGTTTTCACATTTGTAAGGTATGACTGGGTAAATAAGACGGAAGAACAAAAGAGTTTTCCAATGGAAATGCTTTATTCATTGGAATTATGGCTGGATCAGTCCAGTATTGAGATATTTTTAAATGAAGGGGAGTATGTGCTGTCTTCGAGGATCTATTCAAAAGGAGAAGGGCAAACCGTTATTTTTAAAGGAATGACAGAAAAATCAGAGATTGAGTGTAAAGAGATCAATACAGGAGGTATGCATAATGAGTGACAAAGAGTTGGCAAAAAAGATTGTTGAACTTGTTGGCGGCAAAGAAAACATTGTTTCCGTAAGGCACTGTGCAACGAGGCTTAGGATAGTTGTGTCGGACAAAGAGAAGATCCAGGTGAAAGAAGTAGAAGCGTTGGATAAAGTAAAGGGATCTTTTTTCAATTCCGGTCAGTATCAGATTATTCTGGGCACAGGATTGGTAAACAGAATTTATGATGAAGTTATTAAGATTACCGGCGGACCAGATGAGGGGCAGGTTGAAGAAAAGAAAGAAGTGGTTTATGGAAATAAATTTCAGAGAGCCATTCGGATGTTTTCAGATGTATTCGTACCGATTATTCCGGTTCTGGTGGCGACCGGTCTTTTCATGGGTCTCAGAGGCCTTCTGACACAGCAAGCAGTGCTGGGAGTATTTGGAATGACACCGGAAGATATCCCAGCTTCCCTGCTGACATTTACACAGATTTTGACGGATACTGCTTTTTCGTTCCTGCCTGCGCTCGTCTGTTGGTCTACATTTCGCAATTTCGGCGGAAGCCCGGTCATCGGAATCGTACTTGGTCTCATGCTTGTAAGCCCGAGCCTTCCAAGTTCTTACGACGTTGGATCAGGAGTGGCAGATCCGCTTGTATTTTTCGGATTTATCAAAGTGGCAGGATATCAGGGATCAGTCCTGCCGGCTTTCGCTACTGGTATTATCACGGCAAAATTTGAAAAATGGCTCCGAAAACATGTACCGGATGCCCTTGATCTGATCGTGACACCGTTTATCACACTTTTTGTTGGTATTGTGATGGCTCTGTTTGTGCTTGGACCGATTCTTCACTATGTGGAAAATGGAGTTTTATTTGTGGTAGAGAACCTGCTGTTCCTTCCGATGGGAATCGGGGGACTTATCTATGGTAGTTTTGGACAGTTGCTTGGAATATTTGGTATACACCATATCCTGAACTTCCTGGAAATCAGTATGCTGGCTAATGATGGATGGAATTACTTAAATCCAATCGGAACATGCGGAAATGTAGCTCAGGCGGGCGCTGTTCTTGCAGTAGCTATCAAAGCAGCTTCAAATAAGACAAAACAGGTCGCATACCCTTCCTGTCTGTCAGCGCTTCTCGGAATTACAGAGCCGGCTGTTTTTGGTGTAAATCTGCGATTTGTGAAACCATTTATCATGTCCATGATCGGTGGAGGAATTGGAGGTTTCCTTGCTTCTTTGTTCCACTTAAAAGCAACTGGAATGTCAATCACTGGTATTCCGGGAACTCTTTTATACCTGAATGAACAGCTTCCGATTTATATATTTGTAAATGTAGTAGCTTTTGCGGTAGCATTTATTCTTACGTGGTTGTTTGGATTTAACAAAAAAATGGAGAATGCGGCATGAGTATTGTCTTAAAGGATCACATCGTACATATCAGTAACAACAAGATCAGTTATGTGATGGAGGTTGTTGACGGGAAATATCTGATACACAGGTATTTTGGGAAAACAATCCGGAAGTACAGAGGGACAGGAATCCCTCTGTATTTTAAAAGAGGATATAATACCAGCCACAGCTGCAGTGTGGAGAATGTATCTTTTGACGATTTCCCATTTGAATATCCTGTAAGAGACAGTGGCGATTACAGAATCCCAGCAATTTCTTTCGTGACAGCTTCAGGGATCCGGCATGCGGATTTTAGATTCGAGAACTGGAGAGTTTTACCGGATAAGCCATCACTTCCGGGGCTTCCTGGCATTATTGCGAAAAAAGGAGAGGCTGAAACGCTGGAAGTGGTCTGCAGGGATGAGATGGCAGAATTAAAATTGTATCTTTATTATACCATTTTACCGGATATCGGCGTCCTGATGCGTCATCAAAAGCTGCAAAATACAGGCAGCCGATCTATATGTATTGAGAATATCCAGAGCATGTCTCTGGAACTTCCGGCGAAAGAATACGATGGTCTGATTCTCTATGGAACACATGCAAAAGAGGCAAACATGGAAAGATTTCCGCTTCATCATGGTGTACAGCGGATTGAAAGCGTGCGAGGCAGCTCCAGCCTTCAATATCAGCCGTTTGCTGCTCTGATGGATCACGAGACAACGGAAACCTCGGGAACAGTATATGGTTTTCAGCTTATTTACAGCGGGAATTTTCTTGCACAAATAGAAAAGGATCAGTTCGGTAACATACGTGCTCAGATGGGGCTTCATCCGGATATGTTTTCCTGGGAACTGAAACCTGGGGAAAGCTTCTGTACACCGGAGGCAGTGTTAAATTACAGTGGCAACGGATTAAATGAAATGAGTCATAATTTTCACCGTTTGTACAGGGAACATCTGATTCCCGGGGAATTTGCCGGAAAAGTACGTCCGGTGCTTTTAAACTCGTGGGAGGCTATGTACTACGATGTCAGTCTGGAAAAAATAAAGGAGCAGGTAATAATTGCCAAGAGACTGGGAATCGAGCTCTTTGTACTGGATGACGGATGGTTTCGCAGAGGAAACAACAGTCATGATTCCATGGGTGACTGGATATGCAATGAGAAAAAGCTGCCGGGTGGGATCCGGCAGGCGGCAGACCTGGTTCACAGTCAGGGACTTCAGTTTGGTCTTTGGTTTGAGCCCGAAGCGATAAGCCTCAAAAGCGATCTGTACCAACTTCATCCGGACTGGGCCCTTGGCGTTCCGGGATATCCAAATACGGAAGGGCGTCATGAGTACCTGCTGGACCTGACCAGAACAGAGATAAGAGATTATATCAAAAACGTTCTAGATTCCTATTTGAGGGAAGGATTTATTGATTATATCAAATGGGATATGAACCGGCCTCTGACAGATGTGTATTCACAAGCTTACCGGGATGGAAATAGTAAGGAAACCAGCCACAGGTACATCCTGGGGTTATATGAAATCCTTGAGTGGCTGAAAACTGCTTATCCTAAGGTTCTGGTAGAAGGATGTTCCAGCGGAGGAGCGAGATTTGATCCGGGCATGCTGTATTATGTGCCTCAAAATTGGGCCAGTGACAATACAGATGGCTATGACAGAGCGGTAATCCAGAATGGTTTCAGCCTTCTGTATCCCAAAGAAGTAATGGGAGCGCACGTAAGCATTACGCCGAACCATCAGACGGGAAGAACAACATCACTGCGTACAAGATTTCAGACAGCCCGTTTTTTCAATCTTGGGTATGAATTGGATGTAACAAAGTGCAGCGAAGAAGAATTAAAGATTATTTCAGAGCAGATTTCACAATATAAGTCAGAACAGGAATTTTTTAGTAACGACATTTTTTACCGTCACGAGGTTCCTAATCAGAATTATTATATGTGGTCATGCGTGGGGAAAAAAGAGTGTAAAGTGATAATCTATCAGAAATTTTTCAATCCCCTGTACTCTCATGGGTGTTTCCGGATGCTTGGGCTGGATCCTGATGCGGACTATTATGAAGAAGCAACAGGCAGAATATACGGAGGAGATGAACTGATGGAAATTGGAATTACGGTGCCTCTTGTAAAAGAAGATTTTTACGTATTTGACATTCATCTGATAAAAATCGAGGAGAAATAATAACGGTATGAAAATAAAACTGTTTGCCAGTGATCTGGATGGGACATTGCTTAATGAACAACATAAAATATCGCAACAAAGTGCTGACGCAATCCGAACCGCACAGCAAACAGGAAAAGTATTTCTGGCGGTTACTGGCAGAGCGTGGGGGACGGCGTCTCTCTTATTGAAAGAGGCGGGCATATCCTGCGTATGCTTTTGGCGTATGGAATTGAATTTGAAATTAATACAAGTTGCGGTGATTTTTCTACAGACACTTGTGTTTATAACGGTGTCAAATATAAGGAATAATAAAGCAGCTGTCTATTCGTCCCATTGGCAAGCTTTCAAATCGACATGCCAATCATCTTTAAACACAGCGCCTTCTTCTAATAAAAGCAGTCCTTGTTCATGCCAGCCCGGGACCAGTCTTCCGGCGTGATTGACCACACGGTGGCAGGGATAACTGCCGTAGTACTCTGCCATGCCAAGGACCCTGCCCACAAGTCTTGCGTTTTTTTCTCTGCCGATCAGACGGGCAATCTGGCCGTAAGTCGCAACCTTCCCCAGGGGAATTTCTTCCACTACAGAGAGGATTTCATAAATTAAACGCTCATCTAAAATCTTTTTCATATGTGCAACCTCAAAAATGTATTACAGATCATATTAATCAAATCATGCTTCAAGAAAGAAGAAATGTCAAGATGAAGGATGACAAAAAATTGAATGGAATCTGCACAGTTCTATGTTATACTGAACATATACATAGAATGGAGGTTGAGATTATGGGAATTTGGATGATGAAGCACTGACAGCAGGGCGTTGGTGTTTCCATAGCCTTGCTGATCGATAAGAGGCGTAAACAAAGAAACGGTCAGGAGGCAAAGGATGTCATATTTTAATTATCAGTCAAAAAAGATTTATTACAAAGAAACAGGAAGCGGAAAACCCGTAGTGTTATTGCACGGGAACACAGCATCTTCCAGGATGTTTGAATTTATACTGCCTTTATATGAAGATAAGTTTCATGTAATTCTTATTGATTTTTTGGGCCATGGGAAATCAGACAGGCTGGAAGCATTTCCGGCGGAACTCTGGATGGAAGAGGCAAGACAGACTATAGCTCTGCTTGAGCATCTGGATCTTGGAAAGGTAAACCTTGTGGGAACCAGCGGCGGTGCATGGGCGGCAGTCAATGCAGCCTTGGAACGCCCCGATCTGGTGGACAAGGTAGTGGCGGACAGTTTTGACGGACGTACTCTGGCAGACGACTTTGCAGAGAATCTGCTTAAGGAGCGGGCAGATGCCAAGAAGGACGAAATGGGGACAGCATTTTACGAGTGGTGCCAGGGGGAAGACTGGGAACGCATCGTGGATATGGATACAAGTGCGATGGTACAGTGTGCCAAAGAGAAGCTGCCCTTATTTACAAAGCCGCTGAGCGCGCTAAATAATCCTCTCCTGCTGATGGGCAGCAAGGGAGATGACATGTGCAGATCAGATTTTCTGGATGAATATCGTGCAATAACCAAAGAAACCAATGCAGAAGTATGTATTTTCCCGGAAGGGGTACATCCCGCAATTCTCTCCTGTGCCGAGAAGGCGGCAGAGGTTATTGCCGGATTCCTGGAAGGAAAAGAAACATAAGGAGGCTGGAAGATGAGAATGCCGGAGAAGATTGAAGCAGACATGTTTGCACCCTGTGGGATGAACTGCATGGTTTGTTACAAACATTGTTATCATAAAAAACCTTGTGCCGGATGTCTGAACAGTGACCGGGGAAAACCGGAACACTGCCCGAACTGCGGCGGTATTATTTCCCTGCATGATGCAGAATGCAGCGAATGTCAACATAAGATACACACATAACGCAAACGGGGGAAGGTGAAAGCACTTGTGGAAAAAAAGATGAGCTGCTGCGGCACAGCTGTTATTGAAATGTCTGGTGCAGCCGGTATAACGCTGGTTTCTGAAAAAGACAGAAATCCGATGTACACAACAACTTATGGAGTTGGAGAAGTTATCCGGGATGCTGTGCAGAAAGGCTGCCGAAAATTTATCATTGGAATTGGCAGAAGTGCAACCAATGACGGCGGGATTGAGATGCTTCAGGCTTTGGGATACGGATTCCTGAATGCCGGGGGTAAGCAGGTTCCTTTTGGAGCCAGAGGACTCGCTGAGCTTGAGAGGATTACGGACACCTGCGTGCTTCCGGAATTAAGTGAATGTAAGTTTGAGATGGCATATGACGTGACCAATCCTCTGTGCGGGAATCATGGATGCAGTGCGGTCTACGGGCCCCAGAAGGGGGCTGAATCTGTGACAGGCATTGATATTTCAGCAAAATGTTAGAGACTGCAGGAGAAAGGAACAGCCATGAAAAGATCCGGTACCGAAGATATGCCATGGAAGATCTGGACTTTCCAAAGGAATCTTTTGATGTGGTCATCAGCTCACTTGCATTCCATTACGTGAAGGATTTTGAACGTTGGCAGAAAAGATCAGCCAATGGATTGCGCCGTCCTATGATGCTGATCGTGGCGGCGGAAAAGGATTGACAAAAGGAGGTGCGGAATGCTGGAAGACGATGTGATAAAGGCGGCAGCCGGGGAAGAGCCGCTGATACAAAAAAAATATGAAGGTGAGATACTGTGTCTGGAAATGCCTGTAAAGGTAGAATTTAATCATGTTTGTTTCAAAAAATGCAGGTTTGTATCATGTGATTTCAGCGGTTCTATGTTCTACAATGTAAAATTCCTGAACTGTGATTTCTCTAACTGCAGATTTCAATCCTGCTATTTAAAAGAAACGGAAATATGGGGATGCAAAGGTGACGGAGGAGACTTCAGTCAGAGCACGTTCCGCACAACAATGGTTGAAGAAGGATGTTATCACTATGCCAACTATGAAGGCACGCTCTGGGACGGCTGCAGACTTAAAGGAGTTGATTTCAGTGAAGCGTTTTTTGCGGAAGTAAAGTTTAAAAAAATCCGGTTTGAAAAAGTGAACCTTTCCCGAGTCGATTTTTTTAAGACGCAGCTGGAAGGCATCGACTTATCGGACAGCAACATCGAGGGAATCATGGTATCCGATACTTTTCGGGAACTGCGCGGGATGAAGATCGGCCCGATGCAGGCTATGGATCTGGTGCGTTTCTTAGGAGTGAAAATCATCTGAGTTTTGTTATAAGCAAATGGGCACAGAGAATAAACCGTGTTATGCTAAATAATGCCAGGCAGAAAGCCGGAAGGGTCAGGGAAGCCGCTTTATCGTCACTCTGAATTTGAAGATCGCCGATTCGGATCAGGTTACGGAGCACAGGATGACGGGATTTAAAATACAAGGTGTGCCAGGGGCTGATTCCCGGTGTTCGGACAGACTCAGGGGCAAACGGCTTCTGCTGGTAGAAGATAATGAACTTAATATGGAGATTGCGGAGACGATACTCACTGAAGTGGGATTCGTGGTTGAAAATGCAGAGAACGGAAAGGAGGCTCTCGACAGGTTCCTGGCATCTGAGCCGGGACATTATCAGGCAGTCCTTATGGATCTGCAGATGCCGGTCATGGACGGATACACCGCTGCAAAAGAGATCCGGAACAGCACACATCCCCAGGCTCTTACGGTTCCGGTGATCGCTCTGACAGCCAATGCCTTTGCAGAGGACATGGCTAAAGCACTGGCAGCAGGCATGAATGATCATGTCTCAAAACCGATTGACTACAAGCGCCTCATAAGAGTTTTGGAAAAAAATATAGAGTAGAGAAAGATGAGGAATGACATGAAAGACCAAATACTGTTGATCAATGATCTGGCCGGTTACGGCAAAGTGGCACTGTCTGCCATGCTGCCGGTCATGACCCATGCGGGACTTAATTTATATAACCTGCCCACTGCACTCGTCTCAAACACTCTCGACTATGGAAAGTTTGAGATATTAGAGACCACAGAGTATATGAGGAAGACGATGAAAGTCTGGGAGGAGCTGGGATTTTCTTTTGACGCTGTCTGCACGGGGTTTATCGCATCTGAAGAGCAGGTAAAACTGATCTCAGACTATCTGAGAGATCAGAAAGAGAATGGAACATGGATTTTTGTAGATCCCATTATGGGAGATGAAGGGAAGCTTTACAACGGAATTGAAGGAAAAACCGTAGGTTATATGAGAGATCTGTGCTCCCTGGCCGATGTGATCGTGCCGAACCTGACGGAAGCAAGCTTTTTAGCGGAAATGTATCAGGGAAAGGAAGTCATCACAGAAGGAGAGAGCAGAGAGCTTCTCAAAAAACTCAGAAAGCTTGGTGCAAAATCTATCGTCATCACGAGTGTAAAGACGGAGGCCGGAGATTTTGTTTTGATCTATGACCATCAGACGGATACGGTGTCTGAGCTTCCATTTGAACAGATTCCGGTGCGTTTTCCGGGAACCGGAGATATTTTCTCGGCTGTTCTGGCAAGTCAGGTACTGAACGGAACACAGCTTGACAAAGCGGCCGAGCGGGCCATGACCGCCGTCAGAGAGCTGATCCTGCTCAACAGAGAGACAGCCGATAAGTTTAAGGGAATACCGATCGAGAAAAATCTGGAGGTGCTGAATTTTGAGACGTCCGAAGATTAAACTTACACTGATCGAAAGAAAAGGGGATCACGGTTGTCACCGGGGACATAAGGCCGGAGACAGTTTTGATTTTGATACGGAGAGGGGACAGCTTTGTCCGATGGCTATGCATGTGGCGTTTCCGTACGTTGATATTTTAAGATATGGCGGAAACATTCCGGGTCAGCCGGAGGGAACGGCGGTGTTCTGTTGTCCGGACGCGGATACGATTAATGTCTTTAAAGCTGAAATCATCAGTGAAGAATAGTGAGGAGCGGTTAATCAGAGTTAGCCGCTCCTTTCCGAATTTTACGGTATCCGAAAGATACCAGATTTCCTGGCGGTAACCATCCTACTTTTTTGTGCGTACTTTACGTTTGGAGAACGGGGAATTATCATGAAATTAGAATCTAAGCATTCACAAAGGAGGATAAAGGGATGACAGCAGAAGCGTGTATTAAATTATTAAGAGAGATCAAAGATGCGGCGTTTGCAACGGTAGATGAAGAAGGACATCCCCAGGTGCGCATTATCGATGTCATGATCGCAGAGGGAGAAAAGCTGTATTTTTGTACGGAAAGAGGGAAAGACTTTTACCGACAGCTGATAGCAAATGAATATACGGCTATCACAGGGATGAACAAAGAATTTCAGATGGTGAGGCTTTCCGGCCCGGTGAAAAAGCTTTCGGATCAAAAGATGTAGATTGACCGCGTTTTTGAGGAGAACCCGATGATGAACGATGTGTATCCGGGGGAAAGCTGAAGCATGTATCGGCTGCGGGACGTGCAGGGACGTATGTCCCCAGAAATGCATTAGTGAAGGAATGCCGTATATAATACTACAGGATATCAGTCATAAATATCTCATTCAGCCGCTGGATAATAAATGACGGTATTGTAAGTTGAAATTCTTCCTGAAGTGAAATATAATAAACAAAAACATGTAAGGGAGATAAATTATGAATGTAATAGAAATCGTAAAGTCGATTGTGCTCGGTATTATCCAGGGAATCACAGAGTGGCTTCCGATCAGCAGTACGGGCCATCTCATTCTGTTTGACAACATATGGCCAATGGCTTCAAGTCCGGAGTTTTTTGAAGTATTCAAAGTAGTCATCCAGTTCGGGTCTATTCTGGCGGTTCTGGTTCTGTTTTTTCACAAACTGAATCCATTTTCTCCGCAAAAGAGCAGAAGAGAAAAACGGGATACGTATAACCTTTGGAAAAAGGTCATCGTAGGGTGCATACCGATTATTATCGTAGGGCTTCCGCTGGATATGATATTGGAAGATTATCTATCGGGTGTCTATGTAATAGCGGCAACTTTGATCTTGTACGGTATTGCATTCATTGTCATTGAGAGCAGAAACAGGCGTCCATCCATGCGGTCACTGGAGGATCTGACTTATAAAGCGGCGTTTTTTATTGGATGTTTTCAGGTGCTTGCGGCAATTCCGGGGACATCCAGAAGCGGTGCAACGATCCTGGGAGCCGTGTTATTAGGCTGCTCCCGTTATGTTGCCAGTGAATTTTCATTTTTCCTGGCAGTTCCGGTCATGGCCGGGGCCAGCGGTCTGAAACTGATCAAATATTTTCTGAAGGTAGGAATGTTTTCAGGCAGTGAATGGCTTCTTCTGACTGTGGGAACCGTGGTTTCCTTCTTAGTGTCCATCCTGGCAATCCGTCTGCTGCTAAGTTACATCCGAAAACATGACTTTAAGGTCTTTGGGATTTACCGGATCCTGCTTGGTATCGTGGTAATTGTATACTTTGGATTCCTGGCATAATAATGAAAGAAACAAGTTTGGAATAAATAAAAAATGCATCTGTTACAGATTTCATTTTTCTGTAACGGATGCATTTTTAATGGGAAATATATATTTTTTGTATTTTTAACTATTTGCAAAATCTCTGGTAAACATGTCGCTCTTTTCCACAAACTCCTCCATATTTTTAAAACCAAGGCGGTGGAGAAGTTCCATCACATACGGATTGTCAAGGGGTGTTTTATATGGTGCTTCTTTTCCGTAGGTCTCTACATTTCTTTTTCCCTTGTCCTTATCAATGATGATTTTAGGCCCGCCGACACATCCGCCTCTGCATGCCATTCCCTCAAAAAAGTTGGCGTCTGTCTCGCCCTTTTGGATCTGTTCGATCATGGCCTTGCATGCAGGGACGCCGTCTGCCTGCTGTGCACGGACCGGAACTTCCCTTCCCGGACTGAGTTTTTCCACAGTAGACCTTACGGCCTCGCTGACGCCGCCGGTGTGGGCATAGATCCTGCCCGCCCTGGAGGAATGTTCCCTGTCGTTGTCGGCAAGTTCTTCCGGCCGTATCTCGGCCGCGTCGAAAATATCCTGTACTTCCTGAAATGTCAGTACATAGTCCACTGCATCTGCAATGTCCGGTTCCCTGGCTTCTTTCTTTTTTGCGATACACGGGCCGATGAATACTGTAACCGCATCGGGATGAATATGCTTTACCGCCCGCCCTGCCGCGATCATCGGGGAGACTGCTCCCGGCACGTGGGGGATCAGTTCATGGTAGATTTTGCGGATCATGGCGATCCAGACCGGACAGCAGCAGCTGGTGAGCTGGAAATCATCTCTTGAATTGATATGCTTGTCAAATTCCAGAGCCTCCTTCAGAGTCAGAATGTCTGCAAAGACCGCTACTTCCACCATTCCTTTGAATCCGGCGGCTTTCAGTGCACTTCTCAGCTGTCCTGGGGAAGCATTTTCATACTGGCCTACGAAAGCAGGGGCGATCAGGGCATAAACATCTTTTTCTTTACTGCGCACTTCTTTTAACACGGGGAAGATATCCTTGCTCTCTGCCAGCTTATCCAGCCTGCATGACTCAATACAGACACCGCATCCGCTGCATTTATCCGGATCGATAGCCAGCTTTCCGTCAACCTCTTCTATGGCGTCAAAAATACAGCTGTTTTTGCATGCCCTGTCATAGGCACAGCTCTCACATGATTCCGTGTGGATGACCGGGGCATACTGGTCCGGATTTAAAAGGCAGTCAAGCTGATGAGGATCATAGTCAGCCTCGCTGATATCTTCATTTTTCATTTGTTTTTGAAGCAATTCTTTGTAGAGTTCATGGAATGATGTTAATTTTTTTACTTCCGGCATATGAATCACTCCTATTCTGCATTCAGTGCGGCCATAGTGATATAATTGTACGGCTGATTAAAATGCGGAAGGAAAAACAGGTCGAACAGTTTTAACTTATCAATGGTGACTTTTTCCTGGATGGCCATAGAAAACAGGTGGATCGCCATGGAGATATCATAGTCGGAACAAAGCTGTGCACCGAGGATTCGTCGCGTCTTTTTGTCATAAACGATGCGGATCACGACCTTATAGTTGTCCTTCTCCATAAACCCGGCTTTCTGCCAGTCCTCATAATCTGTGGCGGCGGCATCAAAACCGAGTTTTTTTGTTCGCTCCAGGGAAAGCCCGGTGCTTACCATGTTTAAGCCCCAGATGCTGATCCCGTTAGAACCCTGTACCCCCGGGGATTTCAGCTCTGTACCGCAGGCGTTGTGGGCGGCAATGATCCCGGAACGGACCGCATTGGTGGCCAGTGCGATATAATCCGTATCTTCGATGGCATTGTTGTAAACGGTGGCACAGTCACCCACGGCATAGACGTCCGGGCGGCTGGTCTGCTGCATGAGATCTGTAAGATAAGCGCCGTTGTTGTGAAACTGCTTAAGCTGGCCGTTTCCGAGCTTCGTGTTGGGGCGGAAGCCTACACAGAATATGACCATGTCGGCGTCGTAGGTGTTTTGGTCTGTGACTACTTTATCGACTTTCCCGTTTCCTTCCAGCTGTTTTACTTTCTCTCCAAATGCAAGGCGGATTCCGTGGTCAGACAGCTGCTTTTCCATGCGTTTGCAGAATATATCGTCATAGTAGGCGGAGAGACAGGTGTCTGCGCAGTCAATTAAAGTGACTTCTCTGCCGTTTCTCTGAAAAGCCTCGGCAAGTTCCACACCGATATATCCGGCTCCGACGACAGCGACTTTCTTTATAGAGGTATCTCCAAGCTTTTCGATGACTTCCGCCGCATTCTGATAGAGCTTTACAAACTGGACATTGTCAAGACTCATGCCCGGAAGCTGGGGGCCTACCGGAGTAGAGCCTGTGGCAAGAATTAGCTTGTCGTAAGGGTACTCACAGTCTTTGCCGGCAGCATCTTTCGTATAGACGACCTTGTTGTCAAAATCTACGGAATTGACCGAGGTCTCCATATAGATCTTTGCGCCCTTCCCTTCCAGGATTTCTTTGCTGGAATAAAACAGCCCGTCAGGCCCGGAAATCTGTCCCCCGATCCAGAGAGCCATCCCGCAGCCTAAGAAACTGATATTGGAATTGGCGTCAAAGGCGGTGACGTCCACATCCTTATAATTGTCGAGTATCGTATTCAGCGCTGCGGTACCTGCATGATTCGCACCGATGACAATAATTTTTTTTGGCATAATCCTTATCTCCTTTATATCTGATAACACTTGGTATAATAATCAGTATGCCAAAAAAAGAAAAAATTATTGATTAGAGGAGGAATAAAACGATGCTGATCTTAAACGGGAAAATCCTTCCTATGGAAGGAGAAACTATAGAACACGGCTATGTGCAGACGAAAGGAAAGGTAATAAAAGAACTGCCGTGTGGATGACCGGGTCGGAAGCCTGAAACCCGGGAAGGATGCGGATCTCGCAGTATTTTCCGACAATCCGGTGAGTACCCTTACCAAGACGCTCTATACATTCATCGACGGTCAGATCGTTTACCATGAAGGAGATAAGAGTTAGGGTTTTAAGATGACCTTGATGCACTCGTCCTATTTTTGTCGAAGATTTTGTATGCGTGTTTCCCTTTACTAAGAGGAAGGCGGTGTGTGATGATATCGGTGGCGTCAAAGGAACTGTCTGGGATTGGGAAAGGATAGGGTCCACATATTTCTGTGCAGGGCACTGTTCCATTCTCAGTGTGATATTCCGGTCAAAAAAGTTGCCCAGAGGGAATAGATTGTATCTTCCACCGTAGACACCGATTATTGTCACGGTTCCGCATTTTCTCACCACTTCGGATGAGATCTCGATGGCAGACTTGGAGCCGGCCTGGAGTTTCAGGGCGGATTCCACTTTTTCCACAACCGACATTTTTCCGTCATACCCACGCAGTCGATGACACGTTCTGCACCCAGTAAAAAGGCCCATTTGATTGTCAAAAGGCGACTGGACCACAGCCTGAGACCACAACATCAGGAATAAGACCTGTTCATCTTCAAGTTCTTCCGGGACTTTTACAGGCCCTACATTGGCATAGGGGACCCGGAGATACTGTGCCTGTCCTCCGGGATATCCGCCGAAGGCGTCACTGTACCCGAACAGGCCGCCGGCTCCTCCGTTTGGATCAGATGGAGATCGGAAGCGCAGATGGCTGTGGAGGTCACTTTGACGATGATATTATTCTCCTTTTCGATCCTGGGGTCCGGAACCTTTTCTACTCCCACATCTTTCACCCCGTGATAAACAATCGCATCCATAGTTTGTACCGTCCTTTCTAAATATCATATTTACTTTTTAATATGGCTTTTGTCATGGACAGCTATACTTGACAATTAACTCTTACGGTTGTAAGATTTTAAAAAAAGGAGACAAATGACTATGAGAATCATAAAGATTTTGATCCCAATGCTGGGATGCCTTTTCTGCCTTTCTGCCTGCGGCACAGAAACGAACAAGAATCCGAAAGGAAGTACAGAAAAGATCAAAAAAGAACTCTTTGCGGCGGCAGACTGTTATAAGACGATTTATTCGTCCGCAGACAAAGGGAAAGGCATAAATCCGGTATTGTCCAAGAAGGAGATCCACAGAATCGTTTGGCGGCTCGGAACATGCGGATATTCCGCCGCGTGTATGGAAAATGACTGTGATATGCAGAATGGACGGACAGTGGAGAAAGCTTTGCGGAAGGCCGAAAAAGGCGGGAAGACTTCCACCGTGTTTTTTGGTGTCACCAGATCCGGTGGAATCCACAGATATGAACTTAGGATGAAAGGAAAGAAAGCAGAATTCACAGACGCCTATCTGGACTGGGACAAACAGGGAAATCCGGCGGTATCCTATGTAAAGACAGAAAAAGTATCCTCTTTTAGAATGACAGAGAAGGGCTGGCTGATCTGGGAGACCATACATACAGAAAATGAGGAGATGGACACCCACAGTATGATCCGCATCCGTCCCCTCTCAAAAGAATACCGTAGATTTTGCAGGAGATATATTGAACCGGTGGGTTACAGAGGAAATAATCTGTTTCTTACCGACTGGGATGAAAAACAGCCGGGGAAACTTTATATGAATGATCTCTATGAGTATCTGTACCGTATAGAGACCGGCAGATATTTTGACGGGGACAACGGGACAAAAGGAATACTGTCAGAAGAATTTGAACTTCTGCTTCAAAAATATCTTCCGTTTTCAAAGAGACAGATCCGTGCACTGGCAGACAGAGGCGAAGACGGAACACGTTATCTGTGGGAGCCTTTAAGGTGCGGAAACTTAATTCCCCAGAGTATGCCGGTTCCTGAGGTGATCCGGGCAGAGTATAAAAAAGACGGAAGGATCATCCTCACCGTGGATGCTGTTTTAAAACAAAAGGGGACGGACTGCCTGTTCCGCCATAAGGTGACCTTAAAAAAATCCGAGGACGGCAGAGTGCGGTATATCAAAAATCAGATCAGGAGCTCAGATAAAGAGAGAGTTTTAGATTATCAGAAAAGGAACCGATAAAGCTGTCAGACGGGAAGGTTTTCTGTTATAATAGCAGAAAGTGAAGACAGGAGGTTTTGAGTATGGAAATATCAAAAGTGACGGAAGTATTCTTCAGCCCTACATACAGCACGGAACGCATTGTCAGACTGATTGGTGAAGCGTGGGAAGAAACTCATCAGGAGATCGACCTTTCCAGAATACCAAAGGAAGGGGAAGTACACGAATTTGGAGCACAGGACCTGGTGATCTTCGGAGTCCCGTCCTACGGGGGAAGAGTGCCGGCTCCGGCTGCAGAGCGGTTTCGAAACTTAAAGGGACAAAAGACACCAATCATCCTTCTGACCGCATTCGGAAACCGGGACTATGACGATACTCTTCTTGAGATGAAAGACCTGGCAGAGGAGCAGGGATTTGTTCCTGCGGCAGCCGTGGCTGCAGCGGCGGAACATTCCATTATGCGCCAATATGCAGAAGGAAGGCCGGACAGCCGGGATAAGAGTGAGCTCACGGACTTTGCGGTGAAGATTCGGGAAAAGATAGAGCAGACAGAAGATACAGAAAGGGTCTCAGAGCTTTCCGTGAAAGGAAACCGGCCGTACCGGGAGTACAATGGCGTTCCCATGAAGCCTTCTGCCGGAAAACAGTGTAAGAAATGCGGTCTCTGTGCCCGTCTCTGTCCGGCCGGCGCCATACCTGCAGAGCATCCGGAAGAGACAGTGAAGAAAATGTGCATCTCCTGTATGCGGTGTATTGCCGTTTGTCCGGAACATGCAAGGAGCATTAGCAGACCGATGCTCCTTGCAGCATCTATGAAACTGAAAAAAGAGTGCAGTGAACGAAAAAGGAATGAATTGATCATATGAAGCCAGAACTGATTATGCTCGGGACCGGGCATGCAATGGTTACCAAATGTTATAATACATGTTTTTCCATCCGCAACGGCGAGGAATATTTCCTCGTGGATGCAGGAGGAGGGAATGGAATCCTTTTAAGGCTTGACGAAGCTCAGATTCCATTTGAACAGATCCGCAGTATGTTCCTGACCCATGCTCACACGGACCATATCTTAGGCGCCGTCTGGATCGTCCGGAAAGCGGCGTCCATGATGCTTTCGGAAGCTTATCACGGGTATTTTACCATCTACTGCCACGAGGAGGCCGCAAAGATCCTGAAAGAGATCTGCCGGCTCACATTGGCAGAAAAATTTTTGAAGTTTTTGGGCGGTAAAATACGGATACAGGAAGTAGAAGACGGAGAAGAGATGGATATCTCAGGGATGCACGTCCGCTTTTTTGACATACATTCCACGAAGGCAAAACAATTTGGATTTCGTGCAGATTTGGAGGAAGGCATTTCACTGGCATGTCTTGGTGATGAACCGTACAACAGCATCTGCAGACCTTATGTGGAAGGAGCGGACTGGCTGCTTTGTGAGGCATTCTGTTTATATGGCATGAGGGATATATTCCATCCATATGAAAAGCACCACAGCACAGCGTTGGATGCCGGGAATCTGGCCGAAAAACTCAAAGTCAGAAATCTGGTGCTTTACCATACGGAGGATACCGATTTAAAGAACCGGAAGAAGCAGTATACAAGAGAAGTGAAACTGCTGTACTCAGGGACTGTCTATGTGCCCGATGACCTGGAGGTACTGAAGCTGTGACAGAAAATGTCAGCAGCCAAGAACACTCAGATAATGCCGGAAGATCTGTACATGGACTTTTTCATCCATGGCGATCCGGTTTAGCACGGCGCAGACAAACGGGTCCTGTATCTTAGAGGCAGTCTCCAGATAAAAGCTGGCGGCCGCCTCTTCTGCTTCCATGTTGCTTTTCAATGCCTGGTGAAGATCCTTTGTATAATCAGGGGCGTCTCCGCTCCAGCATTGGCAGGGGTCTTCGGCGAATCTCGGATCGCCGCCCAGAAGGGAGACCAGTGTGCCGAGCATCTGCATGTGGTGCATTTCCACCTTTGCTATTTTCATCAGAGTATCGGCCAGTGAGGAATACTTTTTGAAGAAGATCCAGTTTTGATAAATGTATGTGGTGACAGCAGTCAGTTCGCTGGACTGGGCTCTCAGTGCAGGCAGTATCATTTCCGCATACCGGGGGTTCCGCCGGGCTGCTTTTACAGGCGGATAGGGATGGGGATCTGTGACCGCCGGATGGTAAGAATCACAAAATGTCATATGAAAAATCCTTTGCTGTTTCAGTTGTTTTTATAATATGCACGCCCGGCCGGACGGTGAATCTTTATAGTACATTTCAAAGGCATATGCATATTCTATAAGTACTCAGATTTGAAGGGTGTAGGGACCGGTGAGACAGCAAAGAAAAGAACGGATAGCCATGAAAGTGTCTGTCAACAGTATTTTTGTAAACCTGGTACTGTCAGCATTTAAATTATTTGCCGGCATTGCGGCAAGATCCGGCGCCATGATCTCGGATGCGGCCCACTCCGCATCCGACGTGTTCAGCACGATCATTGTCATGGCAGGGGTTGTCCTGGCTTCCAGGGAAGCAGATGAAAAACATCAGTACGGTCACGAACGGATGGAATGTGTGGCGGCGGTCCTGCTGGGCGCAGTGCTGTGCATAACGGGGCTTTTCATAGGAGCTGCCGGGCTTCAGAAGATTTTTGCGGGGGATCAGGGAAAACTTGTGATCCCTGGAGCCCTGGCCATGGCGGCCGCCCTGATCTCCATAGCCGTCAAAGAGGGGATGTACTGGTATACGAGGAATGCAGCCAGGAAAATAGATTCTGCTGCGCTGATGGCGGATGCGTGGCACCACCGCTCCGACGCCCTATCTTCCGTCGGCAGCCTTATCGGTGTCCTGGGAGCCAGGATGGGGTTTCCAATTCTGGACCCTCTGGCAAGCGTGGTGATCTGCATTTTTATTGTAAAAGCGTCCTACGACATTTTTGCAGACGCCGTGCGCAAAATGATCGATGAGTCGTGCAGCAGGGAGACGGTGGAACAGATGAGAAGCGTGATTCTTGACCAGCCCGGGGTCAGGGGGATTGACGATATCCGAACGAGAAAATTCGGGGCCAGGGTATATGTGGATGTGGAGATCTGCATGGACGGAAATCTTCCGCTCAGGAAGGCTCACGATACGGCGGAGAAGGTCCACTTAAAAATCGAGGAAAAGTTTGCGCCGGTGAAACATTGTATGGTACATGTAAATCCCGTCAAGAATGAAGATGGGGGAATGAACGAGGAAACGACAAAATGAAACTAATTTTATCTTACTTGAAACATTATAAAAAAATGTTTGCACTGAATGTATTTTCGGTATTCGGCTTTGCTCTTGTGGAGCTGGGGATACCGACCATCGTAGCGTGGATGATCGACCGGGGCGTAACGGAAAAGGACACGGCTTTTATTTTTGAGATGGGAGGAGTGATCCTTCTTGTCTCTTTGCTTGGAACCGCGGGGACGATCCTGCTGGGCTACTGCTGTTCCTATCTGTCTACCTCCATCACAAGGGACATCCGAAATGACATGTTTGAAAAGACGCAGGAATTTTCACACAGGGAATTCAAAGAATTTGGGACGGCATCCCTTATTACGAGAACGACCAACGACGCTTTCCAGATCCAGATGTTTTTAAATATCCTGTTCCGCACCGCCCTGATGACGCCGGTGATGACCGTCGGCAGCATCGTGCTCGTGCTGAAAGCTTCTTTAAGTCTTTCTATGGTGATCCTGGGAACTATACCTTTTATCGTTGTGGGAGTGATCATCGTGGCAAAACGCTCTGAGCTTTTAAGTGAACGCCAGCAGTCCTCGCTGGAATGGATCAACCGCATTTCCAAGGAAAATATCAGCGGTATCCGGGTCATCCGGGCGTTTACCAACGACAGGCATGAAAAGAAGCGCTTTGATGAAGCCAACAGCGCCTATATGGGATATTCCAAAAAGCTGTTTAAACTCATGTCTGTCACCCAGCCGGCCTTCTATTTTCTCATGAATTTAGCCGGTATGCTCATTTACTGGATCTCTAGCATTATGATAGAGCAGGGAGGGCTGAACATCGGACAGCTGGTAGCCTTCATGGATTATCTGTTCCATGTGATGTTCTCTATCATGCTGTTCTGCCTGGTTTTCATGATGTATCCCAAAGCGGCGGTCAGTGCCAGGAGGATCACCAGGATCTTCGACGCTGTGCCGGCAGTTGAAAATACTTCGGGAGAAGGAGGCAGCCCTATCCGCATTGATGAGATCACGTTTGACCATGTGACCTTCGCATACCCGGACGGAGAGGAAGCAGTGCTTACCGACGTGTCCTTCACTGTGAAAAAAGGAGAGACTATCGCCTTTATCGGCAGCACGGGTTCCGGGAAAAGCACTCTGATCAATCTTGTCCCCAGGGCTTATGATGTGTCCGGCGGAAGGATTTTGGTCAATGGGACAGACATCAGAGATATAGATCTTAGTTCCCTGAGAAATTCTATCGGGTTTATACCGCAGAAGGCACTGCTTTTCTCCGGAAGCATCGCAGATAATCTCAAGTTTGGAAAAGAAGATGCCTCTTTTGAAGAAATGGAGGAGGCGGCAAGAACTGCCCAGGCATATGATTTTATCATGGAAAAGGGCGGGTTTGACGTACAGATCACGGAAAATGCAACCAATGTATCCGGCGGACAGAGGCAGAGGCTTTCCATTGCGCGGGCACTTGTGAGAAAACCGGAAGTCTATATTTTCGATGATTCTTTCTCTGCTCTTGATTTCAAGACAGATGCAAAGCTCAGAAAAGAACTGAAAAAGGTTTTAAAGGATGCGGTCATGATGGTCGTAGCCCAGAGAATCACCAGCATCATGGATGCAGATAAGATTATGGTGCTCAATGAGGGACGGGTCGCAGGAGCCGGAACTCACAGAGAACTGCTGGAAAGCTGCAGGATTTATCAGGAGATCGCTGCATCCCAGCTGGATAAGGAGGAACTGGCCGATGATTAAGAAAATAAAACAGGCGGGTGCGGTGATCAGCAGACTCAGGCCGTTTATCGCTCCTTATAAATGGGGATTTATCGGAGCGGTTGTGATGACGGTTTTAAGCGTGGCCGCCATGACCTCGGCACCAAGGATCGAGGGAATGATCACTACCCGGCTGGCCAAAGACGCGGCACAGATCGCAGGGAAAGTACCCGGCGCGGGAGTCCGGTTTGATGTGATCGTGAGAATCCTTGCAGTACTTGCGGCTGTCTATATTATAAAGATGGCATCCCAGGTCATTAGTATGTTCCTGCTGACCAATTCCATCCAGAGCGCAATGCATGATATGAGAAATGCGGTGCAGGATAAGATCCGAAGGCTGCCGGTGAAATATTTCGATACCCACAGCTTTGGAGATACTTTAAGCCGGGTGACAAATGATATCGACTCGGTATCCAACGGTTTGCAGCAGAGTTTTACCCAGGTCATCAGCGGAGTCCTGACGCTCATCCTGGTCCTTGTGATGGTATTTACCATCCAGCCAGTGATGGCATGGCTGGTCGTGCTGATCATTCCTGTCAGTATTTTGATCAGCGTGGCTGTGGTAAGGAAAAGCCAGAAGCACTTCAAGGCTCAGCAGGACTCTCTTGGAGAACTGAACGGGACGATAACAGAGCTCTATACGGGATACAATGAGATTCTGCTGTTCGGAAGGCAGCAGTCTTCCCGGGAGCGGTTTAAAGAGATCAACGGAAGGCTCCAGAAGCATGCTCTGAAAGCACAGTTTGTATCTTCCATGATGAGTCCGCTGATTTCTCTGACTGTATATCTCTGTATCGGAGGTGTGGCAGTATCCGGGACTGTCTTTGTAATACAGGGGATGCTGACCGTGGGCAATCTCCAGGCTTTCATCCGCTATATCTGGCAGTGCAATGAACCCCTCTCTCAGGTGGCTCAGCTCTCAGCTCAGATCCAGGCGGCATTTGCAGGGATGAAAAGAATTTTTGAGATCCTCGATGAACCCGAGGAGATTCCCGATCCGGAACCGGGAACCCGTATCTCCGATGTAAAAGGAGAGGTTTCATTTGAGCATGTGGCTTTTGGATACGGAGATAAACCGGTCATAAAGGATTTGGATATTCATATAAAAAGCGGCCAGATGGTCGCCATCGTGGGTCCTACCGGGGCCGGGAAAACAACCATCATCAACCTGCTGCTGCGTTTTTATGACACAGACAGCGGAAGAATCCTGATTGACGGCGTGGATATCAAGTCCATGAAAAGAGAAGACTTAAGAAGCATGTTCGGCATGGTCCTTCAGGACACATGGCTGTTTTCCGGAACAATTTATGAAAACATCCGGTATGGAAGGCTGGATGCCAGAAAGGATGAGGTGATCGATGCGGCCAAGACGGCAAATGTCCATCACTTTATCCGGACGCTGCCGAAAGGATATGATATGGAGATCGACGAGGAAGGAAGCAATATTTCCCAGGGTGAAAAACAGCTTCTTACGATTGCGAGGGCAGTGTTAAAGGACCCGAAAATATTGATTCTGGATGAAGCTACATCTTCCGTGGATACAAGGCTCGAAATGATACTTCAGGAAGCTATGCATAAGCTGCTGGCCGGAAGGACCAGCTTTGTCATTGCTCACAGGCTGTCAACCATAAAAAATGCAGACCTGATTCTTGTGCTGAAAGAAGGCCGGATCGTGGAGACCGGCACACACACGGAACTGCTAGAAGAAAAAGGATACTACGAACAGCTTTACCACTCACAATTTTCCACATAAAAAAATCACCAGGCCGTATTTTGTCAGGTCTGGTGATTTTTATGCTTGGATTAAAGCAGGCAGTTCAGTACTTTCAAGTGTTTCAGGGCATGGAAAATCCCATCCTCTTTATAATGCCGGGTGACGTAATCTGCGGCTCTTTTCGCTGCCCGTGTTGCGTTTTCCATGGCAACGGCCGTACCGGCGGCCTCAAACATGTGAACGTCATTGTCTCCGTCTCCGAATGCATAGCTGTCATCCTGTGAAAAGCCGAGAGCACTGGTCGCATAGGCAACAGCATGTCCTTTGTTGAAGGATACGCTGGAGACATCGGCGGAGCCGTCAAAGTGGTCATTGATGATATATTTGCCGTCAAAATTCTGCTTGATCGTCTTTAGATGTTCCGCATCCCTGTAGATGATATCAAATGCATAGGCCCTGACATCCCGGATGTCCCAGCTCTCTTCATGGATTACATCGATGGATTCGTATGGTCTCGTATGTCCGTACAGATACAGCGGATTGCCGTGGTATACGACACCGTCTCCGAGGAGACAGTAGGAGCACTGGGAAACCCTGCACAGCTTAATGATTTCTTTCAGTTCGGCGACGGTAAAGCTGTTGTCCAGCAGGACGCTTCCCTCGTGCTCTATGCGTCTGCCGTTTGCGGCTATAAATCCGTCGGCCAGCCCGGAAAACATATGCCTGATATAGCCGGCAGGCCTTCCTGATGCGATCATGACCGTGTGCCCTTTTAACCTCAGTTCCCGAAGGGCTTTCTGATTCGAGGGAAGGATGTCTTCCTGATCCGCAAGGGTTCCGTCGATATCAAAGAAAAAAATTTTTTTGGACATAGTATGATACCTCCATTCTGATTGCAGTTATTATACCATATATGCAGAGTAATGTGTCACTTACCCTCTGTTTTTTACCACTTGGCTGTTTTTCATTTACAGCCTCACGGCCTCTGCTATAATAAAGACGTGGAGATGAAAAGATGAAGATACGGATTGAAATTGATGAAAATTTAATGGAAGAAGAGGTCATCATCCGGTGCGCCGGTTTAAATGACATCGTCCGGGAAGTGCAGAAAGCGGTCTCGGAGGCAGCATCCGGGACACAGACGGCCGTGTTTTCCAAGGGAGAGCAGGAGTACTATTTCCCGCTTTCCAAGGTTTTGTTTTTTGAGACAGACGGAAACACCATCAACGTGCATACGGCGGATGATATCTACGAGACCAGGTACCGGCTGTATGAACTGGAGGAGATGCTTCCGGGGTCCTTCATGAGGATCTCAAAGTCGGCAGTTGTCAACACCAACAGGATCTATTCCATCAGCAGGGGGATGTCAGCTTCCGGCGTCATACAGTTTGAACATACCCATAAGCAGTTGTATGTGTCGAGACTTTATCTGAAACCGCTGAAGCAAAAATTAGAAGAAAAGAGGATCGGAAGATGAGAAAAGAAAAGATTTTCTGGGGATTGTTTTTTATCTTTGGAGCAGTGTTCATTATTTTTGGAAGACTGGGGTACCTGAGAGAAGTCAGTGTATTCAGCCTTATGCTGACTATATTTTTCGCAGCCATGCTGATCAAAAGCCTGATGCATCTGGAGTACACGGGAATCCTGTTTTCCATTGCATTTCTCTGCATTATTTATGCAGGGCCGCTGGGAATCACCGCTGTCACGCCATGGCCGGTATTAGGAGCTGCACTCCTGGGAAGCATCGGGTGTCATCTGCTGTTTCCTTCCAGGAAAAAGAGATGGAAGGAATGGCACAGAGATGAGCCGTTTGAGTCAGTCATTGACGAGGAGGACGGAACTGCTGTCTGTCACAGAACTACATTCGGTTCTGCCGTCAAGTATGTAAATTCTGATCATTTCAAATACGCACAGTTTGACGTAAGCTTCGGAGAGATCAAGGCTTACTTCGACAATGCAGGAGTAGAGGGCGGAGATGCCGAAATCAATGTGGACGTATCGTTTGCAGGGATGGAGCTTTTTCTGCCGAAAGAGTGGACGGTGATCAATCAGGCCAGCGCTGTCTTCGGGGCTGTGGATGAGAAAAACAGGAACCACGGCGACGGTACGATACGGATTAGACTGACCGGAAGAATCAGCTTTGGGGGAGTCACGATCATCTATGTATGACATCTTCCACATGATTTCCGTTCGGCTCTTAGAATGCCTCACTCTAACCATGTAAAAATGGACATAATGGCTGCCGAACAAGTATTGTCAAGTAAATTGGACGCAGTATCTGCCAGAGAAAGCAGATGAATAAAGAACACTATTACAGAATGGTTCCCTTCTGCTGAAAGAATTCCTTCTGCCGCAGATATTATATGGAAAATATCGTATGAAAACAGCTGGTTCATCCGGCTGTTTTTTGCGTTTCTCTTCTTGTTTTGTGTTATAATTAATAATATAGTGTAAATTGGAAATAAGAACGGAAATATTTGGAGTGCAGTAACGGGGGAAATGTGATGACAGGAAGAGACACTATTTTAATCGTTGATGATATGGAGATAAACCGTGTCATCCTCCGTGGAGTGTTTGAAGCAGATTACAATTTTCTTGAGGCAGAGAACAGACAAAGCTGTCATGAACGTATGGACGGAGGCAGATGCATCGCTGATCCAGTGGGGAGAAAAAGATGCATGTATGCTGTCCTGCCATGATATTACCAGGTATAAATAACATAGAAAGGATGATGAAAAATGGCTGTAATTGGTGCATTTATGGTACCGCATCCCCCGTTGATCGTTCCCGAGGTGGGATGCGGAAAGGAGCAGGCGGTGGCAGACACCGTAAAAGCTTACAGAGAAGCCGGAAAAAAGATCGCCTGTCTTGCCCCGGAGACAGTAGTGATCGCCACACCCCACTCTGTCATGTATACGGACTACTTTCACATTTCTCCGGGAGACGGGGCCCGGGGGGATTTCTCACAGTTTGGAGCCGCAGAGAGCCGGATCTGTACCGACTATGACCGGGAAATGACAGAGCTGATCACGAGGCTGGCGAAAGAAGACGGATTTATGGCAGGCACTGCGGGAGAGCAGGAGAAACAGCTGGATCACGCGTCCATGATTCCTCTCTATTTCATACAGCAGAATTATCAGGAGTTTCAGACTGTCAGGATCGGCCTTTCGGGTCTTTCTCTTTCTGACCATTATACAATGGGGCAGTATGTGAAAAAGGCGGCAGACAGCCTTGGAAGAAAGACAGTTTTTATTGCCAGCGGAGATTTGTCCCACCGACTGATGGAGGACGGGCCTTACGGATACTGTGAGGAAGGTCCCCGGTATGACAGCAGGATTATGAAGACTATGGAAAGCGGAAATTTTCTGGAGCTTTTTGAGTTTGACGAGGAATTTCTTGAGAAAGCAGGAGAGTGCGGCCACAGGACTTTTGTGATGCTGGCCGGAGCCCTGGACGGCACGGCCGTGAAAACGGAAAAACTGTCTTATGAGGGGCCGTTTGGCGTGGGATACGGGGTCTGTGCCTTTGAGCCGCTCAGGGAGGATCCGGACCGGAAGTTTAAGGACGAGTATTTGAGGCTTCAGAGAAAGAAGGCGGAGCGAAGGCAGGCCAGAGAAGACTGTTTTGTGCGTCTGGCGAGACTGTCACTGGAGTCTTATGTGAGAAACGCAACCGCCATCGGAGTTCCGAAAGGGCTTCCGGAAGAACTTTTGAGCAACCGGGCAGGTGTCTTTGTCTCTCTGAAGAAAGAGGGAAGGCTGAGAGGCTGTATCGGCACTATTTGTGCAACGAAATCTTCTGTTGCTGAGGAAATCATACAAAACGCGGTCAGCGCCGGAGCCAGAGACCCGAGATTCTCCCCTGTCAGGGAGGAAGAACTGGATCAGCTGGAATACAGTGTGGATGTCCTCGGAAAGACTGAGAAGGTAACATCAATGGAGGAACTGGATGCCCAAAAATACGGAGTCATCGTAACACGGGGAGGGCGGAGAGGGCTTTTGCTCCCGAATCTTTCCGGTGTGGATACTGTGGATGAACAGATTGAGATTGCAAAACAAAAAGCCGGGATCGGAGAAGAGGAATCTGTACAGATCGAGCGGTTTGAAGTCATAAGGCACAGGTGAGAAGATGAAAGAGACATGTACGGTATGCATGCACCGCTGCAGGCCGAAACCAGGCCAGTTCGGGAGATGCGGGGCCAGGAAAAATGTAAACGGTATGATCGTGTGTGAAAACTATGGCAGGATTACTGCCCTGGCTCTGGATCCTATCGAAAAGAAACCGCTTTCCATGTTTTATCCTGGGAGTGTCATACTGTCTGTGGGAAGCTTCGGATGCAACTTAAACTGTCCTTTCTGCCAGAACTATGACATTTCCATGGAGAATGCAGATGAGGCGGAGACGGTCTTTCTGGCACCGGAGAAGCTTGCACTCAAGGCTTCGGAACTCAGGGCCAGAGGCAACATCGGAGTCGCATATACTTACAACGAACCGCTGACAGGTTATGAATATGTGAGAGATGCGGCAAAAATAGTAAAACAGTACGGAATGAAAAATGTTCTCGTGACCAATGGCGCCTTTTCAGAAGCCGTGGAAGAATCGCTGCTCCCTTACATTGATGCGATGAATGTGGACTTGAAAGGCATAAGAGAAGAATATTACAGGAAATTGGGAGGAGATCTGGGCACGGTACAGAATTTTATAAAAAAAGCGGCGGACAGATGTCATGTGGAACTTGCAGCACTGATCGTTCCCGGAGAAAATGATACGAGGGAAGAGATGAAGGAGATGGCCGCCTGGGTGGCCTCTGTAAATCCGGAAATTCCGCTTCACGTGAACAGGTTTTTTCCGAGATGGAAAATGGCGGACAAGAAGGCCACGGAAGCCGAACAGGTCTACCGGCTGGCAGAGACAGCGAGAGCTTATTTGAAATATGTATTTGTGGGAAATTGCTAAGAGAGAACAGCGGGACATGGTCCTTGCTGTTCTCTCTTGTGTTCAGGCATTATATGCCGCAATGCTCACGGCCCCCGTAATACTGAAGGCTTTTGGGGATTCCGGATAGCTCACCCGGAAACTCAGGGAAGCCGGGCTGTGCAGGGCTTTATCTGTGATAAAACAAGCCGATGCCGATGCGATCCCGTCTGAGGCGGCAGGGGAAAAAGAAGCATATAAAAGCGCGGGCTTGCTGTTGATGCACGGAAGGATACGAAAATACTTCCAGCTTCCGGGACCGGCAATAAAATGATAGCTCACAAAGTAAAACGAAGACGGCATCAATATGGCTGTATGTTCATCTGCCTGTCTGATCTGTCCGCCCTGTTCAAAGACCTGGAACATGGGAAGGAGACTTTCGGAGGCAGAATCGGCATCAATACTATATTGGGCACAGGAGGGCAGATGGCTTCCCGGGGGTTGGCAGGAGACAGTAAAATGATTCAAAACATCACATCCATAATTTGTCTTTCTATATTTTATGGTCCCGGGAAAAATGTGTGAAAGAAAAAACGAGGGAGAAGATTTTTCATAGAAAAAAGTATATTGTATACAGGTAGGAAGGTCACGTATTCTATGGTAAAATAAAAAAAAGATGTACAGTTTAGAAAAGAGGTGCAAGATGGAGCAGAAAAATGAAATGAAATGGACCATTCTGAAAAGTTCTGCACAAGGTTTATTGGATTGCCTTCATTGTTATACGAAGAGCCAGCTTTTAGAGATTGCCTCTTTTTATGGAATGGACGGCACACGGTACAGGAAGCATGAACTGGCGGAGAAACTGGAAGCCGAGATTTTAGCCCAGATGCCTGCTGTTTTAAAATACAGCTCTTCTGAAGACTTGAGAGGACTGAAACTGCTTTTGAGTGAACCGGACGGGCCGGATGGGGAAAGCGCCGGCATCTGGACATACCAGAAAAGAGGCTGGCTTTTTGTATTCGGTGAAGACGGCGGGAGGAAGTTTGTTGTGCCGCCCGGGGTAGAAGCAAAGATCGTAAGATTTTTGTCCAATGCAAAAAACAGGAAGACAGTCGTCCACAACCAGGAGTTGTACCGGTATGCAAGAGCTCTGGCTCATTTGTACGGCGTTTATGAAAAAAAACAGCTGATGAGGGTGTGGGAAGAGTTTCACAGCACACCGCTCAAGAAAGGGGAGCTTTCCAGATTCCTGAAAATTACCGAAAAAGTCTACGGAGATTACCGTGTCGAAGGGCGCTACGTGATCTCCTCCAAGATTTCGGATACCAGGGTCTGCTTAAACCTTATGAATGAGGTGAAAAACCTGCCGTATTACATACCCGATCAGGAGGAAATCCGTCTGTATTATGAAGAGTATGTGGATGTAGATGCACCTGAGTACAAGGAACTGAGAAGGTTCCTGGAGAAAAGGAAACACAATCCTCTGTCGTTTGCGGAGCTGATGACAGCGCTGGAAGACAATCTGCTCTTAGGAGGCGGTGTCTCTCAAATGTTCAGTCTGATGAAAAACGCCGGTATTTTTCTGAATGAGACACATGAAAAAGAGGAATTTCTGGCCTGCTGCGCCCGCTGGCAGAAACGCACCCGGCAGTGGAGATGCCGGGGCTTTACGCCAGAAGAGATCATCGAAGAATAAGAAGTACAGAGCCTTCTATGGCCTCCGTTGTCTGATGCAGCGGAGGCCATATGATTTGTCAGTTTTATTCTGTGCGGGAATTTTTCGGTTTGTTTTGCTTTTCTTCAGGGAATCGGCAGAAGTCAGAAAGGGGCATAGGACGTCCGAAGAGATAGCCCTGTATGCCTTCGCGCTGCAGAGCTTTGATAATTTCAAACTGATCCTGTGAGATGGAAGAAAAATCGGATATGACAGACTTTTGATTGCAACAGGAGCGAATAGCTTTATTCCGCCGATTGGAGAAATGCGAACAGCCAATAATGTGTTTGGACCGCATCCTGCCGATTCAGCTCATTGAAAAGGTGGGAAAAGTCTACAAAGAACAGTTTGAGGCACATGGCTGTCAGTTTATTCTTGGGCAAAAGTCATGGATATACATAAGAATAGTGAAGGGGCAATTGACGCAGTTTTTTAGAAGATGGAACCAGACTGGACTGTGATCCGGTGAGTGTGGCAGGACTCTCAGGAGTCTGGTCAAATGCTATGAAGCAGGCACAGGCAGCGGTTCCATGTGTCCGTTGCAGATTTCTTTGTTGTGGATGAGAAAGGAAAATATTTTTATCAGTTATCTTAAAGTTGTCTTAAATATCAGTTTCTGCCAGCCTGTCTTGATGTTATAATAGAACTATCAATGGTACAGTTCAGTTACAGCACTTGATTAAAAGGTTGATACAAAGAGAAATTGAACAGAAAAATAGCAACTATTGATATGAAAACAGTATAACAAATGTTAAAACAGCAGACAAAATTAACAGTTAGATTATATGCATGTTTATCAAAAGACAACGGGGACACTGACAAAGAAAGCAACAGCATTACCAACCAGTTACAGATGTTACGCTATAACGCAAAAGAAAAGGGCTTTATAGCTTTCTGTACCGAACAGGGCGCTTGCCGGAACTGTTCAGATACAGAAGTTCGTATGTATCTATATCTGCAACATAGATCATTTCTGTGATATCATCGATTTATTTAAACACGATCGTCCTCCTCTGCCCCCTTTTATTCTTAACCTGTCTTTTTATATTCAGCTGCGGCAAATACTGTACTTGTCATTATACAACAGATTTTGCCGAATTCTCAGTCGTTTACTGTAAAAAACGCGAAATATGCGTTACATTTTGAACAGACTGATTTACCTTGACACATATATCCTACATGTGTAAGATATAGATGATGTTGATACCTGAAGATCAGGAACAGGAGGTATTTATGAAAAAGACAGGGATTTTTATACTCGGAGCGGCAGCGGCACTTGGCATTGCCGCATATGCTCTCTGGAATTATTTTGGCACAGGACGTCCAGGAGATGTACTTTCCGAGTATGTTTCGTGTATTGAGAAAAAAGACTATGGGACGATGTATGGACTGTTAGATAAAGGCAGTCAAAAGGAGATCTCAAAAAAAGAGTTTATACAGAGAAATCAAAAGATCTATCAGGGGATAGGGGCTAAAAATATGAAGGTTACTGTGGATAAAGATTCAGAGGGAGATAAGGTTTCCTATCGCATGTCCATGGATACGATCGCAGGCAGGATTTCTTTTGATCACCAGGCTCATTTTGAGAAAGAGGGAAGAGATTACCGTCTCAAGTGGGATGACAGCTTAATCTTTCCGGACATGGAATTCACAGATAAAGTTCGTGTCACGAAATTAAAAGGGAACCGTGGAGCAATCTACGACCGAAATGGGAAAATGCTGGCGGGAAAAGGAAAAGCCGCATCTGTGGGACTCGTGCCGGGGAAAATAAAAGACCGGAAAGCTTCCATATCCGGTTTGGCGAAACTGCTTGGCATGAAGGAAGAGGATATTGATAAGAAGCTTCATGCATCCTGGGTTGCAGAAGATTCTTTTGTACCGGTAAAGAAAATGACGTCTGCCGGAGAAGCAAAAATAGAGAAGAAGCTGTTAAAAATACCCGGCGTGCTGGTGTCTTCAGAGGACAGCAGAGTATATCCGTACGGGAAGAAGGCATCACACCTGACCGGATATGTCCAGGAGATCAGTGCAGAAGAGCTGGAAAAAAAGAAAGATCAGGGGTATGAGCAGGGACAGCTGGTGGGGAAAAGCGGCCTTGAAGTATTGTATGAAGAACGGCTCCATGAGACGGACGGATATAAGATATCGATCCTCAATGAGGACGGCAGAGAGAAGAAGGTGCTTGCCGTAAAAAGGGAAAAGAACGGGGAAGATATTTATACAACTATCGATGCGAGACTTCAGGAAAAAATTTATGACCAATATAAAGACGATAAGAGCTGTTCCGTGATGATGAATCCGAAGACAGGGGAGGTCCTGGCCCTGGTCAGCACTCCGGCTTACGACAGTAATGACTTTGTGCTGGGGATTCCTGCGGATCAGTGGGAGGAACTGAACAAAGACAAGGCAAAACCGCTCTACAACCGTTTCCGCCAGAAATGGGCTCCGGGATCATCCTTTAAGCCGGTGGTGGCCGGGATGGGCATGAATACAGGGAAACTGAAGCCCAATGAGGATTTCGGATACAGTGGGCTTTCATGGCAGAAAGACAACAGCTGGGGATCTTACAAAGTAACGACCCTGCATACATATGAGAATGCAGTGCTTGAGAATGCACTGATTTATTCCGACAACATTTATTTTGCGAAGGCAGCGTTAAAGATCGGGGCCAAAGACTATGCGGCACAGGCAAAACATCTCGGGTTCGGCCAGGAACTGCCCTTTGACATTAAGATGGCAGTGTCTCAGTTTTCAAATAATCAAAAAAGCATTGATTCAGAAGTCCAGCTGGCTGACAGCGGGTACGGCCAGGGCCAGGTGCTTGTCAATCCAGTGCATCTGGCATCGATCTATTCGGCCTTTGTCAACAAGGGCAGCATGGTACGTCCATATCTGCTGTATAAGAAGAAACCGGAGCCAGAGTACTGGATGAAAGACGCATTTTCAGAAAAAACGGCGGAGATCATCAAAAAAGACCTCATCCAGGTCATTGAACACCCGGACGGCACCGGACACGGAGCCAGGACTCCCGGCGTGAAACTCGCCGGAAAGACCGGGACCGCCGAGATTAAAGCGAGCAAGAGCGATACTTCCGGGACAGAGCTTGGCTGGTTCGGGGTTTTTACTGCCGGAAAGAGAGAAAAAGAGCCATGGCTTTTGATCACCATGGCAGAAGATGTGAAAGAACGCGGAGGCAGCGGATATGTCGTGAGGAAGACTCTTCCGGTGATCAAAGCGAAAGAGAACGAATAATCTTTAAGGCAGTCTGAGCCGCTTTCTTCCCCGATGCGCCGTCGCGGCCTTTGATCCTCAGGGCAAAGCAGTAAGTATTATCTTTGGTTTTCAGAATACCGATGAACCATCCGTTTATGTCATGGCCGTCTATACATCCAGTCCCGGTTTTTCCATACAGGATGCGGCCGGGGCCGCAGTTGAGCCGGATGGAATTTCGGACTGCTCTGGCCGTTTTTTCAGAGCAGCCGAGCCGGTTTTGATCAAAGTCTCTGAGCAGCATGACCTGTTCTAAGGGGGAGATCTTCAGAGAGGACTCCAGCCAGAAAGAAGTGATTCCGCCGGAAATATCCTCATTGCCGTACCGGATGCGTCTGAGTGTTTTTTTCAGTGCTGTCTTCCCAAGTCTTTGATCCAGGGTCTGGAAGTACCAGTTGACCGAGGAGGACATGGCGCTGTCAAGAGTCTGGTCTTTATTCCAGGATGAAAATGGATACTGCTTTTGGTCCCAGGCAATCTCGGATTTGCCGGGGGAGATCACGCCGGCATCCAATGCGGCCAGGGCGCTGTATATTTTATAGGTGGAATCCGGGGAGACTCTCTGCCGGCTCATTTTTTCATTGTATATGCTGTACTGGTTTTTATTTTTATCATATAGGACAAAACAGCCCTCATTTTCGGGAAAGAAAGTAGACAGATCCACCGGAACGAATGGCCGGTCAGGTTTCCCGGATACGGAGTCCGCCAATAAATTATGATTCTGAACGAAAGGCGAAAACAGGAGCCAGAGGATCAGCAGGAGAGAAAAACCTGCAAGCTGCGTTTTCTTTGACGGCCTGCGGTAGGAGGCGATGGCCGTGATGCGCTGTTTTAGCTGGGAATAGCTGCCTCCGATGCCCGAGGAAACGAAAAATATCTCCCGGGAAGACAGGTATCCTGCAAAATTCAGGATCGTGTGGCCGTAAGAATTCCATTCATGCTGTCTTATATGATTCAGCACGGACGCATCACAGGCTATTTCCCGGTCTGTTCTCATTTTTTTGAGTGAATACAGGACGAAAGGGTGGAACCAGTACAGCACCTTTACGATACAGCAGATGAGGCTGCCGGCGAGATCACCCCGCTTGTAATGGCTCAGCTCGTGATAGAAAACATAGGAAAGTTCACGTTTAGAAAAGACCGAGAGAAATTTTTTCGGAAATACGATGACAGGGAAGAAGATCCCGAACGCCATGGGTGTATCTGAAGTCTCGGAGAGTACAAAACGGATTTTTCTGCGGATTCCCAATTCCTCTTTACACTGGAGAAAAAGGCGCTCTGTATCCATGTTTTTAACAAAGGCGATAGAGCGGCCGAAACGGTTTAAGCGGACGCAATGATACAAAAAGATTATTGTCATGGCGGCAGCGCCGGCGGCCCAGATCCAAAACAGGGCAGTAAAGACCGGGCCGGGGACAGCTGCTCCGGCGGATACGGCATAGTCTCTGATTTGTCCGGCAGAGCCTGATGCGGCGGAGACAGTGGAGGTCTGTACAGCCTGCCTGGGAGCATTTTTCATAAAACTGCTGACAAAAGAGCAGAGATCTGCTGATCCGGGCAAACGGACGGGAAGAAAGAAAAGGAGGGCGCAGAAACAGTAAAGATACCAGGTCATATGCCGGTACTGCGCCGTCAGACAGTGCCGCAGCAGCTTTTGTCCCGCCAGGATCACAGGGACGATAAGAGCAAGAAACAGGCAGTGGAAGAGAAAATTCTCCATCAGCGCTTGGTACATTTTATTCATCCTCCTTGTCAAGTTCCGTATCCAAAATCTCTTTTAATTCACGAATCTCCCGGGCTGTCAGCCGGTCTTCTTGTAAGAAATTCGATACAAGTGAACTGAAACAGCCGTCATAAAAGCGGTTGAGAAAAGAAGCTGTCTCCTGCTTTAAGATCTCTTCCTCCTTTACCAGGGGAGTATAGAAAAAGGCTCTGCCATGCTTTTCGTAGGTCAGGGCTCTTTTTTTGACCAGTCTTGAGAGAAGGGTCTGGACGGTCTTCGGACTCCAGTCATTTTGGGCGGCCAGAAGCTTTGTCACCTGGGGTGTGCTGATCGGCGCATGGGCCCACACGGTTTTCATCACTTTGTATTCGGCATCTGATATCTGGGGAATCGGTTTCATAGGTCCTCTCCTTTTAATCTTACAAATGTAGTATATGAAATTATATCACAGGATTTTATAAAAAGCAAAGCCGGAACCATGCAGCACTATGGTTCCAGCTTTTTTAAGATGTTTAAGGTTGTCTGGGCCGCCTGTTTTAAATCGTTCAGATCCTCTTCCGGCAGCCGGTGAAAGGACTGCTTCAGATGATTAATAAAAGCCTGTTTTGCTTTCTGTGTCATACATGTGCCCTTTTGGGAAAGCCGGATGTAGACATATCTCCGGTTTTCCTCATCCATGTACCGCTCCACCAGACCTTCCTTTGCCAGGGGAGCCACTGCCCGGGTAGTCTGTTCTTTTGACGATCCGATATATTTGGACAGCCTGGACATCGTAAGGCCGGGTTTAACTTCCAGCGCAAATAAGACAGACAGCTGGCTTTTTGTCAGATTCAGCTCCTTCATATCCAGGGAACTGAAAATCAGTTTCCGGCACAGAGGGAATATTTCAAACAGAGATACGGCGATCCCCGTTGATTCTGCCTGATTCATGTTTTATACTCTCCTTAATTTTTCTTTTATATTTATTCCTTGAACAAAAAAAGCTGTCCAACGATCGTTTTTTAGCACTATTGGAGGAACGCATTTTAAAGCGTGACGGAAATAGTGCTAAAAACCTCATATTTATAGTATAGTGAGTTCTTTGATAAGTGTCAATCGTTGACAAAAATCAAGTATTGAGGTATGATGAAAAGAAATACCAGGAAATGTAAAGGAGGTATCCAGAATGAAATACAAGAAGACGAGCAGCATTATCAGAGAGTATACAGATTCCTATTCTAAGCTGTGTACGGAGAGCTGTACGGTTCCGAAAAAGCTGTATTCCCAATACGGTGTAAAGAGGGGACTGAGAGATGAAAACGGTACGGGCGTCCTGGCGGGACTCACCAATATTTCATCGATCCAGGCGTATGAAGAGATTGACGGGAAAAAGGTACCGTGCGACGGGCGGCTCCTGTACCGGGGCTATGATATTATCGACCTCACAAAGAATTTTGTGCAAAACCGCAGGTTTGGTTTTGAGGAGACTGCATATCTTCTGCTGTTCGGGCAGCTTCCAGACGAAACTAAGCTGGCAGAATTTAAAAACGTCCTTTCACTCTGCAGGACACTTCCCAGAAATTTTACCCGCGACGTTATCATGAAAGCGGCCAACGCTGACATTATGAACTCTTTGACAAAGAGTGTGCTTAATCTTGCGTCCTATGATCCGAAGGCGGCCGATATCTCAATGCCGAATGTACTTCGGCAAAGCCTGATGCTGATCAGCGTATTTCCGATGCTGGCAGTCTACGGCTACCATGCGTATAATCATTATGTAAAACAGGAGAGTTTTTATATCCACCGGCCGGACGAAAGGCTTTCTGCAGCTGAGAATATTTTGAGGATGCTCCGTCCGGACATGAAGTATACAGAACTGGAAGCCAAGGTACTGGACATCGCGCTTGTGCTGCATATGGAGCACGGAGGAGGAAATAACTCCGCATTTACGACCCATGTGGTCACATCCGCAGGGTCTGATACATATTCCGTCATCGCGGCAGCCTTATCTTCTCTGAAAGGACCGAAACACGGCGGCGCCAATATCAAGGTCGTACAGATGATGCATGATCTCAGGAAGCATGTAAAAGACGTCAAAGACGAGGATGAGGTGAAGGCATATTTGCTGAAGCTGCTGAACAGAGAAGCTTTCGATAAGAAGGGTCTGATCTACGGCATGGGACATGCGGTGTATTCGATCTCCGATCCGAGAGCGCTGATCTTTAAGAGCTTTGTGGAGAAACTTGCGAAAGAAAAGGGCCGGGATGATGACTTTGCACTTTATTCGTCAGTGGAAAAACTGGCAACTCAGGCCATTGCGGAGGAGAGGAAGATCTACAAAGGCGTCAGCGCCAACGTAGACTTTTACAGCGGATTTGTTTACAGCATGCTGGATATTCCGCTGGAATTGTTCACACCGATCTTTGCCATGGCGAGAATCGTCGGCTGGAGCGCCCACAGGCTGGAGGAGCTTGCCAACGTGGATAAGATCATACGCCCTGCCTACAAGAGTGTGGCAAAAGAAAAGAAGTATATTCCTATGCAAGAGCGCTGATTTTAATCTCAGCGGGGAACGGCTGCTGCCGCTTCAGAAGAAGAATCCTGTGAAGTTTCCAGCTTCCGCATCTGAATAAATTCATGACGGCCAAGGAAGAAGGCGGTGACAGCGGCAATCCCGTCAGCGATGGGGCCTGCATACATGACTCCGTCGATTCCGAGGAATACAGGGAGCAGCAGGATCAGAGGGAGCAAAAACAGTATCTGCCTGGTGAGGGATAAGAACATCCCTTTCAAGGATTTCCCTATGGAACTGAAAAAGTTGGACACGATAGGCTGGAGTCCATTTATAAATACCATAAAAAGATAAATGCGGAAATAGCGCTCGGCAAAGTGAAAATAGGCCGCGCTTCCCTCTCCGAAAATGCTGACGATCTGCCTCGGGATCAGCTGAAAACAGATAAATGCGGCGGAGAAAATAGCGGTTACGGTTATGATCTCTTTTTTCAGGGTGTCACGAACCCGGCTGTACAGCTGTGCTCCGTAGTTGAAGCCAAGGATGGGCTGGCAGCCCTGAGCGATGCCGATGGCAAATGCCATGACAAATGCATTGACCTTTATAATCACTCCCGCACATGCAAGCGGAATATCGCTTCCGTAGGAGGAAAGGGCACCGTAGTATGCCAGAGTGTTGTTTAAAGCGATCTGTACGGCCATCATGGCAATCTGGTTGAAGAAGCTGGCGATGCCGATGGACACAATGTCCTTAAGATTATCCGCCTTGATCTTCAGACAGTCTTTTGTGAGCTTCATGGTCCGGAATCTTGTGAGATAGACAGCGGCCATGACACAGGAGACGGCCTGGCCGATGACCGTGGCCGCGGCTCCACCTGCGATGCCCCAATGGAATCCAAAGATAAACAGAGGGTCCAGGCAGGTGTTGATGACGGCTCCTGTCACTATGACGACCATAGAGTATCTGGGGCTGCCGTCGGACCGAATCAGATTGCAGAACCCATTGGTGGCGATCAGAAACGGAAATCCCAGTGCAGTGATCCTTGTGTAGGTCAGGGCATAGGGAAATACCTGTTTCGTGGAACCGAAGGCGATCAGGATCGGTTTCAGGAAAAGAAGGGAAAAAATACTTAAGGCAAGACCCGAGAGGATCAGAAGAGATATAGAGGTACCGGCAAAACTTTTTGCCTTTTCGTTTTTTCCTCTCCCCATGTTGAGATTAAAATTAGAGGCACCACCGATGCCAATGAGAAGTGAAAGGGCGATGCAGACATTGACGAAGGGAAACGCCACGTTGGTTGCCGCATTGCCGAGCATGCCGACACCCTGGCCGATGAAGATCTGGTCCACAATATTGTAGAGGGAGCTCACCAGCATGGCGATCACGCTCGGCACGGAATATTTGGCAATGAGCCGGCCGGTGCTCTCAAAGGCCAGCGGATTGTCCTGAACTGAATGCTGCTGTTCCATAATTCATATCTCTCTTTCTTATCTATGATATACAAAGTCTAACATATGGTTTCCGGCCCGCGTGAGGAATTCCAGAAACAGATGTTTTTCTTCTTCGGTGAAGCCTTCAAGAATCTTTGAGTTCCAGCGCTTCAGGGCGTCTTTGATGACCGGGCAGACGTCTTTTGCTCTTTGGGTCGGATAGATGTTGTAGCAGCGTCTGTTGTCCCTGTTCTGCACCCGAACAATATAATTTTCTTTTTCCAGGTGGGCAAGAGCCCTTGTCACGTTGCTGGCATTGACATTGAACGCGGTCAGCAGGTCTTCCTGGGCAATGCCCGGATCTTCACAGATTTTTAATATATAAATGTGCTGGCTGCTGTTAAACCCCAGATCTTTGAATTCTTTATCCAGCTGCATTTTCGTAAACCGGGATATGGTCGATATCCATTTTAAAAAGCCTTTCACTTATCTACTCCTTTATAACAGTTGCGTGCGCAATAAATGATAACTTTATGATACCGCTGGAAAAAAAGATTGTCAAGGCGTATGATAATCGTAAGGACGATGTATCAGGCGAAGAATTTCGGGAAAAATCAATGTAAGATGAAGTAAGAGAAAGAAGGATTTTTAAATGGAAAAGTTTATTTGTATCCTGGATTCTTTTCGGGGGACCGCAAGTTCCCTCGAAATGTGCCGGATCATGAGCCGAAAAATTTCAGAGATATATCCGGACAGTGAAGTTATTGCCATCCCTGCGGCAGACGGAGGGGAGGGCAGTGTGGATGTGTTTATGAAGGTTTTTGGCGGAGTGAGGGTGCGGATTGAGGCAAAAGACAAAAGGGAGCAGACTCTGAACAGGTGGCACATTTGGACCAGGGGCTGATGCATTTTTCCGAGAGCCGTTTTTACACTGAAGAACACATCGCGTTTGCGGTGGAGAATATCCTGCGTCTTGTCAGGGCTTTAGAAAAACAGGGAGGAGAGTCATGTTTGTCCAGTTAAACAGCATCAAAATGTATTATAAAAGGTACGGCAGCGGAAGGCCGCTGATCCTGCTGCACGGCAATGGGGAAGACCACACTATTTTCAGGGAGGTCATAAAACCGCTGTCCAAAAATTTTACGCTTTATCTGCCGGATGCCAGAGGACATGGGAGAAGCTCGGGCACAGAGGAGTTTCACTATATGGACATGGCATCCGATATGGTCCAGTTTATCAAAAAGCTCAGGATTGAAAGTCCGGCTTTTTATGGATTCAGTGACGGTGGGATCGTGGGGCTTCTGCTGGCATCCAAAAGGCCGGGGCTCTTGTCCCATTTGATTATAAGCGGAGCCAATATCAATCCAGAAGGCCTGAAAGCAGAGCTCAGGATTCCGCTGAAGATTTCTTATTTTTGGTCCCGGGACCCGAAGGTGAAGTTAATGCTCACAGAACCCCATATTTCCAGAAGCCAGCTAAAGGGCATAAGGACAAAGACCCTGGTCCTTGCCGGAAGCAGGGATCTGGTCAAAGAGAGCCAGACGAGAGAGATCGCCAGGCTGATTCCAAGAGCCAGGCTCAGGATCTTAAAGGGGGAGAGCCATGAAAGCTACGTGGTTCATAACAAAGCACTGGCAACTATTATCGAACATGAACTTCTGCGTTAGTATTTTATGATGCCAAAGGTCTTGCAAAGAAACGATGGTGAGCATATACTAAAGGAACCAAAATTGATAGTCTGAAAAGAGAAATCCAAAGGAAAGAGGTAGGAATATGGAAGAATTAAAGACACTGAAGATCGGCCTTTTGGGGTCCGGGACTGTGGGAACCGGAGTTTATAAGCTGGTGGAGAGCCAGAGGGAAGAGATGCCCCATAAAATCGGAGCCAATCTCTCGGTGGCAAAGATCCTTGTGAGGGATAAGACAAAAAAGAGGGACGGGATCGACCAGAGCCTGCTCACAGACCGTTTTGAAGATATTATAGAAGATGATGATATCCGGATCGTCGTGGAAGTGATGGGAGGGATTGAACCTGCCAGAACCTACATAAATGCCGCGTTGAAAGTGGGAAAGCATGTGGTCACTGCCAACAAGGACCTGATCGCAGAGCATGGAAAGGAACTTTTGGATGAAGCTTCCGCCAACGGCTGTGATCTGCTGTTCGAGGCGGCAGTGGCAGGAGGCATTCCGATCCTGCGTCCGTTAAAGCAGTGCCTGGCGGGGAACCATCTGTCCGAAGTCATGGGGATCGTAAACGGCACCACAAATTTTATTCTCTCCAAGATGACACAGGAGGGAATGGAATTTTCGGATGCTCTCATGCTTGCCACGGAACTTGGATATGCAGAGGCAGATCCCACGGCGGATATTGAAGGGTACGATGCGGGGCGCAAAGTTGCCATTATGGCCTCTATCGCATTTAATTCCAGAGTTACTTTTTCAGATGTTTATACGGAAGGGATTACTAAGATTACGTCCAGAGATATCTCCTATGCCAAAGAGATGGGCTGTACCATCAAGCTTTTGGGTGTGGCCAAGAACACGCCGGATGGAATAGAGGTACGTGTCCATCCGATGCTGATTCCAAGCGGCCATCCGCTGGCAAAGGTAGATGATTCCTTTAATGCGGTGTTTGTCCACGGAGACGCGGTGGATGATGCTATGTTTTATGGAAGAGGTGCCGGAGAACTGCCGACGGCCAGTGCCATCATGGGTGACGTGATCGATGTGGCAAGGAATATCCGGTTTGACTGCTGTGGAAGGATCAGCTGTACCTGTTATAAGGACCTGCCGATCAAGAAGATCAATGAGATCGAGAGTAGATATTTTCTGAGGCTTAAAGTTGAGGACAGGGCAGGAGTGCTCGCAAAGATCGCGGATACACTCGGCAGATATAATGTCAGCATATCCCAGGTGATTCAGAAAGACAGCAGAGAAGGGACAGCCGAGCTGGTTGTCATTACCGCAAAAGTAAAAGAGCAGAACTTCTCAGACGCGCTGGCTACCATTGCCGAGATGCAGACGACAAAGAAAGTTTCCAGCGTCATCCGGGTATATTAAGTATCCACGGATGTCTGTCCGGCTTCTCTGGCTTCAGCCCTGGAGTAAAGAAGCACGCCTCCGACCGTGATGAGTCCTCCCAGAACCTGAAGGACAGCAGGAAGTTCCTGAAGCAAAAAGACCGCAAACACGGATGCGACCACAGGCTCACACAGCTTAGAGGCCGACACAAAGGCAGGAGAGAAAAATTTCAGGCACCAGCTGAAGATGCTGTGGCCCAATAAAGTAGAAAAAATACTTAACAAAAGCCCGACGACTGCCGCTCTTTTTCCATGCCCGAAAAGCGAATATCCCTGGACCAGTAACGTAAACACCAGAGATATGGAGCAGAATCCGTATACGATATATGTATAGCTGACC
>OLSH01000345.1_pt1 | contig 44132 bp, 46 predicted proteins | sample 1643221 | NCBI WGS metagenome assembly OLSH01 (sample SAMEA3136681, study PRJEB25190) | human gut metagenome | biome: human gut; feature: human-associated habitat; material: faeces | place: Austria | collected 2013 | reverse complement strand
TGAAAGTACTTGGAGGGAAGCCTCCCGGGAGGATAGGAACTTGCCAAGCTTTTTTTATAACATTTTTTAGAACTCTCCATTCGGGGAATATTTTTTTATTTTTTGGAGTTTATAGTGGAGGACAAATGGCTAATACAAATATAGATGATAAAAATATTTACCACAAAATAAACATTCTCAAAAAGGAACAAAAAGAAAAAGAAGACAAAAAAAGAAAAAAAAGACGAAGTTTAACTATGATGGGTTGTATTCTTATTTTAATTATACTGAGTGTACTGAATATGCTTAGTGCAAGTTTTTATACTATATATACAAGAGGTATAGGAATTTTCACCAATTATCTTATCTATATGTTCCTTGCTTTTTTTGCTTTGATATTTACTGGTAGTATAAATTATAAACATTATAATAAAAATGGATTTAATCTTTTTCTTTTAATAATAACTGTGGCTTTATTTTCATTTATTTTAATAGGAGCTAAAATGTTTCCTGGGATAGTTCCCAGAATAAATGGAGCTATAGGATGGATACGTTTATTTGGGTTTAGTTTGCAGCCAGCGGAATTATTAAAACTTCCTTTTATAATTCTTATTGCTCATATTTTAGAGAGATGTGAAAGAGATGGAGCTAAAAATCTTTCAATAGTTTTTTCTGTTATGCCTATAATGATTTTATTTGGATTTTTTATAATGTTTCAAGATGATCTAGGAACAATGATACATTACATAGCTATACTGCTTTTTATGCTATTTATGTCAAGAATAGACACTAAATGGATAGTGTCAGTAATAACAGCAGGAGTAGTCGGAATGACTGGAATATGCCTCTATGTTCATCATTTAGGAGATGTTTCAGGTAAGGGATATAAGATGAGAAGAATAGGAAGTTTTTTAAATGGACTTCTTAATAATGAATATGACAATGCTATAGGTTATCAAGTAGGACAATCTCTTTTAGCCTTTGGAAGCGGAGGTATTTTAGGAAAAGGATATGCAAATGGAGTACAAAAATACAGTTATCTTCCAGAAATAAGAACAGACTTTATCCTAGCTTCATATGGAGAAGAACTTGGTTTTATTGGAATGTTTATTATAATGATATTTTTCTTTTTGATTTTTAATCTTATAAAAAGAACTGCTATGGAGTGCAAAAGTTATTTCGGAAAATATCTGGCAATTGGTATTGGTGGTTACTTGATAACACAGGTATTGATAAATATATATGTTGCACTTGGTATGCTTCCAGTATTCGGAATACCTATGCCAATATTCAGTTATGGTGGGACTTCCCTTATAACTATATTTTCAGCTTTTGGAATTATAAGAAACATAAACTCAGAAGAATAAATAAATATTAAGATTTAGATATAGATTTTTGTAAAAAAAAGAATAACTTGTAAAAGAGGGGCTTTAATTCCAGTCCTATATATGATATAATGACATTATTAATTTTTTATTTCAAGAATTAAGCATTTTTTAGGGAAAGAAAATAAAAGAATTAATGAGGAGATAAATAATATGGAAATGAATAAAATAATAGAAAAAATAAATTATTTTACAAAACTTTCAAGAGAAAGAGAATTGACTCTTGATGAAAAAAAAGAAAGAGAATTGTTTAGAAAAATGTATATGGAGCAATTTAGAGCTCAAGTAAAAGGGCATTTAGATAATATAACAATAGTAGATGGCGAAGTTGAAAACAGTACAAAAATAATATAAAGTTTTACGGGGGTAAAAATGGAAAAAGTAACAGTTAAGTCTCTATACAGAGACAAAGAAAAGTTTATTGATCAAGAAGTAGAAATATCAGGATGGATAAAGAAAATCAGAGTTCAAAAAAACTTTGGTTTTATAGAAATTAATGATGGATCATTTTTTAAAGGAATCCAAATAGTATTTGATACAAAATTAAATAATTTTGATGAAATTTCACGTTTATCTATAATTTCTTCAATAAGAGTAAATGGAAAATTAGTAAGGTCTCAAGGGGCTGGACAAGATATAGAAATAATAGCAAATGGTGTAGAAATATATCAAAAGGCTGATTTAGATTATCCTTTACAAAATAAAAGACATACTTTTGAATACTTGAGAACAAAAGCTCATTTAAGACCTAGAACTAATACATTTTCAGCTGTATTTAGAGTAAGATCAGTTATAGCCTATGCTATTCATAAATTTTTCCAGGAAAATGGATTTGTATATGTACATACTCCAATAATAACTGGGTCTGATGCTGAAGGTGCTGGAGAAATGTTCAGAGTAACTACTTTAGATTTAAATGATCTTCCTAAAGGTGAAGATGGAAAAGTAGACTCTTCTAAAGATTTCTTTGGAAAAGAAACTAACTTGACTGTAAGCGGACAACTAAGTGGAGAAACTTATTGTGCTGCTTTTAGAAATATATATACATTTGGACCTACATTTAGAGCAGAATATTCTAATACTGCAAGACATGCTTCAGAGTTCTGGATGATAGAGCCAGAAATAGCTTTTGCTGATCTTGAAGCTAATATGGAACTTGCAGAAGCTATGGTAAAATATATAATTAAATATGTTTTAGAACAATGTCCAGAAGAAATGGAATTCTTCAATCAATTTATTGAAAAAGGATTATTTGATAAACTTAACAATGTATTAAATAGTGACTTTGGAAGACTTACATACACTGAAGCTATTGAAATCCTTGAAAAATCAGGAAAGAAATTTGATTATCCAGTAAAATGGGGAATTGATCTCCAAAGTGAGCATGAAAGATACTTAGCTGAGGAATATTTTAAAAAGCCAGTTTTCCTTACTGATTATCCAAAAGATATAAAAGCATTTTATATGAAACTTAATGAAGATGGAAAAACTGTAAGAGCAATGGACTTATTAGCTCCTGGAATTGGAGAAATCATCGGTGGTTCTCAAAGAGAAGATAATCTTGAAATTCTTGAAGGAAGAATAAATGAATTAGGAATGAATACAGAAGACTATGGATTCTATTTAGATTTAAGAAAATATGGAAGCTTCCCTCATTCAGGATATGGATTGGGATTTGAAAGAATGATTATGTATGTAACTGGAATGACAAATATCCGTGACGTAATTCCATTCCCAAGAACACCTAATAACGCAGAATTTTAATTATAATGTTAATTAAGGGGATCAAAGATGGTATTAAAGTTTTTTTTACTCTGGATAATGATTATGCTGGGTATATTTTATATAATAACTTATCCATATAAATCAAAACTTGCCAGAAAATTGAAAAGAGTTAACAGCTTTGAAGAAATTGAATTTATAAAAAATTCAGCTACAGACTATTCAGATATTTCACAAGATGAAATTAATGAATATGTAGTTTTAGAAGAAAGAAGTATAAAAAGTTCTTTTGTGAATGAAGAAATGAAATATACTATTATTACCCCTAAAAATAATATAAAAGATAATATTCCTTGCCTTTTTCTTCTTCATGGGCTGAGAGATGAAAATAAAGACTGGTTAGAGAAAGGAAAATTATTAGAAAACTATGTATCTCTACTGAAAAAAGGAGATATAAAACCTATGATATTTATTTTGACAGGTTCTGGTGGAGAAGGGCAAAGTTGGTATTCCAATTTTGCTACAGAAAAAGGTTATCAATATGAAGATTATATAATTGGTGAACTTATTCCAGAGATAAAAACGCAGCTTCCAAAATCATCATTGGGAATAGTTGGTTTTTCTATGGGAGGATATGCAGCGTTTAAGTTAGGATTAAAATACATAGATATATTTAGAGTTATAGGAAGTTTTTCTGGTGCAATAAATCTTATAAGAATGAGTGTAAATAGAAGAGTTATAAGGTTATTTAAATTTATGTACATACCAAAATTTCTTTTTAGCAGTGTTGATAAAAAACAGTTTATAAGAGTTTTTGGTTCATGGGGATACAAAATATTAAAAGAGGACCCATACAGTATGATAAAATACATGAAAGCAGAAAAATTAAATGATAAATATTTTTATGCCAGTGTTGGAATAGAAGACAGAGTAAATCATCTGATGCTTCAGCAATGGTTAGATGTAATGGGAAGAATGAAAAAAAATAAATATAACTTTAAAGGCTATCTATGTGATGGAGAAACTCATACATGGGATTATGTAGCTAGAGATATGTCTAATTTTTTAAAATTTTTCAATGAAAAAATAAATAAGTAAATATATAAAACTCTTTGTTGATATTAAAAATCTTCAAGGAGTTTTTTTTATTAAACTCTATTAATTTTCTGGTATTTCTGATACAATATATAGGTTGATAAATCAAGATAAAGAGATATTTGAGAGGTAATGATGAAAAAAAGTATAAAAGAAATAATAGTTGTAGAGGGAAGAGATGATATATCAGCAGTAAAAGCTGCTGTTGATGCTGAAATTATACAAGTAAATGGATTTGCTGTAAGAAAGCAGGGAACTATTGAAAAAATAAGAGTAGCAAATCAAAATAAAGGAATAATAATTCTTACTGATCCAGATCATGCTGGAGAGGAAATCAGAAAATATATACATAAATTTTTTCCAGAAGCTAAGGATGCTTATATCAGAAGAATAGAAGGAACAAAAGATGGTGATGTAGGAGTAGAGAACGCCTCTCCTGAAGCTATAATAAAGGCATTAGAGAAAGCCAGATGCAGTGTATTGGAAGATAAGGCTGTAACCTTTACAATGGATTATCTGATGGATTGCGGGCTCGTAGGAAGTGGAGATGCTAGTGTCAGAAGAGAAAAAGTTGGAGGAAAATTAGGAATAGGATACTCTAACGGGAAACAATTCCTATCAAGATTAAATAGATATGGAATATCTAAAGAAGAATTTGAAGAAGCCTTAAAAAGTATTTAAGATGAAAAGAAGATTTAGAAAATTTTAATAAAAATTCTAATATATTCAACTTTTAATGAAGGAGCTTCTCACTTTAAATGAAAATTATAGTCTGATTATGAGATGATTTTAAGTAGTGAGAGCTTCTCAGTTAAATTTAAATATGATGTTATTGCAAAAAAAGATTAAATAAAAATTTTTGTGATATATTTAAAATTAAATTTGAGTATGGTGTTACTGTTAAAAAATAAATAAAATTTCTATGATATATTTAAATAGGGTGTTATTGTAAAAAAACAAATAAAAATATTTAGATTATATGATTACATATAAAATTTAATTTAGTTTATGTTTAAAAGCCGTTCTTTTTTATAAAATTATTGTTGACTTTTTATTAAATTAAATATAAAATATGTTGTTAAATTAAATAAATCACTAAATCCTCTATAAGAGGGAGATGTCCTAGCGTGAACCAACCATCTATAAAAAACTAGTCTTTTTTTATTTATGCAGAGGTTGGGCTCTGCTTTTTTTATTGAAAAATTTTATATAAGGAGCAAAAATGGGAATAAGATACAATAAAATTACTGACAAGCATCAAAGAGAGATAGTTCTTCTAAAAAGTTTTCCATGTAAATATGGGAAATGCAGTTTTTGTAACTATATAGAAGATAATTCTTTGGATGAAAAAGAAATAGATAATGTAAATATGGAAGTTTTAAAAGAGATAACAGGGGAGTATGGAGTTTTAGAAGTGATAAATTCTGGATCAGTCTTTGAGTTGACTCCAAAAACTTTAGAAGAGATAAAAAGAGTAGTTATAGAAAAAAATATAAAAGTACTTTATTTTGAAATTTATTATGGATATATAAAAAGGCTTGAGGAAATTAAAAAATATTTTTCAGGTGTAGAAATACGCTTTAGAATGGGAGTAGAAACATTTGATAATGAATTTAGAATAAAAGTATATAATAAAAATTTTGTTATGGAAGAAGATGAAATAGCAGAAGTAAATAAAAAATTATTTTCTGTATGTTTGCTGGTATGTGTAAAGGGGCAGACTAGAGAAATGATAGAAAAGGATATAGAGATTGCTTTGAAGAATTTTAAAGGAGTAACAATAAATATTTTTATTAACAATGGAACAATAATAGAGAGAGATGATGAGTTAGTAAAATGGTTTATTGAAAAATATTCATATTTAACATCTGATGACAGAGTAGAATTACTTCTTGATAATAAAGATTTAGGAGTTTTTGAACAATAAATGTACTTACAGGAGGAAAAATGAGAAATGAATTTTTATGGGCAGTAATGCTGCTGATAAACTTTTTAGCAATAATATTTGCTTATTCTAAATTTGGGAAAATAGGACTGTATATCTGGATACCAATATCTACAATACTGGCTAATATTCAAGTAGTTATGTTGGTTGATTTATTTGGTTTCGGAACTACTTTAGGAAACATACTTTATGCTGGAGGATTTTTAGTAACTGATATATTAGCAGAAAATTATGGAAAGGAGCATGCTAAAAAAGCTGTAAAAATAGGATTCTTTTCATTGCTGGTAATGACATTGATAATGCAGGTAGCTGTAGCTTTTACTCCATCTAATGTAGAAGAAGGACTGCTTACTTTTAATGGTGTAAAAAGAATATTTGATTTTATGCCGAGAATAGCAATAGCCTCACTTGTTTCTTATTGGATATCTCAAAGTCATGATATATGGGCCTATGAAATGTGGAGAAAAAAATTTAGTGAAAGAAAACATATCTGGATCAGAAATAATATGAGTACAATGATAAGCCAGCTTATTGATAATACAATTTTTACATTAATAGCTTTCTGGGGAGTTTATCCAAGAGAGGTGCTAATAGAAATATTCATCACTACTTACTGTATGAAATTTATAGTAGCAGTTTTTGATACACCTTTTGTATATATTGCTAATTATCTAAAAATAAGTGGTAAAATAAAAGAAGCAGAACTGTAATTTAAAAAGAGGAAAATTTATGTTTCCTCTTTTTTGCTGTTATATTAAACTTTCATCAATCCAAAGACTTACTTTATTTTCGAGTTTTTCTCTTACTTCATCTGATACAGGAATACTCATAATTTCTCCATTTTGAATGAAAAAAAATAGTTTTAAATCTTCTTTTACAGAGATGATATTCTTTGTATATACTTTTATTAAATCTTTCCATTCTTCCATATTGTCACATACTTTTTTTAAAAGCTGAACTTCTCTAAGAAGAATATCAAATATTTCCAAAGGAAAGTCGTGCTCATTTTCACTAAACAAAAACTTTACTACAAGGTTATTATTATCTTCAAGATAATTTATCAAAGTATTTACATCAAACTTTTCACATAACTCTTTTTTTTCTAATTCTGTCATGTTCTCACCTCTAATATTATAATATATTATAATAAAATTATAACATTTTTATTGCTGTATTTAAACATATTAATTAAATATTTATGCTTCATAAAACATTATTTTATTTTTTATAAAATATAAATAAAAAAATTAGTATCTCTGTGACAAAAATTTCACATAAATGAAGCTATAATAAAAAATTTTTTATATTTTTATGATTACTGTTCTAACGGAAATAAAAAAAAGGATTTAAGATATAATTGATTTGAATGAAAATAAAAAAGAAGCTTAGATAGTTTTTTTTAAGCAAATGTTGTATGAAAAAAAATAAAAAAAATTTTATTCAATATTTTTTAAAGTTATAGAATATTATTTAGTTGATTATTTTTTTGTAAAAATGTTATTTTATTTTTTGTATGTTATAATAACTATGTGTTACTGAAATTGTCACACAAAAAACAAACAAGTATTTATAAAATTCTAAATAATGAACAAAAGAGGTGGTGGTTTAAAAAAAATAAAATAATATTTTAAATTAATCAAAGAAAAAAACAACATTTTGGGAAAGAAAAATTATCTGTACAATAAAATATCTAAAGGAGAGAAGATGATAAAACTAACAGAAAAAGAATTAGAAAATGTAAGGGAGAACAAGGATGTAATAGCACAGCTGCTTGTAAGAAAAGCCATTTTAAATGAAATGAAAGAAAAAAAATATACTGCTGAAGAAGAAAAGCATCTGGAAGAATTAAAATTAAATATGGAAATTGAGTTTTATTTGACTACTATTGCACAAAACAACATTACAATATCTGATTATGAACTTTTAGAAGTATATAAAAATAATACTGAAATTTTAAAAGATAAAACTATAATGGAAGTATATCCTCAACTTCAACAAGCTTTAATAAATCAAAAAATTAATGAAGGTAAGCTTGTAGCAATTAATGAAATAATAGAAAAGCATAAATTAAATGAAATTTTAAAAGAGTATACTGGTGAAGAGAAAAATCAGGAAATAGAAACAAAAGAATAAGATAATAAATTTAGGTTAAAACTATAAAATAAAAACCTGACTTTAAAGAATTAGTCAGGTTTTTTTATTAAAGTATTTAGATTTCTTGTTAGATCAGAACTTTTATTGATTAGAAAAAAAGATAAAAAAATAGGTTTTTGTGTAATAATACGTTTTTAAACATATAAAGAAAATTTAAAAAGTTTTTAAAATGTTTAAAAACGAGTTTTATATAATTTTCATAGTATTTTATCAAAAAAAATATTTTTTTAAAAGGAAAAAAGTATTTTTTTTATAATAGCTAGTATATAAGAGTTAACAAATAAATAATGGTTAATATAAATATCTTATATTAACCATTTCTCTTTTTTTATGATATCGTATTTTTGAAAATAAATCAACTGTTTTTTTTAAATAAATTAACTATTTTCTTTCTATAAACTTAAAAAATTGAACTCATATCTTGAATTTATCGTATACTTTGTTAATCATTTCTTGCTCTATTCCTATATACTTTAATGTTTGTTCGGCAGAAGAGTGATTAAATATAGACATTACCAGAGCTATATCTAAAGTTCCTCTATAAACTGTATGCCCCCAAGTTTTTCTTAGAGAGTGAGTACCAATAGGATATGCAATGTTCAAATCTGCTTTAGCCTGATTCAAATACTTACTTATTGAAACCGTTGAAATAGGCTTGTCAAACAGTTCTTTTACATATTTTCTATTTAAAGATTTAAATAAAAACCCCTTTTCTTTAGAATAACCCAATGTTTCATAATAGTTCTTTAATTCTTCAATTGACCTCTGACAAACTGTATTTAATTTAATCTCTCTCATCTTTTTAGTTTTCTTTTCTTTTAACTTTACTACATATTCACTGTTTATATCTTCAAATCTAATTTTAGACAAGTCAGAAATTCTTAGTCCAACATTTACCCCTATATTTATCAGTGCTAAAATTACTACTTTATCGTTTAATTTGAAATATTTTCTTAATTTTTTTAAATCTTCCTTACAGATGTATTTTACTTCTTGTCCTCTTTTGTCCATTTTTTTCTCCTTTTTTGATTTTTTTGAAAATTATGATAAATTCATCAATAGATCGTTGTTAATGGTTAATATAAGATATTTTTATTACCTAATGAAAAAACGTAATTTAATAAAAGGATTTGCAGATCCTTTTAATCATTATAAATTACGAATAAGATCGATTTGGGAGGGAATTATGAAGAAATTAAGTTTTTTATTTCTATCAGCCATTTTAGTTGTTAGCTGTTCAAATGCTAAAGAGAGTAGTGATGATCCTTTAGATATTCTTAATCAGAGAAGAAGAGAATATCAAGAAAGACAAAGGGAAAAAGAAGCAGAGCAAGCTAGAAAGGCTGCTGAAATCTCTAGAATGACAGAAAAAGAAAGAAATGAGTATGAAATTCAGAGAATTAAAGAAAAAATTAAAGAAATGAAATAATAATTTTCTTTAAAACAAAATACTGGGAGGATTTTAATGAAAAAAATTTGCGGGATAGTATCTATTATCGCAGCAGGGATACTGATAACAGGTTGTAATGATACAAACAAAACTAATAATAATGCTCCAACACAAATAACTTTATCTGAGAAAGAAAAACAAAAAGATAAAGATGAAGTTGCAAGAATACTGGTTTATAAAGCATTGTTAGAAGAGGTAAAAAAAGCTGAATTTACACCAGAAGAGCTTGAAAATATTCAAATAGCTCAAAACCAACTTAAAATAAATTATTTTATTGAAAGAGAATTAAAAAGCAAAACACAAATTAACGATGAAGAAGCAGCAGATTTTTATAAAAGACATAAAGATCAATTTGATGATAAACCTTTAGAGGAAATGCTTCCAATACTATATAAAAGTCTAGCTGTAGAAAAATATAATCAGGCACAAGTAGATTACTATAATTCTATAATTGAAAAATATAAGTTAAATGATATCTTAAAAAAAGAGGGAATCATTAAAGATGAACAAGCTGAAAAAATTGATGGGAAGGAAGTGGAAAAGATATGAAAAAATTACTTATAATTTTGAGTTCTTTACTATTAATAAGCTGCTCTAACAGCAATACAGGAAACCCAAATACTTCTAATATGTCTGAAAGAGATATGCAAAGAGAAAGACTAGTTAGATTGGCAATAGAGAGACAAGAAAAAGAAGAAGCTGCTAAAAAAGAAGAGCTAAGACAAAAAGCATTAGCAGAAGAAGCAGCGATGAAACAAAAGGAAGCTGAATTGAAAGAAAAAGCAGCAATCAAAGAAGCTGAAATGAGACAAAAGGCTTTAGAAAAAGAAGCTGCAATGAAAGAAAAAGCTGAAGAAGCAAAAAGACAGGAAATTTTAAGAGCTCAAGAGGCTAAAGAAAAAGCAGCAGCAGATGCAGCAGCAAAAGAACAGGCTCTTAAAGATCAAAGATTGTCTAGAGAAGAGATATTTAGAGAAATAATTGAGATAAATAATGAACTGGATGGAAAAAATGTAAGTAAGGAAAGACTTGCTGAATTGCAAAAAAGACTTGCTGAATTGGAAAAACTAAACAAATAATAACGCTAAAAAAGTTTTCTAAACAAAACTATATTATAAACTTGGAGGTAAACATGAAAAAACTATTAGTAGCAGGAACAATTTTATTATCAGCATCAGCATTTTCTACAGGGGTGACAGCAGAATTTGAAAGTCGTTTCAACACTCTTGAGCAAGAATATAAAATGCTTATGCAAAAAGAGGATGAGAGATATAACTCTGAAAAGCAAATAGCTGAAACTGCAAAAGCAACTTTAGCTAAACAAAGAGAATTATATAATCAAATCTCTACTAAATCAGCAAAATTAGGACAAATCAAGGATGTTAAATTCTACAAAGAGCAATATGGAGAATTAGCTAAAAAATATCAAGACGCCCTTAGAGAATTAGAAGGACAAATGAAAGAGCAAGAAAGTATCATCAACAGATTCCAACAATTACAAGCTGTAAAAGAAGGAAAATAATAAGCGTTTAAATTACTAAAGAAAATAAAACTAGGAGGAAAGTATTATTATGAAAATAAAAACAACTATGTTATTAGGAGCAGCATTATTACTAGTATCGAGCGTATCATTAGCAGCACCGGCAGCAGGAGTGGATTCAAGATTCTCTCAATTAGAAGCAGAATTAAAAATGCTTGAGCAAAAAGAAAATGAGAGATTCAAAGAAGAGGAGCAAATAGCAAAATCAGCTCAAAATAATCTTAACTCTCTTACAAATCTTAGAAATAAATGTGGAGAAAGAATCAACTACATGACTTCTATGGAAGGAAGAAGCATTTACTCTAATGAAATGAAAAACTTATTAAAGCAATACCAAGGATTCCTTACAGAAATTGATAAACAATCAAAAGTAGAAGAAAGAAAAATATTCGAATTTAATCAATTGAAAAGTTTAAGAGCAGAGTAATTTGTTTAACTATATCCTCTTAGGTATAGTTATATGAGCGGGGTATTAAGAGCTTTAGCTCTTAATTCTCTCTCATTGATTGAATAGAGATAGAGAAAGTGGGATATAAAAATGAATTATTTAGACTCGAAATTGATTTTGTATTTGGTAGTTATATTTTTAATAATATTTATCTTTATTAAGTTAAAAACTGCTTTAGCAATAAGAAATTTGAATAATAAAATTGGAGTGAGATTCTATTATAAATTCTTAGGTAATATACAGTGGTTGAAAGAGCAGATACTTATGGGTAAATATTTGGAAATGAAATATTTAAACGCAGTAGAAGATAAAGAGAATTCCAATATAATAATATTGTTGGAGAAAAAAGAGGAAAGCAGTATTATAAATATTTACTCAGCTAAAAATAAAACTGTAATAATCAAGAATTTAAAATTAAATGATCAGAGATTTAAAAAGTTTATTGAATTTCTTCCTAGAACACTAGCAGAAGATAATTTTTCAAAAGAAAGCGAGAAAAACGACTTAGGGAGGGAATAATGAAAGAGAAGGATTTTATCAAAGTTTATAAAGATGAAAGAAATCTTAAAAACTTGAAAGAAGCTCAACATAGAATCTCAACTTTTTGGGAAACTGTAGAGGAGATATTACAAGAGGATAAAAAATTAGTATTCAAAGGATGGGGAATATTTGAAATAAAACCTGTAAGAGCTAGAGAATACTGTGATCCAAGAATAAAGAAAATTAAGAAAACTTTACCTAAAAATAAATTGGTTTTCAGACAGGGAAAAATACTTAAAGAAAATATCAATGTTGACTAGAGGGGTACTATGAATAAGAAAGATTTTATTAAACTATACAGAAAAAAATTAAATAATTTAACAATTGCAGAAGCAAAAGAAGATGTAGAAGCAATCTTGGAAATTATAGAAGCTGGTTTAAAAAAAGATGGTAAAGTACAATTCTTCAACAAAGGAGTATTTACTGTTGGAAATATAAAACCTAAAACTATAAGCAATCCAAAAACAAGAGAGCTTATGCAGACAACTGAAATGAAGAAAGTAAAATTTAATGCTTCATTCAAACTAAAAGACAAAATTCAAGATAAAAAATAAGCTATTAAATATTTTTTATCTCTAATTATGAGTTTAACGGTAAAGATAAAGAGTATATTGCATTTCTAAGACAAGTAATGTAATTGAAAAAGAGACAGATTTATAAATTTAAATCTGTCTCTTTCTATTTCTAGGCTCTTTTTACTTGAATACTGTAGATTATAAATAATATTCCCATAAATAAAAGATAGAATCCAATGATTACAGGAAGAATATATCCCATTAAAAGAGGACATATAACTAATAAGATACCAAAGATGATATCAAGAATGCCTCTTACAATTAAAATAGATCTGATACTATGTACTTCTGGTATTTCATCTGCAACAGCTTTTCCTCTAGTAAATATAAGAGAGAAACCTCTGAACAACATAAGTATACCTAAATATATAAGAAGTATTACAGCACTTTCAAAGGGATTGTAAAATATTGAGACAGCAGCAAGGATATCAATTATACCGCTCACCAATACTATTCCCCAATGGAAATATTTATTTTTTCTTCCTTGATAAGCATAATAGATATTAAGAAGTCCCATCAATAAGAAACTCCAGCTTAAAACATAAATAAGTGAAATTGAAAATCCAAGGGGATTAACTATTCCAATTAATCCAGTTATTGCAAGAAGAATACCAATGATAAGATAGTAATACCATATCTTTTTTAAAGAACCTCCTAAATCAAACATATCAATATAAAACTTTTCATTAGCCATAAGACTACCTCCAGTAAAATTATTTGTCTAATTTAGGTATTCAAATTTAATTAAATTTTCCTTTTTAATCAGTAAAAAAATTTAATATAAGAGTTTCCACTGCTATTTCATCATCTAAGGTACCATTTTTTATACTATATTCAGCCTGTAAAAGTTCTTCTAATTTTTTTTCTATAAATTCTGATTTAAATATATCTATATTCTTAAATTTTAAAAATATCTGATAGGGATGCATAAATCCATTATCTTTTTTGAAATATTTTTTTGTATTTTCAAAAATAGAATCATTAAATTTTTTGTAAGAGGTATTTTTAGTTATTATTGATTCTTTTGAAAGATAATTAAGTTTAAGATTAAGAAGAAGTTCTTCTGTAGTCATATATAGGAATCCCATATATTCTTTTTCCTTTTGAAGAAATTCTAAAAGAGGTGCAGCATTTCTATTGTAAAGAAAATTTTCTATAAGAGTTCTGTGATTATATTCCTTAGTGATGGAAAGGATAGGCATAACTTTAGTTAAATTAAATATATCTCCATCTAAATAATTTTTAACCTTTTCAACTTCGTTTTTTATTTTGAAAAAATCATCTCCAATAATCTCTACAAATTTTTCAGCTTCATATTCAGATACATTCAATTCATGCTGTAAGTAAAAAGTAATGGCTTTTTTTTCATTTTCTTTTCTATAGCAGATTATCTGTGCTATTTCTCCAATAGAGTCCAGAGCTTTTTTAGATAATGGATTTTTAATTTTTCCATAGTCATTCAGAAATTCTTCATATACTATAATAATTTCTTTCTGGGAAAGATTGAAAAGCTTTAAAGATTTAAAAAAACTTTCAATATTCTTTATATCTTCTGCTCTTCTCAAAATCAATAATTCCTTTGGATTGAAAATAGAATTTGTAGAAACAGCCTGAAGAAACAGTTCATCTTCTTTTTGTGAAGCATCAAAATATTTTTCAGGGATATTTGAAAATTCATTCTTAATTTTATTTAACAACTCTTCATATTTTATTTGAAGAGGGGAAGTATCACCATGTAAAAAATAAAGCATTTTTCCTCCTTGAAAATGAGTTATATTAAAAATTTATCATATAGTTAAGTATATCATAAGAAAAAAAGATTATAAAGGGATTATTAAAGAGAGATTGAGAGAAACTTGATATAATGATATAATAGATTAGAAAGTGAAATTTGAAAGGAATTCTAGAATGAAAAACAGAGAAAAAACAAAAATTTATATAAATGTACTTTATGCTTTAGTATGGTTTATACCTTTATATTTTTTTATGAGAGATTTTTTTAAAATAGAAGATACAGGTATTTTTTTTGAGAGGAAAACTCTTGATATAGTTTTATTTTCAATAAAGCAGGGATTCTATTCAACAATGGCAGCTCTTGCTATAGCAATCATACCAGCATATTTTGCAGCTTATGAAAAAGGGATAGTAAGCAGGCTTCTTCATGGTCTTCTTTTTATCCCCTTCTTTTTTCCAATAATATCTACAGTGACAATATTTTCGATTATTTTTAATATGGAATTTTTTAAAGGACTGGGAATACTGTACTCTCTTAAAGCTATCATAATAGCCAATGTATTTTACAACTCGCCTATATTTATCAAGTACATCAGCGAAGGGCTGAAAAGAGTGCCTAAGGAACTCACAGAGGCATTAAAAATGGAAGGGGCAGGAAATATAAGAATATTTTTTTCAGGACAGCTTCCTTTGATACTCCCACAAATATTTCGAGGATTTATTTTAGTATTTACATATTGCTTTACAGGATTTGGAATAATTCTGTCTCTTGGAGGAATAAGATTTTCTACTTTAGAAGTGGAGATAGCATCTACCCTCATGGGAGAGCTTAATTTTTCAAAAGCAATGATATTTGGAATGATTCAGTTTTTTATATTGATAATACTTAATCTGACTGGGGTATTTGTAAAAGAATATGAACTGGAAGGAGAAGAGGAATATAAAAAACAGAATATATTTTTTAGAGGATATTCAATAGTTTATCTATTCTTACAATATTTAATTGTTGCTTCAAGTTTTCTTTTTTCTTTCTATAATTATTATACTGGAGAATTTTCAATTAAAGCATATATGAGAATATTCTCAAAGAGCTTTAATGAAGATTATGAAGTGATAAGAGGGATAATGAATTCTATAGGAATATCAGCAGCAGTGAGTTTTATTTCAATAATTGTCATCTATTTTATAATAAAAAACTACAGCAGAATAACAGACGTAATAATTTTTTCAAATCTTGGAATATCAGGAGCTTTCTTAGCAGTGGCACTTTTTTATCTCAATGTACTTTTTAATATTCCTCTGCTCGTGCTTTTAGGAATAGGATATATTTTGGTAAGTATTCCAATAGGATATTCCTTTATGTATCAATATATAAAAAAATTTCCTGTAAATCTTCTTGAAAGTTCACTATTGGATTGCAGTAATGGATTTGAAAGATTTATATATATAGAGTTTCCAATTTTAAAGAATATTTTTTTGTCAGCATTTTTACAGATATTTGCAATTGTATTTGGAGAATTTACAATAGGGTACACTATGCAGCTAGGGGATATAGTCCCTGTTGCTTCACTGGTAAACTATTCTCTGGTATCTAATAAAAAATATTTGGAAAGTGCAGCCTTTAGTTCAGTGATACTTTTAATAGTATTTTCATTGTTTATTTTAGGGGAATACTTAAAAGATCGAGATTAATAACAAATATATAATTCATGGAGGGAAAAGATGGTAAGATTCGGGATAATAGGAACAAGCTGTATAAGTGATAAATTTGTAGAGGCACTGAAAACTATAAAAAAATGTGAAGTAACAGCAGTATATTCAAGAAGTGTAGAAAAAGGGGATTATTTTGCTACAAAACATGATATAAAAACAATATATCTTTCATTGGAGGAAATGGCTGAAAGTCAAAAAGTAGATGCAGTATATATTGCTTCTCCAAATGGACTTCATCCATCACAGGCTATAAAAATGATGGAAAATGGAAAGCATGTAATTTGTGAAAAAGCTATTGCTCCAACTGTAAAAGAATTAGACGAAATGATAAAAACAGCAAAAGAAAATAATGTGGTATTGATGGAAGCTATGAGACCCACACTGAATCCAAATTTTAATGTAATAAAAGAGAGCTTGGAGAAAATAGGACCAGTAAGAGGTATATCAGCCAGCTATTGTCAGTATTCTTCAAGATATGACAATTTGAAAAAAGGGGAGCTTACAAATATATTTGATCCTAAGTTTTCTGGTGGGGCGTTATACGATATAGGAGTTTATCCATTGTATTTTACTATTGGTATGTTTGGAATACCAGAGGAATATATGGGAGGAAACTATCTGGTAAGCAGCGGAGCAGATGGATATGGAAATATAATCTTAAAGTACAGTGATAAAATAGCAAGTATTACATATTCAAAAATAACTGATTCAAAAACACCTTCAGAAATACAGGGAGAAAAGGGATCAATAATAATTGGAAAACTTTCCACTGTGAAAGATGTAAAAATAGTATATAGAGATGGAAGAGAAGAAAAAATAGAAATAGATATTCATAAAAATGATATGGTTTATGAAGCAATGGAATTTATAAATCTTATCAAAGGAAAGAAACTTGAATCTGATGTAAACAGCCATAAAAATTCAAGAAAAGTAGTTGAAATTATGGAGAATCTGGCTAATAAAAACTAGGAGGAGAGTAAAATATTTGAAACATTTTTAAAGGTATTTCAGAAGGAGAAAGAAAAGGAAGATATAAAATTTTTTAGGAAAAGCAGTAATAATGAAAAAAATAAAATTGAAGAGGAATTGAAATATCTTGTAAAAAAACTGGAAAAACGTGAGATAAAAGACTTTGATAGAAATATTTTAAATGGGCAGTATAGGATAAACTATTCCAAAGAATTAAATGAAGAGCAGCTAAGAGCACTGACATTTATAGAAGGACAATATTTGGTGATAGCTGGAGCAGGCTCTGGAAAGACAAGAACTATAGTATATAGGACTGCCTTTATGATAGAAAAGGGATTAGCAGAAGAAAATATTTTGATGCTTACATTTACTAAAAAAGCTGCTTTGGAAATGAAAGAGAGATTGGAAAACCTTACTGAAAATAGAGAAAATAAAGTGTCAATTTCAACATTTCATTCCCTTTGTGCTGAACTCCTCATTAAATATAAAAATATATTTGGGATAGAGAAATTAAATATAATAGATGAAAATAGAAATAGTACTGTGATAAGCCTCCTTATTCGTGAATATTCATTAAAAGATAAAAATAAGGGTAACTTTCTTTCTGAAAAAAGAGTAATTGAAATATTTGAAGCTGCAAGAAGCAGAAAAAAAGATATGTCAGAATTTTTAAATGAAAAAGAGAAAGGTTATTTGGAAGATCTGGAATTTTTAAAAATAAAGTACAGGAGATTCAAAAAAGAGTTTCAAATGTATGACTTTGAAGATTTAATAGAAAAAGTATTGAGAAAATTAAAAACAGATAAAGTTTTTCTTGAGTTATTAAGAGAAAAATATAAATATATCATAGTAGATGAGTATCAGGATACTAATTCTGTTCAAAGGGAATTTTTAAAAATGCTGGCTGGAACAAATGGAAATATAATGGCAGTGGGAGATGACTACCAAAGTATATATGGATTCAGAGGTGCAGACTTTGAAAATATACTTAGATTTGGAAAGGATTTTCCTAATAGTCAGATGATAAAATTGGAAAAAAACTATAGAAGCAGTGATGAAATAATAGAGTATACAAATAAAATATCTAAAAAGTTCCTTTTGAAATATAATAAAAATGTAAAAGGAACTATGAAGAAGGGAGAAAAACCTCATGTTATCGGCTTTCTAAATGAAGAAAAGCAAGGGGAATATATTTGCAGAAAGATAGAAGAGCTAAAAGAAAAAGGAATCCCTTATGAAGAAATGGCAATTCTCTATCGCAATAAATATATAATCAATAAGTTGGAAAAAATAATGAAGGAGAAAAATATACCTTTTAATTTACAGAAGAACAGTGAGATTTCTTTTGGAAGTCCTGTAGATATTTACTTAAAAATATTGGAAGTATGGAATGATAAGGAAGACATTTTAAAACTGGAGGAATTGGTAAAGGTACTGCCAAGGAATTATTCCTATTCTGTATTAAATATAATGAAAAGAAAGAATATAGACAATAAAGTTTTAAATCGAATAATAAGGATAAGTGATAAAATATCAGATTACCCTTTAAGTGAAATATTAAATAAATGTGAAAAATTAATGTTTGAAATAATTAAGGAAAAAACAATTTTTACTAATGAAGAGGTAGAGAAATTAAAAACAATAAAGAGTAGTGTAAAAGAAAATAAAAATTTAGAAATATATATTAGAGAGCTAAGAGATATTTTAGCTGTTGAAGGAAAAATAACTAAAAATAAAATCTCTGTTCTATCTGTTCATGCCTCTAAGGGATTGGAATGGGAAGCGGTATTTATACCAACACTTTTGGAAGGCGTTTTTCCCAGCAATATTGAAGAAAAAAATCTGGAAGAGGAGAAGAGATTATTTTATGTAGCTTGCAGCAGAGGTAAGAGTTATCTCTATCTTTTGCACCCAGAATATTTTTATGAGAAAGTTGGATATTTTGATAAAAAATCTTCTTTTTTAAAGTAACCTCTTTATAAATAAAATAGATTAATATCTTTCGATACAGTTATTTTCTGCATAGTTCCTGCTGATTTAGCCATTTAAAAAGCTTGACTAAAGTATTAATAATTTGTATAATTGGTGTGTGAAAAATAAATTTTTTAGGGTTTGCATATGTGCAATTAAAAGGGAAGCTAAGTGAAAAACTTACACGGTCCCGCCACTGTGAAGATGACGAAAGCAGATTAACCACTGAAATATTTCGGGAAGGGCTGTTAGTAGAATGAGTCTGAGTCAGGAGACCTGCCTTAAAAACTTTTAACTATCCTGCGGGGACGGGAAGTGTATATTTACTATACTTCTCTCCAGTATTAAATTTGGAGGAGAAAAAAGTGCTTGAAAATAATATATTAAAAATGATAAAGGTGACCAAGAAGCTAGATTAAGTTTTAGAGATTTGGAAATTAGAAAGATTTGTGTAATTAATGAAGTGAATAAAATGTAGAAAACAGTATGTTTGGGAGAAATGAGTTTCCAGTAATTAAGCAGTTGATTTTAACTGCCATAATTACTGAGATGCAACAGTGGAACTGTTGTAATCCTTATCTTCTTTATGTTTTATGAACAAAATTAATAATAAATATTTCTACTGGAAAAACTCTAAAATTATATTTCTGTATTTATGGCACCTTTTTTTAGTATAAAAATATTCATGAGGGAGTAGGTATGAAGCATAGAAATCTAATGGTAGTTGGAACATCATCAGGAGCTGGAAAAAGTATAACTGTAACAGGATTATGCAGAATTTTCTATAATGATGGGTATAGTGTAGCTCCTTTCAAATCACAGAATATGGCATTAAATTCATTTATAACAAAAGATGGAGATGAAATGGGGAGAGCTCAGGTAGTTCAGGCTATGGCTGGAAAAATAGAACCAAGAGCCTACATGAATCCAATTTTATTAAAGCCTACAACTGCAAGAAAAATACAAGTTATAGTAAATGGAAAATCTATTGGAAATATGAGCGGAATGGAGTATGGAAAGTTCAAACTTACTTTGAAGCCAGAAATAATGAACTCATATAATAAAATCAGAGAAAACTTTGATATATGTGTAATAGAAGGGGCAGGAAGCCCAGTAGAAATCAATATTAAAGAGGAAGATATAGCTAATATGGGAATGGCTGCCATGGCAGATGCACCAGTAATTTTAGTTGCAGATATAGACAGAGGAGGAGTATTTGCTTCTGTATATGGAACTATAATGCTTATGGCACCAGAAGAGAGAGCCAGAGTAAAAGGTGTAATAATAAATAAGTTCAGGGGAGATGTAGAGATACTTAAACCGGGACTGAAAAAACTGGAGGAACTTACAGGAGTCCCAATAGTAGGAGTGCTTCCATATAGTGATGTAGATATAGAAGATGAAGACAGCTTAACAGATAAATTTAAAAAATCAAAAGACACTAAGGGAATAAAAGTTTCAGTTATAAAACTAAAACATATTTCTAACTTTACAGATATAGATGCTCTAAGCATACAGGAAGATGTAAGCATAAATTATGTGACTTCAGCAGATGAACTGGGAGATGAGGATATGATCGTCATACCTGGTTCTAAAAATACAATAGATGATCTGAAAGATTTGAAAGACAGAGGAATAGCTGTTGAAATCATAAAAGCTTCAAGAAAAGGAACAGCAGTAATAGGAATCTGTGGTGGATTCCAAATGCTTGGAGAGAAAGTAAAAGATCCATATGGAATCGAAAGTGACATTAAAGAGATACCGGGACTTGGTATATTGGATATGGAAACTATAATGGAAAAAGAAAAAAATACTACTCAGTATTCTGGAGAGCTTAAAAATACCGCTGGAATCATTTCAGGACTGGATGGAGTAAAAATAAAAGGATATGAGATACATCAGGGAGTTACTGCTGGAAATGAAAAATCAGTGACTGATGATGACCATACAGTTGCAGTGGTAAAAGATAATGTATTTGGAACATATCTTCATGGAATATTTGATAATGAAGAGGTAACAAGAAATATACTGAATAAGATAAGAGAGAAAAAAGGCTTGGAGAAAATGGAAGCTGGAATAACTTTTGATGAGTACAGAGAGCAGGAATTTGATAAGCTTGAAAAGATATTCAGAGAGAATTTAGATATGAAAAAAATATATGAAATACTAGGTGAGTAGAAAATGAATTTTATAATGAAATATGGAATTGCATATGTAATGGATTTAATATTTGGAGATCCCCACTGGTTTCCACATCCTGTGAGAATTATAGGAGTCTTTATTAATTTTTTAGAAAAAATATTATATAAAGCTTCTAATAAAAAAGTCTCAGGAGCTTTTCTTACTATAATAGTAGTGGGAGTTACATTTATTGTATCTTACTATATATCAGCTATTTCATATATTTTAGAGATATTCTTTCTGTATACTACTCTTGCTACAAAAAGTCTGGCAGATGAAGGATTCAGAGTATGCAAAATACTTACAGAGGGAGATCTGGAAAAGGCTAAGAAAGAACTTTCTTATCTTGTAAGCAGAGATACTGGAAATATGGATATTGGTCAGATTACAAGAAGCGTTCTTGAAACAATAAGCGAAAACAGTGTAGATGGAGTTATAGCGCCAATGTTCTTTGCTTTTTTAGGAAGCTTTATACATATAGACGGAGTTTCTCTTGCCCTTCCTTTTGCTATGGGATACAAAGCAATAAATACTCTTGATTCTATGGTAGGTTACAAAAATGATAAATATATGGATTTTGGAATGGTCTCTGCAAAAACAGATGATGTGGTTAACTTCATTCCTGCAAGAATAGCAGGGGGGTTCATCATACCTTTGGCGGCAATGATATTGAGATTTGATTATAAAGGTGCTTGGAAAATATTTTCAAGAGACAGATTGAATCATTCAAGTCCAAACTCTGGAAACTCAGAGGCAGCATTTGCTGGAGCATTGGGAGTGCAGTTTGGAGGAAAGACAAGTTATTTTGGAAAGATATATGAAAAACCAACTATTGGAGATAAAAAGAAAAGTTTTGATTTGAGAGATATTATGAAAGCTATAAAGCTTCTCTATGTATCTTCATGGGTGGGAATAGTATTATTTACAGTGATTACTTATTTATTAGATTTATTACTAAAAAAGATGTAGAAGGAGAAAAAGATGGATCTGCATGGAGGAAATATCTACAGATTGAAAAGAGAGGGAAAGGGAGAATTATTAGATTACAGTTCTAATATAAATCCTCTGGGAGTGCCTGAATCTTTCAAAAGAGCAATAATAGAGAACTTTGATATTCTTGAAAAGTATCCAGACCCTGACTATGTAGAGTTAAGAGAAAATATAGGAAGATATAACAAAGTTGATATTAAAAATATAATAGCTGGAAATGGTGCAACAGAAATTTTGTTTTTGTATATGAAAGCTATGAAGCCTAAAAAAACATTGATAATATCTCCAAGTTTTGCTGAGTATAAAAGAGCTTTAGACAGTGTGGAAAGTGAAATAATTCACTATCCTCTATTGGAAGAAAATAATTATAATTTAGATATAGAAAGTTTTCTAAAAGAAGTACCTCAATGTGATCTGGTGGTTATATGCAACCCGAATAATCCTACTGGAAGCTTTATTTCTTTGGAGAATATAAAAAAGATAAATGATGTTTTATCTGAAAAGGGAATAAAATTGTTTATAGATGAAGCTTTTATAGAATTTATAAGAGGCTGGGAAGATATGACAAGTGTACTTTTAGAGGATAAAAATATTTTTGTAATGAGAGCACTGACTAAGTTTTTTGCTGTACCAGGAGTAAGATTAGGGTATGGAATAACTTATGATGAAGAGATAATGAAAAAGATGGAGAAATATAAAGAGCCATGGAGTGTAAATAGTTTTGCTGATATAGCTGGTAAAATTATGCTGTGGGACAAGGAATATATAGAAGCAACTGAAAATTGGATAGAGGAAGAAAAGAAATGGTTCTATGAAGAAAGCTGTAAAATTGAAAATATAAAAACTTTCAAAACTAATGTGAACTTTATCTTAGTAAAGCTTTTGAAGAAAAATTCATCTGTAGTAAGAGATGAGATGATAGAAAAAGGTGTAGTAGTAAGAGATGCTTCTAACTTTATGTTTTTAAATGAGCAGTATATAAGACTTGCAATAAAAAATAGAGGAAATAATATAAAAGTGTTACAGGCTCTTAAAGAGGTGATGGCATGAAAGCCTTTATGCTTGCAGGAATAAGCAGCGGGATAGGAAAAACGACAGTTTCTATGGGACTTATGTCTCTTTTTGAAAATGTATCGCCATTTAAAACAGGACCTGACTATATAGATCCTGGATTTCATCAGTTTGTAACAGGAAATAAAAGCTACAATCTGGATCTATTTATGATGGGAGAAGAGGGTGTAAAGTATAGTTTCTATAAGCACCAAAAAGATATCTCAATAGTTGAAGGGGTAATGGGGCTTTATGATGGAATAGATAACTCTTTAGATAACAACAGCTCGGCACATCTGTCAAGAGTTCTTGGAATTCCTGTGATATTAGTAGTAGATGGAGTGGGAAAAAGTACAAGTATAGCTGCTCAAGTGCTGGGATATCAATTATTAGATAAAAGAGTGAATATAGCTGGTGTTATTATAAATAAAGTTTCAAGTAAAAAAACATATGATATATTTAAAGAAGCAATAGAGATGTACACATATGTAAAATGTCTGGGATATGTACCTAAAGATGAAACTCTTCATATAGGTAGCAGACATTTGGGACTATTACAGGCAGAAGAAATTGGAGATCTGAAATCTAAAATTTCATCTCTTGCTGAAGTGTTGAAAGAAACAATAGATGTAGATGCTTTGCTGGAAATAGCATCTAAAGTGGAAATAGAACCTGTAGAAAATCCTTTTGGAAAAGAAAAAGATAGATACAAAGGATTGAAAATAGGAATAGCAAAGGACAGAGGATTCAGCTTTTATTATAATGACAACATAGAATTATTAGAATATTTAGGAGCAGAGATAGAATATTTTTCCCCTGTGGCTGATAAAAAGATACCTGAAAATGCAGATGTACTATACTTTGGCGGAGGGTATCCTGAAAACTTTGCAAAGGAGCTTTCTGAAAACAGAAGTATGATAGAATCTGTGAGAGAATTTTATCATAACAATGGAAAGATATTTGGTGAGTGCGGAGGATTTATGTTTTTATCTAAAGAGATAGAGACGTTAGATGGAGTGAAATTTCCGATGTGCAATTTAATAGATTGCAGTGTAACAATGGGAAATAGACTTGATATCTCAAGATTTGGATATATAAATCTATTGAAAGAAAATAAAGCTATTGGAAGAGGACATGAATTTCATTACTCAAAGATAAAAGAGATAGGAAATGATACAAGAAAATATACTGCTGTAAAAAAAGATGGAAGAGAGTGGAACTGTATATTTGAAGAAAAGGGATTAAAAGGAGGATATCCTCATATCCATTTCTTTACTAGCTTTGATCTGTTGAAAGATATATTAGAAAAGGAAGGTAAATAAATGAATACTTATATAAAAGTACCACAGGATATAGAAAAAAGAAGTTTTGAAATAATCGGAGAGGAACTAGGAGATAAAATCAATAAATTTGATGAAACAACTCTTCCTGTTATAAAAAGAGTAATACATACTACTGCTGATTTTGAATATACAGACTTGATAGAATTTATGAATGATGCAATAAACAGTGGAAAAGAAGCTCTTAAAGTTGGATGCAAAATATATTGCGATACAAATATGATAGTTAATGGAGCAAGTAAAATGGTACTCTCTAAATTCAACTGCGAAGCTTACTGTCTTGTAGCAGACAGCGAAGTAGCAAAAGAAGCAAAGGAGAGAGGAGTTACAAGATCAATAGTAGGAATGGAAAAAGCAGCTAAAGATCCTTCTACAAAAATATTCCTTATTGGGAATGCTCCTACTGCTCTGTATCAATTAAAAGAGATGATAGAAAGAAATGAAATAGAAAAACCTGCTCTTGTAGTTGGAGTTCCTGTAGGATTTGTTGGAGCTGCTGAGTCAAAAGAGGTTTTTAAATCATTAGGAGTTCCATATATAACGATAAATGGAAGAAAAGGAGGAAGTACAGTAGCAGTTTCTATTCTTCATGGTATACTTTATCAGATGTATCAAAGAGAGGGATTCTAATGGAAGAAGAATTAAGAAGCGGATATACTACTGGAACTTGTGCAGCAGCTGGAACAAAAGCAGCACTTGAAGCTCTTCTTTATGGAAAGGAAGCTTCTGAAATAGATATAACTACTCTTAACGGAGTAGAGCTGACTATTCCTGTGTTCAAGCTAAGAGTGAGAAATAATTTTGCAACTTGTGCCATAGTAAAATTTGCTGGAGATGATCCAGATGTAACTAATGGTATTAGAATATGTGCAAAGGTGGAGCTAGTAAAAGAACTTCCCCAAATAGAAAAGGGACATTATTTTGATAAATTTGTTCTGGTAGGTGGAAGAGGAGTAGGTGTAGCAACAAAAAAAGGTGTACAGGTACCCTTAGGAAAATCAGCAATAAATCCAGGACCTAAAAAGATGATATCAGAAGTGGTAAATGAACTGCTGGAAGATAAAGATATAAAAGCTGTAGTAACTATATATGTTCCTGAGGGAAAAGCAAAATCCCTGAGAACTTTTAATCCGAAACTTGGAATAAAAGGTGGAATATCTATACTTGGGTCTACTGGAATAGTAAAACCTATGAGTGAAGAAGCTTTGAAAGATTCAATGTATGCTGAATTGAAAGTATTAAGAATGGATAAAGACAGAGACTGGGTAGTTTTTGCCTTTGGAAATTATGGGAAAAACTATTGTGAAAGACTGGGATTAGACTTAGAACAGATGATTGTTATAAGCAACTTTGTTGGATTTATGGTAGATTCTGCTGTTAAGCTTGGGTTCAAAAGAATAATACTCCTAGGACATATAGGAAAAGCTGTAAAAATAGCTGGAGGAATATTTAATACTCACAGCAGAGTGGCAGATGCGAGAATGGAAATAATGGGGGCAAATGCTTTTCTTGTTGGAGAAAGCTATGAAAATATAAGAAAAATACTAGGTGCTAATACAGTGGAAGAAGCTTGTGATTATGTAGAGAAAAGAGAGCTTTTCACAGTGATAGCAGAAAAAGTAAAGAAAAAAGTTATGGAATACAGCAGAGCAGATGATTTAAGATGTGAATCTCTGATATTTTCATTCAAAGGAGATACATTGGGATATAGTGATGGATTCTATGAATTGGCAGGTGAGGTAGCTGAATAAGATAAAGGTAGTAGGATTAGGACCAGGAAATTTAGATTATCTTACTGGAGCTGGAGTAAGAGCTATAAAAGAGTGTGAAATCGCTGTTGGAGGAAAAAGACAGCTGGAAGAGATAGGTGTACTTTTACCAGAAAATTGTGAGATATATACTTTGGGAAAGCTTTTGGAACTAATTGATTATATAAAAAATAATAGAGAAAAGAAAATAACAGTAGTTGTATCAGGAGATACAGGGTTTTACAGCCTTCTTCCATTTTTGAAGAAATATTTTTCAAATGAAGAACTGGAAGTGATTCCCGGAATTTCCTCTTATCAATATATGTTTTCAAGAATAGGAGAATGCTGGCAGAATTTTATTCTGGCAAGTGCTCATGGAAGAGATTTTGACTATGTAAAGGCAATGGATGAAAAAGATGGAGTAGTACTCCTTACAGATGAAAAAAATACTCCTTATACTATTGGGAAAAATGTCTATGAATCTGGAATAAGAGGAGTAGAGATAATAGTAGGAGAAAGACTTTCTTATCCTGATGAAATAATAACAAGAGTGATCATAGAAAAATATGAAGAACTAAATAGAGAATTTAAGATAAATATTGTAATATTGAAAAAAGGAGAAAATTATGCACATCTATGATGATGAATTTGTACATGGAGAACTTCCAATGACTAAACAGGAAGTGAGAGCAGTATCAATTGCTAAACTTAGATTAAAAGAAGATTCTGTATTGATAGATGTGGGAGCTGGAACAGGAACTATTGGAATAGAAGCAGCTACATATTTAAAAGATGGTAAAGTAATAGGAATAGAGAAAGAAGAAAAAGGTCTTGAAGTAATAAGAGAAAATATAAAGAAATTTAACTTGGAAAATTATTATCTTATACATGGAAGAGCACCACAGGATATTCCAGAGACACACTATGACAGAATGTTCATAGGAGGTTCTACAGGTGGAATGAAAGAGATAGTGGAACATTTTATAAAGTATTCTAAACCTGATTCGAGATTGGTTATAAATGCAATAACACTTGAAACATTAAATAGTGCTATGGCTATATTGAAAGAAAAAGGTTTTAATAATATAGAAGTTGTAAATATGTCAGTATCAAGAGGAAAGAAAGTCGGTCCATATACTATGATGTATGGAGAAAATCCGATCTATATAATAACAGCTGTGAAGGAGGAAATTGTAAATGGATAACAAATTTTATGGGATTGGAGTAGGAGTAGGAGACCCTGACCAAATCACATTAAAAGCAATAAAGACGTTAAAGAAATTAGATGTAGTAATATTACCAGAAGCAAAAAAAGATATGGGGAGTACAGCTTATACAATAGCTAAAGAATATTTGAAAGAGGATGTAGAACTTGTATTTATGGAATTTCCAATGCTGAAAAATCCTTTAGACAGAGTAGAGGGAAGAAAAGCTAATACAAGAGTTGTAGAAAAATTACTTGATGAAGGTAAAAATGTAGGATTCCTTACTATAGGAGATACTATGACATACAGTACTTATGTATATATATTAGAGCATCTTGATAAAAAATATGAAGTGGAAACTATTCCGGGAATCTCTTCATTTGCTGATATCTCTTCAAGATTTAATCTGCCAATAGTAATGGGAGATGAATCATTGAAAATAATCGGTCTGAGTGAAACTACTGATATAGAAAAAGAGATAGAAGGAAGCGATAACCTTGTATTTATGAAAGTCAGCAGAAACTTTGACAGATTAAAAGCTGCTTTGGAAAAAACAGGAAATATGGAAAATGTAATACTGGTTTCTAACTGTGGAAAAGAAAATCAGGAAGTATATTTTGATATTTCTCATTTGGAAAAAGATGATATTCATTATTTCTCTACAATGTTATTAAAAAAAGGAGGAATTGAACAATGGAAAAAGTTTATTTCATAGGAGCAGGACCTGGGGATCCTGAACTAATAACTATAAAAGGGCAAAGAATAGTAAAAGAAGCAGATATAATTATATATGCTGGTTCTTTAGTACCAAGAGAGGTAATAGAATGTCATAAAGAGGGAGCAGAGATATATAACTCAGCTTCTATGACATTGGAAGAAGTTATGGACGTAACTGTAAAAGGAATAAAAGCTGGGAAAAAAGTTGCCAGAGTACATACTGGAGACCCTGCTATATTTGGTGCACATAGAGAGCAGATGGATGTCTTAGATGAAAATGGAATAGAATATGAAGTTATTCCAGGGGTAAGCTCATTCCTTGCTTCAGCAGCAGCAGTAAAAAAAGAATTTACACTTCCATCTGTATCGCAGACAGTAATCTGTACAAGACTGGAAGGAAGAACACCAGTTCCAGAAAAAGAATCGTTAGAAAGCCTTGCAGCTCACAGAGCATCTATGGCAATATTCCTTTCTGTACATATGATAGGAGATGTAGTAAAAAGACTTGCTACTTCTTATCCAATGACTACTCCTATTGCAGTAGTGCAAAGAGCTACATGGGAAGATCAAAAAGTAGTAATGGGAACATTGGAAACAATAGAGGAACTTGTGAAGGAAGCTGGAATATCTAAGACAGCTCAAATATTGGTTGGAGATTTTTTAGGAAATGAATATGAAAAATCTAAACTATATGATAAAACTTTCACACATGAATTCAGAAAAGGGATAGAGTAAAATGAAACTGGCTGTGTGGACTGTTACAAGAGGAGCAGGTCATTTAGGAAAGAAATATGGAGAGATATTGCAAGCTGATGTTTTTACATTGAAAAAATTTCAGATAGAAGATACTATTCAAATGGATGACTTTACAAGTGTTTTAAATGAAAAGTTCAGCCAATATGACGGACATATATTTATTATGGCTACAGGGATTGTTATAAGAAAAATAGCTTCTTTGATAAAAAGTAAAGATATAGACCCAGCAGTATTAGTTGCAGATGAAGGAGAAAATTTTATTATCTCTCTTCTTTCTGGACATTTAGGAGGAGCAAATGACCTTGCTAATGAAGCTGCTGAAAAACTTGGACTTCTTCCTATAATTACTACCAGTTCAGATGTAACAGGAAAGATAGCTGTGGACACTCTTTCTCAAAAAATGCAGGGGGAACTGGAAAGTCTTGAAAAGGCAAAAAATGTTACTTCCCTTATAGTTGATGGAAAAGAGGTAAATATTCTTCTTCCTAAAAATGTAAAATTTAACAGTGATGCAAATGAAGAGGGAATAATAGTAGTTTCTAATAGAGAAAAAATAGAGACTGTAAGAATATATCCTAAAAATCTGATTCTAGGTATAGGATGCAGAAGAGGGATAGAAACAGAAATTATAATGGAAGGAATAAGAAAAGCTATGGAGGCTCATAATCTTTCTATTAAAAGTATAAAGAAAATAGCTACTGTTGATTTGAAAGCTGATGAAGCTGGAATCATAGAAAGCAGTAAATTATTGAAAAAAGAGTTAGTCATAATTTCCAGAGAAGATATAAAGAAAGTAGAAGACAGATTTGAAGGTTCGGAATTTGTAAAAAAACAGATTGGAGTATCTTGTGTATCTGAACCTTGTGCACTTTTAGCTTCAAATGGAAAAGGGAAATTTATTGAAAATAAATTTATTTATAATGGAATGACAGTATCTATTTATGAGGAGAGTTTTAATGATGAATAAAGGAAAAATATATGTAGTGGGAATAGGTCCTGGAAATATGGAGGATATCAGTGTAAGAGCCTACAACATTCTTAAAAATGTTGATATAATTGCAGGATATACAACTTACGTGGATTTAGTAAGAGATGAATTTAAAGAGAAAGAATTTTATGTATCTGGAATGAAAAAAGAGATAGACAGATGTGAAAAAGTTCTTGAACTGGCAAAAGAAGGAAAAACTGTTGCATTAATCAGCAGCGGAGATGCTGGAATATATGGAATGGCAGGAATCATGATAGAAGTAGCAGCTGACAGTGGAATAGAAGTAGAAGTAATACCAGGAATAACTGCATCAGTAGCAGGAGCAGCTCTTGTAGGAGCTCCTATAATGCATGATCAGGCTGTTATTAGTTTGAGCGACCTTTTAACTGACTGGGATGTAATTACTAAGAGAATAGACAAAGCAAGCGAGGGAGATTTTGTAATCTCTCTATACAATCCAAAAAGTAATGGAAGAACTACACAAATTGTAGAAGCAAGAGAAATAATGATGAGACATAAAGCTCCAACTACTCCAGTAGCATTGTTAAGACATGTGGGAAGAGAGGATCAGAACTATACTTTGACTGACCTTGAGCATTTCCTAGACCACGAAATAGATATGTTTACAGTGGTTATAATAGGAAATTCAAAGTCTTATGTAAAGGACAATAAAATGATTACACCTAGAGGATATAAGTTATGATCTGGGTTATTGGCGGGACAAAGGATTCAAGAGATTTCTTAGAAAAATTTGCATCTGCTGATAAAAATATCATTGTTTCAACAGCTACTGAATATGGAGGAAAACTTTTAGAAGGACTTCCTGTGAAAGTGATATCTGAAAAGCTTCCTTTAGAAACTATGAGAGTGTTTATAGAAAAAAATTCTATTGATATAATTGTAGATATGAGCCATCCTTATGCCTTTGAAGTATCTAAAAATGCTATGAGGGCTGCTGAAGAATTTTCCATTCCTTACTATAGATTTGAGAGGGAAGAGATACATATTATTCCTGACAGATTTAGTGAGTTTGAAAATATAGATGATCTGGTAAAATATTGTGATGGGCTGGAAGGAAATATTCTGGTAACATTAGGAAGCAACAATATAGAGCATTTTGCTGAAGTGAAGGAATTGAAAAAATTCTACTTTAGAATACTTCCTAAATGGGATATGGTAAAAAAATGTGAAGATAACGGAATACTTCCAAAGAATATAATAGCTATGCAGGGACCTTTCTCTTTGAATATGAATAAAGCCATGATAGAACAGCTGAATATAAAATATTTAGTGACTAAAAAAGGCGGAGATACAGGGGGAGAAAAGGAAAAAATAGATGCCTGTAATGAAAAAGGGATAGAAGTAATACTTTTAGATAAGCCTAAAATTCAATATCCTAACTGTTACAACAATATAGATGAATTAATAAAAAATATAAAATTATAAATTAAAAACAACTTCTTGTGGAATTAAAAATAAGGAGTTGTTTTTTTTGTGATAAAAAAATTTCATAAAATAAAAATATGAAGGATTTTCGACACACAACTGTCACAAAAAGATGATATATTAAACATATAAAATCTTTCCCCAAGATGTTTTATAAAAAAATCCTCCTAAGAACTAGGAGGATTTTTAACATACAAGACTAATCTATTTTATCAATTCTTTCAAAATGATATATTTCATTCTTATTTTTTTCTTTTTCTCTGCATAAATATATGCAGTCTTTTTCTATATAAGTTTTTTGATTATCTTCCTTATTTGCAGTAATTACTTTTAATCTAAAATACTTTTCTTCCTTTTTATTCATTTCTTCCTCTTCATCATAAAACAGATCAGCATCGAAATTTTTTTCAGGTATTCCAAGAAAATCTCTAAAATAGAATAAATTATTTTTAAAATTTTTCTCTCTTAATATTTCCATCACAAATTTTTTAAGATTACTTTCAGAATAAGGACTTCTATTATATACCAAAGCATCAATCCGTTTAGTATATTCAATATGTTTTGTACTGGTAATCCCCAAAGTGATATGAGCATCAGCTCCAATCAATTTAAGGAGGCCAAGAGGTTTACTGTCATCTTTTCCTTTGAATGTAACTATAGTAACATCGGGATAAAGATTCTTTACTTTATGATAATTGCACATAATTTTGTCATATGTAGTATCACTGATAAAAAGAAGCCCTATACCATTAATAGAAGTAATCCAAGGATCATGTTCATCATAAATATCTATCTTATATGAAAATTCTGCTGAATTTTCCACAAGGAAATTTTCCAGTGTTTTTTCTGAAAAATTATATTTTTCATACACTGAATTTAAAGAGGCAATATCAAAATTCTGGATATCCTTAGCTGTAAGCACAGCTTTGACACCCATATCATTGGCTAGATATTCTCTTTCAGTAAAAATTATTGTATTAGATAGATATTCACTTTTAGAAGGATTAAAAAAGTATCTTTTAAGCTCTTTAAGGAGTTCAAGATTTTCTTCAATATTATTTCTGAAAATTAAGAATATCAAATAATCTATATCTGGTTCTCTCAAGATAAGAGCTATAGAAGACTCGAAATTTGTCTTATCTATCAATATTATTTTTTTGTGTTTAAGAAAAGTGGAATTTTTTTCCATAAAGTGACCTCAATTTTTAGAATTAATTATGATAATTATTTTACCATTTTTTTATATGAATTACAATGAAGTAGATTTATAGTTGTTCAAAAAATGGAAAATATAAATTTTAAATTATATTTTTATAAAAATTTAACATAGTTATTGTTATTATATTAATGTCTCCAAAGAAAGATATTTTAAATTTTTGAAAGAGAGAAGATAAAAATAGTTGCAGCTATTTAATTTATCATGTAAAATAATAAAGAGAACAAGTTTTAAAGATAAAAGTGAAAGTAGGTATCAAATTTGAAAATAGGATTAGCAATTTTAGTTTTTTTTGCAGTCTTTAATTTAATAAATTTCAAAAAGAAAGTTTCTTTGCACAGTCCAAAAGAAAAAATAAAACTAAAGAATATGCATGAACTAAGCGGAAAAGGGGAATTTAAAATTTACTATGAAAATGGCAAAATATCAACTATAGGAAATTATCATGATTTCAAATTAGAAGGTAATTATATATCATTTTATGAAAATGGATCAATTGCCAGTGATGGTTTTTACAAAAATGGACTCCTTGATGGAGAATGGAAATTTTATTCAAAAAATGGTTCTCTTGAGAGAATAGAAAAATATGAAAATGGGGAAAAAATAGAAAATAATTAAAACTTTAAACCAGGTGGCTGATAATTGAAAATATAATTTTAGGAATTTCTAAAATTTAATTTTAATTTTTAGTCACCTGTTGTTTTTGTATGAATAAATAAATCATTTTATATAAATATGGTTTTGATTAAACTCTTATCTTATAAGTTAAAAAAACTTTTAAAAATATCTTAAACAATAAATTATTGAGAAATTTTTTTTCCATTTTTTTACTTTTTGCAAAATAATGTTTTAAATGCAATTAAAGAGGAATCTAAATGAAAAAATTCCTTTTAAATTTTAATAAAATATGCTATAAAATAGGATAATGATATTTATAGATTAAAATATTCAAGGAGGAAATTATGATTAAGTTAATAGGAGTATTGATAATACTTTTAGGATTTGTATTAAAGTTTGATACCATAGCTGTTGTACTTATAGCTGGAGTAGCAACAGGATTGGTTGCAAATATGGGGTTTGTTGAGATTCTTGAAGTGTTGGGGAAAGCATTTGTAAGTACAAGATATATGACACTTCTTCTTCTAACACTAGCAGTAGTAGGAATTTTGGAGAGAAACGGACTTAGAGAAAGAGCAGCAAAATGCATCTCTGAATTAAAAGGAGCTACTTGTGGAAAAGTTTTAAGTATATATGTTATTGTAAGAACAATAGCAGCAGCGTTTTCACTTAGATTAAGCGGTCACGTACAGTTCATCAGACCACTTGTTTATCCAATGGTAAAGGGAGCAGCTGAAAAAGAAGGAACAGTAGATGCTAAGACTGATGAAAAATTAAAAGCTCTTGCTACAAGTATGGAAAACTATGGAAACTTCTATGGACAAAATGTATTTATAGCTTCATCGGGAGTATTGTTGATAGTTGGAACTCTAAAAGAACTTGGAATAACAAATGTTGAACCTTATGCAGTAGCAAAATGCAGTATTCCAGTTGCAGTAATTTCAATAGTTGTTTCTGTTATAAGAAACTATATGTTCGATAAGAGTTTAAGAAATACTAAGAGATAATGGGGGAGAGCTAAATGAAAGAAACTATAAATTTAATTTTAGAGATAATGTATGTCATCTGCGGAATAATCTCTATACTATGTGGAATATATGCTTTGAGAGATCAAAAAAATGATAAAAGAATAGGAAGTGCTGCTTTCTGGATAATCTTTGGACTTGTATTTATATTAGGACCATATATCAATCCAGTTATAGTTGGAGCTTCTTTGCTTGTAATGGGATTAATTACAGCTACTAAAAATATAAAAATCGGATCACTTGCTAACAGTAGTGAAGAATTTAGAGAAAAGCAAGCTGCTAAATTAGGAAACCTTATATTCTTTCCTGCTTTATCAATAGGAATAGTAGCTTTTGCCATAGCTCAGTTTACTCCGTTAGGAGGACTTGTAGGGCTGGGAGGAGGAGCATTAGCTGCTCTTGTTATATCTTTAATAGTAACTAAAGAATCACCTGCTATGATACCACATGAGTCATCAAGAATATTACAGCAAATGGGTGCAACTGTTATACTGCCTCAGCTTCTTGGTGCATTGGGATCAGTATTTGCTAAAGCTGGAGTAGGAGAAGTTATTGCTTCATTAATGGGAGGAGTTATCCCTGATGGAAACAGACTTCTAGGAGTAATTGGATACTGTGTGGCTATGGCAGTATTTACAATGATAATGGGAAATGCCTTTGCAGCTTTCGCAGTTATTACAGCAGGAATAGGAGTTCCATTTGTTATTAATTTAGGAGCTAACCCAGCATTAGTTGGAGCACTTGGATTGACAGCAGGATATTGTGGAACTTTAATGACACCTATGGCGGCTAACTTTAATATTGTTCCAGCTTCTATTTTGGAAATGGAAAATAAGAACAGTGTTATATTTGTTCAAGCTCCAATAGCTATAGTAATGCTTATAATTCATATCATCATCATGTATTTATTTGCTTTCTAATTCGGCAATTTAAATAGATAAAAGAAAAACTTAGGAGGTAATATTATGAAAGTATTAATAACTGGTTTTGATCCATTTGGAGGAGAAAAAATAAATCCAGCATGGGAAGCAGTAAGAGCGTTGCCAGATAATATTGATGGAATAGAAGTTATAAAACTTCAAATACCAACTGTATTTAAAAAATCAGCAAAGAAATTATTTGAAAATATAGACTCTGTAAAACCTGATGTAGTTATATGTGTAGGTCAGGCTGGAGGAAGATATGAATTCTGTGTAGAAAGAGTAGCTATAAACTTAGACGATGGAAGAATTCCTGATAATGACGGATATCAGCCAGTGGATACTCCTGTATTTGAAGATGGAGATACAGCATATTTCACTTCTCTTCCTATCAAAGGAATGATAGAGGAATTGAAAAAAGCTTCTATACCAGCAGCAGTATCTAATACAGCAGGAACATATGTATGCAACCATATCATGTACTCTCTTCTTTATTATCTAAACAAAAATAAATTAGATAATATCAGAGGTGGATTTATCCATGTTCCATATATACCTGAGCAGGTAATAGACAAGAAAAATACACCATACATGGAATTATCTAGAATTACAAAAGCTTTAGAAGTATCAATAAAAGCTGTTAAAACTTATGAGAAAGATATCGTTGTATCTGGTGGAAAAGAATTCTAATTTAATTTAAATATGAGAGAGATCAGTATTATGCTGGTCTCTTTTTTACATTACGCTCAATTAAAAAAGTCTAATGATTGGTTATTTAATTGCGAGAATGAAAATGATATTAGTAACTAATAGATATATTTGAGATAAATGATAGAAATAAAGAAGGTAAATAAAAAAACTCAAAACAATTAGTTTTGAGTTAAAGCACACAATGGTACCCCGTAGGGGAATCGAACCCCTGTTGCCAGAGTGAAAATCTGATGTCCTTACCACTGAACGAACGGGGCTTTTGAACTAAGATATGGTATCATAAAATATAATAAGTGTCAATTATTTTTTTCTATAATTCTATATTTCTTATATATGATAGTATTTTAGCAGTGGCAAAAGTTCATAATAAGTTTTATCTTCTATTAAAAAATTATGATTATCTTCTACAGAGAATTTGTTTATTCTTAGGAAAATAAAGGCAAGGGCCATTTTGAGTATTCCCATATCCAAAAGAGATTTTTCCTCTGGAGTGAGTTTTCTCACACTTTCATAAGAATTTAAAAATATCTCAACATATCTTTTTTCAATCTCTGGAGGGAAATTATTTATTCTTATCCAGTAATTGATAACTATTCCAAGATCGAAGATAAAAGGAGCAAAGGTAGAATCATTAAAATCAATAATTCCAGAAACAACTCCATCTTTGACAAAGATATTATCTGGAAAAATATCATTATGAATTACACCACAGGGAAGAGAAGAAAAATCTATCATAGAAATTTTTTCATAGAGAGATAAAAGATTTTTTCTCTCTTCCTCTGTTATTGGAACCTGTTCCATATTTATTTTTGAAAAATAGTACTTTTCATCTATTCTTGTTTTTCTGTTCAGCACCTTGTTTTTAGAAAAAAGATGCATTTTTCCAAGTAATTTTCCAATTTGAGTCAGAAAATTTTCATTTATTTCAGTAAGTTTTTCTCCCTCAATAAAATAAAAAAGACTCATCATTCTTCCATTATATTTTATTAATACTTCACCATCTACAGTACTGCATGGAACAGAACATGGAATTATTGTATTTAATTCCAGAAGAAAATCCAATTCCTCTTTTTCAGCTTCATAGCTGCGGTGACCTTCTAAAACTCTCAATACAAATTTCCCTTTTGAAGTAAAAACAAGATAGTTAGTATTGAGTATCCCATCTTTTATACCTTCGTAATGCAGAGGGATAAGATTATATTTAGCTAAAATAGTAGTGATGTCCTCTATATTAAGAACTGTATAAACAGCCATTTCTCCTCCAATTATAAAAAAGATTTCAATAAATTTTAACATTTTTAATAAGATTTTTCCACTTAAATAAATACTTTGAATATATTTTTAGGGTTTATATATGATATAATTATAGTATAAACTTATAATGTGAGGAGAAAAGATGAAATTTGATTTGGTATTATTTGATATAGATGGAACACTTCTTGACTTTGATTTAGCTGAAAAAAATGCATTGGCTGATACATTAAATGAGTATAATTTTATCTGCAATGATGAGATTCTGAATAGATACCATGAAATAAATATTTTCTATTGGAAGCAGCTGGAGAAAGGTCTTGTTGATAAAAAACAGCTGGCTTACAAAAGATATGAGCAGCTATTTTCAGAATATGGAATAGAAACTGATATAGATACATTTAATTTTAAATATAGAAACAGATTAAAAGAAGGTGCTTATCTTTTAGATAATGCTATGGAAATATGTCAGGAGCTTCATGAAAATAAGATAAAACTGGGAGTAGCTTCCAATGGAGGAAATGATATTCAAATAAGAAGAATAAAAAAAATAGGGCTGGATAAATATCTTGATTATATGTTTGTATCAGAAGAGATTGGCTACAATAAACCTCACAAAGAATATTTTGAACATATATTTCAAAAAATAGAGGACATACCAAAAAAGAAAATAATGATGGTAGGAGATTCTCTCACTGCTGATATACAAGGTGGGAAAAATGCTGGAATAATAACGTGCTGGTATAATCCAAATGGTGAAAGCAGCATAGAAAATATAAAACCTGATTATGAAATAAAAGATCTTTTGGAATTAAGAAAGTTAGTAGGAATACTTTAATAAAAAAAGAGACCAGCAGCTATATGCTGTGATCTCTTTTTTTAGGACTAGGAATATCCTAAAATTGTATGGTTAATAAATAAACCCCAATCACAAAGTTTATTTATTGGTCATAAATTAAACAAAAATATTTATTTGAAATATATTTTATTTATTAAATAAGGGAAACCCCAACCTATGTAAGTCAGGGTTATATGGGTTGTTCACATGAGTGAACTATGGGTATTAGAAACAAACTGTCATTGTTCTACCTCCTTATAATATCATACAATAAAACCATAGTCAATCTTTTAATCAATTCATAGTTTATATGAAACAGATTTTTTATATAAATATGATTAAAAAATAATCCAGAAATGAATATAAAGTATTCGAAAAAATAATTCCGCTATTAAAATAACTTGTATAAAAATAGTTTATTAGATAATATATACATAGAGAATGTAAAACAGGAGGAAATGATGAGTGTAGTAGTAAAATTCTTGGGAACAGCACAGGATGGAGGGATTCCACAAATTGGCTGCAAATGTGAGACGTGTACAGAGATAAGAGCAGGAAAAAGAAAAGAAGTATTGCAAGCAGCCATTGGAATAGAAAATACTGAAACAGGAAATAGGTATATGATAGAGGCAACACCTAGCTTTTCCAAACAATACCAAAGTTTTATAGCAGATGAAAATGGTAAACTAGATGGAATATTTTTAACTCATGCACATATGGGACACTATACAGGATTGATGTTTTTAGGGAGAGAAGCTCTTAATTCAAAAGAAGTAAAAGTATATGTGAGTAAAAAAATGGCAGAATTTTTAAGAAATAATGCTCCTTGGAGTCAATTAGTAAAACTTAAAAATATAGAGCTGGTAGAATTTGAAAGCGGAAAAGAATTAGTATTGGATAATGATATAAAAATAATTCCTGTAGAAGTTCCTCATAGAAATGAGTTTGCTGATACACATGGATTTATAATAAAAGGAGAGAAAAGTTTTTTCTTTGTACCTGACATAGACAGCTGGGAAGGATTTGAAGATCAATTAAATGACATTTTTAAACAGTGTGATTATTTAGCTGTAGATGCTACATTTTATACAAAGGAAGAAATAGGAAATATAAGAGGAAGAAATTTTAAAGAGATACCTCATCCTACTGTAGAGGAAACAATAAAATTTATAGAGGAAAATAACTGGGATTTAAAAGATAAAAAAATTATACTGACTCATTTCAATCATACAAACCTATTATTTACTAATAAAGAACTGAGAGAAAAAGTGGAAAAATCAGAAATAATGATATCAGAAGATGGAATGAAAATCACTCTTTAAATGCTATAATATTATTTAAATTGATTTTATTTGAAATATAGAGTATTATATAAGAGCAGAATAGATATAAGGAGTGATAATTGTGCAGAAAAAGACTGTATGTAAAATTGCGCTGGTATGTGTAGCAGCAACTTGGGGTGGGGGATTTCCTATAACTAAAATAGCTTTGGATAGTGGTATGGCACCAAATGCTATTATGAGTTTAAGATTTTTAATAGCTTCTCTCCTCATATTTTTATTCCTTTTTATAAAAAAAGTGAAGATAACAAAAGAAGAAATGAAACTCGGATTAGGGGCTGGGTTAGTATTGGGAACTGCTTTCTCATTGCAGACAGTAGGTCTTATGCATACAACTTCTTCTAAGAATGCTTTCATAACTGGAGCTTATGTAGTATGCGTACCATTTATGCTGTGGATGCTTACTAAAAAGAGACCTAAATTGATAACTTATATTTCCTCTATAATATGTTTTACAGGGATAGGATTTTTATCTCTGGATGGAGATCTGTCAATGAATTACGGAGATGTATTGACATTGATTTGTGCTTTTTTCTTTGCTCTTCAAATATCTATTATAGGAGCAAGGATAGGGAAGATGAACCCAGTTGTTATAAATGCTTTTCAAATGTTTAGTGGGGGGCTGCTGACTCTTTTGCTAAATATAACTTATGAAAATTTTTCTATTGTGACTACTAGACTTACAACTGTACAGGTAGTGGCAGTAGGATTTTTGATAATATTTAATACCTTGATAGCATATTTGGTTCAGACAACAGCACAAAAATATGTGGAATCCTCAACAGCTTCCCTTATATTATCAACAGAGATACTTTTTGGAGCTATAACTTCTGTTATTCTTTTGGGAGATCCAGTGACAATGAAGACTGTTATGGGAGGATTACTGATATTTGCTTCAGTTGTCATAGCAGAAACAGAATTGAAATTTTTTAATAAAAAATATGTAGAAAGTTAAAAAATAAAAATGTCAGAAGTTTTTATCTGTAAGAGACTGTAAAAGAAAAGTGTAGTACAAAAGAATAATAGCTTTCTATGAGAAGATTTATTTTATCATAGAAAGCTATTTTTTAGTAGTAAACTATATTAGAAATATTGAATTATAATTTTAATCAAAATAGGATAGAAAGCAATAACAGATACTAATCTGATAAACTGCATAACAGCAACCTTAGGAGTATCAGCTCCTAACTCACCAGCTATTATAGCTATATCTGATATTCCTCCAGGAGCAGCTGAGAACATAGATGTGGGAATATTAAAATCGCTTATCTTGTATACCATTATCCCAAGTATAAGATTCATAAGGCAGAAACCACTGATAACTATAAGCACAGGAACTGCAATTGTTTTTAATCCAAGAAGATCACCCATTGTCATTTTAGCCCCAATTAAAGCTCCTCCTAATACCTGAATAAACTGTCTTAATTTTATTGGCATAAAAGCTTTATTGCTTTTTATATTATATGCTGCTACTCCAGCCATAGACACACTCATAGCTCCAGCAGGGATTCCAGCAAAATATCCAATAAAGCCAGAGATAGTTCCAATTATCATTGTTATAGCTATTTTCTTGAAATTTACCATAAAAGGAGTTTTTTCCTTTTCATTCTTGATAACTTTCTCTTCAGCTGTTTTTGCTGTATCAATATTATCAGCAGGAGATTTAGCCTTGTAATATCTGATAACTCCTTTTATTAGAACAGGGATAAGGCACATAACAGAAACCAGACGCATCATCTGCATAACAGCAACTTTAGATGTATCAGCTCCAAAATCATATGCTATCAATGTCATGTCCATTATTCCCCCAGGAGCAGTACAGAAAAGAGCTGTCTTCATATCCATATCAGATGATTTGTAGAGGAAATATCCCATTACAAAATTAATGAGAGCCATAAGAATTACCATTATAACAGCAGGTTTGAAAACCTTTTTCAGCTCAACAATATCATTGTATTTAATACGCGCCCCTATAAATGCCCCAGTAGATATTTGAGCTATTACTTTATAACTTTGTGGAAGATAAGCCTTTCCAGTAACAATACTGAAAATAGCAACTGCAAACAATGAACCTATCATAGCCCCAGCAGGAACTTTGCATTTTAAAGCAATACCAGCTCCTATTAAACCAACGAAAAAAGTAATAAAAAACCACAAAACACTCTCCCCCTTTAAGATAGAAATTTTGAAATATTTATAGACATATTATAGCTCAAAACTTATAGAAATAAAATCAAAATCATAAATTTTCTAAAAATGTGGTATAATTAAAGTGAATGATAAAAAACGAATGAAAGGAAAAGTTTATGATAAAAATAGCGATTTTAACTCCCAAAAATTCTTATTCATATGTGAGAGATGCTTTGAAAGATGTAGAGGGAGAAAAGGAATATATTTTTTATGATAATCTTAATCAATTAAAGGATATATACAGAGAAAATGCTCATAAATTTGATGGAGTAGTTACCAGCGGACCTATTGGTTTTGAGATTATAAGGAAAAATACAAAAATAACTACACCTGTATACTATATAGAAATTGCTAAATATGAATTATACAAGTGTCTTTTTCAGGTACTGTCTGAAAATCCGGGAATAGATTTTTCAAGAGTCTATATAGATTTTGTATCTGAAGCTGAAAAAGAATACTGGCTGGAAGACACTTTTACCAAAGGAAAAGAGCCGATATTTCTTCCATTGGACTACAGTGATGTAAGACTATATGAGAATTTTAAAGAAAAATATCTTAGATTGATAGCTGAGAATAAAGTTGATTTGATTTTAACAAGAATAAGTAATATGCTTTCGTTTTTAGATACTTTAGATGTACCTTATATATTTCTGTTTCCATCTAAAAATACTATAAAAGAGACTGTTGAATTTGCCATAAGAGATATCAAAGCTTCTAAAGCTGACAGCAAGGAAATAGTAATGGGAAAAATAACTTCTGATGGAGATATAAATGAATTGAAAAACAGGCTTGGATATGATTTTAAAAATTTCATCACTCAAAGTGTAGAGGATTATGTAGAAGTGTTTATGCTGAAGAAAGAGTTTATTAATATTAATCCTAAGGAGATAATTAAAAAAGAGTATAAATCAAAAGTAAATATTGGATGGGGTGGGGGAGCTAGTATCAGTGAAGCCAGATTCTATGCTGATGAATCATATAGAAAAAATGTGGAATCTAATGGAGAGGTACTGTGCTTGGTAGAAGCTGGAGAAACAACAATACTTACAGGTACTTCAGAAGAGAGTAAAAAAGATCTGGATATAATAGAAAGATTAAAAGAAATAAATATATCTGGAGAAAAAGCAAGAGAGCTTATAGAGCTATACAAAAGAGGGGAAGAAGTAACAATAGATAAACTGGCAAAATATCTGAATACTACTGAAAGAACAACAAGCAGAATACTTCTTAAACTTGAAGACAGTAAAATGGCAGATTATTCTATTGAAAAGATAACAAGAGGGCGACCTAAAAAGGTATATAAATTTAAATTTTAAATAAATTAAGTAGAGAGATATCTGTTACAACTAGGTATCTCTTTTTTTTGGGAGAATCATTAATAATTTGAATATATAAAAAATTTGTAGAAAACATTTATAAAGATAAAGAGAAATAATATAATTATATTATTTGAATGTAATATAATAATTATCATAGGAAATTATCTGCCTATAATGTTGTAAAACTATAAAAGGTAGACAAAAATCAGTAGAGAAAATATTGAAAAATAAGGACAAAAAACTTAACGAGACTAAATCCACATAAAAAACTTATTTTAATAAAAAAATCATCACCTGTGAGGTAATTTTACCTTGTGGGTGATTTTTTGTTTTGGTAGTTTATTTCTTGAAATTGTGATGAAAATGATAAACTTTTTGAAATGAAAAAAACAAAAAAAATTTTATTAAAAAAATGCCTTGAAAAACACTAAAAGAATAAATTGATTAAGAGCAATGTTAGAAGAATTTCAAAATTTTTTTTATTTGTGTATTTATTCCAGATTTTATTTTTTCGATATACAAAAATAGAATGTTATGCTAGTATATGAATCGTTATATTTATGAAAATTTTAAATAGCTTTAAAAAATATTAAAAAAAATGTATTAGATATAAATAAGTTAGTATATATTACTATGAAATTAAAGGAGTGAACAATGGAGAACAAAAGAAACACAAAGAATCAACCATTTTGCTGGCAGGAAAAAAAGATACTGCGATTATTGAGATGTCAATATGATGGAAAGGGACATGACAAGCTTAGAAACTTGTATTTAACTCTTACTGAAATCTACAGTGATTTTAATGGGAGAGATATCAAATACTACACTCAAACAATAGCCAAATACAGTAGTTTAAGCAAGGATTGGATTCCTAAAGGATTAAAAATATTTGAAAAGTTAAAAGTGATACAGCTGGTGGAGGAAAGAAGCAAGGGAAAGTTTAAAGGGAAAAGATTAATATTCACTCCTGAAAATATCATTCCTGATAAAACCATTACTGAATTTTTAGAGCCATCAGAAGATAGTTCTTATTTAGAAGATATTAAAAGAGTAAAAGATATAA
>OLSH01000339.1_pt1 | contig 44838 bp, 45 predicted proteins | sample 1643221 | NCBI WGS metagenome assembly OLSH01 (sample SAMEA3136681, study PRJEB25190) | human gut metagenome | biome: human gut; feature: human-associated habitat; material: faeces | place: Austria | collected 2013 | reverse complement strand
AAGAGAGTTTGGATTACTTTTTCAATTTTCAGGAAAAGATACCTGAGTAGTTACTCCGGATTGACGGGCGTTTCCTGCAAAATAGTCTCAGCATTGAAACATGGACACTCCTTGACCCACTCTTCCGGTTCTATTTCGCCGTTGCTGTTCAGGTCAGGACTAAGGTCACGATGACCTGCCAGCCGAGAACCCGGATAATCCCTCAACAACAACATCACCAATACACGAAGAGAGTGTTTCTGTAAATCTGTTCTCGTATCAGAAGCCCGGCCATTCACATCCAGCCCGCCTTCATAGCACACACTAATCGAGTGAGCGTTGTATCCCCGGGCATGCGCACCGGGCTTTTCAACCGGGCGAAGATTTTTGATATCCCCGTTCTTCCTTATATAATAATGATAACCTGCGCCGGAGAATCCCCGGCGCAGGTGGTCTGTGGTTAAGTCATATTCCGTATAGCAACGGTCAGCGCGGGTGGCGCTGCAATGAATGACGATTAAATCAATTTTTCTCATTTCTTAAAGTATTATCCCGGTATCATTTCCCTGTCATCGCATGCGCGCTAAACGCTCCCAACACAGCCGAAGCCACAGCAATTACAATTTTCAACACCGCATCCCAAGTCAATTTCTTTTTCATGCCTTATTAAGTTTAGATTAAAGTTTACCCCAGCGGGTTTTCATCCAGACCACCGCCTCCGCCGGAATTACCACCTCCCTGGCCGCCGGAGGAGGAACCGTCTTCATCCTCCTTTTTGTCCAGGGCAAAGGATACATTGGCCGGACTTCGGGTTGCCGCCACGGTTCCGTTCACCAGCCGCAACCCCTTGTCCGGTGTGAAACGGATATGCACCCGTTTGATATTCCTTACCTTACAATCCTCCATTTTCTCCACGCCCGAACAACGGAACGTCATGTGAAATATCCCGAATTGATTCAGTTTCACCTTGTCTCCATTGACAAGTGTCCCTTGAATTTCTTCTACCAGAGCCTCGATCACGTGTTTTACGTCACCTTTGGTCATAGCACAATTCTTCTGAATACTGGCGGCAAGGGTGTCGATATCCACCGTGCCGGCAGAGCGGGGTTTCTGACGAAGATAAAACAACATCGGAGAATCTTTATCACTCACGATTTTTCTACGCTGAAAGCGTTCTACAAGTACATCCATAAAAAAATTAAAGTTTAGGTTAAAAAAAATCTGTAATGCCTATCATTAAGCACTTCACAAATATACAACATCCAGCAGCCAAAGTCAAGTGTTTTGCTATTTATTTCCTCACCAAACGACAATTATTTTCATCCCCCAATTAATACTTAACACTTAATACTTAATACCTATTTCGCACTCCTCATCATCCACTCCAGCGGCGGCACATACTCCCCTATCTTCGTCATACTGGCATTATGCCCGAAGTACACATCCCCCGTCTCCCCGTTACGGTTTTTCGCCACAATAATCACACCCAGCCCCTCCGAGGGATATTTACTCTTGCGCTCCGTCGGTATCCCATAAACAGCCGGACGATACAGCAACATCACCAGGTCCGCATCCTGTTCTATCGCACCGCTCTCACGCAAATCACTCAGTGCGGGCCGGTGATCGCCGCGTCCTTCACAGTCACGGTTCAACTGGCAGAGCAGAATCACCGGTATATTCAGCTCCTTCGCCATTATCTTCGCCTTGCGGCTCGCTTCCGCCACTTCCTGTTCGCGGTTGCGGTTTTTCTGCCCGGAACCCACCTCGCAAAGTTGCAGATAGTCGATGATAAGGGCGTCGCACAATCCTTTGCCCTTCAACAGCCGCGCTGAAGAGCGGATATGATCCATTCCCATCTTCGGATTGTCATCCACATAAACAGGCAGGCGTGCCAACTTGCGTGCAGCTTCCAAAGCCTGCTGCTGCTCGTCGGCAGTCATCAGTCCCGTGCGCATGTGGCTGGCATTGATGTCGGCGGCAGCAGCCGTTATCCAGCGGTCGCCCAGTTGCTCGCCCTGCATCTCAAGGCTATAAACCACCACATGCCTGCCCGTAAGCCCTGCCGTTAGTGCCAGATGCAATCCGAAAGCCGTCTTGCCCACCGACGGACGGGCGGCAATAATAACCAGTTCTCCTGGCTGCCAACCCGCCGTCAGGCGATCCAACTCGGCAAGTCCCGTAGGGATGCCTGTAACGCCGTTCAGGTTGTTTGCCACGCGGGCATCCATCAGTTTCAGCGTATCCAGCATCAGCCGGTCCATATCACGCAGATAATCGGCAAAGGCCGCCTCACCTTCCAGATGGTCGGCAAGGTTATGCAGTTCCACCAGCGTGTCGGATATGTCTATCGTCTCATCGGAAGCGGCAGCCAGCAGACGATGCATGCCGATAATAGCCTCGCGCCGCACGTACATCCCGCGCAGGATGGCGGCATGCTGCTCCAGATGGGCGGAAGAAGCCACGCGCGAAGTCAGTTGCGTCAGCCGGAACGGCCCGCCCACGGCTTCCAGTTTGCCACGGGCGGCAAGTTCGTTCTTCACGGTGATGATGTCAATGGACCGGCCCGTATGGTACATAGCCAGCAGGGCGGAGAATATCTCGCAATTGCTCTGTTCGTAGAACATCTCGGCGCGGAGCTTGTCGCCCACGAGCGCCATGGCTGCCGTTTCCAGCAGGCAGGCGCCGAGGACGACTTCTTCCAGGTCGGCATCGTGGGGGTTCAGAATTTCAGCCATACCTTTTTTCATTTTCAGTTCGTAAAATCTTCATTAAAAATCTTGAGATCCAGATATTTGGCCGCACTCCGGCAATAGCGTATATCACTCAGGCTATAATAGTAGTCTTCTATGCGTTCAAGGGCAAGTTCCCGCTCACGGGTAGAAAGCTTTTTCCATAACTTCCCAACCAACGCCTTGCTCTCTATGCGTATGTGCGTCACTTCGCCATACTTGTCAATAAACCGTTCAAAGACTTCATCCACCTTCTTCTCTACCTTCTTTTTTTCACCGGAATTGCCCGTCCAGGCATCATAGCCCGGAATGCGGATATGACTGAGGCAGTCGCCCGGTACTTTTTCTACAAGCCCTTGGGCAATGCAGCGTTCAAAGAAGCGTCGGACATGTCCTCTCCTCCACCCCAGAATGTCCGCCCAACCCATAAAAGAGATAACGGATTCCCCCCGGGCACAGGTCACTTCCACCCCATTACACCATGCCACCTTTGTCTTGTAATTCACGTGGGTCAATACTCTCAGGAATGCCTCTTCGTCACCATTCGCCGCCCCCTGCTTTTCACACATACTCATCAGCAACGCCCTTGAAACCATGACGTAGCCTACACGCAACCAATTATTTTCCATTATCAGATAAACTCTACAAATTAACACTTTTTTCTGCGCCATATCCCTAACGCCGTTTGCGCCACCCCTTTTCACTGATATTCAATGAAGCGCAAGCACCCTTGCGCCACGCTTGCGCCAGCAAATGGACATAACATAATTATATTAGAAGAAATGATATACTAAAGTATATCTATCAGAACAGATGATGTGTTTGAGTCAAACAGATGATGCATCGGGCCCCAACGCATGATGCGTTTGCCCCGAACAGATGATGCGTTTTCCTTTACCGTTTACCTTAATCAATTTTTCTTTCTTTTTCATTGTTCAGTTGTTTACTTATTTACACTTCAAATAAAAACATATAATATACTCTTATTCTGTATTACAGCGCAAAATTAGGAAGTATCATTCAAAGCACAATAGCAAATATTTGCACCAACACAAATATAAACATCACTAAATAAAATCATTGCAGGTATATAGGCGATTTTTAATAGTGAGTAATTTCAAAGATAATGCACCATCCCTACAAAAACTTTTGTTATCTTTGTATCGTTAATAACGACAACTGATTAAAAACAGGAGGATAGAATATGGACCCACTGAAATACATAGTACCCGGCAGGAAACGTATCCCTTACGGCATGATGAACTTCGCAGATATACGCCTCGACAATTATTATTATGTAGACAAGACCCATTTTATTCCTGCGATAGAGCAGGCGGACCGATTCTTTTTCTTCATCCGCCTCCGGCATCACCAATCCCGATAACTTCGTGAGCCTGCTCTACTATTTCGGCATGCTCACCATCAGCGGGATGCACGAAGGAAGGACAAAACTAACCATCCCTAATCTGGTGGTTCAAGAGCAACTCTATACCTATCTGTTAAACACCTACAACGAAGCTGAACTCAGTTTCAGCAGCTACGAAAAGGGGGATGGAAATGAGGGTATGTGAGGAGGTGTAACACACACATCAGCTTTTATTCGGAGAAGATGCCCGTAGATTTGAAGAACAAATGAAGCATCCGCGAAAAATCTTAAAAGAAGAGCGGGAACGTAGAAAAAAATACGAACTCGTCATGAAGGCAGCTACAAACTTTAAATAACTGCCTGATGAGTAAACCTATAGTTTGGTTGTCGTGCCTTTACCTTTCAATCCAATTTTCTATTTTTATAGATGAAAGATGATTGAGATGTTTTACATTCTCAGTTATCATAACAAGCTTGTGATAGATAGCTGTAGCACCAATCAAAATATCAAAATCATCTATTGGCTGCCCTTTGGCATATAGCTCCGCTTTCTTATCAGCAAAGACAGACAAGGTATATAAATAGGCAATATTTTGAATTGTCCTATAAAGCTCGCAATTTGCTTCAGATGTTTTTCTTTGTTCGCGCTACGAGCAGCCCCGAAAAGTAGTTCGGCAACTGTAATCTCTGATATATAGCAATTATTCTGACCAACTTTCGCGATTTTCTCATCCAGCTGATATCTGCCCTTCATATAGAAGATACAAATATTGGTATCAAGTAAATATCCTTTCATTAGTCCAATGACACAATATGGCGCGTCGTGCCGCTTCGCTTTTCTTTAACAGCTTCCAGCATTTCCTCTGCCTCGGCATCATCTGCCCACACACCAAATAAGGATTCCAACGTCTTACCCTTGGCGGTATCACTTGTCCCTTCTTTTTTAAGTAACGAATCTGTCAACATCTTTATCAGATGTAACTTTGTTTCATCTCCCAGCGACTTCAACATATCGAAATAGCTGTGAGCCAATCTCACGCTCATACCCATAACGCCTCCTTTTTTATCCAAAAACAATTAACATCTACAAAGATAGAAAGTTTCTGCTGAAAACACAAAAAGATACTCTTTTCTTTCCGAAATCCCCCGTCTCCGGGGGAATAAAAACACGCACGCGTCAGCCTGCCTTATGCACAAACAGTAAATCCTCAACCAACAGATCGAAAGCTTGTTCACTGATGGCACCTTCGTGAAAGTAGAAGTAATGGGTGAGCAAACGGCGCACCTGGCGGATGCGGCACTCGGCGGTATAACCTTTCCACTCACCTACCCTCTTGCTGTCCAACGCCTGACGGATAACGGCTACATACGGAGCTATCAGACTGCGCACATCATCGCCGGAACGAACCTGTATCTTCTCATTCGGCAAGATTATAGTCACTTCCGGATGGTCGGCACGAACTATACGCATGGCCTCTGTCCAGCGAAAACCGTCTGAAATTACATCACGAGTAGTCTTTTTTTTGATGCATCTGTGGCACCGGGTGCCACAAAGGCACATCTTTTGAATCTTTTCATTGTTTGAATAAAAATTTAATTATTAATTAATGAAGGCTATAAGCCTTCTTCTTCGTTCTATTCTTCCCATAGCAACTTGGGATATTCTCCCTGGCTGTAAGACTTCCAGTGTGCACTTCCCCAACCATTAGATGGATCAGTGCTATATACAGGCCATTGATTGCTGGCAGTATCAAAAAAGGTATCATTGGATGAAAATCCATTATTAGTGCTATAATGCAGCTTACTACTTGCAACAGAAATTCCGTAATTGTTTTTTGAATAACTATTATCTAATTCTCCAGTGAGACTTCCTACCTTATTATTGCTACCGTCATCTATTATTTGCCCGGCATTATAGCAATATTCCATGACCAATGTTCTAACCAGACGGCTCAATATCCCGCCACAATCTCCATCAGTGCGACGCGCATTACTTTTGACTATTGTGCCAATATTATAACAATACCTTATTTCCGTATCCATACCGGCATTACCCGGATCTATCTGGTTTCCCCAGGTAATTCCGGCAATACCGCCACCATATACATCTACTGTGATATTTCCAGAGTTTTTACAATATTCTATGATGCTATGTCCACCGCTACCTACTATACCGCCGACATCGCCACCATTAGTTGATACAATAGTAGCCGCATTACTACATTTGAGTATTTTGCAACCGGACCTATCGCTTATATTCACTATACCTCCAAATGTTTTACCACTAACTGTTATTTCTCCGGAGGCAAGATGCACATTTTGTATCGTCCCTCCACTATAGGAAAATATTCCTCCTCGTGTGCTCTTCAGATTGCTTATCTTAAAACCCTTGCCATCATACAACAATCCACTTTTCACCGGTTTCCAATCGGCATACATATTTAAATCTATATCGTGGGTTTGTACATAGTACTCTGTTTCCGCAGAGTTATTTTCCGTTCCCTCCATTCCTACTCCTCTCAGCTGTGGCGAAGTTGTCACCTGATACGGATCAGCCTCCGTACCTGCCCCTTCCATGCCGCCTGCACTTAGCGGCAAAGCCACTGTCAAGGCGGTAGCATCTACTGTCAGACCGGTAGTGGTGGCAGAAACCAGCAATTGCTCTTTACTCTCCGCTTTTGCCTGATTATCGGTGATATAAACATCGAAGGAAGCAAGAGGTTCCGGAATTTTTCTCAGTCCATTCAATATATATTTGTTATTACTCCCACCGACCGCAGTTGCAGCATATTCATTTCCATTTATTATCACTTTTGAAACCGGGCCTAATGTGGTGGCTACATAACTTCCCGTACTCAACTCCATAGAGAAATTTTTGAAAGGAGCCGCAATGCGTGTATAGTTTCCTGCCTTAATATCGGCAGCCACAAGGGATTTCTGATAAGCGTAGCGGTTGTCGGCAGGACCATAGTCAAATGCAACTTCAGCGTCTGCGCCAGGACGCACAAGATAGCGGTATATCCCATCCGGCATCTTCCAAGGAGCCATGCCATAAAACACAGGAGCAGGATCATACGGAGCATCCGAATTGCTCGTTTCATTAATTTTAATCTCTATTAAAGACATGGCATGCACAAAAGAGAAAGCCAATGTACTGCCACTGCCAAGTGTACCTGTGCCTGTCATCAGATCGGCGGAAGTATATTTATCATAGTCGCTCTGGTCTTCCGGAAGGGTGAATGCAGAGATTATTTCCGCAACGCTCTTTTTATCATTCATACTGCTGCTGTAAGGATAATAGGCATAGTAAGTAATGCCAGTGCCATATACATGAATCTGATTGTTTGTATTGACGGGTTGCCATGCTCCGGCACTATACTTATAAGGAACATTATTTTCCAGAATGACATCACCGGAGTTTTTTAAGGCGAAAACCCCTATCTGTTCATTTCCCGTGAAGGAAGTCTGGTATCCGCTTTCTTGTGTGCGTGTATCTGCTCCGCCACGAAAGCCGTCGAGCGTGACTTGCAAGGAGGCAATTGTCTTTTCGGAAGTATCTTCTAATTCCGGGCTGCAAGCCATAAACAGGGACACAAAAGTTGTCAATAAGATTATTTTTTCTGCTATCCTTTTCATTATATATTATTTTAAAAAGTAAAACCCGGATAAACACTACGCATGACAGTACCATAGGCATTTCCGTAACTTCCGTTCGAGAAAGTTGTAGGAAAACCACTACCTGTAACTTTATATGAGCTTGTCCAAAGAGTACTAAAATCCATATCATTATAGTTTTCTACAGCCTTTCTACTTTTATTAATGATATCCCTCATGTCGTATGCATACTGGGTCTGCCCCACTGACATTACATACCAGCCACTGGTAGCAACGGGCGGTGCGGCAGTAGTATTTGTCAGCACTTCACGTATCTCACGGGGATTGGAAACTGATGTACTAAGAGTTTGCGTATTTGTATAGCCGTTGAAAGCGGTTGCACTGTTGGAAGCATTTCCGCTTCTTCGCACACCGGATATCATATCCAGAGCCACTACATAGCCTTGTATTCCTGTATTTCCGGATATTCCCGTACCACTATATTTCGATATATTGTCTTCACGCCCTTCTCCCGTTTCACCATTGGCATATATGATGCCGATGCACGTTTTACCTGTCGTCGGTGGTATACTGTATTGCAGTGCCGTCCCGTCGGTCAGCACACGATAGCCGCCATCACTCCAGGTTCCGTCGTTATAATAGTAATCTCCTGTTTTAATATCTTCTGCTTTATATCCTTCCGCTATCTCTCCACCCTTATCAACATCTACGGTTGTTCCACTCCATACACTGATACTGCTCACCTCTGCCGTCACTGCATCCCTTGATATTTTCAAGTTATAGGCAATGGAAGTAGAAGGTAACCAGTCGGTCATGGAAGGCAGCGCCAGGTCGGTCACAGTTCTTGTGTCTCCTACTCCATTCATCGTATAAGTGAAGCTAAGCGTGGCACTTTCAGAAGTAGCTCCCGCAGCGGCTACAGGTAGCAGAAAGAAAGTCGCTATCTTCCGGGTGGTTCCGGCCGTTATGGTATTGGAAGACGAAGGTAAAGTGGCGGTGCAGGATATGTCGTTTCCCGCTCCGGAGACTATATTGCTCCATTGCATCCAGTCAGTCGGAGAAGTGACAGAGCGGAAGGCTACCGTACCGCTTTTCTTGGTTTGGATGGAAAGGGAGTTGATGCTTACTCCCGTGAAACCACTTCCCGCTTCCACATTGAGAACAACCCGTGTCAGTGCATGCTTGAAGGAGAAATTGACTGTACCATCGCTTGCTGTTTTATCAGGTACGGGTTTTGCCAGTAGCAAATCTGCCTGTGCAGCTTCAGTGGCTTGCACCTGATAGGTGAATGAGGGATATCCTGCATCAGTGCTTCCCGGTAGTGTCAGTCCCGTAGCATTATGCGGCGCATAAGCAAAGAAAGTGAGTTTGTCGTTGCTGTTGGCGGGCCAGTACTTTGTAGGGGTGTATTCCCATGAACCGCTTCCTCGCGTCACTATCTGGTTGTACATGAAGTTAGGAGTGGAAGATGCCGCATTAAAACCGCTTCCTTGTGTAAAGTAAGCCAACACGCCCAGCGAAGGGAGGTTATCTTTGTTATAGTCTGTTCCTCGCGTCTGCGCCTCTATGGTCGGAATAAATCCAACGGGGACAGGCAGTTCTTCCATATCATCGGTTTGCGAGCAGGAGGCAAACAGAGTGAAACAGAAGGCAAAAGTTAAGAGTTTCATTCTTTTCATGTCTTACGATTTACTGTCTTGAATCTATGTGTGCCCGGAGAAGGACATTCAACCTTGTCCGGGCTGGTCAGGGGAAAATTACGGCGGATTTGTAATTTGCCGAGGCAAAAACAAAAGACCGGGGTTAATTGACTATTACGGGTTTATTCGTTTCAGCATCCCAATCAAAGTCATCCACATCCACCGTGATTGCATTCAACGTGATTGTAAACGTGAACTTGTAGGCTTTGCCTTTTGCAAATACATTCGTTCCCAAATCCACCTCTTTGGTAAGAGAAGACGCTACAGCCGTAGTAGCACCGGAAGAAGGAAGTGAAACGATGTCATAAGAGATTGCGGCTACTACATCACTGGCTGCACCGGTACCTGTTGTTCCGTCAATAGGAATGAAGAACAGATATTGGTCGTCAGTAAACAGGTTGGCGACTGCTGAATTAATTTCAACGGCAGGCGTGGTATAGCCTTTCCAGGCAGGATTTGCCAGTTTCAGCACACCATTGGCAGAAGTTGCGGTAATAGCATACTCAGCTGCCAAATAATCACTTCCGGGAGTCGTTACCGGAAGTTCCCATGTGGCATCATTCATATCAAAAGTGGCTTTCTGGGCAAGCTTCTTGGTATGTTTCAGCTTGATGCCGGTGATGTACACTTTGGTTTCGGTATTAGTAGCCACACTGGTCTTAGCATGCATTGCCACACGGGTAAGCGCATGTTTAAAAGCGAAAGTGACTTTGCCACCGGCCGTAGTACTCTGCTGGTCTTTCACATTCGATACCACCAAGTCCACCATATCCTTCTGGTTATCCTGCAATGTAAATTCCAAAAGCGGGTCTTCCGAACCTGTCGCACCGGTCACCTTAATCTTGTTTGTACCGGTGGGAGTGCCAGTTGTGGCACCGGCATTGAAGGGAGCATAGGCGAAGAATGAAATCTTGTCCGTAGTATTAGTAGGCCAGAATTTTGTAGGAGAATATCCCCAACTCCCGCTCGGCGCTCCGGGAGTCCAAGTAGTCTGCACATTGTCCATAAAAAGACCTTTCGCACCGGAAGTACTATAGTTCCCGCTCGTCTGATACGCTAGAATACCGAAGCCTTTGCCAGCCACCTTCAAACCGTTGGCGGTAGCGCCATCCGTAAGTGAGTTGTCTGTTACCAGCCCTTTCGTCTGCGTTCCCGTGTACACTCCGAATCCAATGGCACGGTTAGTGTCCGGATTGGTTTCCACAATCTCATTTTGCGAGCAACTTGCCATAGTCATGGCTGCTGCCGCTACTAAAAGTAAACTTTTTGTTTTCATAAATTGATACATATTTAAATTAATAAAAAAGAGTTTCATTGATAACTTCATGTCTGTTCCGTTTGTCCTTTTATACCGGAACGTCCACTTCCTCGTCTTCCCATTCATCCACATCCACATCGAATCCCGAATCGGAACCGCCCTCAGGTTTCACATCGGGGAAAGTTTCGGGAACAGAGGCATCTATAGAAAGCGTAATGTTTCCGGCACTGTCCGTTTCTTCTTCCACCATTATGTCCGTCAGCATTTGCTCCACCACCGTCTTGCCATCCACCAGCAGCGCTTTCAGCGCAATGGAATGTGACAGCGAGCGGTCGAAGCCGAATACATCGAGTTCTCCCGTCAGCCGACCGTCAGTGAACGAGCCTTCCGCAAAAACCGGATTGCCCACTGTGAACTGCTGGCCGCCCAATTCCTCCCCCGCATGCCCGTCGTGGAGGAAGACCGAAAGAGGCACTCCATCCAGCGTGCAACGTACTTCGCGTATATTGTGCAAGCCTTTCACGTTCAGCGTCACCCGGATGTGCCGGGTAAGCGGCGTGGGCGTGAAGTGCATCCTGCATGCACCTTCGGGACAGACACCCCGTGCTGCCGGAGGGGCATAGTTGCCCAGCATGTCATCCGTCACTTCGAAGTTGCGCACCGTGCCCGATGCCAGTTTGTCGGGCGAAGAGACGATGACACGCGTATCGGCACGGGTCACCACTTCTTTAGCATACGATTCGAGCGATTTCAGAGACTCCATTCCAGTAAACAGGAGGTTGCTGAAATCGGTGAACGAACGGTTAAAGAGTATGGCATCGTAAGTCCCCCGCGGCAGACGCACGGTGGTGCGTTCACGTTCGCCCGTCAATATCACGCGAGGCTCACTGCCATCCTGAGGGAAGATGACCAGCGTGGCACCGTCGTCTTTTTCTTCCGGCACTCCCGCCCGGCTCCAATCGGCTGTTACTGTGATTTCGGCTTCCATATAGTAAGTCAGTTCGCGACGCTCGCACGACGCAAAAAGCAACAATAATGCCAAAAAACACGGCAACGGCCGTATCCAGCAATAATATCTTGGTCTAAATACTGTATCTTTCATTCATCTGTTTTTTATCTTCATTTTATTCTTCCCGCACCTTATTTTTCTCACACGGTCAGCAGTCAATCAACTTTATCTCCGACAGATACAGGCGTGTCATATGGTTCACCACGCCCAGCTTCGACGCCACCCGCCCATAGCGGGAGTAGAAGACCTCGGTGGTGGGATGGTTGCAGTTCAAATGCTCGCCGGTTGCTTCCAATACATCCAGCAGTGAAATGTCGTTAAGCGGACGGCACAGTTGATAAGAGGTCTCTTTATCGACCGGAGCACCAGGGATGCGGTTCACTATTTTATACCGCTCCAGACGGGCAAGCATGACGGCAAGCTCGTCAGAAGTTATATGATAGTTTTCTACGGCAAGCACCTGATGGCCGGCGATGTCATGCAGGATGGCAATTGCTTTCTGGGTTTGTTGTGTAAGCATAGGACGTAGTGGTTTATGATGATTATTTTTTGTCAGCAGCTTTACGACGTGTCAGCAACCATACGAGGGAAACCTTTACTTTCGTAGGTCCAAGCCAGGTATAATTGCCGTTTTCCTGCCACAGCAGCGTCTGATAGTTGTCGCGGGTACGATAATGACGGTAGTCGGTGCGCATCAGGCCGATGCCGAGGTTGAATTCCAGGTGCAGGTTGCGGGCGATGCGGCGGGCATAGCCATAACTCAATCCGGCGGCGATGAAAAACTCGCCCTGGTAGCCTTTCTCTTTCCATTGCAGGTCGTACTTGCCACCCCCCGCATACAGACCAAAAAAATGTCCGGTCAGCACCTCGCGATGGGAACGTTTCCCCAACCAATAACGCCCTTCCAGTCCACCGGAAAGCACCTGAAGACAGTATTTATCACCGTTCAGCTGCCACCAGGGGAACATATATTCGCCGTTCAGCGACCAGCGTTTGCCGATGGGGAGCTCGATCTCGATGTTGGGCATTAAGGCAGCGTCGAACAACAGATTTGTTTTCAATGCAAACAAGGGACGACGGTAAGCACGAACGGACAGGGATGACTGCCCATAATGAAACCATTGAAGAGGGTCAGTTCCCCTCTCCTTCGTCATCCCGCCAAAAACACTCTCCTCTTCCTTTATTTTTCCCAAAAGGGCAATCCCCTTCACATCCTTCATCCGCACCGTGCAGACAGTGGCATTACGTAGTCGGGGTAATATGCGGTCTTGGATATAAGTATAGGCATACCCGCAATTCAGCCGTTTCAGCAATTCCTTGCAACGGTTGAGGTCTTTTACATAATCCAGGATCATCAGAACTTCTTCCCGGTCGGGAACGGAGTCATCTTCTTCAATCATGCTGCGCAACCCTGCCCAATTCTCCCCCTGCGGGTCGGTAAGGATGCGCTGATGCTCGATGGCCGGATATTTTTCGGAAAGGTAGTCTTTCACTGCGTCCGCACGACGTTCAGCCAAACGGATATTGTGCGTCTTGTCACCTTCGGGAGAGGCATAAGCCGTGATGAAGACGGTATCGATAAGTGAGGCGGCGGTATTGTTGGATAGCAGGACGTGAAAAGCACCAAGTGTTGGGCCGTTATCCATATAGCTGCTGTCTATCAGCGACCGGTCGAAACGGAAATATAGCAACAGGGATTCGCGGAAGAAACTGTCGCGGCGGCAAAGGAGTGTGTCCGCATCCATGTTCGCGTCCGTATCCGCTACCTTGCCTGCAAAAACGGAAGGCGACAACAAAAAGAGCCAAATGCCGCAAATGATTATAAATACTTCTTTTTTCATAAGCAAGTGGAGTTCGGAATAAATCGCGTCATAGAATGGGCGACATATTCGGGAGTTTGTGTATGGGATATTCGCATAGTAACTTCTTTTATTGTTCCATTACTTATCAAGTAACGGGAAGAACAGTCTTCCGGCATAAAAAGAAAAAGCGTTTTCTTACCAATTATTCTAATTTTACTTTAAAAGAAGCCTATTTTGCGACAAGTAAAGCAAATAGACGAAGAGTCCGTTTTTGAAGAATCAAAGATGGATGAAGAGATGTGTGCTTTTCAGTTTGCATCAAGAGCAATATGAGATGTTTTTAGTGTTTGTAAATAAATTAATGGATAAAATTTAAGTTGTTGACGTGAAAAAATGACTTTTAATTTGGGGCAATCAAAAATAATGTTCAACTTTGTAAGCGAAATCCTCCGTTACTTGATAAGTAATTTCCGCTTGCTGAGCCGTTACTTGATAAGTAACTCCTTTACAATATCATGTATCATAGCATATTGCATATCATATCATTCCCCCATTTACCTTTTCTAACAGTAGAAATCAATTTACGATTAGCCTTATCCACTCTTTCATTTTCGAAGGGTTTCAGATAAGTTTCAGTCACACGAACCGAAGAGTGTCCTAATGCCTGGCAAATGATGCCGACGGGCATTCCTATATGGTAGGCCAGTGTGGCCCAGGTGTGCCGCGCAGTATAGGAACTGACTTTTACACCGGGAAGTAACCATTTTGCCAATACCTCCAACATCTTATTGAAATTCCGCAAGGCTTTCTGGTAGTGCCTGTACAAGGCGTCCTCCCCTTCCGGAGCATCATTCAATATAGGAAAAAGGTAGAGGGAGGTATCGTCTTTATCCTTAAACTCTTTCAGCAAAGGCAACGCTTCCCGGGGGATGCGCAATGTGATCTGTTTGCCCGTCTTGTGGCGGCGATACACAATCCTGCCGTCACGCACATCCCTCTTGCGAAGGTGGGCAAGGTCGATAAACGGCATGCCACGCAGCAGGAACATCAGCAGGAAATAGGCTTGTGCGCGTTGCAGTTCTTTGCAGGGCACGGCAAGATTCGTGTGCATCAGCCTGCCCATCTGTTCCTCAGTCAACGCACGTTTAGTCTGCGACTTTACCTTGGTATACACGTCATCGAAGAGTTTAGCGTTGTGCTCCGGCGTGCCGGGTGGGGACAACCGGTTATATACCGCCTGCAAGGTGCGCATATAAGTGGAAATGGTGTTCCAGCTCAGCCGCCTTTGCAGCAGCCAGTCCTCATACTCTTTCAGGCGCCCGGGAGTGAACACGTCATTCACGGGCATTGCACCACAGGAAAACTTTGCAAAAGAGTGCAAGGTGCTGGTGTAGGTATGCACCGCAGGATACCTCCTGTCTTCTTTCAATTCGTCAATGACCTTCGTCATATACTGCGAAAGGTCCAGCCTTCCGTCATCTTTCTCAATCCTTTCTGTATTCATCACTTTTATCATTTAAAGTTGTACACTACGAAGTGAGTCCTGAGAACAGGAACCACAAGTGTAATGTTTGTGAATACAAAGTAAAGAAAGTGAGGGGAAGTGAGGGAAGGAGAAAGAAAAAGCGTGCAAACCTTATTATAGGTTTGCACGCTCAATATATATGGTTTTATGAGATAGCAGGTTACAGTGCGGCTATTTCATCCTCCGACAAGCCTGTGATTTTAGAAATAAATGTATAATCAGCTCCCTCAACTTTCATTCTACGAGCATTAGCAAGACGCACTTCTTGACGTCCTTCCTCAAATCCTTCTTGTTTTGCTGCCTCCAGTACACACAAATTAGTGCGATAAACATTCACACTATTCTCATAGCGTCTCCGCTCCTCTTTACTAAGAGAATCAACATCATAGCTATCAAGAACAGCTTTCATTTCAGCAAGTCCTTCCTTTGAATAAGGAAATGGTTCAAGTAATGTTGCCATATAAATTCTAAGATTAAGATATTCTACACCTAAATATAGAATTTTACACCCTATAGATTCCTGATTTCATCCTCTGACAGACCTGTGATTTTAGAAATAAATGCATAATCAGCTCCCTCAGCTTTCATGCTACGAGCATTAGCAAGACGTTCTTCTTGACGTCCTTTTTCAAGACCTTCCTCAAGACCTTCTTGACGTCCTTCTTCACGTCCTTCTTCACGCCCTTCTTCTTTCGCTGCATCCATCACACACAAATTAGTGCGGTATACATTTACACTATTCTCATAACGTTCACGCTCCTCTTTACTAAGAGAAGCCACATCGGCAATTTCTTCTAACTTTTCGAAGACTGCCTTGCGGGCCTTAAAAGGCATTCGTTTCAGTGTCTCCATATTCTTTAATGTATATATCCAACGTTCAAAATCATTCTCACATTCTTCTTCCTCCTTCTGAAAAAGAGGAAGAGCTATAAATATCTGGCGCATTCTGTCAGTGAATAACTCACCCGTATCACGGTCGGCAAGGATGACGTCAGTCCTCAATTTAACACTGCTGTCAAATAAAAAGTTCATAAAGAAAACTCCATATACAGCTTTAATACCGAACCGCCATTCATTCCCTTTCTCAGCCTGTTGCACTATCGCATTAGAAAGATAATAAAGCGCACGTTCCTTAAAATGCAACAGAGACTTATTCTGCATCTCTACGATTATCTTTTCACCGGTATCGGTGCAGCAATAAATATCATAGATAAGACCTCGCCCTTCGTTATACTTAGGCAACTGTTCATTGTTCAAGAATGTGAGATCTGTTATCACCCGTTCACCCTTCAGCAAATCATTTAAGAAGTCTATTAACAAATCCTTAGAAATCTCTTGGCCGAATATTTTCTTAAAACCGTAATCGGTGAACGGATTGATAAATTTTCCCATTGTTGTGTGTTATGTGACAACAAAGATACAGAGAATTATCATATCTGGTACTACAAATAGCCTTTTTCTCACAGATTAATCTTCACAATGCTTATTCTGCTATAAAATAGTAAAAGTCTGACTTGTCCTTCTTTTACTTTCCTCATCTAATATTTCTTTCATAACACAATACCTTCATTTACTACATTTACATAAAAAGGGGTCTTAAATGGACGATTTTCCCAAAGCTTCTTCAACATTACTATCGGGCTAATCGCAACGCCGGTTTTCAATTCCAATTCATAAAGGGGCAAGGTTATTGCTTCTTCCTGAGCCAATGTCAGTTTCTCTCCCTCAAGCAAAATCAGCAAATCAATATCACTGTCGGAACGAGCTTCCCCTCGTGCTTCCGAACCAAACAGAATGTTTTTTGCCGTAGGCGCTATACCACATACTGTCTTTCTTATCTGTTCTATAATTTCTGACCGTCTCATTTTTAGAAATTTGAGTTTATGTACAAATATAAGCATTTCTCCTCTATACAGATACTAAAACCATCGTATTTCTTTAAGGAGAATAGGCATTCGCCTGCAATAATACTCTTAATCCTTTATCAAATGGCGAATACCGTCAATCTGCAAAAGGTTATTCCTGTTATACCAATTCGTCCGATGTATACCCCTTCGGCAACTCACGGCAGTTATAGCTTGAAGCCATAATCTCACCATAGGCACCGGCAGAACGCAACGCTATCAAATCTCCGCGCTTCACCTTATTCAAGTCTATCGCCTTGCCGAAGACGTCGGAAGACTCACAGATAGGCCCTACCACATCATACGCCTCCACAGCTTCCTCGGAAGTGATATTCTCTATCTTATGATAAGCCTGATACAATGCCGGACGAATCAAATCCGTCATACCGGCATCGAGAATGGCAAATTTCTTATTAGCTCCCTGTTTTACATAAAGCACACGGGAAATCAGCGAACCGCACTGCCCCGTTATGGCACGCCCCAGTTCAAAATGGAGCGTTTGATAGGAACGCAATTTCAGGTGCTCGGCATAGGTATCAAAATAATCTTTGAAGTCAGGTATCGCCTGACGGTTAGGATGCTTATAATCAATCCCCAGTCCGCCACCTACGTTGATGTGCTCGATGCGGATGCGGTGAGATTCCAGTTTATCCTGCAATTCGTTCACACGGTTGCAAAGAGCCACGAAATCGCCCATATCCAATATCTGCGAACCAATGTGGAAGTGCAATCCGATGAACTTTACGTTCTTCATCTTCAGCGCCACATCTATCACATTGTCCATGTCCTGCATACTGATGCCGAACTTGTTCTCCGCCAGTCCGGTAGTGATATTGGCATGGGTATGTGCCCCCACATTGGGGTTGATGCGGAAAGCTACATTCGCAACCTTACCCTTTGCCGCAGCCAGTTCATTGATGATTTCCAGTTCGGGGATGGACTCTACATTGAAACAGAAAATATTATAATCCAAGCCGAGGTTGATTTCCCAATCTGCCTTGCCCACTCCGGCAAACACTATCTTATTCGTCGGGAAACCTGCCTTGATTGCTGCACGGACTTCACCGCCACTTACACAGTCGGCCCCCAATCCGTTCTCACGGATGATGGAAAGCACTTTAGGATTGGCATTTGCCTTCACGGCATAGTGCACGTCAAAGTTGCCATGCTTTGCAGCTTCGGTGCGCACACAGGAAAGGGTTTCACGCAACACCTTCGTGTCATAGTAATAAAACGGGGTGCGCAACTCACGGAATTTATCTATGGGGAATGTTCCTTTCATATTCTTTATCTAAATATAGTGTATTCTTTGTTCAGTTAAAAAGAGCGCTTTTATCAGGATTGGTAAAAGCGCTCGGGTTGTATCAGGGTTATCTCTTATTCTTCGTTGAACAGTGCATCACTAAGCGACTGCAATGCCTTATTCTTGTCGCACTCACGGATGAGGAAAGAAATATTATAGTTACTACCACCGAATGAGATCATTCGTACCGGTATGTCGCGCATGGCATCCAGTGCCTTCGCTTCGAAACCGACATTCTCCCATTCCAAATCACCTACCACGCAGACGATACACATATCCTTATCCACCGTAACGGTTCCATACTTCTTCAGGTCGTCCAGAATCTCGTTGAGATGCTTCGTATTATCAACAGATACAGATACTCCTACCTCAGAAGTACAAATCATATCGATAGAAGTCTGATAGCTTTCAAATATTTCGAATACCTTGCGCAAGAAACCATGGGCAAGCAACATGCGGCTGGATTTAATCTTAATAGCCGTAATGTTATCTTTTGCTGCAACTGCCTTAATTTTACCCTTCTCAGTATCATTGGAAATCATAGTACCGGGAGCAGTCGGGTCCATCGTATTCAGCAGACGCACCGGGATATTGGCATACTTGGCAGGCTGTATACAAGTGGGGTGAAGAATCTTCGCACCAAAATAAGCCAGCTCGGCAGCTTCTTCAAAATGAAGATGGCGCACAGGAGCAGTCTTATCAACGATACGCGGGTCGTTATTGTGCATACCGTCAATATCGGTCCATATTTGGATTTCGGAAGCATTGATAGCTGCACCGATCAGAGAAGCGGTATAGTCGCTTCCACCACGTTGCAGATTGTCTATTTCTCCGTAAGCATTGCGGCAAATGTATCCTTGTGTGATGTAAATCTCAGCACCGGGATGCAATTCCAACTGCATCTGAAGTTTCTCCTTAATATATACAGGATCGGGCTCCGCATTCTTATCGGTGCGCATATATTCCAAAGCCGGAAGCAAAATGGACTTCACACCACACTCTTGCAGGTAATAGTTCATCATGGCAGTAGAAATCAGTTCTCCCTGTGCCAGAACCACTTTCTCCTCAAACAGCGTGAAAAGGTCTTTGGTATAAGAACGGATGTAGTCAAAATGAGATTTAATCAGTTCCTGGCCTTTCTGTTTATACTCGGGAGTGGAATACAGCTCATTCACATGCTGTTTATATTTAGCCTCCAGCTTGTTAATGATTTCGTTGGCACCCTCCGGATTTTTCTTGTACAGATAGTCCGAAATTTCCACCAATGTATTAGTTGTGCCCGACATAGCCGAGAGTACAACTATCTTCTGTTCACCATCAGTGATCAATTTGGCTACTTCCTTTATCCGCGGTGCAGAACCTACGGAAGTACCTCCAAACTTTAAAACTTTCATTTTCGTTCCTGTATTAAATGATTATATATTATTATTTGTTTCTTCTACAGTCGGCATCATCCCCGAATACTCGGACGTTACATCTGTTATCTGATGACCTGCACAGCGATATACCTGTCCCGGAAACTCGTGAAGCAGATGGAGGTTGTGCGTAGTCATCAATACCAGTGAGCCACCCGTGCGGCTGATGTTATGTAATAGTCCTACAATAGCACGTCCCGTTTCCGCATCCAGATTACCGGTCGGTTCATCCGCCAGGATAATCTCCGGAGAGTTGAGCATAGCACGGGCAATAACGATGCGTTGCTGTTCGCCTCCCGAAAGTTCGTTAGGGAACTTATATCCTTTATTACCCATTCCTACCTGCATCAGCACTTCAGCAATACGATCTTTTATTTCCGATTTGTTTTTCCAGCCCGTAGCCTTCAATACAAAAGCAAGATTATCGTTCACCGTGCGGTCAGTCAACAATTGGAAATCTTGGAACACGATGCCCAACTTACGACGCAACTGCGGAATATGCTTGCGCTTAATACGACTCATATCATACCCTAGTACCATTGCTTCGCCAGCAGTAATATCCAGTTCTCCGTAGAGTGTTTTTAGCAAACTGGTCTTACCCGAACCTACCTTACCGATAAGGTACACAAACTCTCCCTTCTGCAGCTCAAGGTTTACCTCATTCAGCACGCACAAGTCCTGTTGGTGTACTTCCACATCTTTATATCGTATCAGCGGTTCAGCCATCTTTCTATAATTACAAATTACGAATTACAATTTACGAATTAGTGTTTCTTCCACGAAGCGCTATGACGTTCCTGCAATTCGCGTGCCAAATCTTCCAAACTGTATCCTTTGGATGTTAACAACACGATGAGGTGGTATATCAAATCGGCTCCTTCATAGATCAACCGTTCATCAGTTCCGTTACAAGCTTCGATCACTGTTTCCACAGCTTCTTCACCCACTTTCTGTGCCATTTTATTCACACCCGACTCAAACAGACTGGTTGTGTAAGAACCTTCCGGCATCTCTTCATGGCGCTTAGTAATAAAATCCTGAAGATGCTTCAGGAACATTACAGGCTGTTCATTCTTCTCACCCCAGCATGTATCCGTACCTGTATGGCAAACCGGCCCCACAGGGTGTACCTGAATCAGCAATGTATCCTGATCACAGTCTTCCTTGATAGAAACGACATTCAGGAAATTACCACTCTCCTCACCTTTCGTCCAAAGACGGTTCTTGGTGCGGCTGAAAAAAGTCACTTTACCGGTTTCTACCGTTTTGTCGTAAGCTTCTTTATTCATGAAGCCCAACATCAGCACCTTAGCGGTATCTGCGTCTTGTATGATTGCCGGAATAAGTCCGTTCATTTTATCAAAATCCATTTTTATATAATTACGAATTACAATTTACGAATTATAATGCGGTATAAGCATCCTATCATCTTACCATTTTATCATCCCCTTACACCGTTCGCATCGAGATTCCCTGGGCGCAAAGATACGATTTTAAATCGGGAATTTTAATTTCTCCGAAATGAAAAACGCTGGCTGCCAACGCCGCATCTGCTTTTCCTTGCAAAAACACATCACGAAAATGCTCTTTTGCTCCTGCTCCGCCCGATGCAATCACCGGAATAGAGAGGTTATCAGACATTTCAGCAAGCGCTTCATTAGCGTATCCGGTCTTTACGCCATCATGATTCATGCTGGTGAAAAGTATTTCTCCGGCACCACGCTCCTGAGCTTCTTTGGTCCAGGTAAACAGTTCTTTATCTGTTTCTACGCGGCCTCCATTCAGATAGCACCACCAGCCTTTTTCAGTTTGTTTGGCATCTACCGCCAACACACATACCTGCGAACCGAAGTTCTTAGCTATTTCATCAATCAGTTCGGGACGGCGAATTGCAGAAGAATTGATAGAAATCTTATCTGCACCGGCATTCAGCAGACGGTCTACATCACTCAATTCGTTGATACCGCCACCTACCGTAAACGGAATGCTAATATTGGCAGCAATGCGTTTCACCAACTCTGCAAATGTCTTACGACCTTCGAAACTGGCTGTTATATCCAGAAAAACCAATTCATCAGCACCTTGCTCACTATACGCACGTGCCAGTTCCACTGGATCGCCCGCTTGACGCAAATTGACGAAATTGGTTCCTTTCACTGTTTGTCCGTCTTTGATATCGAGACAGGGGATAATTCTTTTCGCTAACACCTTTAATGATTTATGATTTATAATTTATGATCTATGACTTATGACTTATGAATGAAGACTTAGAAACCGCATATATCCGCCTCCATAAATCAGAAATCAGAAATCATAAACCTTTCAATTTCCTTCAAAGTAATACGCCCTTCATACAGAGCCTTACCAAAAATAACAGCCGGTACCCCAGCCGTCTCCAATGCACGTATATCTTCCATACTGCTGACACCGCCACTTGCTATCAGGTAAAGGTCGGGATGTTCTTCCAGCATTTCCTTATACAGTTTAATAGAAGGCCCCTGCAACATACCGTCACAACTAATATCCGTGCAAATTACTTTCTGAATACCTTTCTCTACATATTCTTTCAGGAAAGGGAACAATTCACAAGCACTTTCATCCTTCCAGCCATTCACAGCTATCTTCCGGTCTTTCACATCCGCACCAAGAATTATCTTCTCACTGCCGTAAACTTCCAGCCAATGGCAGAACAACTCAGGATTTTTCACCGCAATACTGCCGCCTGTAACCATCTGCGCCCCATTCTCAAAAGCTATCTTCAAGTCTTCATCACTTTTCACACCACCACCGAAATCAACTATCAGGGAAGTCTGTGAGGTGATTCTATTCAAAACATTATAATTGACTACATGATGAGAAGCCGCTCCGTCCAAGTCTACCACATGAAGCCGGCGAATACCGTGCGCCTCCATCTCTTTGGCCACTTCTACCGGATTTTCGTTATACACCTTCTTACTAGCATAGTCGCCTTGTGAAAGGCGTACACACTTTCCGTCGATAATATCTATTGCAGGAATAAGCTCTATCATATATTCATCTACTTAATTATAATTCTAAAAAATTGCGCAGGATACGTTCTCCCACACCCCCACTCTTCTCCGGATGGAATTGGGTAGCGTAATAATTATCCTTATGCAAGGCAGCGCTAAACGGTTGTATATAATCCGTCACAGCAGCTGTATATTCATTGACCGGAACGTAGAAGCTATGCACAAAATAGACAAACTCTTCTTTTGTAAAACCTTTGAATAAGCCACTGTTCGTCTCAGTAAGCGTATTCCAACCCATGTGAGGCACTTTATCCTCATGCTTCTGTGGAACGAAACGCTTCACTTCCGTATCAAAAATCCCCAGACAATCCACATCTCCTCCTTCTTCAGAATGGCGACACATCACTTGCATACCCAGACATATCCCTAAAAGAGGTTGTCTAAGTTCCTTAATCAATGCATCCATACCACTGGCACGCAGAAACTTCATGGTTGTTTCCGCCTCGCCCACACCTGGAAAGATCACTTTGTCCGCCGCACGCAATTCATTTTTATCCGCCGTTACCACAGCCTCCACGCCCAAACGCTTCAGCGCATAATCCACCGAATAAATATTACCCGCATTATATTTGATAATCGCTACTTTCATGAATATACCTTAACTAAATATCACTGTTTTATTCTTATATGCCAGTACCTTGCGCTCAATATGCTTCTGCACGGCACGTGAGAGAACAATCTTTTCCAGGTCTTTCCCCTTATTTACAAGATCTTCTACCGCATCTTTATGAGTGATACGAACCACATCTTGTTCAATGATCGGTCCTGCATCCAATTCTGTTGTTACATAATGACTGGTAGCACCAATGATCTTCACACCACGTTCAAATGCTGCATGATAGGGTTTTGCTCCCACAAATGCAGGAAGGAAAGAGTGATGAATATTGATAATCCGATTGGGATAGGCATCAATCATCCGCTCTGAAATCACCTGCATATAACGCGCCAGTACAATAAAGTTCACCTTATGTTTTGCCAGCAATTCCATTTCTTTTTTCTCCTGTTCTTCTTTTGTCTCCTTTGTAATAGGGAACAGATAGAAAGGTATTCCGAAACGTTCGGCTACATGTTGCAAGTCGGGATGGTTGCTTATTATAAGAGGAATCTCGACGTTCCACTCTCCTGCCGTATAGCGTGCCAGTAAATCAAACAGGCAATGCGACATCTTAGACACAAATATTGCCATGCGTGGTTTCGTATCCGAGAAATAGAGACGGAAAAACATTTCATATTTCTGTGCGTACAGCGTAGCAAAATAATCTTCAATTTTCTCTTGCGGTATCAGGAAGTTCTTCAATTCCCATTCGATACGCATGAAAAAGATATTCTCCACATGATCGACATATTGGTCCAGATAGATAATATTTCCCTTGTTTACCGTTATAAAGTCTGTCACTTCTGCCAGAATTCCCGGTTTGTCGGGACAGTGAAGTAACAGTTTGGCCGTTTTCATCATCCTAAATTATCGTTTTTATCGTTTTCAAATTACAATTTTCTCGATTTGAGTTTGCAAAAATAACGATTTATTGTAAAATAACGAAGTTTTCGAGCAAGAAGTTTAAATCAAGCAACAGAAAGCTTCGTTTTCATTACAAAACCATCCCAATGCCCTTTCACAAAAAGCTCTGCAAGAACTTATTTTTTTTCATATTCCAATGTTCTCAAAATGAGGATATAAAAGGAAAAGTGATAAAATCAAGCAAAAAAATTTCATCGTAGCTATTGCAGGTTTCAAAGAAATGCCTACCTTTGCAACCGCAATCGAGAGAGAAAGCTATTAAAGAAATGAAATTATGGTGCGTTAGTTCAGTTGGTTAGAATACATGCCTGTCACGCATGGGGTCACGGGTTCGAGTCCCGTACGCACCGCTTAAAACTCTGAAATCGGATGATTTCAGAGTTTTTTGTTCAATACCGGATGATTCCGTCTAATAGCAATTACATTCCAAACCTTGATGTATCCACCTCTTTCAGATTCTTTTTCTTTATATTTCAAATATTATTTTAGAGTTTATTCAGCAAATGTGCCTGTAGACATAAAGACTACCGAATACATAAAATAATCCTCACCCTCTGTTTGCGGTTGTTCAAATAGTTGCTTATAAATAGGCTCCGGCTCAGGTCCGAAAAGTAAATCTGCATCCGGAGTGTAAATACCACAATACCATACAGGAGCCGCTTTCATATTAAAGCGCGGAATACCTTCTATTACAAATTTATAAAACCCAACCTTATCGCTATCTTTTACGACTCTTGTCAGTCCTCCGTAATTGGTACCCATATTATATCTCAACCCTTTTAAAGAAATATACCTATCTTCAACCAGGCTACCCTCTGCAAATTTCTTTGCTTTACAGGTAAAAGGTATTTCATATTCACCACCTTCGGGAGACAGAATAAAAGGATTAGGGCCATCTACTTTTATAGTGTATTCATACTCTACTTTTGCCTTCGATATTACATCTATCAATTTGTAGACAATGCTACTCCCATCCGCAGGAGGATCAACCAAGGTTCTTTTCTCAACCCATAAAGCATACTCATAGCCTTTTTCGTAAACGAAACCAGTAATTCCTTGAAAATCCAGCGTTTTGTAGTCGCTTTCACTTTCTTCTTTCACCAGCATACAATCGATGGGAGAATCACTTCCCCAAGGCTGATAAGTACCTGTTTTGTCAGAAATAAGCATTTTTACAGTTTTTACTTTGTCTTGTGGTTCATCATCACTACAAGCAACAAAGCCAGTGATTGACTGGATTAATAGCAATAATCCTAATAAGCGTTTTGTCTTCATAATGTTTTCTTTAAGTCTAGTTTTTTAATTATGCAAAGATATACAAAATCTCTTTAAGCTTATTATAAACAAAGCCTTTTATTTCTTTTCTCAGAAGAAGCTTGAATAGAATTTTAAAGGAGATAGGCTATATGAAGATATAAAAGCGTACCTTCGTCAACAGAATGAGATATCGAAGAATAACAACCACCGGACAAATCCGGGAAAAAAAGAAAGAGTGCAGGCAATCTATATATGTCTGGCTGATAGTAATTGTGATCCTGGCAATACTTGTCGGAGTGGGTTATCTGGCCACTCCCAGTACTGTATTGCTCCAGCAAACAGCATTTCGGGGTATCAGTTATCGCCCACTCATGGCATTCGTGATGCTTTTCACCGCCATTTTTGTCATTGTTATTGGCATACTACTGGCAGATAAATACACAAAAGTCGGATATTACCTGAAGACCATCGCCTGTGGCATTGTCATAGGGATGCTTTTTCACGGTATGGGTATCAATCTGTTACTGAATATGAATCGTTGGTTGGCAAGCAGGACTCCCGTACGCAAAGAATACAGGGTAACAGAAATCCGTTTTCTAAAGCCCAATAAATTGGCTCGTTATCGGACCATATTGCCTGAATGCAGAATTCTGAAAGCTGTCGACCAGGATAATCCTGACGACTGCCTTTACTTCCATGTCCCCATAAATGCACAAGTAGCCATGGGATGTATATTGCATGTTACAATGAAAAACGGTATCTTTGGATGGAAAGCAGTGGATGAATTAGAGTTTTACAACCCATAAAAGAGGCCGTATCAACAAAGGATTATCATCCATTCTGATACGGCCTTTTCTTCATTTAGATTTTCTTTCCGATATAGAATACATAACCATAAAAGTCTTTATACTTATAGTATAATTGTTGCTCATGGCGCTGATTGGCAATCAGTTCTTCAGCCGCCTGACTACCCGCATATTTTCGTAGAAAGTTTTCTTGGGCTTCAACCTGCGGCATATAGAAATGTTCGATCCAGCAATTTTCCGGTATACAGAAACAGGCTACAGGGATATATCCGGCCTTCTGCATCTGTGCCAGCTTATTGGGAATCGTATTTATTTCAGGATAAGCATCCATCCAGAAATCATTGATCTCAGCCGGACGTTCGTCAGTGAACCATGATACCTCTGATACGGCAATATAACCACCTTTCTTCAAAAACGGACGCCATAGATTCAACCCGTATTCAAAACCAATATTATAGATGGCTCCTTCCGACCAGATAAGATCTAATTCTTCATTCCGGAACGGGAGTTCATCCATTGATCCAATAATACCTTTCACTCTATCCTGAAGGTTAAAGTGCTCGGCATTACTATTGAATTGGTTGATAAAATCAGGAAACAAATCAATGCCTGTGATTTGCCCCGGAGTATGTTGCGCCAGCGTAATCGTTTGGCCACCTGTGCCACAACCCAGATCAGCAATCAGAGATTTATCCGTAAGCCCCTCAACAAAGCTAAGAGCCTTGATTGTCGTTTCAGCACTTCCCGGTCCCTGACGTTCTACACTTGAAAAGTATTCGCAGATTAAACTAAAATCGAATTCGTGAATAGATTTATTTTCATTACTCATGATGTTTAAATTTTATTGTTAATATATAGGTATAAAAATAACTCCTGCAAGAATATGCACGAGTTGAACTAAAGGATAACCGAGAGCATAATGCCCACAGTTATTTACTTACCGAATCCTTCTTAACTTTAAACATCCAACATTTTTTTATATCGCCACAAAGATAGGCAGACTTTTTATTTCCGCAAATTATCAGGAGAAAAAAAGAAAGCCGCTTTTCTCAAAGCAGTTGTAGATTAGATACCAAACCTACTTTAATGGCATCACCACCCTTGTGACATGTTCCTTTTCAGGCACCTCCGGTCCGGTATAATAATGCTCCACACTCGTCCCTGTCGGTTCATATCCTTGTATCTTTATCCACGCCGCCATTTCATTATAGAGGTTTGCCAATTCATCATACGAACCCTTATGCAAACAAACTACTACTTTTCTTGACGGAATAATAATGCTTCGCATATCGCCTTTATCCGGAAGCGGATTTGCCGTATAAAATCCGATAACCATTTGGATCTTATCAGTTGTCATCTCTTCATAAGCCGGATACTCCACAAATGGTATATCCGAAGGCAGCTCATTCATTTCTTTCAGATAAGTTCCTATTCGCATGAAACCTTCTCCAATATACTGCCCCAAAGAATTCATATCAGCACATTTTTCCACAATAATGGCCGTCTGCTCCGGCTGTTGCAGGAGCATAATGTCTGTTACTTTCGCCATAACTATAATTTAAGTTGTTATTATATTTTCCTTAATTTCTGACACTCAGGACAATAGTAAACTGATCCTCCAAGATAGGCTTCTTTGACAATTACACTGCCACAGCGCGGACAGGGATTCTTCCATGTTTTGGAAGAAAGAATCGTTTTATACCCTCCCTCATTTCCATAAAGATCCGCCTGGGTATCACGACCTCTTCCGGAAGTCATAGCCATTAAGGTATCCTTCAGAGATTTAAAAAGTACCCCTTTCTGTCCATCCGACAAATCAAGCACTTTCTGTTTCGGGTGAATCCCGGCATTGAATAGAATATCCTGCGTTACCCCATTGCCTACACCCGGAATACGTTGTTCGGTAGCCAGCAGAGCTTTAGCCGTCAATGTCTTTTTGGCTGAAGCAAATAATTTCTCAAATTCCGCTTCCGTATAAGCATCACTCAACGGAGAAATACTTTCACGACTTATCGTATAATATTTATTATCGATAACGCCATCGGGATAGACACTGATAAAACCATACATAGCAACCGTGAATACAAGAAACGATTCATCTTCAAAAGTCAGCAGCAATTGGTAATTGGCAGGAACTTTATCACCCGGATTATAGTAACGTGCGCTCACCCCATCATCGATATTCATTACCACATTGCCCGACAGGTAAAAATCAACAAACATTCCATATCCCTTAGACGACAGAATCGTTTTTCCGACGAGTAACTTCCCATACTCCAGTGGATCGCCACTATAGAACGTGAACTTATGAGGCTTGGTAGCATTGAACACTTGCGTAATCGTTTTACCACTTAAAACATCATTGGCTTGCTTACTCAGTGTAAGTACTTCTGGCAATTCTAACATACTCTTATATCATTTAGTTATTTATCAATAGGAATATAAATCTTCGTCAGCAATCCCTCAACCGGTGTTTCATCCGGTGCATTAAGATACACCTCAAACGTCAACGGACGTTTCTGATGATACATACTGTAAGGAAACCATTGATTATAGATCGTCTTATAAAATTCAGGTAAATCAGAATAACTGCCTTTATACCTGAAAACAGCGTACATCCCTCCAGGAATTTCCCGAAGTAATAATTTCCCTTCGGACTTGACACTCCCTTCAACCAGAACCCCGATATAGAACCGCCGTTGTTCTATCGGTGTAACCCAAGGATTATCTTGACTTATACTCACAAAACGATTACCGGGACCATTCTGCAAATGAACTGCTTTATAATGCAGTAATTGCTTCCAGATTGTAGTGTAAGCATATTTATCACGAAAAGTATCACCTACTTCTATGCAAACGGCTTTCAAAGTATTGATACGTTTAATTTTAGCCTCGGGCATACTATCCGGTTCTTGTTTCGCATTGACAGATTTATACTTTTCGCGATAAGCTGACATTGAAATGCCGAAATGCTTCTTAAAAGCCTTTGCCAGACTAAACTTTGTCTGATAATTAGTCTGCATACCTATCTCTTCAATACTCTGTCCGGTAGCGATAAGCAGATGGGCAATATATTCCAGCCGTAAACGTTGGATATATGTACCGATATTCTCACCGGTAACATTCCTGAAAACCTTTCGGAAATGGAAGAATGAAAGGTGAACCATTTCAGCCAACTGTTCAGGATCGAGTTCATGAAAGAGATTTTGATCAATATAAGTCCGAACCCCATTGACAGCTTCATAGTGAACATGTTGCGTCATCTCTTTCTGTCGCCAGCGTTTCAGGGTGGGAAGGCGCTTGTTCAATAAGGTTCTTAATTCTTGTGGAGTATAGTCGGTTCCCGAATACCAATTGTACTTATCTGTGTATTTCACCCAGATATCCACCATTTCATTCATAGAGATATCCACCGTATAGTTCCCATCTTTCAGACAATAGTAACAATACTCGTCACTGCAGGAGTGATCGGCATTGGTACCTAAATACTCTTCCACATCGAAACGGAGGGGCATCCCACAACTTTGGCAGTACTGTTTGTCCACTGTTTGATTCATGGCACAAATATACGATGCCTATTCCGGATATGATTATCCAAAATAGGCATCTTTTATGATTTGCTCCTGTTTTTCAGAGTAATTGTCTTGATTTCATCTCCAAATACTTGTTTATCACATCAATCGAGAGATTTTCAGGTGTAGTCAATAAAGAATAGATACCATTCTGTTTCAGTGTAGATACAATCAGACGCTTCTCAAAAGCAAACTTCTCTGCAATGACATGGCGGTAATATCCCTCCGTATCCTTCGCAGGAGCGGCAATATACGTTTTCATATCAGCATCTTCAAAGAAAACAACAAGCAAGCGATGCTGACGATTCAGTTGCTGCAAATAAGCCAATTGGCGATTCATACTTCCCATACTGGAGAAGTTGGTATATAAAACCAGGAAACTGCGTTTGCTGACATGTTTATTGAAATGCACGCAGAGAGAGGAAAAGTCCGTTTCACCAAAGGTAGTCTGCTGGCTATAGAGATTCTCAAGCAGAGTTTGCATCTGACCGGAAGCCTTTGAGGCCGGAACAAACGAATCGAAATGTTCATTGAAAGTCACAATCCCTGCCTTGTCCTCTTTCCGCATGGCAACGTACGAAAGAACTAAGGAAGCATTGATTGCATAATCCAGTAAGGTCATTCCGCGAAATGCCTGCTGCATAACCCTTCCCTTGTCTATCACACTGTAAATCTGTTGTGAACGTTCATCCTGATATACATTCACCATAAGTTCATGCCGGCGGGCACTGGCTTTCCAGTTGATTGTACGGTAGTCATCCCCCTTGACGTACTCTTTTATCTGTTCGAACTCTGTATGATGCCCTACACGACGAATACGCTTGATTCCCAGCTCCGTCAGATTATCACTCATCGCCAGCAATTCATAACGATGCAGCATCAGATAAGAAGGATACACTTTAATATCCTGTTCCTCACCGCATGTATAACGCCGGGAGAGCAAACCTATCCGACCGGTTACGAATACGCGAATCTGTCCGAAACCATAAATTCCCCGGCTTGTCGGACGTAAATGATAACAGATTTGTTTTCCTTCATTCGCCTGAAGCTGTACCCGGAAACTGATATTTCTCTGCTGAAAAATGAAAGGTACTTCATCGATAACCTCCGCAAAGACAGGATACGGATAGCAGCTCTCCACCCGAAGATTCACCGCATTTTCGTCCCCATTGGAAAAACGAGCGGAGCATTGACGGAATGCCCGAATCCCACGAATCCGGTAAAGCATATATCCGTCTGCCAGCACCGACAGCAAGAGGACAAAAAGCAACCCCTGCCCGATGGTAAACAACAGAGCAAAAGCATACCCACTACCCATCAACAGGATAATCAGGATGAGAACCATATAAAACCGACGGGTCAGAATCATTTCGGAACTTCTACCTTATCAATCAGGCGTTGCGTTACTTTCACTGGTGAATAGCCCTCCATTTCAGCTTCCGCCGTCAGGATGAGACGATGCTGAAGTACGTATGGAGCCACAAACTTGATATCCTCCGGTGTCACAAAATCACGTCCCTGCAAAAGCGCATAAGCCTTCGAGGTCTGCAACATGGCCACGGATGCACGCGGAGAAGCCCCCAGATATACAGCTTTACTTGTACGCGTCTGCTGTACAATCAAGGCGATGTACTGAAGCAATGTACGGTCTATAAACACCTGCTTCATCAGATTACGAAGCGACAAAAGCTCCTCTTTGGTAATAGCCGGGGTAATGTCCTCCAGCTTCACAAATGCAGCATTCGTATGGTGACGCTCCAGAATATTCACTTCTTCATCCAATGAGGGATAATCCATCGTCAGCTTCATCAGAAAACGGTCAAGTTGTGCTTCGGGCAATTTATAAGTCCCCTCCTGCTCCACCGGATTCTGTGTAGCCAGAATCGTATAAAGTTCTCCCATCGGATAGGTCGCTCCGTCAATGCTGACCTGACGCTCTTCCATAACCTCGAACAAGGCAGCCTGTGTTTTGGCAGGAGCACGATTTATTTCATCTACCAGTACAATATCAGCAAAGATCGGACCGCGATGGAAATCAAAATCATTGGTTTTCATGTTGAATACCGTTGTACCCAGCACATCACTCGGCATTAAATCCGGAGTAAACTGGATGCGGCTGAAATCTGCGTCGACCAGACGGGCAACCAGGCGTGCCAACAATGTTTTCGCCACTCCCGGCACTCCTTCTATCAACACATGCCCATTTGCCAACACAGCGGTCAGCACCAAGTCCACCATCTGTTCCTGCCCTACAATGACGGAAGCAATCCGGTCTTTCAACTCTTGTATCTTCTCGGAAAAGAGAGTTAGATCCACCCGTTTTTCTGTATTCTCTTCCATAAACTTCTTCTTTATATATGATCGATTATTTCATTCATTTTATCAATAAACTGCTTCATTTGCTCCGCAGTTATCGTTTGCCCTCCATAAATCACCGGTCTGACCGTACGGATAAACTTACCGATTTCTTCCGCACCCATACCGGTCTTCTGAGCAATCCTATCGAAAGAGCGTTCATCATCCGCCACGTCTTCCACATCCACCTGGATTTCTCTTCTCAACTCTTCGGCAAAGTAAATATACTTTTTATGAACCAGGTCAGCATGGTCTTTCTTCTGAAAATAAAGCGTACCGATCAGTTCTGTAAACTCCATGGATTTATTTTCCGGTTCATGAATCACAGGTATCACACGTTGTCTTCTTCGCGCAGTAAATGCCATAAAGAGCAGAATGGCAATCATTGTCAGATACAAAGCCCAGCGAAGCGATCGTTGCGAAATAAAATAGCGGAAAGGAGACATCTGTACCTGTGCAGCTTCCTCCAGATACCCCTCTGTGCGTATTATCGGAAACTCTCCCATCTGAGACAACAGACGGAAAATATAAGCAGCATTCTTTCCGTCCAGTACACCATAATTGGTAAAAAGCAGCGGAGTAGAAACCAAAATAATTTCCCCTTTTCCCCACGAACAAGACATGGCAACCGGAACATTGCAAAGGGTATCCACTTGCAATGAATCAAACTTCACCCCAAAGTCATATCTGAATTCATCTGATGAAATAGATTTCTCCGCCAACACTTTCACAGAGAGCGAATCCTGCCAGAAATAAGAGGAACACAATTGCGGATAAAAACGAAAGATCCGCCGGGGATAGACAGTAGAATCTCCTACCCAATGCAAACTATCCTTCGACAACAACGAAGCGGCATACTTTCTCAACACAATCGGATTAAAATAAGAGTAGCTACTCTCAAACCCCAGTGTATCCCGTAAGTTTCCTGTAAATGAATTACTCACCAACATTATTTTATTTCCCCGCTCCGCCCCTTTCAACAAGGCATTCACATCTACATCTGTCAAAGCCAGATGATTGTTAACAACCAATATCGCCCGGCGGGAAACCGTATCTTCCTGCTCCAACTGATAAAAGGTTTTCCCGGATACCGAATATCTCATCGGCAATGAAGCAGAGAGCAAACTATCAAAAACAGCACATCCGAAAGGCTGTTTATCATAGTGACTAAAAGTAGGAGTCCATACGAATTTCTTCGGCAACCGACATTCTATTGCAAACATCAGGACCAGAAAGGATACGATACAGATGATAAACCAATGGCTTCCTCTCATACAGTGCCTCCTTTCTTCACCTCTTCCTGCAAAGACTGCATGACATGAAACAATGCTTCCGTAGCTTCAAAATTTCCATAACGCACTCGCAGGAAATGATTGGTCAATTGTCGGAAAGCGGGCATCCGCACTTCATAAACATATTGTGTAGGCGTTTTGTAGAGCTGCCAGTCTATACGTTTTTCATCACTGAGTTGTTTCAACGTCTGCAAATACAGCAATCGTACCGCTTCCCGGTAATCACTACGCGAAAGCGCGTCAGCAATACCTCGCGCAAAGTCAACTCCATAAATAGTGTCTTCTTCCACCGCATAAGGCAAAGCATTTTTACGGGAAATCATGAATAACTCCGGTCGCTTCTTGTAAACGAACCAGATTACCAAAATTAAAAGAAGGATAGCAATGCCTATCAGAATAAGCTCCGAGTATTCCTCCGCAAAATGGCTGCCGAATATTTTTTGCAGAATCTTTCCAAACCACCTGTTGAACCATTCAAACACATTAATATCAGGAGCCATCAACTCACGGCCATAGTCATACGCCGGATCAGATTGCCACACGGCAAGCTGGGTAGTATCACATACCAATGTATCAGCCGGAGAAGTTATCATTTATACAAATCTGTTTTTAGAGCTTATCAAAATTATCGATATCACTTTCCACCATGATATTGTCCACCTTTTCCGAAGCATGTCCGTACTGATACGCCAGACCTACAAGTGAAAAGATCATAGCAAGATAGGCACCGAATGCCTGGACAATGGCCAACAGATAAAGCATAAAATTATATCCTACCGATACCGTAGCCTCACTGCCTCCACTACTCATTGCAAATATGGATTTCACGATAGTGCCTATATACCAGGGCATCATCGTCACTCCCTGTAAGATACCGGCAATCAACCCCATAATAAGGGAAATCAGGAAAATACCTCCCCACGTAGCAAAACCCAGACGAAAAGTCTTCTTCAAAGACTCCATAACGGAGATATCCTCAAAGAGATAAATCGGTGCCCAGAGAGCAAGTGGTACAGCCAAAATAATCACAAACGGAATCACCAGGAACAGGGCGGGCCAAATCAGTGCCGCCATAAGTCCCATAATCACCCCTAAAAGTACCATTAAGACCAATCCGAAAAGAGTCATCACAACCAATCTTTTCACATTACGGAGCAACATCGGTCTCAACATCCCCAAAGTTACACCTTGCAGACGTTCGTCACGTTCGTTGTAGGTTCGGATCAATGCATAAATCAAAGAAGTCAGCGCAATCGTTCCTATCAAAAAAACAAACATGTACAGACTATAATAAGAAAAGAATGACATCATTAGAGATGCATCAGAAGACACGCCACCACCTGATAAATCAGTCAGCACCGCTATATATCCCATCAGTCCGTTCAAACTCAGCGCTTGAATAAGACAAATCGGTAAAAGCAGATACGTAGTAAATTTCAGCATCAGCTTCCAGTTTTCTTTTATAAAATCAAAAGACGCACTCAGTTTCTCACCGAAATTACGTTTTACATACATTGCGATTTTAGGCTTTTGTGATTCCATGTCGTTTTCTATTAGGTAGATAAATATAGTAGAATAAAATAAATGTCAGGGATGTAAGGATCAGGCCGAGTCTCAACATATCCGGCAGTTGGGTATGGCGTGTGAGAAAGCCCTCAATAAAACCTGCCATAATAAACACAGGGACTGTCCCCACTACAATTTTCAATCCTCTTTTCGCTCCTCTTTTAAAAGATTCCAGTCTTGAATAAGTTCCGGGAAAAAGCCATCCGTTACCTAAAGCCAAACCAGCAGCACCGGCTACAATGATAGCCCAGATTTCGAGCGTTCCATGCAACCAGATGGCAAGCATAGAATCCCAAAGCAAACCGTGCTGATAAAAGAATGTTTGGAAAGCTCCCAACATGACTCCATTACTGAAAAGCATATAACCTGTACCAAAACTGGTCAGTATCCCCATTGCGAAGCAGTTGAAAGAAACCATAATATTATTCAACGTGATTCCCAAAAACATCGGGACCTCGGATGAACTATTGTACACCGCCATGGGTTCGCCATTCGCAATATTGTCCAACGTCATGTCTACATAAGAATTTCCCATAATCAGGCGGACAAAATCCGGATCAGCGGCAGCGGATATGACACCGACCAAGGCACTCACTATAAAAATCAGGAATGAAACCAGCAATTCCCGGCGTGCATCGTGCATAACCTGAGGAATTTCCTTCGTCCAGAAAGTGATGACTCTCGACCATTTCTCACGCTTGTTCCGATAAATTTTATTGTGTAAAGCGGAAGCGAGATTATTCAGATAGATAGTAATACGGGAAGTCGGGAAATGCGTCTGCGCAAATGCCAGATCGGCAGTAAGATCCGTATACACATCGGCAAGCCGGTCAGGAGACGAGTTTGTGGCTTGCTCCACCACGCCTTCGGCTTCTTTCCATTTTTCTATATTCCGACGAATAAACGTTACTTCTTTCATATTTTTACTGACTTCGAATGAGTTTTGTCTGAAATCAATAACAAAAGTAAGAGAATAATGATATATTTGCAACGAAATACTTAGAAATATTCAATCAGCAATGGCAGAATCTACTATTCTTACGGGGCAATTTGTCCGCATCAGCCAGACGCCCGCCAGTATTGGCGAGCGAATCATTGCTTTGATTATTGATTACGTTCTGATTGGGTTCTATATATTTTCAACTGTAACGGTATTATCCAAGCTCCGCCTGCCTTCGGATTTCACAATGATTTTCTTCCTGACTGTAATCTATTTACCGGTGCTGTTCTATTCTTTTCTATGTGAGATGTTCAATTACGGACAAAGCCTTGGGAAACGACTGATGAACATCCGTGTTGTAAAAGCTGACGGTTCCGTTCCAAGCATAAGCTCCTACTTACTCCGGTGGCTCCTCTTCCCTATCGATGGCCCGATTACCGGAGGTCTCGGACTATTAGTCGCCCTATTAACCAAAAACAGTCAACGGATGGGAGACCTTGCCGCCGGCACCATGGTTATCAAGGAAAAAAATTATCGCAAGATACATGTCAGCCTTGACGAATTTGATTATCTGACCCAGAACTACCAGCCTACTTATCCGCAAGCCGCTGACTTATCGCTGGAACAGATAAACGTAATTACCCGAACCTTACAATCCGGAAAAAAAGACCGCATACGGTACATTGCACAACTGACAACGAAAGTTCAGGAACTTCTTTCCGTGACACCCCGCGAGGACAATCAGGAGAAATTTCTCCAGACCGTTCTCCGCGACTACCAGTATTATGCATTGGAAGAAATCTGATTCCTCCGCTATAAAAACATCGATCCAAGTCCTCCCTTTATCTAAATCAATCCCCATTTGCATGTCTCAATGCATTCTGGTCTTCTGATGCATATTGACTCGGAGAAACTTTATATTCGGCTACAAAACATTTCGAGAAATAAGACGGATTTGAATAGCCGACCATATACATCACTTCCGAAACAGAAAACCTGTTTTGCGACAATAAAGCAGCTGCCTTCTTCATTCTTATCCGGCGAATAAGGTCTACGGGAGTGACTCCTACCAACTGCTTTACTTTCCGGTACAATTGTTTATTATCCATCTCCACTAATTGGCAAAGCATAGAAACATTGAATTCTGTATTTTCCATGTTTTCTTCCATGATGGCAACAAGCTTGGTTATAAATGCTTCCCCTGTATCTATTTCTTTCTCCTGTATCTGTACAGGTTGCCCGATTGTTTCAATACTCAGTCGTTTCTCTAACCTGCGCCGGGTTTTAAGTAGCTGTTCCAGCCGCAGTTCCAATTTATCAATATCAAACGGCTTAGCTATAAACGCATCTACTCCTGCTTTCATACTTTTGAGTTCTGTATCTTTATCATCCTTCGCTGTCAACATCGCAATAGGTACTAAAGCTATCTGCATTTTTTTGCGTATCACCTTACAGAATTCAATTCCATCCATTTCCGGCATTATCTGATCTACAAGAATTATGTCCGGATGGTGTTCTGAGGCAATGGTTATCCCATCTTTTCCATTTAAAGCATACAGGCAACAGTATTCTTTAGAAAAAGCTTCCACCAGATAGGTTACCATTTCAACGTTATCATCAACAATCAATAATATGGGTTTTCCCGAAAGCAGGCTCAATTGTTGATCCGTCTGAAAACTGTTCTGCACGGAAGATATACAGTTTGCACCGGATAAAGGTAAGGTTACGGTAACTAAAGTTCCACATTTATCGCCGGCACTATTAATGCTGACATGGCCATCATGCAGTTCTATAAACTTCTTAACTATATACAGCCCAATGCCACTTCCATCTTTACGTCTCTCTTTGTTTTTACTCTGAAAATAGCGGATAAAGACATAAGGAAGATCTTCATGCCTTATGCCACTGCCGGTATCCGAAATCTGTATAGTCACCGTTTCAGCTTCCTGAATTATACTAACTTCGATTTTTCCCCCTTCAGCAGGAATGAATTTAATCGCATTAGTGATTATATTCGATATTACAGATTCCATTTTTATCATATCCAGATTCATCCATATTTGTTCTCTATCGGATATGAGGACCGGCCTGATATTTTTCGATGCAAAAGCCACGGAGAAAGTATCCAGGATATTCCTTGTAAAAGAACATAATTCGATATTAGAGCGAATCAAAGTGTTCTCGCTTGCGCAATCAATCTGCTTGAAATCAAGCACTTCATGAATCAATGAATTTAATTTCAATGCATGTCCGTATACAGACTCCAGCCGCTTTTTATGTTCCGGCTTCTTAATTTCTGTAATCAGAGTACTTAAAGGAGCTATGATCAGGCTTAAAGGAGTCTTGAGTTCATGAGAAATACGGATGAAGAAGTCTAATTTCAGATTTGACAATTCTAATGTTTTCTCTTTCTCTATACGCTCATATTTCAGCTTGATATTCCTTCGGATGTATTTTATGATAATAAAAGCGATGCCTGCCAGTATAAGTGTATATATAATATACGCTATCATCGAAGCATACCATGGCGGAAGAATGGTAAAACCAAACTCCGTAACCGGAGATATCCGGAGATTATCAGAGTTTCCACTCCGCATAAGCAACTTGTACCTGCCGGGATGTAAATTGGCAAAAGAAATATAATTCCGCCCCGGCTCCAATTTATTCCATTGTTTCGTATTTCCTAAACGATAATAAAACTCTGCTTCCGGCGAATAAGCTAATGTAGAAATTTCAAATGTCAGATTCTTCTCCGTATGTGGCAACTCTATCCTATTCTGGTATCGGATACTACTCCCGATATAATCCACCATAGGCAGCAATCGCTTGTCATTGCTCCTGACAGCCGTTACAATAATCGGAGTTGCTTTCCTGTCTTTCTTTATAGCATGAATGGGTACATAAGATATTCCATCATATCCTCCCCACAATATAACCTCATGTTGCTTGTCATAGAATCCTGCCTGATAATATCTCCCTGGAAATGCGATGCCCGTTCTCTGCAAAGAAGTTACATCCCATGCCATGATTCCCTCTGTACACGAAACCCACATATTCGTATTTTCCAGTACAAAAGAATGCACCAGACTTCCTTTGGCTAATTCACCTATTTTCTCAATGGCACAAGTCAGGACATTGATTCTATAAAGTTCATTGTTTGACGAATACCAAATAGACTGTACCCCATCATAAATCATCTGATTCAGACAAATGTCCAGTATGCGTATTTTTTGGGATTTGCAGTCTATCCGGGCTAATCCTTTTTGAGTATTAACCCATATACAACCATATTTATCAGCCTCTATCTGGTAAGCAATCTCACTTAACTTTGGTGAAACAAGTGAGTCGGATAAATTCCATTCCGCCCTAAACAAAGCTTCATGATCGTGTGTGAGCAATTCTTGCTTATCAACGATAAATATTCCACCCAGATAGGTTGCAATCCATAAATAACCACATTTATCTTCATAAACATCATATATCCAATTAGCTTTCTTCTGATTCAGCCTGTCTACTATGTTGTAATGTATAAACTTCTTTTTCTTTCTATCATATCTTGCCACTCCGGCATCCGTAGCAATCCACATGATATGACCACGATCTTCATATATACATCTGATTCGGTTATGCAGAAGCAAGCCGTCCGGATTCTCCGTATTAAAGCATTTCACATCACCGCTTTCTCCAAATAGCAAAAGCCCGTTTGTCCCTCCTAACCAATACCCTCCTTTGCTATCTTTATATATATGGGTAAAATCATTTCCATTCCTTCCATTTGTCAATTCAGAAATATGAATAAACTGAAAAGTAGAGTCATCAATAATCAACGATATGCCATAATCAGTACCTAGCCAAACATTATTATTTTTATCAACATAAATACATGAGATAACATTATTACACAAAGATTGCTCATTTCGCAAATCACGAAGTACATGGTTGACTTTCCTCAGGCTCCGACTATAAATATACAAGCCATTATCCGTACCGATCACAATATTATTTTTATTATCAAAAGCCAACGTTTTAGCAGTATTCGACGGCAATGCAAGAGATGTTTCTACATGAGAATCTTTAAAAGAATATTGGAGTAAACATCCTTCCGCCCCAACCCATAAGCAATTTTGTTGTTCATCCCACAGCAATGAATTTACCATCAATTTCCGGAATTGTTCAGGTAATGAGACTGTTTCTCTCACTTGTTTTGTGGGGTCATAGCAACTCAAGCCATCATAAGAGCCTATATAAAGCTTGCCATTGGCAGGTGCAAATGCATAGACTATTGATTTACTTTTTCCGGACTCTAATGGCAGGTGCAAAATAGATCCATTCTGGAAATCATAATACAGTAATCCTTCATCATTAGTTCCAATCCAAAGTTTATCGTTCCAAACAGCCAAGGAACGGACGGATTTAACCACCTGAGTTGTCGGATACAGGTTCTCAAACTGCTCAGTAAGCAAATTTAAAAAACGTAACCCCTTATTAGTCCCGATACAAAGATATTCTTTACTTATCTGTACTATTGCAGTGATATTGGCATATTCTATGTCCGTTTCCTTTGCTAATTTATAGATTTGATATCCATCATAAGAGAACAGACCACTTTTAGTACCAATCCATGTCAGTCCCGTATCATCTTGAAAAATTGCATTTACAATATTCGATTCTATTGGGAAATATATATTCTTAAAACTTTTATATTGATAATTATGTGGGAAAACAGAAGAGAGATTAGCGGAACCATACGCCTGCATACCCCAAACTAAAATATAAACAAGAAGAAGTGTTTGCTTACTAAGAATAACATTCTTTATAATCAGAAATCCTTTCATATATAAGGCCCGTTCAGGCATTGGTTAAAGCGAAAGTAATAATTAAATTCGACAAAGAGTATACTGAAACCATAAAAACAAAAAAAATGGAGCAAACCATTCAGCCATAGGCTGTCCGTTTGCTCCATCCCCCACCAATTAGATTATTTCCGGGGACCGGTATAATTATCATACCAGTCTGTATACTTGGCACCCTTTGACTCTGCCCATTTCGTGAAATCAGGATATTCACTGTCAATGCGCTGCCTTTCCGTTACCGGCTTGAAGCCCAGTACAGGAATATCAATGGCAAACGGATATGCTCCTTCACGGTCAATGTAATAAGCATCCTTATTAGTGCCGATAAGCGACTGATTAGCTAAAGATGTGGCTTTATACTTAGGTAAATGCACCTCTGTCCTATCCTTTTGTCCATCAGCATACTTTACAATGATATATGGATTATAACCTTTCAAATCATCTTTCTTAAAAGAAGCATTGAATTCTCTGGTTATTGTATACGTCTTGCCAATACTTTCCTTAACATTAGGTGTCACTATAATGGACGATGTTTCATTTTCTACTTTTACATTCGTTGAAGTCACTTTACCAAATTGTCCGGGATCTATCTGATAAGCGAACGCATTTAAGAATGTAGCCCCATCGTGTACCGGAGTAAATGTATCGACTATCTTCGTTACCATATTCTTGATATTAAAAGAAACTTCACGCCTGTATTCCACTATTACATCATTCATGTCATAATCACCACCCGAAGGCCAGATATCTTCAAACGCCAGCGTACCCTTAAGAGGTTCTACCGGATCCGGTTTCGGATCGTCTTTACCATCGTCAGGTTTAATAACAGGTCTATCAGGGTCGTCAATACTTCCTTCCGGAGTAGCATCTACATAGAATAAGAGATCACAGTAACTTTTATTCGCTCCATCTTCAACACCTATAATGGTCTTTCCACTCTTTTCATCTTTCACTGAAACAAATCCATTCTTAGTTAAATTGAATTCATTAGAAATACGAAGATCTTTCGTCCTGATCTCATCCATTTTAACATCTGAATTTTTGTAGAACCCATTGTATCCATCAGCATAGAGAAACCAACCTACTGTATATCCTTCCGGAAATTCTTCTGTGGCATTGCCGGTCTCATCAAAATAGAGCAAACGTACTTTGTTTCCACAGCTTAATATAGATAATTTACCTTCAAATTTCGAAAAAGCGACATTTGGAAATACAATATATTTTTTCACACTATTCACATCTACCCTCTCACCAGACTTATAAAAATAATACCCAAACGTATTATCAAAAGAAGCATCCCGATCAAGGAACACAACATCCAATTTGGTTTTCTCTTTTATCTTTATATTAGTAACCTCGGGTGCAACGAACAATCTTGAATTATCCACATTCGTATTATATGGATTGAAAAATTTCTTCAGTCGCTTCGTTACATCTGAAATATTCTCATCACCAATCTGATTCACAGACGTGATATAATCCTTATTAATGTAATCTTTACCAAGAGTACTGTTATTAAAAATATAAATAAGATTTCCTCCCTCTCCCCATTTACACAGTGAATAAAGATTCTTAGACCTATCAATAGTATACGGTAGTTTTTCGTCATCAAACGAATATGCCCGTGTAGAAGGTCTTAACTGATTCACACTCATATCAAAGCTAACAGCATTGTCTTTAATTTCCATTTCCACACATCTGGGTAGTCCACAAGTTTCCGTACATAAATAGACTTTCTCCACTGAAGTCGGTATATTCATTTTCCCATCATACTTTCCGTTGTTATCCGTATAAGTTTTGAATATAGCCTCCACTCCTTCTTTTTTCACCGACGTACCTTCCACCATAGGATCTTCGTCATATACCTCTACAAGAGCAGTAAAACCCGGAACGTTATAGTTCACCAGAAGTTTCACATCACCACGCGTTTCAAAGCCAAAATATTCATCCGGATCAGGTAAAGGTTGTTTGCCTGCATCCGGATTATATACGTCTTTTTCCACGCATCCTGTCATCAAGCCATTGAATACAATTGTGGCAATCACAATCATAGCGATTTTTAAGTACTTTTGTCTCATAAATACAATATTAAAATTACATAGTAAATAGTAAACTACGTGCAAAATTAGGCTATATCAACCGAGAGAAAAGACACAAAATGGACAAAGGCTAACACAAAAAAGACAAGTTTAGCATTAAAAAGATAAAGACATCTGATTATTAGTCAACTACAAAGCTTTCCGATTTAAAGTTACTATAATACCTCCCGGAAATTGCCGTAAACTTCAGCACACAATAATCCGGCTCCGTCACACCTTCCGGATAATACATGGTATCGCCTTCCTGCCATATCATCTCCTTACTGGAGGCATCCGTCAGCACTTCCATTGTGCCGCGCAACATCACTCCCCTGAAGAACCGCGTATCACAAAAGTAAATACTTGCACGGTCATTTTTCCGGTATTGTGCAACACGCATTGACGAAGTGTTCGTGGTCAGGTAGATAACTTTTATCCCTTCCCTTTTCCGAGGCTGCAACATAGCTTTGATATTCGGAAACCCCTCTGCATCTATCGAACCGATGAAAGCGGTTTTCAACTTATCAATCATACCTCCTACTGTTTTCTCTGCATCTCTCATCATCTCATTATTTTATTGGTTATTGTTGCGGCAAAGATAAACACGGCACAGAAAATCAACGCAATAAAAACCAAGGGAGAAATAGCACTTTTTACGGTTTATACAGTTTCCGGTAAGCTAATGGCGTCTCTCCTGTACACTGCCGGAAACAACGCACGAAATAGGCAACGGTAGAGAAATGAAGTTCAAATGACAAGTCTGATATGGAAATATCGGTATAGATGAGCTGCTTTTTAGCCTCGTCCATAATCTTATTCAGGATATATTGTTTGGCACTGATGTTCATTGCCGAATTTACAACTTCATTCAGATAGTTGGGAGTAATACAGAGCTTATCCGCATAAAACCGGACGGAATGTTGCTCTTTCAGGTTCCCTCCCACTAATTCTATAAATTTACTGACGTGAATGCTGCCTGCTTCCTTATCCTTCTCTCTCAGAGATAACATATTCAGATAAGCCCGGTTGAGCAGCATAAGGGCTTCGTAAAGCAATGCCCTCAGCACATGCACGTCATTCTGCCTGTACAAATCTATCTCTGATTTTATATCATGCAAAAGCAGAATCATACGCTTATAAAGTTCATCAGACAAATGAAGCTTGGAAGCCGTCTTTTCCATATTGAAGAACGGAAGGTGTTGTACGAACAAAGGGTCTTTGAAGAAGGAAGACAAGAATTCATCCTCGAAAATCAATGCATAGCCATTTGCGATATGAGCCGTATCCCAATTCCGTATTTCTCCGGGTTTAGAGAAGAACACATCGCCGGGTATCGCCTCACACATCTGATTATCAATAGAAAAACCGCCCTCGCCTTCTGTTATGAAAGTAATATCATAATAAGTCAACGTATGCACAGTCCCTTCAGCCAGAAAACGCTTCACGTATTTCAGTTCCACGACATCCACTAAAAGTTCACTCCCATACTTGCTCTTATAAAATGTATACCGGGGGATTGATTTCTTCATTTAATAAACTCTTACTATGACATTACGATTTGCAAATATATTGATTCCCATCATAATCCCACTTCCACACCTGATTTTAAATCATGTTTTTTTGCATCTGCCACGAATAAAAACTTTGCCAGCGATGCGGAAGCTGCCTCTTCTTTATTCTTGTATATCTGAAAAATAACCCTTTGCAAGAGTATCAAATTCATGAGAAAACTAGTTTGCGTAAACTCTATTATTCATTCCCCGTTAAAAGGTATTAATATTAATACTTCGTCAATGTCTTTATTTGGATATTAGTATTAATATTAATACCTTTGAAGAGTCAAACAATAACACATAAGAGATGAAAGTTTATAAAGTAAAAGAGATCATTAACCCGTTGGCGGAATTAAAAAGATAATATATTGATGTTTAAAAAGTTGTGCATA
>OLSH01000328.1_pt1 | contig 46134 bp, 37 predicted proteins | sample 1643221 | NCBI WGS metagenome assembly OLSH01 (sample SAMEA3136681, study PRJEB25190) | human gut metagenome | biome: human gut; feature: human-associated habitat; material: faeces | place: Austria | collected 2013 | reverse complement strand
TTAAAGTCCGCGTTCGTCCGCCTTATCCGCGTCGTCCGCGTACCCATTTGATTCATAACCCTATAATAGTGAGCAAACTTAAATCAGCGGCAGAATCTCCTCTTTCTCCACATCGCAGTGATGAAAGTGCATTTCTTGCTCCGCCTTCTCCTTCGGGAAAGTGAAATAAGTGCATACCGCCTCCGAGCACACCTCTCCCGCCTCATTATAAAGTTTCGCGTCGATAATCACGATATTCCGCTTTTGCTCACGTATGGAGGCTCGCAACACGACGTGCGAGTCTGTAGTCGACACCGGCTTACGAAAACGGGTTTCCATCTTCGAGGTCACTCCGCTTGTCTGCAACTTACGCACTACCACCCATCCGCAAATTTCATCCAGCAACACCGACTGAATGCCACCATGCAACGTATTCAGCCAACCCTGATACTCAGGACGTGGCTTCCAAATGCTCACCACCTCATTGCCATCCTCATAAAACTCCATTTTCACACCGGACTCATTATTGGGAGCACAACCGAAACAATTGTATCCTTCCAAATCTTTCCACGGGTTAATAATCTTCTTCATATAATCTCGTTTTTATTTAAAATTGGGTACGCGGACGACGCGGAATAAGGCGGACGAACGCGGATTTTTATTTATCAATAGTATGTATATTCACGTTCTTCGTACACCACAGGCACATCGTTTATATACTTGATTCTAATTTTCCAGTTTCCCTGATTGTCATTATGGAATTTATAGACGTATTTCACTTCTTCGGTTTGCCCTTCCGGACGCTCTGTTCCGGAAATCAGTTCCCCTTTGGTATTGTACCGGTACGTATGCTGGCTTTGAGACGTACCATCCGGTGAAAGATATTCCTCGAACACAACACGTCCCTGAAAATTATAGCCTCTCCGGACAGAGCCAACCAGATCAACTCCTTCGGGTTGCAACAGCACTTGCCGCTCTATTTGTTGCCCATAGGAATCATACATATAACGGAATTCACTACATTTTGTTCCATTCGTCAAGTAACCGGCTTCCTGTACCATATTACCTTCTATGTCGTAGCGAAATATATCCCGTTGCATAATTTCACCCTTATCATCCAATATCGAACAATGTCTGAGACGTCCCTCTTTGTCATATCCATAATTCTTGTTTACCGTCAGCACCCCCGCCGGTGTATAATGGCTTTCTTTCAACAAATTCCCATTTTCATCATACTCATACTGGATCTTCTCCCAGCATACTCCCTCTTCTGTGAACCGTTCTTCTTTCATTTTCCGTCCGTTTTCACCAAACTCGTAAACAAAGAACTGTCCTTTCTTCTCTCCCTTATCCACCGCCTGCGGACCTTTGGCGATAGCAACGTACGACCTTTGCTGTACCTTCTTCACTTTACCGCGCACAGGTATTTTCTCCCAGTCATTTCCACCGTCTGCATACTCTATATCCCTGCGGATAATGAAATTCGGTTCTCCATCCTCATTGCAACCTTCAAAACGCTCTGTCCAGTTACCCGCTTCATCTATCTTCCGAATCGGATTCTTCTGATTATCATCTTTTACCACCCGCATCTTCCCAAACCGTAGTGCACCCATTCTTTTCAGAGTCAGTGTATCCCAACTTTCAACCCGGTATTCTCCCACACGTTCCATATTCCCATCCGGACCATCTATCAGGATTACTTTCTCCGGCATTCCCTCCGCATTGTACAACACTTGTCTGCCCCATGACCTATTTTTCACATAGTCTTTGGAGTACTTTTTCAGCACCTTTCCCGCTTCATCGTACAACGCAGAAACAATCTGAAGCGTATCTTCCTGCCCGTTCATAGAGACAATGCTATTCAGACGCCCCTTTTCATCGTACGTATAATTCCAGCAATCACTGACTCCCCTGTCCGCGGTCGCATAAATCTCGCGCGACACCTGTCCGGCAGGGTTATACACATACACCAGCTTGCCATGCGGACTGCCATCCGGCTTCAGTCTGTTCTCTACCATCTTACGGCCTTTACTGTCATACTTCACGAATGTGATATAATCCACCACCTTGCCGGTCACCCACGCAGTGTCCTTCAGCAGCGGCTCATACACCACCGTACGTATGTTTTTAATGCCCGGCTGATCCTGGGCGCGAAGTATAGCCGAACCAGCTGCCAGCAGAAGAAGCAAAACAAATATTTTACATCTCTCAGAGATAAATCGGTGTCTCATATTCAATAGTGTTTTTCGATATGCTGCCACAAATGTAACAATACTTCGGCACGCACAAAAAAAGGCGGGGAGTTTTTTACTCACCTGCCTTCATTTATTCAAACGTTGCCTAATCCTGAAATTCCGCCTTTACTTCAAAACAAGAATGGCTTGCTCCCGGAAAGTGAATACTCAGAAACTTATGCACGTACCGGACATCCTTGTAAAACAGACTTTATCACATTTGGAACTCGTATTGGTGTACCAACTAAAAAGCTAGACTTACTCATTGGACTCTTTTCACAGGAGCACCCATTAATTTATGACTTGATAGAGCGTTCCTTTCTGGACGATAAAGCTAAACGGATGTATAAACGCTCTTATCAGGAACGTTTAAGCCGTTTTCTTAGGAATGATGTAGAATAAAAGTTTAGACAATGTCGCATTTTAGGCTTTAAATGCCATAACTTATTAGGTCGAAGTGGGTTATTTCTATAACTTCCCGGATATGTTTAACTATAATATTCCAAGCCTTCATCCTCTATTGATCCCTGATAATTACAAACATAACGCGCCCCTTAGATTAGAATATTTGCAAAAATGCAGACATTTTACAAAACTAGACGTTCATTATCTCATTTTTATTTCTACCTTTGTAGAAAATAAGCCCATTTATGATTGCAGAAATTAGATTTAGGAATTTGCTCTCTTTCAGAGATGAAGCAATATTTAGTTTTGAGGCAGACAACAATAAAGATATGGAGTCTTATCACGTTGTTGAACTGACTCCAGGTATTCGTTTGCTCAAGTTGGCGGTTATTTATGGTGCAAATGCATCCGGAAAAAGTAACTTTATTAAGGTATGCGACTTTATTAAGAAGTTTTTGGTCCGTACCCCCACTAATAAAGGAGAAGAAACCGGAGTTGTCCCATTTCTTATGAACAAGAACAACATGGCCGAAACTTCAGACTTAGGCATTTCATTTTATATAATAAAAAAGAATGAACAGCCTGTAAAATTCGTATATAAGCTCTCTCTAACAAAAACTCATATAGTAAAAGAAGAACTATGCTACTATCTCAGCCAGCAACCGGCTACGATTTTCGAACGTACTTTCACTCATGGAGTTTCCACTATAAAATTCGGGAACAAGCTAAAACTGGCAGCAGCAGCAAAAGAAGAAATTTCGTTGAAGTGTCTGCCCAATATGTCCGTTTTTGCTGCATATATGCAGGTAAATGTGAATGTGCCTGAAATAGAAGAAGTACTTGCTTACTTCCGAAATAGTGTAATGCCTGCCGTAACGCCCGCATTACCACTTGGGAAATATGCAGAAAATCGTATAAAGGAGATACAAAACAAAGATTATATACTGCAATATTTGCAGAAGGCAGATTTTAATATTTCAGATATTACTGCAAAGGAAAAACAAACTCCCATAGGTGTGATGCAAGACACCATTTTCCAGCATAGAGCACAGGATGCCCAAGGAGTAGATTCCTTTTACGATTTTCCGGAAATCTTTGAATCACAAGGAACGATCCGCACAATGGGGCTTGCCGGATGCATTCAGGAAACGATTTCCAGCAATGCATTTTTAGCTGTGGATGAGATAGAGTCCTCTCTTCATCCTAAGTTGATTGAATATATCATTGAGCGTTTTCTCAAAGAATCAAAATATGCTCAATTACTTTTAACCACCCATTATGACGGACTACTAGCTGAGGAAGATTTGCTTCGAAAAGATAATGTTTGGTTTACAGAAAAGGGCAGTGATGGGAGCACAGTGCTTTATCCTCTCACTGATTTCAAAGGATTAAACAGAATAAGTTCTTTACAGAAAGCATATAAATTCGGTAAATTTGGAGCTATACCCAATATTTAATTCCGGGATAATCATGAGAAAATAAAAGCATACACAGAATGTCCGTCAAGTGATTCACATCGTTGGCGAAGGTCTGACTGAATTGTTTTATTTTAGTCATATAAAGAAACTACTGGGATATCGCTACTCTATTTCACCTCGTTTATTCGAGAACAACAGCATTGAAAAGATTGAGAAAAAAATAATTGAGCTCCTCAAAGCAGATGTCTTTGTTATTTGTGTTTTCGATGCGGATGTAAGCAGGCGCTCTGCAGCCGAGAACAAGAAACTGACAACATTGAAAAGACGCTATGAAAAAAACAAGAATGTTCTTCTTTGCGACAGTCTACAATCTATTGAATATTGGTTCTTATTACATTATGAAGACACTTGTCGCCATTTTAATGATTCTGCAACTACGGAACAAGCACTAAAACGGTATATCCCTACTTATGATAAAAGTCATAAGTTTATGGAAAAAGAGAAATGGGTGAAAGATATGATTGCTGATGGAAAGTTAGAAAAAGCTTGCAAATTAGCCGAGAAATATGACGGTAGTGATTCTTATAGTGGGATATATAAAGCAATCAAGATGCTATCTTCTCTCCCCGCACATGAATTAGGAAGATAAACAATAAGGGCAGAAAATCATTTCCGCCCTTTCTCCTTACCCAATACATGCATCCTCACCCCTTTATACAAAACCTTTTTCCTCTTCAACACATGAAGAACCCCGAAAACACTCACAAAAATCCCCATTCTATAATGCCACAGCCCCATCGCAGAGTTAGCGCCATCAACGAAAAGTATCAGCGACAACCCCGAAACAACAGCCAGTAAGAAAAGCACCGACAACAGCAACACGACTTTTCTTTTACCTTTCCCTCCTGCCGCTTTCAATCCTTTATACCAGCCCCAATGACTCTTGACATGAACAATCCCAAGCAGCATAAACAGCAAGCTGACAATCGTGTGGAATACCGCCCAATTGTGCCACACCTCATGCTCGGCGCCTTCTCCTGCAATGTGCAACTCGACACCCGTATAGAATGACAAAACAAATACGGGAACCAACAATAAATCCGTCAAATAAATAAATCTGTTTCTATTCATCTTTTTTTGTTTGCAAAGTTATCGCACATTGATAAATAGAAGGATAGACTATCCGAGATGAAGATTGTACTATTCGAGGTATTTCTTCCGATAGCAAGTAGGATTCACTCCCACCGCCTTTGTAAACAACCGGGTGAAGTAGGCATAATCCTCTATCCCCAGATTGTTTGAAATCTCCCGTATCGTCAAGGAAGTATATGCCAACATCCGTTTAGCCTGCAATATCAGTTCGTTCTGAATGTACCTGCTGACGCTCACGCCCGTAACGCTCTTTACCACTTCGTTCAGATACACCGGCGAGATGTGCAAAGATTCTGCATAATGAGACACCTCTCTGTTTATCCGCTTTTCCGAGGAAAGCAGTTCTTTGAACGCCAATGTAATTTCAACGTGCCTTCTGCTTTTGGACTGTTGTCCTATCATTTTCCGAGTAGCATCCGTTATGATTCCAACGACGGCACCTGACAGATTTTGCAGCACAGTTTTCAATTCGTCGTTTTCCTGTTCGCCAACTCTGCGGAGGATCATGGAAAACAGTTGAGCCAATTCGGAACGTTGTACATCGTTTAGCTTAAATGGTATCGGCGCCAACGCATACTCGGCAAGGATTTGCTTTGTCGGAGTATCTATAAATACCCCGTCGATAAACAGAAGGAGCGCCTTTGCATCGCCTGCATCCACAATATAATGAACCTGATGCGGCTGGGTACAGATGACGTCGCCCGTCGACAATATACAGTCTTTGAAATCAATACTGACGCGACACGTTCCGCTCTCCACCACACCGAATATATAGTAGTTATCCCGATGAGTGTAATCAATCATCCTATTCGGCGAAGAGGGAGAAACCTCCTTTGCAAATATCCCGATGTCGGACTGCTGAACTGCTTTATGTATAGGAATATCCGTCATTCAGATGTTTTTTGGCAAAGTTAGCAAAAAAGGCGGAGTATTCCGCCTTCCATCATTCATCCTCCGGCAACTCTCCTGCCCGTATCCACTTTGCATACGTCAGCAACGTCTCTCTGCTCACAATCTTTCCCGTTTCCACATTCACCACATCTATCACCGAAGTCAGCGAACGGATAATCTGTGTATAATTTTCACTCCATTGTAACGTAGTTTCCCTTGTTCTATCAACTTCACAATAGCTCTGACAACCTTCTTCGGATGGCCGTAATACTCTAACCTTGCAGGTGTATCATTTTTCTCTGTTTGCCGGATTTGCTTAATCAAACTTTTTTTTATCAACACATACCAGCAGCTCTTCAATAAGAGCATACTCGCGATCACTGGCCTTTTTCAGTGCATCGCGCAATTCTTCAATTTCCATAATTAATAAAGTATTTAAAATTAATAGAAGACTATGGTTAGTGCATAGTCTCCCTGTTGCTAACGTGTTAAGTTAACCATCACTGTCTTCTCTCTCTTAACATAAGAACGATGTCCATAAACTATAATCACCACAAAACAAATAAAAGGAAGTATGAACGAAACATTCACCGCAGGCATACCCAACAGAGTTTGCATATCAATAATACTCGCCTGAAGCGGTGGCAACACCGAACCGCCCAGGATACACCCACCAAACAATACATTCCCAAAATATCCTGAATAAAGATAATTCCAACCGTAAAGCCACAAGCCGCAATAGCCAAAACCTTCAATAACAATCCAAGGCTGAGATAGCACAATATGAAAGTACATATAAACCTACTTGCACAAAAGATAATCATCGCCACAATGTTATACTGCTGCGACAACACCTCTGCCGCCTTCTCCCCCATCCCCTGGGACATAAATAAACGTGTGCCATATTGTATGACGAACGTCCAGCACATAATCTGTGCACCGACATAGAAGAACTGAGCGATCACCCCTTCTCTGTAATAACTGATAGAAAAGATACGTTTCAATGTCGGAAAGAAATTGATGTCATGAGACTGGTCGGCATTCTTCGGCATTTTCACCATACGAATCAGTATCAACATTACCAGAATCACAATGCCGATAATCAGATAAGGAGCGATCAATACACTTAAATCAGAATCACGAACCGCTTCGAAATCAGTAGCTGTAAACTGACTGCGTTCCATCGTATCCATCGGACTCAAACGATTCTGTATAAAATTCATCGCTACATACATTCCCAGCAACGATCCCATCGGATTGAACGACTGGGCCAGATTCAAAACGACGGGTAGCCGTTTCCTCCATCCCCATCGAAAGGATATAAGGATTGCTACTGGTTTTAAGAAACGAAAGCCCGCACGTCAGGATGAAGTAAGCAATCAAAAACGGATAGTAGCTTCTCTAAAGCATGGCGGGGAAAAACAAGAAAGCCCCGAAAGCATACATGCCCAATCCTAAAAGCACCCCGGTTTTATAAGAAAGCTGACGTATGAACATGGCTGCTAGAAACGCCATCGCAAAATAGCCGCCATAAAAAGCGACCTGTACCAATGCCCCATCAGTCACGCTCATACGGAATATCTTGGAAAAAGCTTTCACCATCGGATTCGTGATATCATTGGCAAATCCCCAGAGGGCAAAGCAACTGGTAATTAAAATGAAAGGTATAAGATAGCTTACTCCATTCTTACTGAGGATAGAGCTTTTCTTTGTATTATTCATAAAAGTAAAACTTATTTTAAGGTTTTCATCTTCTGAAAGCCGCCAGTTTATTCCTGTAATGAGTCTCTACATCTTTCCAATGATAGTAGGGAGCAAGATCGCTTTCAACCGGAAGTTTCATTTCCTGTTCATTGAGCAAGACTTTTACCAGAATGTCGTCATTTGCTTTTTTACGATAGAAGACGAACTGGATATTACAAGCTTTCGGGAAAATACGATAATTGCGCCACACATCAGCCAAACTATTCACATCAGTAGTCTGATAAGCACAATCGCCCAGTTCCAAAAGACAGGCCAAAGGAAGCACACAAGTCTCATGGCCGAAACGTAATGTGGCGCTATTCTCTTTCTTCACGATACAAGTATCTGCCGTATTCAAGATATTTTCAAGTAGATTGGCTTCTACATAAGGCATCTTTCCCTGAGTAAGCGGAGACGGTCCGTAGTCTATATACCAATCCAGATTACTAATCAGCCACAGGTCATAGCACTCCTCTTTTGTGAAAAGGGAGTAAAGCTCCAAATCCGTATCATTATTTTGCAGTATAACCGCCAGTTCAAACAAGTAACTCATCAACTTGCCCGCATCCACTTTCCACTTCACATAGTCCTCAGTGTTGAAAAGAGATTTCATCAGGCGTTCGGGGTGCAGATGTTCTTTGCGGAAAGCCGCTTTTACCGCAAGCACTTCCTCCTTCTGGCGCTGTGCCTTGAAATAATCGTCCTTGCCATTCATATAATACATATCATGATAGCTGGCATCATTCTTGATTTGCAACTTCGGATTAGCGGATTGCAATTGCAGACATTCAGCCATCATGGAAAGAATGCAACGAATTACGACCGTAGAGCGGGTGTCCACTGCTGCCGTACCTTGAAAAACTTCGGGGAAATTATTGAACATTCTCTGGGCAATACCTCTGTGTTGGCGTGCACCTAACGGAGTCAGGTCACCATATCTGCCTTTCGCCATTCGTGCAAGGCTATCAACAAGGTAAAGTGTACTTTCTCCCAGTTCGGTCAGCGCTCCGTCTTTCTCTGCTTCGCAAAGAATCGCCAACGGCTTCGTGTAGTCATCAGGATTCACACGATAACGGGAACCGTGACGGGCATAGTGGCTCAAATAAAATGGCTTATATCCTTTAGGGGGAGCAGTCATTGTGAAATGGGGTTCGGGATAGGCATAGTGATTAGCTGCCGAACGATAGATATTCTCGAATATTTCTTCTTTGGCTGTCTGGGCACTCATTCCGAGTGCCAGACAGCAAAGAATGGTCAATAAAATAAAACGTTTCATATTTTTCATTTTAGTAAATTTCAGGTATTAAAGTTATTCACTAACATAGGGACCAAATTTCTCCGATATGATCAGGTCTTCCTTTCGGGCATCCAGCACATACACATCATATTTCCCATCAGGATATACTCTTATCACAATATGCCCTTGTTTTGCTTTTATGCCGTTAGCAAACCAAGGACCAATGCCTATACTTGTTTCATCACTATAAAAAGTCATAAAGACATCTCTCTTTTGAGTTCCGATATTCTTGGATAACAAGCGCTGACCGACTTCAGCACCCGGATGGTCTGTGCTCCATGACTGAGCCACCACTACCTTAGGATCAAGAATTTCAAGAAAACTCCGGTTAGTAGCATCCCGATTGCTGTGATGATTAAGTGATGCAACTGACACCTTGCCTACTATTGGTGCCATAGGAGTCTCAATATCATACCACTCAGCATGATCTTGATCTACTAAACCGGAATTATCACCTCCTGTATAATACTTGAATTTTCCATATTTTACTACGACAGCAGTTGACATTTGATTCTCACTATACTTGCCATTCTTTGCCAACAAATCCTCCTCGGTAAACAGAGCAGTCGTTTTTTTAGCTTCTCCTGTCCATAACAGATTATTAGACTTAATATTTCTGACTTCAAAATCCGGATAAGCATTAGGTTCTTTCTTTAATACAAATTGTGTATTCGAACCTATATCAAACTTCTGTAGTTTCAGTCCATTCTTCTTTTTCTGATAATCCAAAAACTCCAACAGATTCAAAAAAGTAGGTAATTCTACCCCTCCTTTTCCAGAACGTAAATCCACCGGAAACTTATAATCCGGATAATCTCTGTCAACATATGTTCCGATAGGAATTACATCACCAACTTCTGTCAATCCAGTCAAGCGATATCCATTTTTGGAAATACCAGAGGTCTTCTGAATACTACCATAATGGTCGGAATGAAAATGAGTCAGAAGAAAATAGTCAATCGTTGCATTATTCTTTCCTTGTAATTTTGTTATATAATTGATTATAGATGCCCCCGGTGTGTAACCACTATTCGGGAATATAGGGGCTGCATGCATGGGCGCATATTTAGCTTCATATTCTTTACCATCAAAATCACCGGCATCAATCATCATCGTAGTTCCATCAGGGAAAATCAAGAAAGCACAATTTCCACGTCCTGTATTGATATGATGGATATCAAGATATCCCTTTTCCCATTTGGGAAGTTGGTTCTGCGCCACCACAAAAGCAGCACAGAAAATTGAAAATAAGAATAAAATACTTTTTCTCATGGTTTATTAATTTAAGTTTTTCCTATTATTTACTCATTATGGCTTTGGCGGAACAATTGACTTTTCCATCAGTTGAATGTATAGATACCACGTAAAACTGATTAGCGTTCAATGCACTATTGAAATGACTGATTGTTATGACATTATTACTACCATTCACTTGCTTTTTGCCTTCATATACTTGCCTGCCTGTCAAATCTATGATTCGCACGATTAGTTCCGTAGAAGATTTAAAAGGATAATCCAATAAGATTATGTCATTTTTACAATCCACCATAACTTCAGGTCTATCCACATCAGATGCTATTTCTGTCGGTTCCGAATCAAAAGTGCGGGTTAACGTATTAGATGCCTGCTTTTCAAAAGCCCACAATTTATTTTTTTCTCCGGTATTATACTGTATAATGGGAATCCCATCAGTAGAAGAAGCATCCTTTACTACTGCATATAATCCCGAAAGTTTATTCCTTAAAGTATAAGCAACATGTCGAGTTCCCGATTCTGTATAAATCACCTTATTTACCCGCCAATAACTGTTAGGAGTACTAACTCCATGTTGGATAAGAGCTTCACCTATTTCCAAACTTGCGTTTTTGACAACAAGACATTTTTGGCTATTCTTATTCCTCAATTGAACAAATCCGAATGCAGCAGGCAATATTTCCCATTTTGCATTTTCCTCTCCAGAATTATATTGAATTATTTCAGCATTATCGGCTTTCGAAGCATTTTTTACAACCATTAACTTATAACTATTTATATTTCGTATCTTAAAAAAACCTTCCTGTAACGGTGGGTCTGAATAATACACCCTTTCAAGTTGCCAAATCTCATTATCACCTGTACCCGAATGATACTGGACAATGTGAGCATTTTCTTCTACTGATGCATTTTTAACAACTGCATTAAGAAATGTTCCTACATTTTTGATATGATACTCACCGGGAACTCCTGTTGGTAAGAGTTGCCAATCAAAAGCCGCAGTTCCATCATAGCGACCTTGCGTAAGGAATGTTCCTTCGGTGTTGTCACCATTATTTGTCATGGAATAGCTTGAAACGGAATTTGTAATAAAATATCCGGTTTTACCGAGACCACTTGGGTTTAAGAGCCATGTATCAAATCCAATATCATCTTCCGAATCTGTTCTACTATGTTGAACAAGGTTGGCACCAATAAAAGAGCCTTTATTTAATACTGTCAAATATAATTTACTTTTTTTATTTTTAATCCGATAAAAACCTGTTTCAACATCTGAATATTCATCAGGTAATGCGTTCTCAAAGCTCCAATAAACACTTTCTTCTCCGCGATTTACCTGAATTAATTTAGAATTATCCGTCTTTGAATTTTGGGAAACAGCTAAATACTTATCACTATTCTTGTTTCTCAATCTAAAATACTTAGGATCAATAATCGAATATTCTAAAACCCAAATTTCATTATTATAACCACCAGGCTCATGTTGAATGACTTCAGCCCCTACTTGCATAGATGCATCTTTAACAACCATCAATTTATCTGAATGAAGATTTTTTATCATGCATTCATTAATTCCAGTAAAAGACAATATCCACTCATCATTACCAATTCCTGTAGAATGTTGAACAACAAGAGCGCCATTTTCTTTACTGGCATTAGCAACAACTGCATATTTTCCCGAATTTTTATTCTTTATCTTCAAAAATACATCTTTTGGATATTCCGCAGTATGCTGAAAGTCAATTTGTGCATCCGTTAATTCTGCATTATATACTTTAAAATCATCCATAGCTCCAGTGAACGGATAATGTTCACCATACCCTCCTACATATAAATACTTATTCGTAGGAAAACCTTGATCGCCCATCTAGATATAGGAAAAAGCTTTTGTAGAATCCGGTTTATACATAATCAATCTTGTGTAATACATTCCATGAACTACAAAAATATGATACAAGCCTATTTGATCAAACTGCGCAGGACTATAAGACCAGAGATACCAAGGCACTATACTCCCATCCGGTTTAGGAATAAATCTATCGAACCCTATAGTCGCTTTTTGACGCCCTAAACCTTTTAATATACGGTTTTCTTTATCCGTCCAATTATAAAATTCATATTTCGTATCCGTAGGACCAAAAGGTATTGCACCAGCAGGGATTTCTGAAGGATCACTTATTTCTATCCAAAAAGAAACTGTATGCACTGCATTGATATCAAATCCAGATAAACGTATTCCTGTTCCTTTTCCATCAAGCATTATAGTTCTATTCATATTCCCAAATCGATCCACCCCTTGTTGAAACGCTCCTGTACAGGTTCCCGACCTTTTGGATACAGACTCATAAGCAGGATTTGTTGTGTCAAAAGCTAAATAAATACTAGGATTAGGTACACTTATCTGTGAGCAGATATTTACAACGTATACAAATAGAAAGCAAATAGCAAATATTATAATATTCCTATTCCTGTTGAATTTCATTTTCATGATACTGAATTTACAATGTACGTTTTCCTATAGTCTGCAAATAGTTGAAAAGAATTTCCAAACGATCGGAAATAATAAGATCTGGTGCATGGGATGGTTTCAATAGCCAATCCCAATCACATCGTCGATCTGTTCCTTTCAAATTGATGATACTATATTTAAATTTCCTTGGAACCCAACATCCTTTCTCAGTCTCCGGCCACATCGGAAATTGAATAACACGCGTATTTTTAGCTTTCAACCAATTCAAAATACTAGTATAAGTCCTACCCTCAACAGTAACCTGACGCGTTAACATTGGATCTGAATCCTGGAAATAAATCATTTCAAAGCCCTCACATCCCGCATCTATAAATGCTTTCATTTTATTAAGCAGATCGGGGTCTTTATCTAATAATTCCGAATAGACTGTGGGAGTGAACATTTTTACCAATTGCCTCTGATCTTCTGTGTTTTTCACTAATTGTTTTATTGACTCCGGCGTAGGGAAAAACTGTATTTTAGTTTTAAAAGTAACTTGCTCAACCATTCCAAGTGACTTCACTAAGTAATACATCTGAGGAATGACATTTTCAGCTTTGTCAATGCTTACCAAAACTTTGTTTTTGCATATCAAAAGAGCCTCACGTAAAGTTGCCAACTTATATTCACTAACCTCGCCTGTGATTTCTTTCAATTTCAAGTTTTTGAGTTCATCCCAAGATTTATAATACTCAAAAGTAGCCCCTTCACCTTTTCTCACAATTCCATGACCTGTAGTAAGACGATCCAAACCATAATCGTGTAACAAATAAAGAATATCATCATCCGATTTTGTAATATCGAACTCCACCATATCTGCTCCCAAATCGATTGCAGCCTGTATGGCTGGAAGAGAATTTTCCGGATAATCTTTCCAATATCCCCTATGGGCAGATATCATAATATAATTCGGATAATTGATAGGATTATTGAAAATATCAATCAACTTCTCTATAGGAAGAGATTGCGACTGGGAATAACAAAGCTGTGAACATATTCCCCCAAAAAGCAAAAACAGCAATACTAGTTTTTTCATAATAATACTTTTTAAGTTCAACAAATAAGATTCCTTAGTAGATTGTAGGCGAGTATTTAGGTGGTTTGTCTTATTCTGACAAACCACCTTATAATTATAGTTCTCTCAGTCTAATAAATTAATTATACCCTTCATTCTGTTTTGTCGCAGAGTCCGTATCAATTTGTCCCTGAGGAATAGGTTGCACATAGTTTAATTCACTTATTGTAATTCCATTATATCCGGGAGTTCTTGCAAAATATGCATTCATCACCTCAACAGCCTTACCTGTTCTTACTAAATCGAACCAGCGATGCCCTTCATTAACCAGTTCTTTACGTCTTTCAAGTGCGATTTCCTCTTTTATCAATGCAGCGTCTCCTAATGATACTTCATCAATACCTGCACGTTTCTTAATAAAATTCAGATATTCGTTTGATTTTGGCATATTGTTCTTTTCCGCATAACATTCAGCTAGCATCAAGAGAACGTCAGCATAACGTAATACAATGATATTGCTACCGCCATCGGCAACAGTAGCAGAAGTTTGCTTCAATTTTCCTGTTCCTATAACTCCATTTTTAGTAACAATAAAATAAGCAGACTTACGCTTATCATTATCTGCAAACAGCCCATAAACCTCTTTTGTAGGCAAGTTATGCCCCAAAGCACCACTGACAGTACCTGATGGACTGAACTTTTGGAATGCACGACTACCTTCCGAATTACCATTTACGCCCGATTCAAATTGTACATCGAAAATAACTTCTTTGTTCCCTTTATTATTCACATCAAATATATCAGCAGGTTCGTCCAACAAAGTATATCCAAACTTTTCCACTTCCTGCAAATATTTCAAACTGTTATCATAATCTTCTAGAGTTAGATAAACTTTACCCAGCAACGCGGCAGCAGCACCTTTAGCAACCCTCCCTTTTTCAGCTGGTGAATCAGGAAGCATTGTATATGCTTCAGTCAAATCTTGCACAATCTATTTGTACACTTCTTCTTTAGGAGTCCTCACCTGACCAAAGAAATCATTAGGATTGGTTGTTTCTTTGATAACCAACTGAACATCGCCGAAAATACGAACTAAATTAAAGTACATCAATCCACGCAAAAAACGCATCTCACCTTTAATATTCGTCTTTTCAGTCTCAGCCATATCAGCAATACCATCAACACGGTTCAAGACCACATTACATTGCTGAATACCTTTGTAATGATGGCTCCAAGTTTTATCAATTATGGTATTGGCCGAAGTCATCGAAAATAAATCCAACTGTCCATAATTACCGTTATCATTTGACGGAACCTCATCCCATGTGTTATCAGATGGAAGTTCACCCAAAACTAAATTAGCCAATTCATACACGCCTTCAGCTTGCAATATCCCATATGCAGAATTTACCCCTTTTCTTAACTGTTCAGCATCTTTATAATAATTATTCAATACATTCTGCATTTCAGGTGTCAAATCAAGAAGATTTCCGGAACACCCGGCAAATAGAATTGCCGCTATTCCCAATGTTATACTATATATTCTTAGTGTTTTCATATTCATTCCATATTAAAAGTTTATATTCAATCCTAAAGAAAAAGTACGAGGTAGAGGATAGTTATAACTTTCCAATCCTTGATTCAGTGCATCTGCAGAATTTCCATTCAAACTCATTCCCTTATATGGAGTCAACAGCAATAAATTGTTCGCCAAGAAATAAATCTGAGTTCTCTGGAGCCCTAAGCGGTTAATAAAGGAAGAAGGCAACTCATAAGAAAATTTCAGACTACGAATATTAAAGTTCGAAGCATTGTAGAAGAACTTATTTGAAATACGTGCTTCCTTACGTGCACTGGAGAAATTTCCCATATTAGGAGTTGCATAAGTTCCATTAGGATTATTGACCGGATGATAACGGTTATTAAAATATTCTTTTGTAGTGACTGCAAAACCTTCTCCGGTATCCATATACGTAGCCAATGCTGTACTATATAGCTTCTTACCTAATTCAGCATATAAATCCAATGCCAGTTCAAAGCTTTTATAACGGAAAGTATTATTCCAACCAAGCACTACCTTAGGAAGTGGAGAACCAAAACTTTTCTTATCTTTTGTATTAATAACGTTATCATCATTTTGATTCTTGATAATATAATCACCTATTTGCGTTCCTGCCATAGCAGGGTACTTCTTGAAATCTTCGTCAGACTTATAAACCCCTATGATTTCATATCCATACAGTTCAGATATAGATTTTCCTACTTCTGTTATTGAAAAGCCTTTGCTGCCGATTATCTGGGTTTGTCCGGGTGCAAGTGCCAAGACTTTATTTTTATTTGTAGATAGATTTAATGATGAATTCCATGAAACAGGTCCCATATTAACATCTTTTGCCGTAGAAAAACGTATTTCAAAACCGGTATTTCTTACTTTACCAATATTCTGCAAAGAAGTTGTATATCCAGATTGCTGAGGTACAGGCACACTCAATAACAAGTCGTTGGTATTCGCCAAATAAAAGTCTGCACTAATGCCTAAATATTTAAATAAAGTAACATCCAAACCAACATTCCAAGTCGACGTCATTTCCCAAGATAAATCAGGATTAGGAGATGCATTTATAACTGTACCGGGTGCTAAAGTACCGCCAAATAAATAATCATTATCCGACATCAATGCCTGGGCACCATAATTTGCAATCTGGTTGTTACCGGATTTACCCCAACTAACTCTCAACTTTGCATAATCAATCGCAGAGCAGTTACTCATAAACTTTTCATTTGAAATCAACCAAGCTGCAGATAAAGCCGGAAACATACCCCATTTTGTGTTATCTCCAAACCGGGATGAACCATCTCTACGCATGGAGGCGCTAAATATATATTTATCATGCCAGTTGTAATTCAAACGGGCAAAGTATGAAATCATAGCCCAAGAATATTGTGAGGGCTCTACTTTGAAAGAACTACCTCCTGCTATATTTTTAATAGAACTATCGCCAAAGTCTGTAGCAGTGACTTTCAGTAATTCCTGATCTTCTCTTTGATAAGATTGTCCTAATAAAACCTGTATAGAATGTTCTTTTATCAGTTTATTGTAGGTCAGTGTGTTTTCAATTAAATAATTCTTTCTATTGGTATTACTTTGAGAGGCACTAATAGGCTGGGGAGCAGCAGCACGATATTTTCCAATATCCGAAGGAGTATAGAATTTATAAATTGATGCATCATAATCGGCACCTATATTTGTTTTGAACTTGAAATCTTTGAATAATTTGACCTCTGCATACATATTACCAAAAAGTCTAAGCCTATCCGTTTTACGTTGTACTTTTTTAGATATGGCAACGGGATTTTCATATAATGCTCCATCCGTATCGGCATTTGCCTTAATCTGTTCGGATATAGCCAATGTTCCATCTGTATTATATGGAGCAAAGAAAGGATAAATACCAGTAGCTATATTAAGAAAATTACTACTCATTGCATCCTCATCAAAAGTATTTTGTTTAGAATAGCTCGGAGAAAAGGAGAAACCAAGAGTTATAGTATTACTTGGCATCAACTTTAGGTTCACATTAGCAGAGAATTTATCAAAATCAGTACCTATAACAATTCCTTCCTGTTTCATGTAACCCGCTGACAATGAATAAAACGCCTTTTCAGAACCACCGCTAACAGATATATTGTAATCCTGCATAGGTGCCAATTGAAATATCTCATCCAGCCAATTCGTATTTGTCAAGCCTTTCTCTCCATTCAAATATGGATAAAGATAATCAGGAATCAATTCACGTTTAGAAGCCCCATTAGCCTTTCTGACCGCAGTATCATCAGTCTCTTTCCGGACTGCGGGATTCTTATTTACATAACCGGTGTTACGTGCTTCAAGCATGTACTGAGCCATATCATAAGCATCCACAAGTTCCAATTTATCATACCGCTGCTGCAGACTAAAAGTAGCTGAAAGAGCTACATTAGGCTTACTGGTCTTACCACTTTTAGTAGTAATCATTATGATACCGTTTGCACCTCTTGAACCATAGATAGCTGTAGAAGCTGCATCCTTCAACACTTCAATAGACTGTATTGCACTCATATTGATACTATTAATATCCGAACCTTCTGTTAATGGAAAACCGTCTACTACAATTAAAGGCTTACTTCCGGCTGTCAAAGTTCCGATACCACGTACATTGATAACAGGGCTCCCCCCCGGCGCACCAGATGGCAATGAGACTTGTACACCTGCCATTTTTCCGGAAAGTGCAGATGCAAAATTCGTAGATGGATAACTTTGTAAATCATTAGCTTTTACAGAAGAAATAGATCCGGTAGCACTTTTCACAGTAGTTGTTCCATAACCTATAACAACTACTTCATCTAACAATTCATTATCTTCTTTCATCACTATTTTACCCAGAGCTTTAGCATTAGCTGGAAGTGAAATTGACTGATAACCAATAAATGAGATAGTGATTTGGGAGTTCTCCGGCACATTAGCTAAAGAATATTCACCGTCTGCATTTGTGATAGTCCCCAAAGTGGTTCCTTGTACAGCAACACTTGCACCAATAATCGTTTCACCTTTTTCATCAACTATTGTACCGGAAATAGTTATAAAGCGACCATTCTTTTGCGAAGTATCTGAAACAGCTTCTTCCTTCAAATAGATTTTCATCTCACCTTTTTCAAAAGTTACATTCGTACCTTTCAACAATCGTGCAAGTACATCTGAGAGTTCCTCTTTATTAGCTTCGATAGAAACAATCCTGTCTGGATCAACGGTAGGACGGCTATATGCCACAGTCAGTCCAGTTTGCTGAGTGATAGCATCAAAAACTTTGGCTAACTTAACTTGCCGGAATTGCAAGGTTACTTTTTGAGCATTAGCTGTAAGACAAGCCATAAAGCCCAAAAACAGGACAAATAAAATCTTGTGTTTCATAAACTTAAATTTTAGATTAACAACTGTATAAATCGCTTTATACTAAGTAGACACACAAGATTTCGGAGCGGGTGAGAGAATAATACTTTTTCAGCAAAAAAGTTAGAAGAAAGTCTTCTTAAAGACTAAGAATCGTCATTGCCGGTCCAAAATGTAGCTCGTCATCTTGTATTTTATGTATCTGCGTATAAATGTCCAATCATCTATGATGATTTGTACAAATCTACGACTTTTATTATAATAAGCAGTAGTTTCGTGCAAGAAATCTGAGGATAATATAAACTGTTCTATTTGATAAAGAGACTTCGTTCATAGAAGACAAATTAGCTATTTCTTGTCGATACCAGCAAAAATCACCGTTTTTTTGTGAATAAAACGAATTAAGTTTCAAAGTTGATTTCTACGCTGTTAATAAACGTCGGGAACATTCTTAAAGAACGTTCATCTTATTCTTTAAAAGCGCTGTTCACGGTTATTAATGGGGCATATATAATAGTCTTGAATTATTACTCATTTCCATATTTCCAAAATGGTACTTACTTTCTCTTTAGCGGAGATAAGATAGAACGTCTGGAATAGTTTATTGGCAATTTACGTTTAGATATTCTGCATAATCAATGCATTAGACGGAAATCCTCTTTTTTTCTTGTGACTATCACTTCCCTTTCAGCCTCCTTATAATCAAACCGTAGCGGCGCAATCTTCTCCAAATCCTGAAGAACTTTTTCGAGAAGCGTATTCTCTGACGTAATCGTAAAGTATACATCTCCAACCGTCGCGTCTTCTATCTTGAAGTCTACATCATACCAGCGATTCAGCACCTTGATAACCTCGGACAATGGGGTATCTTTGAAAGCGATCACGTTCTTTTTCCACAAAGAAGAAATCTGTGCATCCATGTTCCGGGTAATGGTACAATGTTCACTCTCCTTGTTATAGACAAGCTTCTCACCGGGTTTCAACGAATATTTCTTATCTGAAGAAAGCGTCAGATTAACACGACCTTCGTCCAGACAAACAGTGATATCCCGATTCTCCGGATATGCTTGAACATCGAACGAGGTTCCCAAAACATGTACGGCAGGTCCGTTAAGATTGACAATGAAAGGCCGGCGGGAATTTTTCGATACTACAAAATAAGCCTCACCTTCCAAGTAGACTTCACGACTGGAGAACGCAAATTTCTTTGGATACTTCAGGCGTGAATCTGAATTTATATAAGCACGTGTGCCATCCTGAAACATCATTTGCAGGCGCTCACCTTTGGGCACATAGATTTCTTCGTAACCGGAATCACCCAGCAAATCGACACGGGTATTCACCTGAACAAACAGCCCTATCAGCAGCACAAACGGAATGAGTACGGCAGCCACACGGAAAGCAATTCTGCGGACGCGCTTCTGCCGGATGTTGCGACGGATATGGGCAAGCATCTCTTCGGACGGGATTTCGTGATTGACATAGAGCTCTTCGAATCCCCGTTTGATTTGTACGGCATCCCGATCCATGCTTTTAACCAGATAGGCCGCACCCTCATCGGTAGCAAACCAAGCCGCTACGATCCGGGCAACTTCAGGAGTAGATGTGCCTGCCAGCACTTCCTGTATCTGTTTTTCTGTAGGTATATTCATATTCTCTGTACTCATACTGTTAAATAGACACTTAAATACCTTAACAAGGTGAGGTACGTAACAAAAATTAGCAATTTTCCCAGATGGATGCGCAACAGTTTCAGCGCATCGGAATAATGGGTTTTGATTGTATTGATAGAGAGTTTCAGGCGGTCGGCTATCTCCTGGTTGGAGAGTTCTTCACGCACTTTCATCAGGCAGATTTCCCGCTTCTGGGGCGGCAGCATATCGACTGCCTTATAAAAGATGGACATCAGTTCTTTCTTTTCCAGACTGTCAACAAGGGTATCTTCGTAAGCAGGGGTACCTTGGGCTATCTCATAATTCTTGGTAAGGGCAGTATTCTCATTGCGTATCACATTAAGTATATGATTTTTAGTCATTGTTATCAGGTAGTTTCTCAGGCTGATGCCCACCCGAAGCTCCGAACGGAATTCCCAGAAACGGGTAAATACGTGCTGCACAGCGTCTTCTGCCATCGCGGAACTCATCAAATAGCGATAGGCCAATGCATAAAGCAGTTTGTGATATTTATTGTAAACCGCAGTAAATGCCTCTACATCTCCCCGCTCCACTTTAGCAAAAAGTGTTTCATCGTCAATATCAGATATTTGCGGGGTTTTACGCTGCATTTAAACTGTGTTTTTAAGGTTAAAAGATAGAATGGTGCGGGCAAATATACTCATTTTTGATAAAGGTGGGGTATGGATGGGAGATTTTTATGTATATAATACAATCATGCTTCCAAAGTCTTAGCTTTGGAAGCATGATTTCAGTATGATGACTAAAGCCGATTGAAAGGAAATCAGTCCAATTGAATTCATCAGCCAATGGCGAATAAATAGTAAACACATCGCATATCTACAAATAAATGAGTAAAAAGAAAGAGTATGAATCAGAACCGGTAAATCAACTCCCACCCTAGAATATGCCTGTCCAGATCACTCTCGTGCTGGTAGCAATAGAAAACGTCTGCCGACCAGGAGGACGACAGTTTAGCTTCCACCCCACCGCGGGCACGGAAGCGGGAGGCATGAAACCATTCATCTTTGCCCAGACCGTGATATTGCTCTAAAGAAACATACGGTGACCATGTAGTTACCTTATAGGCCGCTTTCAAGCGGGTGCGGAGACGGAATTCATCCGCTCCGCGTCCGTCGAAAGTATGCTGGAAACGTTCGCGCAGGGTGAACGTCCATTGTCGTTTTTTGAGAGTGAAAGAGACGCCCGCATGGTAACGGTGCCGGGATTTCCAGCCGTCTTCACCACGGTTGCGGTAGTGGTATTCGTAACCGCCCTCAGCTTTTAGAAACGGAAGAAGAAGAACAGAAGTACCTACGCCGAAGCCCCAACGGTCTATCTCATCCAGTGCGTCACGGGTACGCATCTCGACATCTCCGTAAAGTTCCACTTTGGAAGATACATCGTGCCGGGCTTTCATCTTGTTCCAAGTCACGAAATCACTGTCCTGTGCCTGCAAAAGAGGCAGACAGAAGACAAGCAGTCCTACACACAATATGACAAATCCCCGTAATACAGAATATTTCTTTAGCATATCATTCTCAAAGGTTTACTTCAACTTATTTTCTTAGAAGATGCAAAGCTAAAGAAAGATTCTGTAATAATTCTGTAATATTCCTGTAATATCAAGAAATCACTTGATTTTATCGTATTGCTGTTCGGCCTTGATTTCCGTATACTTGGGTGCATCTATCATTTCCACCAATGCTCTCAGCACCGGCCCCTCTCCCATCGGATCATTCTTCCATTGGGGACGATTATAGTAGAATGACAAAGCGGGCATTATGCCCGTACCTGCACAGATAGCCGTTACATCACCCTCTGGAGTAATCTTAGTGAACATGCCTTTCAACCCTTCCCATGCCACATAGATATAGTCGGGATGCAGCCACCCTTGTTTCACCCCTCTGGCAATGCCGAAGACGAACATGGCGGTTCCCGTGATTTCTTCATAGGAATCCTCCTTATCCAGAAGCTGATGCCACAATCCGTTCGCACCCTGATAACGAATCAGTCCGTCCGCCTGCATACGGAAGTTCCGGATGACATCTTCACGTATCGGATGGTCGGCGGGCATTCGTGCCAGCAAATCGGCAGTAGCCATGAAAACCCATCCGTTTGCCCTGGACCAATGGGCAACGCCATGCGCTTTATTATCCGTGTGATAGCAATGATAGTACAATCCTTTTTCAGGGCACCACAAATAGCGGGTATAGTTCAATATCTGATTGGCTGCATCATCAAAGTATTTAGCATCACCTGTCGCCTCTCCCATCCTGACCAGAAAAGAAAGGGCCATAAAGGCATCATCGGCCCAAATGGTATTGACATGCGGCCATAACCGGGCAATAGTGCCATCGGCAAGACGAGGTTCGGACACCATCAGGTGATGATCGGTCTGGCCGATATACTTCTGGAAAGCCTGTTCCGGATGACGGCGGTTGAGCACAATCAGACTGGCGCCCATAGGACCATTATCATCCAGACGTTTATTCCGGTAAATCATGTGCCAATTCACATGGTTCACGGCTCTCCAACCTTCCTGCTCCAATGTTTGGTCGTACAGGCGATGGAAGTAGTCCTGGTTTGCATTGTCGAAAATGAAATTCATGTTCTTCAGAACATAGTTCTCGTACTTCGAAGTACCTAATTTATCTCCCAACTCCATCAGAGCTATGTTAGTGACTCCGTTTGTGTAATGCCAATCCAGGTATTTGCTTTGTACTTTCACATTCTTATTTAAAAGTACGTTTTTGAGCGATGTATAGGTCTTGCCACTTTTCTTATCTACAAAATCATAGGTTGTTGACTTCAGAATGCGGTCGGCAATCATTACAGCAGTTTCTCTGGCTTTCTCATTGGTCTGCGCAATCAATGAAGTGCTGCACAGCAGGGCGAATGAGAAGATCAAATAAGTATATATCTTTTTCATTTGTTTATCAGGAATATGTAGTTTTCAATATTAGTATATCCGTTGGAAGCTATCTTCATAGCATCGGACGGATCATTTTAATCAAGTCCGTATGTATCTTCAAAGTCGTCGGGCATACCATCATTATCCGTATCCAGTGGTTTGGTCCCCAACTTTATTTCACCGGGGCCTTGTGTAGGCAGGTCCATCTCCGTGAGAATGATTCCTCCTTTCTTACCCAATGAAGTTAATTCTTCAACAAGATAGCTATCTACCTGGTCACGGGCGGGTAATGAAGCTCCGCCATGCTGCACAATCCACTCGTAAGCATCCCGAGCGGTCATCAAGCCTTCGATAGTGGGATGCACATCCGACGGTTTATCCAGAAAAGTAGGAGTTATCACGACTTCAGTGCCAGACTCTTGTTTCCGTTTCGTGCAATCTTCACGGGTCAGTTCGCGACCATTCAGCACTCCATCCTTATTTTCATCATAATAGTTGCCGGATAAATGGGCACGGAAATGTTCGTTATAGCGCGTGAAGGGAGCGGTGGATCCCAGCGTTTTCCCATCATAATTTAAAGTAGCACCTACTATGAAATAGTTATTCCGGATATCGGCTTCGGAAGTTTGTTCCGTATCACCCATGATATAAGCACCGCCATTACCCCAGTTGTAAACGATGTTATTTACAAACTGATTCAGGCCTTTCACTTTCGGATTACGGGTTTTGTTGTCGATATACAGGTTACGGTATAAGGTCACTCCATTTTCAGCCGTAGTCTGGATAAGTCCTCCGCAAGAATGTGGTTGCAGGCCTTGCCCTATAAAGGAGTTCTGGATAGTTATATTCCGGGGCTGATCGCCCGGTTTCTTCGGATCTCCATTGATGGAAAAACATTCATCACGTCCCCAGGTGACCGACATGTGATCAAAAATCATATTCGATCCGTAAGCGACACCGGCAGCATCTTTACCGTCTTTCCCGTTCACCCCCATCCGTATGCGCAGATAGCGGCAAATGACATTGTCGGCCCCGGAAAAAGAAACATGATTTCCATAAATGACAATTCCGTCACCGGGAGCCGTTTGTGCAGCAATAGTCAGATTCTTGGAAAAAGCAAGCGGGGATTGCAGGCGAATGATTCCCGCAACATCAAAAACAACGATTCTTCCGGGTTTACTCACCGCATCACGCAAAGAGCCTTTTCCCGAGTCAGCAAGCGTAGTGACGTGATAGACCTCGCCATGTCTTCCGCCTACCGCATTGCGCCCGTACCCTTCAGCTCCCGGAAAAGCAAGTACTTCTCCATAATCAGGGAAAGGAACAGACGGACCGGAAACCTCCTCTTTTTCATCGCAGGCTAGCAGAACCCATGCCAGAAGAAGTATTCCAATTGTAGCATATCTCATTATTCTAATCTCCTATTTTTAATAGTGTAAGTCAACAGGCGACCCGTATGGACGGATCAAAATCCGTCCATACTAAGCACAGCCCTCTTACAGAATCTTACACTTTCTGTTTTTATCAATAAGTTAGTATTCGGAAACCGTTATCCAGCGCGGGTCACCATATTCCTGAGTATAAACCGTAGACTCGGTATTGATAATCGTAAAGTCACCATCTTTGGCATTCCTGAAAAATGAAGAATCCGACATGCCCAGATCTATCAACGTCAGTCCCGTATCGGCCGCTTGTTCAAAGTCTGTGGTACAATAATTATTCTTTCCCGTCAGGTTGGTTTGTCCCGGAACCAGCGCTTTTCCTGCACTATATCCAAACACACAGGCACTAACGGATAACGGCAATGCCACAGACAGTTTTGAGAAATCGCCAATTGCCGTATACGACGACTTGCTTGTAGCCCAATTATAGAATGTACAATTCGAGATAGAAACCTTAGCGTTAGCCGAAACCGGTACATCAGCAGTAAGCACCCCAAAGACGCCCGGCGAGATATAAAACTCATAGAAGGTGGAGTTCGTTACAGCAACATCATTCCAGACATTGGAGCCTTTATTGATGGCGTGTATGAATCCGAATTGTTTCGTCACATATTTGGTGTCATTGATTCCGGTAACCAGACAGTTATCGATCCGGATATGGTTGATGGTCGTCATTCCTTCGCTGGCATCGCTCATCATCAGAACGGTAGAAGGAAGGACAATATCGGAGTTGCGGATTTCAAAACGATCTATCGTGATATCAGTTCCGGCATCATGCTTGCCGATATTCAACAAGCGTGTTTTACTACCACCACTTCCACCGGACACGATTGGTTCTTTGACATTCACATTCTCAACAATAAAATATTCGATTTCAGGAATCTTATTCACTTCCGGTTTAATGATAAAGCCACCTTTACGTATATAGAGCGTAGGACGGTCTCCGGGATTAGCCAAGAATGCAATGCTTTTCGTCAGTTTGATGTCACCGGTGCTACTTTCGGGAAGTCCGTTTGCCGACAGATAATAATCAACCCCATTTTTCAATTGAAAGATCAAACTTGATTGGCTGTCATCATCCATTCCCTCCTTTATCTTCGACAGTAAGTCAACGCCGTCCGTCACCAGTACGGCACCGGAAGGCATACCGGCTGTTGTGAATTTCTGCCGGTTGTACTTTTCCGCACCTTCGGGAGCTTTACTATTGGTCAATGCAACATAGTAGGATGTACGGGGAGTCAAACCTGAAATTACATACTTACCTGAAGCTATTTCCGATCCGGACAAATCAAAATGCTTTTCATCCGTTCCATTTCCCTGTTGCCAGATGGAAACACCATCCACAGGATTCTGCTCAGAAACCCTCCACTCTATCACAGCCGAATTCTCCGTTATCTGATGTTCATCCAATGCATAAAGTACTTTGGGTATGACACGCGTCAAAGTGGTGATAAGAGAAGAATATTCCGTCCAGTTTGAAATAATATTCAAGCTCTCATTATTTGCTCTTACTCGGGCATAATAACCTGTTTCATAGCGCAACCCTGCAAAAGTGCACTTACCGCTGTTTACCGTCTGCGTTGCAGCGGGTTCCGACTGGAAAGTCTGGTCGCGTGAAAGCTCCACCGTATAAGAGGTCGCTTCTCCGGATGTTCTCCAGGCAAGGGTAATCGAATTACCTTCCGCAAAACAGGAGGAGGCTATGAAGGAAGGCCTGAACAAGCGGGGCAGATCTTCCGCATCATCCTTGCATGAAGTAATATTCAATAGACAAAATGCCAATACAGGTATCAAATATATCAATAACTTTTTCATACTCTCTTTTTTAATATCCATAATAATTCTTCAATAGTCCCTGATGGCTCGACAATGCATCGGGCGGTATAGGCAATAGGTAACGGACAGGATCGACTTCCGGATTCACTGTTGCCGCATTCGATTCGTTGATATACCCATAGAATGAGAACAGTACGGCAGGGGCAGGTACCCACTGACGCGGATTCGAAGTATTCTTGACCTGCGTGCAATACTGGTTGCACATATTTATAAGTGTGTATCCTGTAGGTGCTTTTGAAGGATATGATTCAAAAGACTCATCATAAGAGCTCTTGCCTCCTTCTTTATACCAGTCTATGGTTTGCGACACACAGACGGCAGGCGGATTCACGGCATTAACCATTCTGTAATAAGCCACAGCCGGATAGGAATTGAAACGCTCATCATAAGTCGGCTCTTCAAACGCAGTGGACGCATTCTTATATTGCTTGGTACGGGCTACTTTTCCTAAAGTAATCCAGTCGAAATAGAGGTTATAGAGGGTTTTTCCGTACAGATTCCAACGTGCCAGGTCATAACGTCTATGCTTCTCACCTCCCAATTCCCAAGCGCGTTCCTTCACTATCGCATCAAAGAAATCTTCTTTAGAAGTAAGTTTATCGACATAGGCGTCTACCATCTCCGCCTGATCTTCTGCCGCGAAAGCACGGTTGCGGACTTTCTTCAGGGCTTCTTTCGCTTGTGCCGTAGGTCCGTTATGGTTTTCATTGGCAGCTTCGGCGTACATTAGCAGTACGTCTGCATATCGCATATAAGTGTAGTTTATTCCGGTACCTTTATTGGAAGTGCTGCCCAAAGGGGTTGCCATAAACAGGCGGTTCCATTTCCCGCAATAAACCGTAAGGGCAGCTATAGGTTTCTGTACGATATTAGTCATTCCCGAATTTTCATAACGGAACATCTCGCACGTAAGGTCACGGCGCAAGTCTTTATGATCAAATGACAGCATATAAGTAAGCGCCAGTTTTGAACCTCCCGAAGAATATCCGTGCGGAGCATTGGATGCATTCTGTCCTTCCGAATTCTTCTGCGAAACGATATAGGTTCCCCAAGAATATCCCAACTCTCCGGAACCACCTACCTTTGCCGGTACATCGAAAATATTATCATCATTCACCGGAACGACCCAGCTACATTCGTCCACCCAAAGCTGACGGAATGAACGATTCAGCGAGTGTTTGCCTTCATTAATTACTTTGCCTGCATATTTTTCAGCTATTTCATAGTATTTCTGCCAGTCATCATTGCGCTGCATTGAACCGATAGCAGCAGGGTTCGAGTAATCCGGACGCAGGGTCCATCCTCCTCTATACAATGCCATGCGGGCAATCAATCCCTGACAAAACTCTCTTGAAGCTGCTTCCACTCCCCTGTCCGATTCTTCCGCATACCACATCACCGGCTCGACTTCAATAAGATCATTGATCATATCCGCCAATATAATGTCACGGTCGGTTGCACCGATAAACAGTTCATCCTTGTTTCCCGCCGGTTTCCTCCTATAAGGCACGTCTCCCCAGTTTCTCACTAATTCCAGATAATACATGGCACGCAAAACTTTCGCTTCACCATAATAGTGCATCACCCGGGAAGGTTTGGTTTTATCGGCAGCCTCAAACAAGGGACTTTGCTCGATGCCTTCTATCACGTCATTCGTCCGGTTCACTCCGTCATACATACCTGTCCAGATGCTGCCATACGAACTGATATCACCTGCACTCGGTTCGAAAGCACTCTCTTTCAGATTGGACGACGTAGTAACCGTAGTGAACTCGACATCCGTATTGAACAGCATCTTCTGGGCTATGTTACCTACCCAACCCCTACCGCTGACCATCGGTACATACATACCATTGACAGCCGTGGCAATCTCCGACTCGCTGTTAAAGATATAATCTTTATCAAAAGTGGAAGGAGAGTTTACATTCAGGTAATCTTCACAAGATGTAAGTATCATCAATATGATAACTGGAATATAAAGCTTTTTCATGATTCAATATTCTATTTTTAAAAATTCAAATTTATTCCAAGTGTGTAAACCCGGCTACGCGGAGTCACATTGTTATCTATACCCGGAGTCAGACCTTTCTGAATGTTCACTTCCGGATCGTAACCGCTATACCCCGTCAGAGTAAACAGGTTGCTGCCGGAGAAATACAGACGCAGGCTCTTAACCCCCACCCGGCTCAGCCAACGTTGCGGAAGCGTATACCCCACAGTCAGGGTACTCAGACGCAGAAACGAACCGTCTTCAATCAAATCGCTCATCGTGATACCCTGAGTAACGGACATCCACGAATAAGTCGCGGCGTTCTTATTCAATTCTGCCAGTGCAACGGATCATTGGAAACATTGACACCCGCATCATCCACATAACGGAAACGGCGTGACAGACTCATATTCGTTGACAAATTAGAATAGTTGCGACGGACAGCGGAGTTCAGATAGAGTTTATTTACATTGAACACATCAAAATCACACATATAATTAAAGAACGCAGTAAAATCCCAATTCTTCCAACTGCCGGACAGTCCGAAACCTCCTGTTACCTTCGGATTGGTATCGCCAATAATGGTCATATCTTCTTCCGTTATCAAGTCCGACTCCGAATCGGACAGTTTCTTGAACTTCATGGCACCCGGCTTGAAGCTAAAGTTGCCCGAACTAAAGGAAGAGTTATCCGGAACTCCCGGTTTCAATGTCCATTTCTTGGTGGTTTCATCAAAGTTAAAGTCGTCGACCGTATAGAAGCCGTCATTCACAAAACCGTAAATCAATCCCATGCTCTTGCCTACTTCCATCTTGTAATTATAGGTTCCATACCAATTGGAGAGGGAAGCCTTCGTTTTCCACTCCGTTTCACCGGAAGACAATTTATCAACCTTATTCTTATTAAAGGCGACATTGAAGTTGGCTGACAAGCTAAAGTCCTTCGTCTGGACGATTTTTCCGTTCAATGAGAATTCGACTCCCCGGTTGGAAGTCCGGCCCACATTCGTCATCTGCTGCGAATATCCTGACGAGTTCGGTATGATGGACGGAACCAGCAAATCTTTAGTTGTATTCCAGTATACATCAACCGTACCACTTAAACGGTTCTTAAAAAAGCCGAAGTCCAAACCAAGATTCCGTGTAATGGTGGTTTCCCACTTCAGGTCGGGGTCATACAAATAAGTCTGATCTGCAAACTGATAATAATTATAGTCTTCATTATTGAAACCGGGAGCGCTCGAACCGCTATATACACGATAGATATTATGCCATAAATCATCACTGATGCGGTTATTACCCGCCAAACCATAACTAGCTCTCAACTTCAGTTCAGAAACAGATTTGAACGGCTTCATCCAATTTTCTTTAGAAATTCTCCAGGCTATAGAACCTGCAGGAAATACCCCCCACTGCTTGCCCGGTGCAAACTTGGTAGAACCGTCCGCACGAAATGTGAAATTGAAATAATAACGGCTTTTATAATCATACAGTCCGCGACCGAAGAAGGAAGCCGTTCTGTCCGGAGCTGCTTTATAGCTGGTACTTTGGTGAGGTGTACCCAATGCAAAGTTTTCAAGAGCCGCTTCGGCCGTAATGGAAACGGGGAAATAACGTGCACTCATATACGTATTGTCATTTTGCGAATGATTTATTTCCTGTCCGATCATCAGGTTCACATTATGGATTTTACGGAACAAATTGCGATAGGTCAGCGTATTCGCAAGACGATATGATTCTTTATGTGTTTTTGTACGCTTAGCCGAAGGCATATTGTTCATTCCTGCGGCAGATGCCGTACCAGACAAAGCTCCATAGAACTGGTCATCACCGGAATTGGTTGTACTGATACCATACTCCGAACGGAACTGCATTCCTTTAAAGACATCCCATACCAAAGCCGCTTTAAGGCTGATTGCAGTTTCTTTCCTTTTCCTATAATTCTGCTTGTTCTCTTCCAACGGAGTGTACTTCTGATTCAAAGAATTACCGTCCTCGTCCAGATTCTCATCATCGTCATCCGGATCGATGGCTGTGCCGGAAGTCAGTCCGTTGGTAGGACGGTAGCGGAGAGCCGTCACGATATTGGTACCCGACGTACCTGCTCCATCAATAGTGCGGGTGCGGTATGTGGAATTTGTCTCCAGTTTCAGATTCTTAAATAATTCATGATTCAACTTCAGGATAATATTATTACGCGTCAAACCGGAACCAATCAACTGTCCCTCATCTTTATTATGGTTATAACTCAAATTAAATTTCGTCTTTTCACTCCCCCCACTGACTGTCAGATTATAGTATTGTGAAATCGGATTACCTCCCAATACTTCATCCTGCCAGTCTTTAGAATCTGTATACTTATATAATTCAACATCGTCATAATAACCAAAATTCTTGATAAAGGCCTCATCCGATCCTTTACGTATCATCTGATACTCGTACTCTGCCATCACAAATTCATAATTGCCCATTACCGGTAATTTACCCGCCAATGTACGCGTCTGGACATAGCTATTGAACTGTACTGACGTCTTGCCCATTTTCGGGTTCTTCGTAGTTACAATCACCACACCATTCGCACCCCTGGCACCATAAATAGCAGTCATTGACGCCTCTTTCAGTACATCAATAGACTCGATGTCCGTAGGCGGAATACCGCTCAAATCATCCACCGGAAAACCGTCGACCAGGAACAACGGTGAGTTATCCTGAGTGATTGAGCCACCACCACGTACACGAATACTGATTTCAGCATCCAATGCACCATCTGTCGTAGTGATCTGTACACCCGCCATCTTTCCCGCCAAAGCATCGGCCACAGAGGCAGAGGCTACTTTAGAGATAGATTCCGAAGAAACGGACGCAATAGATCCCGTCACATCACTACGACGAATATTACCATATCCCAAGACTACAACCTCATCCAGTAATTCGCTGTTTTCTTTTAATGTAATTTTAGCCAGTTCCTTACTGCCAGACTTTAGCTCAACAGTCTGGTAACCAATATAAGAAATTAAGATGGTAGCACCATCGGGAACATCGTTCAACGTGTAATTTCCATCAAGATTAGTGGTCACACCATTAGTAGTGCCTTTCACCATTACAGTAGCACCGATTACCGACTCACCGGTTTCATCTACCACTGTTCCCTTTATAGTTCTTGTCTTCGACTTCAGGACATCATTCCCGATTTTTTGTTTACCTACAGATATTGTATTATTATCCCTATTGAAAAACAAATTGGTTTGCTCCGTAATCTTGTCCAAAACAGCCTGTAGGGGACTATTCTTTACTTTGATAGATATGCGCGGAGCAGTGTTCACAACATTTTGATCATAAAAGAATTTCAAGCCTGTCTGCTTGCCCAACTGAACAAAAACATTCTCTACAGTTTCATTCTGAACGTTCAACGTTACAGTTTTTTCCTTCTGAGCTCGCGCCTGATCAGGCATCAATGACAAGCATACGAATAGTAAAAAAGCTAAAAACGAATGTATATTTCTACTTTTCCTTTTGGAATTAGGAAGATTATTCATTTATTTGTGCGTTTTAGTAATTGATTAAATTAATTAGAACAAAGGAGTAATTCGCGATACATGATTCACGCGGGTCGAAACGAATGAATACCTGTTCGCATTACAAGATAGGGGCTTCTCTGTGAGACAGCTCCTATTTTTCTTAGAGGAGACGCTAAGTGGGTGCTTTCATATTCTATATTCTCTTTTAATTAAAGGTTAAACATATTAATACTCACATATATTATAACACACATCCGTTTACCAGCCGGACGTATATCCATGCTTTTCTGCTACTTGAATAAGAAGATATGATTTCCTTCTTTTCTATACCGGATGCCACTGGTATATTCCATTGATTGGAGTACCGCCTCCAAACTTTTATTTTCATGTTCTCCGGAAATCAGGTTGTTGAACTCCTGTCCTTCCGCAAACGTAATGCGACAATTATACATGCGTTCAAGCTCTTTAGCCACATCGCGCACCGGAGTGCTGCTAAAACGTAATCCACCTTTGCGCCATACAGCAACATCACGTTCTTCGCGCCGTTTGCTGTATTCACCGGAAAGTGTATTGATCGACACTTGTTCCTTAGCCTGCAAACGCATCATTGCTTCAGGCAGATCCACCTGTACTTTGCCACTTTCCACATCTACAGAAACAACTTCATCCGAAGAATAAGCTTTCACATCAAAGCAAGTTCCCAGAACCCTTACATCAAAACGGGCGGTCCTGACAATAAAAGGTTGCTTTTCGTTTCGTTGAACCTGAAAATAAGCTTCGCCTTCCAGTTCTATCTGCCGTTCATCTTCTACAAAACTACTCGGATAGCGAACACGAGAACAGGAATTTAAGATCAGCTGTGTTCCATCCGGCAACCGGATTTGTCTGGATTCACCATAAGAGGTAGAGGCTTCCAAATAAGAAATCTGCCGCTTATCCATATAGCCCAGTAGATTGATTCCCCCGAAAATGAGCAGTACAACAGCAGAAACACTTGCCACCGTCAGGGCTATCCGCCGAAACCAGGTGCGTTTCTTATGTTCGATACGTTTCAGTAACCGACCGGCTTCTTCCTTATATTTTTCACGCTCCATGCCGGTAGTAAGCTCTTCCATAGTGGCCTCTTTCCAGACATCTGTTGCCAGCTCATCCAGCATTGGGGCATGAATATCATCTTTCAGTCGGGATAATAATCCACGTGCCTCTTCCTGGGTGTACAAATCGTCCAGATAACGGCGCATTATAGATTTGTCTGTTACATCATTCTTCATTGTGCGGGCTTTTTTAGTATAAAGGTCATGAAAACTTTTCCTTTACATAAAGTAATACACAGTAAAGGAAAACATCTGGGGTGTGATTAACATTTATTATGTATTAAGGCAAATTAGCAGCAACAGCAAATCCACATATTCACTGCCTGAATACTTAATGAGATAGGTACGAATCAACTTAAGGGAGGTAGATATATGCTCCTGAACGGTGTTGACGGAGATGCCCAACTTATCTGCAATCTCTTTATGGGAAAGCTGGGCTTCACGACTCATCTCGAAAATCTCACGCTGGCGGGGAGTCAGCTGCTGCAAGGCATGGGAAATGAGGGATTTCAAATCATTCAGCATTACTTCACGTTTGGTATCTTCCGTATAGTCCAATGCCTGTGAAAGAATACTTTCCTTTAGTTTTTCCTCATTAGCGGCATTACGCAACTGGTTCAGTATCCGGTTGCGCATGATGGTGTAGAGATAGGAAGAAAAAGAAGCATCGGGATTAATGAAACGGCGGCTTTGCCAAACTACAGTGAAAGCATCCTGAAAAACATCTTCTGCATACTCCCGCGATTTAAGGAAACGCATTGCAAAGTATATCAGACGGTTTTTATAAGTAGCATACAATTCACAAAAGGCGTCCTCATCCCCCTCTATCAAGCGGAGAATGAGTGAACGTTCTTCTGAGAAATTATCTGCACACATATAGCAATCTTTAGTTTTTTCAGGAAACAAAAGTTTAATAGATGCTGCAAACGTATGTAAAATCCGGGAAATAAAAAAGGGAAAAGATAAAATAAGAAAAAAGCATAGCTTACTTATTCTATCAATTTATTCCCGTGAAATTCGTTTCAAGTGCTCTTCTATCTTTTGAAAAAATGATGCCAGATGCGAACCATCTACAAAGGCATGATTCACATAAATGGATAAAGGAAATACCAGACGTCCCTCACGGGTTACCGCCTTGCCGGAAGTCATCAGAGGATAGTTGCAACCATTACCGGCTTCGGCCAGCGTGAAAGTGGTAGCCGTGAAATACATCTTGGGCACAGCACTCAAATGAACAATATCATAATCACCCTGTGATTCCAACTCCTTTCCAATTCCATAAGGATCTCCATCTTCGGGGATATTGGTTATCAACTCATACGCCTCGGCATAAAAGCGTTTGAAGTCTTCATGATAAGGAATCCGAACAGTATAGAAAGTCTTTCCCGGGACAGCTATCGGAGAAATGATATCCACCTCATCATGAAAGATAACTTGTCCGTTCTTGTCGGTACGATAACGAAGTTCCGGAACTTCATTCGCCGAACGCACTACGGCATACAGATAATAGAGAAAAAAGGAATGGCCCGAGGCTCTCGCTGCGGCACTGGCTTCGGTACAATCAATCTCTGTGGTAATGGAATACCAGGAATTTACAAAGCCCCGGAAGAAATTGTAATTGTCCCGGCGCTCCCATGTCTCGATGTCTACAATATGTCTCATAAAGTTATTGATTAATGAAAAATGCCCGGTCGCATATATCAGCCGGGCATTCGTTCGTTTATTTTCCTTTCTTATAGTTTTCCAATCCTGTTTGCAGGAACTCGATATACTTAGGAATGTCCTCGTCATACGAATAAGATTTATTCAAAGGACGGCCTTCATTATCTATCAATACATAGAAGGGTTGTGCATTGGCACCGAATTTAACGCGTTGAAGATAACTCCACTTATCGCCTACTGTACGCAATGTACGCTCCCGGCCGTTTTCTGTCACTTTAACAGGTGAGGTCAACGGGGTTTTATTATCTACATAAAGTGTAATAAGTACGTAGTCGTTGTTGATAATGTCACTTACCTTAGAGTCTGTCCATACGGCAAGCTCCATCTTACGACAGTTTACACAACCATAACCGGTGAAGTCGAGCATTACAGGTTTGCCATGCTGACGGGCATATTCCATACCCAGGTCGTAATCATCGAACTTGGCATGCACTTCATTATTATAGAGGTTGAAGTCCTGAGTCTGCATAGGCGGTGCAAAAGCACTGACCGCCTTCAACGGAGCCCCCCACAAACCGGGAACCATATATACGGCAAATGCCAGTGAGAAAAGTGCCATAAAGAAGCGGCCCACTCCCACTTTCGTATTGTCATCATCGTGCGGGAATTTGATCTTGCCCAACAGGTAGAAGCCCAGTAAAGCAAACAGAACAATCCACAATGCCAGGAACGTTTCGCGGTCGAGAATGCGCCAGCCATAAGCCAAGTCGGCTACAGAGAGGAACTTTAGAGCGAAAGCCAGTTCCAGGAAACCGAGAGTAACCTTTATGACATTCATCCAACCGCCTGATTTCGGCATAGACTTCAACCAGGACGGGAACAGGGCGAACAGTGTGAACGGCAATGCCAAAGCAATAGCAAAACCGAGCATACCGATAGCCGGAGCTATCACGCTGCCTGTTGTAGATACCTGTACCAGCAAAAAACCGATAATAGGACCTGTACAAGAGAAAGACACCAGTGAAAGCGTGAATGCCATCAGGAAGATACTGAGCAAACCGCCTGTTGCTTCTGCCTTACTATCTACTGCGTTGCTCCATTTAGAAGGTAACGTCAGTTCGAAAGCTCCGAAGAAAGAAGCTGCAAACACAACCAGCATCAGACAGAAAAGGATATTGAACACGGCATTCGTGGAAAGTGCATTCAGTGCACTGGCACCGAAGATCAACGTAATGGCCAAACCTAAAGTTACGTAAATCACCACGATAGAAGCGCCATACGTCCAGGCATCTCGAATACCTTTCTTTTTATCTTTGGAACGTTTCAGGAAGAAACTTACAGTCATAGGGATAATAGGCCACACACAAGGCGTGAACAATGCCAGCAGTCCACCGAGGAATCCGGTGATAAAGATATAAATCCATGACATATCGTCCTGTGAAGTGGCTTCACCATAAGATTGCAGATCATTGATGACAGGTTTCCACAAGTCAATATTGCCTGCCACATTTATATCCGTCGGACCATCTGCACCACCTATTATACCAGTGGAAGCTGTATCAGCTGGTGTTTCAGTTTGAGAAGCAAGCTGAGTTTCCGGTTTCGTTTCCTCTGTCGGAGCTGTTACCTTTTCAGCAGGAGTTGCGGCTGCTGCACCTTTAGCGGCTTCTGCTTTACCTGAGAAATTAAACTCTACCTGCGTAGGAGGCAAACAGTTTTCATCATTACAAGCACCGAATTCCAGAAAACCTTCTATCTTATAATCTCCTCCTGTGAGCTTCAGTTTCTGAACAAATTGTGCCGTGGACTCAAAATAGCGTACGTTCATCTCGAACAACTTATCATAAGAAGCTATTTCTTTTCCTTTCGGCTGCAACTTTCCTACAACTGTAGCACCGGATATCTTCTCTACATTGAAGGTAGCCGAGATAGGACCACCGTCACCCAGGTCGGTAGAATATACGTGCCAACCCTTATCGATAGTAGCGGTAAATACAATTTCCGCCTCTCCCGCTGCAAGCGTCTTCAGTTCCGACTTAAACTTGACGGGCTCCTGTATCTGCGCTTGTGCCACGACAGCAATCAGCAACAGACAAATGGATAATATTTTCTTCATACAATGATTTTAATTACGAGTTACGAATTACAAATTACGAATTGTCAACTGTCAATTGTTTCGTAGTCAACACAAGCGCGATTCTCCTTTACATCAGCAATCAGCTTGCCTGCTGCCACATGCTCGGGATGAGTAGCATAAAATTTCACGTCGTCCAGCGTATCAAATTCGCTGTAGAGGGCAATGCTCCAAGTTTCGCCGGGATTCATATTGAGTCCAACTTCTATCTTACGTATAACAGATATTTTAGCTGGTAAAGCCTCGATAGCGGCCTTGAATTCTTTCATTGCTGTCAGCTTTTTGTCAGCCGGAGCTTCGTCTTTTAATTTAAATAATACAATGTGTTTGACCATAACTTTGCAATTTTAATGATTTATCTATATATTTGTCAACCGAAGCGATTAATATTAACCGCAAAAATACTCGTTTTGTTTTAAATATACACTTAAACGGATGTTAATAATAGGAATTGCAGGCGGAACTGGCTCGGGAAAAACCACCGTCGTACGTAAAATCATTGAAAGCCTGCCGGCAGGTGAAGTGGTACTGTTACCGCAAGACTCTTACTATAAGGACAGTAGCCATGTACCTGTAGAAGAACGACAGAACATCAACTTTGACCACCCGGATGCCTTCGAGTGGAGTCTTTTATCTAAACATGTAGCCATGCTGCGTGAAGGAAAAAGCATTGAACAACCCACCTACTCGTACCTTACTTGTACACGAGAGCCCGAAACGATTCATATCGAGCCACGGGAAGTAGTGATTATTGAAGGGATTCTTGCCCTGTGCGACAAGAAACTGCGCAGCATGATGGACCTCAAAATCTTTGTGGATGCTGATCCGGACGAACGTCTGATTCGTGTCATACAACGGGATGTAGTGGAGCGTGGACGTACGGCAGAAGCGGTTATGGAGCGGTATACCCGTATCTTGAAGCCTATGCACCTGCAATTCATCGAACCGTGCAAACGATATGCGGACCTGATTATACCCGAAGGAGGAAATAATCAGGTGGCAATCGATATTCTGACGATGTATATAAAGAAGCATCTCTGATAAATGAACAACTGAGGCGTCTCAGTTATTTATATATTTGAATGAATAGAAGTATCTTAATATTCTTGCTATGTCTGTGCTGCCTGTCGGGGTGCGGAAATAAACGGCATGGTTCCATGCCCGATGAGGCTGTGGGCGATTTGCAACAGATAAAAGATAGCGGTGAACTCGTTGTACTGACGCTATACAGTTCTACTTCTTACTTCAACTATCGTGGCCAGGAAATGGGGTTCCAGTACGAGTTGAGTGAACAGTTTGCCAAAAGTCTCGGGGTGAAACTGCGCGTAGTGGTGGCAAGGAATGTACAGGGACTTATAAAAAAGTTACTGGCAGGCGAAGGAGACATCATTGCCTACAATGTCCCCATCACGAAGGAATTAAAAGATAGTCTGATCTATTGCGGTGAAGAGGTCATCACACACCAGGTTATTGTGCAACGCGCAGGTGGGAAGACAAAACCGCTGACGGATGTAACAGAACTGATAGGTAAGGATGTATATGTAAAGCCCGGGAAATATTACGACCGTTTGGTAAATCTGGATAAAGAACTCGGTGGCGGCATCCATATCCACAAAGTGACAAATGACAGCATTTCAGTAGAAGATCTCATCACACAAGTATCCCAGGGCAAGATTCCTTATACGGTAGCCGATAATGACGTAGCCAGACTTAACACTACGTATTACCCCAACCTGAATATTAAATTATCCATCAGTTTCGACCAAAGGGCTTCTTGGGCAGTGCGCAAGGATAGTCCGGAACTGGCAGCAGCCGCTAATAAATGGCATGAAGAGAATATGACTTCTCCCGCCTACACTGCCAGTATGAAGAGATATTTTGAGATCAGCAAGGCAACTCCACACACTTCTATCCTTTCTCTTCGTGAGGGAAAAATCTCGCACTTCGACGAATTATTCAAAAAGTATGCTTCGGAAATAGACTGGGACTGGCGATTACTTGCTTCTCTGGCGTATACGGAGTCGAACTTTGATACGACTGCCGTTTCATGGGCCGGTGCCAAAGGGCTAATGCAACTGATGCCTGCTACAGCACGTGCAATGGGAATGCCCGAAGGAAAAGAACAGAATCCGGAAGAGAGTGTGAAAGCTGCCATAAAATATATCAATGCTACCAGTAAAAGTTTCTCTTCAGTACCGAAAGAGGAGCGGCTCAACTTCGTACTTGCTTCCTACAATTCGGGTATCGGCCACGTACAGGATGCAATGGCACTGGCTGAGAAATATGGAAAGAACAAGTATGTCTGGAAAGACAATGTAGAAAACTTCATCTTATTGAAAAGCAATGAAGAATACTTCACCGACCCTGTCTGCAAAAACGGATACTTCCGTGGAATAGAGACATATAACTTTGTGAGGGATATTATGGGGAGGTATGAGACGTATAAGAAGAAGATAAAGAAGTGAATGAGCTACGGGCTACACGAGTTACGAGCTACAAGTTCCTTTCGGTATAATAGTTTAGAGCAAATTTGCCCCTTTCCTACATACATAGCGCAGCAACTCGTAGCTTGTAGCATGTAGCTCGTAACTAAAAAAGGTTCAGCTTATTCTTCTGCGCCTCCTCCAACGAAACAGTCTTCGGTGCTTGCGTAACGCTCTTTTCACGCAACCGTTGATATTCTGAACTTAATTTTTCTTTTAATTCTTCTTTGGCTTTCGGATTCATCAAGCGGGCGGCTATTGTTGCATTCTGCGAAGCATCTTTCAGATGAACTACAGGAGCATGATAGACAGGAGCTATTTTCAATGCTGTATGCAGTTGAGAGGTAGTAGCGCCACCTATCAATAAAGGAATATCGGCACCTACCTTTTCCAGTTCCATAGCCACGTGTACCATTTCTTCCAATGACGGGGTTATCAGACCACTGAGTCCAATCATATCCACCTTTTCTTCCAAGGCACGCTGAACAATCGTTTCGGCAGGTACCATCACACCAAGGTCTATAATCTCATAACCATTGCAGGCCATGACCACAGAAACGATATTTTTGCCTATATCATGCACATCACCTTTCACCGTGGCAAGCAGGACTTTTCCGGCGGAGGTGGAGCCTTCTTGTTTTTCCGCTTCAATTACAGGCTGAAGAATGGCAACGGCTTTCTTCATGGTACGGGCTGTTTTCACCACCTGGGGCAAAAACATTTTTCCGGCGCCAAAGAGCTCACCTACATAGTTCATACCTGACATTAAAGGACCTTCGATGATATCCACAGCTTTCGAATAAAGCTTCAGGGCTTCTGCCAAGTCTTCCTCCAGATAGTCACCAATTCCTTTTGTCAAAGCATGTTTCAAACGTTCTTCCACACTTGTTCCATTACGCCATGAAAGAGGGGCAACTTGTTTATCAGTGGCATTACCTTTCTGTTGTTCGGCAGCTGCTTTCAGTTGTTCAGCAGTTTCTATCAGGCGTTCGGCAGCATCGGGACGACGGTTTAAAACCACATCCTCTATACGTTCCAGTATATCGGCAGGGATGTCGGTATAAAGTACAGCCGTAGCCGGATTTACGATTCCCATATCCATTCCTTCACGGATGGCATGATAAAGGAACACCGCATGCATGGCTTCACGGATATAATTGTTGCCGCGGAAAGAGAATGAAAGATTGCTAACGCCACCACTGACATGCGCACCCGGCAGATTCTTACGTATCCAACCGGTAGCCCGGATGAAGTCTACAGCATAATTATTATGTTCATCCATACCCGTAGCTACGGCAAGGACGTTAGGGTCAAAGATAATATCATGAGGATTAAAGCCCACTTTTTTAACCAAAAGCTGATAAGCACGGGCACACACTTCAATCTTACGCTCGTATGTATCCGCCTGTCCTTTTTCATCAAAAGCCATTACTACGGTAGCCGCACCATATTGCCTGATCGTGCGGGCATGTTCCAGAAACTTTTCTTCTCCCTCTTTCAGAGAGATTGAATTCACGATGGACTTTCCTTGCAGACATTTCAATCCGGCAACGATTACCTCCCATTTAGAGGAGTCAATCATCACAGGAACACGGGCAATCTCAGGCTCAGAAGCAATCAGATTGAGAAAAGTAGTCATTTCAGCCTGTGCATCCAGCAGGCCGTCGTCCATATTTACATCCACCACCTGCGCCCCGTCTTCTACTTGCTGACGGGCAATGCTGAGGGCTTCATCGTATTTCTTTTCATTAACCAGACGCAGGAACTTGCGGGAACCGGCCACATTGCAGCGTTCTCCCACATTGATAAAGTTCTTCTCAGGAGTCACTTCCAGCAATTCCAGGCCGGAAAGCCAAAGACTTTCGGGTTTCGGAGCAGGAACATGGGGAGCAGCACCGGCTATCAAGGCAGGATATTCGGCGATGTATGCATCGGTCGTACCACAGCAACCGCCAATGATGTTTATCAACCCTTCCTGAATATACTCTTTCACTTCATGCGCCATATCGGCAGGCGTTTGGTCATATTGTCCCAGGCTGTTGGGCAACCCCGCATTGGGATATGCACTGATATAATAAGGAGCACGGGCAGCAAGCTGTTCCAGAAAAGGTTTCAGCTGGCGGGCGCCAAACGAGCAGTTCAAGCCTACCGAAAAGATATTGGCATGCTGAACCGAGGCAAGAAAAGCCTCCAAAGTCTGTCCCGACAGAGTACGTCCTCCTGTATCGGATACGGTAACGGACAGCATAACAGGAACTTGAACGCCTGTAGCCTCCATCGCCTTTTCCGCAGCAAAGATAGCTGCTTTGGCATTCAATGTATCGAATATGGTTTCTATCAACAGAGCATCCACTCCACCTTCCAGCAAAGCTTGCATCTGTTCCCGATAGGCATCGGCAAGTTCATCGTAAGTCAGCGCACGCATAGCCGGATTATTCACATCGGGACTCATGGAGCAAGTCTTATTGGTAGGTCCGATAGAGCCGGCTACAAAACGTGGTTTATCAGGTGTAGAAAATTCATCAGCTACTTCACGTGCCAGTTTAACGGCAGCCAGATTCATCTCACGTACATATTCCTGCACATGATAATCGGCCATACTGACACTGGTAGAACTAAACGTATTGGTTTCAATGATATCGGCACCTGCCATAAGATATTTACGGTGTATATCCTGTATCACATCAGGGCGCGTCAGGCAAAGCAAATCATTGTTTCCTTTCATCTGCCCGGGGATGTCAGCAAAGCGCTCCCCCCTGAAGTCTTCCTCCGTCAAGTTGTACCGTTGTATCATGGTGCCCATAGCACCGTCTAAAATAAGGATGCGCTCACGCACCAACTTTTCAATAGAAACCATTTGTATTCAGTGATAGAATGGTAATGTGATAAAGTGGTAAAGTGATATTACTCTATCACATTATCACTTTATCACATTACCACGTTAAACAATCATCTCTTAAACATCCGCGCCATATCGCGTTTATCATCTTTCTCTTTCAACGCTTCGCGCTTGTCGTACTGCTTTTTACCTTTAGCAAGGGCTACCACCACTTTGGCAAGCCCTTTTTCATTAATAAACATACGAATGGGAACCATTGTAAAACCGGGATCTTTTGCTCCACGCGCCAGTTTATCAAGTTCTTTTTTAGTAAGTAAGAGTTTGCGCTCCCTGCGTGCCGAATGGTTATTATACGAACCGTAGAAGTATTCGGAAATATGCATATTCTTCACCCACAACTCACCATTGGCAAAGTAACAGAAGGTATCCACAAGGCTTGCTTTACCCATGCGGATCGATTTAATTTCCGTACCCGTGAGCACAATGCCCGCGGTATAAGTGTCTACCAATTCGTAATCGAATGTAGCGCGCTTATTTTTTATATTAACAGGAGCTTGTTTCATGATTTCAAACGTTAATTAAGCACCATCGTCAGCTTGTTGAATATCAACTGGATGAGCATAGGACAGGCAATCAGTAGGATGGAAGAAATGATTGTAAACCGTAACCGGTCTTTTTCTTCTACTTTCATCAACGTGGAAGCCCCCTCCCACACCACATACACAATATAGAACTGCAACAGCAATCCGATGATATTAAAGTCCGGCAATATGCCGATAATAATCTGGAGCAAGAAAAGAACAACCAGCGCATAGCCCGCAAACTGTTGCGTCAACGGCATGTCACTGTCCATCATAAACATTTTAACGCGCATCCCATTTATGAGATACGCAGCCAGAAAATATCCTCCAAAGAGGGATACTGCCACCGCGCAACATTGCGTCATGGCATATTGAAAACTCTCGGGACCGCCCCATCCCTTCGCCAGCAAAGAACCGATGAAGACAGACAATCCACATAAACCAATCATAGGATAGACAAAAGCAGTAAATACTTTTCGCCTATCCTCTTCCAAACGAATTTCCTCCCAAGCCTTGGCCGGAGAGGAAATCAGTAACATTGCTATATGGAATAATGCTTTATAATCCAAATTATTTAAGCGTATAAGACCACATTTGTTCAGTAGAACCATCCAATGAATTCTTTGAAGTGTTCACCTGACCTCTAATTTTAATAGTAGTCGGTTTCTGTCCTGCTTTAGATTGAAATGCAGCCAATGCATAGGTTAATTTATATGCCTTAGTAGCAGAAGTGTACACATTACGTGTAACTGTTTCTTCACTTGATTCTGTTATCACATGATTCAACGTCAAAACCAAGTCAGTATCTCCTTGCTTGATATTTTCCATATCATAAGTAAGTACAAAAGCATGTTTTGCAAACTCTTCTTCTTGCTTGTCAACGCTTTCCTGCTTTACCCAATACACCGAAGTTAACAACAGATATTCATTATCGAAAACGACAGCGGGATCTATATTCACAGTGCTGTTTGAAAAAACGACATTACCGTAAAATGCATATAAAGCTGAATTTGCGGTTACAGATTCAGAAGTAGGTCCTTCAGAACTCTTTGCATTTATAGATACCGGTTGTATCTTATTATAAAGCGTTACGTTGATAGTAGCCGCAGTAGGAGATTGCTGTTCCGAGTCAAATTGATAGTAGAAACCATAAACATCTCCTGGATTTACAGTAGTAGTAATCTCAGAGCCTGATACTACCAATTTCTGTCCATTAAATAATTGGAAGGTAGGAGGAAAAAAATCTGTGCACTTGCCATAAGCAAATCCTGTAACTATAGGATCATTATCGCTATTAAAGCATGAAGTTAGAGAAACACCCATTAATAAGGTAAGGGCAACCATCCAGATTTTAAATTTAGCCATTTTCATTGTTCTATAAATATTAGAGTTTGCAAATTTAGATAAAAGAATTGAGTTGCATAGCACTCTCCTCGTTTTTTCATTGTTTTTAAGAGTAAATGAAATATGAATCTAAATACTGCACCCCTTGCCTCCTATTTAACATCAATTCACAAACAACGTAATATCAGAGAAAGGAAAAGTGTAACAACCAAACAGTGTACTTGTGGCGAACATCTTCCCAACAGCAGATAAATAGCAATAAAGTTAAAGTAAAACATTACTTTGCTTTAACCTTTTTATCACTATGCCTTATTCTAATCTTTGTTTTCCAATTGCGGGCTATTCAGCCCACAATTAAAAAACGGATAGCCCACAGATGGAAACCAACGGGTCCACAATTGGGGGATAGAGTTTTAGTTTAGACCTAACCACATTTTAAATTAAGGGTATGTACTTTTAGAAGTAAAGGAAAAGAGATCTTTCTTTAGTCATTTACGGATAAATCCTAAGGAAGAAAGAGGGAAAATACGATTTTGAGAGGAAGAAAGCCCTACATTAGAGATAATAAGACCCAAAAACGCTACTTTTTCACACAAAATACCTCTATTCAGCATTTATCGAATTATCAACTGTCAGACAAGAAGATAAGTCTTTTTTTTGTAAATATTCTACAAAAAGTGGTGTAGATAAACAGTTTATCTACACCACTTTTTCAGCTTACCTACACATACCTCCCCCTCCTATCAGCAAAGGGTTTCAGGCACATGGATGTAGGTGTGCAGACAAGATTGCCCAAAAACTCTCTTGTCAGACGATTTTAGCAAACAGTTCCAGATGTTCATCTACATAACTGGCTACCATAGCTGTGATTCCTTCCTCTTTTTCCAAAAATTCTTCTTCCAGTTCATCGAAAGCTTCATATTGCTCGTACATAGCCATGAATTCATCATCAGTGCGTTCCCTTTCCAGATCTTCACGATGGGCATCATAAATCTTTTTAGCTCTATATACCAGTTTACCGAAATCTTCTGCTCCCCACAAACGCATCACTTTAGCAAACGGATTGGCAAAAATATAACCACCATACCCATTCTGTATCAACTGGCAGAAGCCACCATCCATTACTTCATCACGAAAGATCTGGTATGCAAGTAAAGTGTGCTGCTCACCTGTCAGTAATGGCATGGATTCAGCGGTTAGTTCACCACCTATCACTTCTTTATATCTGTCGGTAAATACCTGAATAAAAGTATCCATCCCCTCGCCTGCTGCTTTGCGCAAGGCGGCATCAGTAATTTCTATCATAATCTTCTTATATGTTAAAGTGACTTTTTAAGTAATTTTCCTTTCTCTATCCAATACTCTGGTCAGTTATCTCACTTGCGGGGTGACTTGCGGGGTACTTTTTTATGCAATAGAAGTTCCATTTTTATAAATACCAATATATAATCCCACACAAGATAATTTTAAAAAGCTATAACCTCTCTTTCCAAATCATCGGCAAGATGCCGCTTATATTCCGCACGATTAGTTCCTGATGTCATATCACTTTCATCTTAATCATTACTATCTTTGCGATCTTGGCGCCCACAAAGATAATGCTTACTTACCAGATTTACCCCAATTCTGTTGAATAAAAAATAATTGCCTTCTACAATTCCCAGGAAGCAGCACTCCATCTGGCTCAACTGGCAGGTGTACACTTCGACAAGAAACTTGCAAGTTTTAGTATAAGTCACCCTATTTCGTTGTACTAAATCCCGCATACGTTTTAGCTAAAGTTTAGCTATATGTATGCGGG
>OLSH01000326.1_pt1 | contig 46171 bp, 42 predicted proteins | sample 1643221 | NCBI WGS metagenome assembly OLSH01 (sample SAMEA3136681, study PRJEB25190) | human gut metagenome | biome: human gut; feature: human-associated habitat; material: faeces | place: Austria | collected 2013 | reverse complement strand
AAACTGCTTTAATACAAGAATTTCTTGCTATTGAGGCAGTTTTTTTGGCATAAATGACTATATTATTAACGAAGGAGAAGCAGATGAAGAAAGTATTACCGATGCTTGCGCTGAGAGGCAAATACATATACCCAAATTCGGTGATTCATTTTGATGTCTCACGGAGCAAGTCAGTCCGTGCGATTGAGGAAGCCATGCAGAACGATCAGATGATTTTCCTGAATAATCAGATTGATCCGGCTATGGAAGACCCGAAATCTTATGATCTTTATCAGATCGGTACTTTGGCGAAGATCCGGCAGGTCGTAAAATTGCCCCAGAATATCATAAGGGTTTTCGCAGAGGGAATGTTCCGTGCTGAGATTACAGAGATCTGTGAAGAAGAGCCAATCTTCCGGGTAGAAGTTGCCTATCAGCATACAGAGCAGCAAGTATTTGAAGAGGACGAAAAAGAGGCGGTATTCCGTGCTCTGAAGGAAAGTTTTGAGAAATATACAGGGGTGTGGAATCAGATGGACCCCAATGTATACAGCTATATTTTAATGCAGACGGATCTAGAAGTGTTTGTAGACCACTTGGCAACCCATCTGCCGTTTTCCCTGCAGAATAAGCAGAAGCTTCTGGAGGAGATGGATCTGAAACAGCGTTGCAGCCTTATGCTGGTGCTGCTGGAACAGGAGCTAAGGCTGGCTTATCTGAGACTGGATATCCAGGAAAAGGTGAAGGAAAGCATCGATGACAACCAGCGGGAGTATATGCTCAGAGAACAGCTTAAAGTAATCCGGGAAGAGCTTGGAGAGACCAATATCGCAGATGAGGCGGATGAATTCTTAAGCCAGCTCTCTGAGATGGAAGCGGATGATGAAGTAAAGGATAAGATTAAAAAAGAGATCTCACGTTTTCAGGCGATGGGAAACAGCGCGGCGGAGAGCGCTGTACTCAGGACTTATATTGAGATCATGCTGGATGTTCCGTGGGAAAAGCTTTCCGAGGATTCCATGGATCTTGAGGAAGCAGAAACAATTTTAGAGGAAGACCACTACGGCCTGAAGAAGGTTAAGGAACGTGTACTGGAATATCTGGCGGCCAGAGCCATGAGCCAGAAAAAGGACGCGGCCATTCTCTGCCTCGTGGGTCCTCCGGGAACCGGAAAGACATCCATCGCAAGATCCATTGCAAGGGCTACCCACAAAGAGTATGTGAGGCTTTCCCTGGGCGGTGTCCGGGATGAGTCTGAGATCAGAGGCCACAGAAAGACCTATGTGGGAGCTATGCCTGGAAGGATCGTGGCGGCCATCCGCCAGGCCAAGGTACGCAACCCGTTGATGCTCCTTGATGAAGTGGATAAGGTCGGAAAGGACCAAAGAGGGGATACGGCTTCCGCACTTTTAGAAGTTCTGGACGGAGAACAGAACGAACATTTCCGCGACCACTATCTGGAAGTGCCTTTAGATTTAAGCGATGTACTATTCATTGCCACTGCCAATGACCTGTCTACGATTCCGAAGCCGCTCTTGGACCGGATGGAGATCATTGAAGTTTCCAGCTATTCTGAGAATGAGAAGTTCCATATCGCAAAGAACTACTTGGTGAAAAAGCAGATGGAAGCCACTGGTCTGACGCCGAAAGAGATCGTCTGGAAAGATGACGCCCTGAGACTGCTGATCGACAGCTATACTAGAGAGGCGGGAGTAAGAAGCCTTGAGAGGGTCATCGGCAATGTATCCCGCAAGGTCACAAAGGATATTTACCAGGGCAAGAAGAAAAAGGTGACCGTGACAAAGAAAGCAGTCAGAGATTATCTTGGCAATGCACCTTATGAGTTGGAGAAGGAAAGCCTTAAGGATGAGACTGGTATTGTCCACGGCCTGGCATGGACCAGCGTCGGAGGCGTTATGCTGAATGTGGAAGTGAACACGATGCCTGGAAAAGGCAAATTCATTGTTACAGGATCTTTGGGAGATGTGATGAAGGAGTCCGCACAGGCTGCGGTGAGTTATATTCGGAGCCAAAGCACAAAATACAAGATCAAGGATGATTTCTTTGACACCCATGATATCCACATCCATATCCCGGAAGGAGCGGTTCCGAAAGACGGGCCGTCTGCAGGAATTACCATGACAGTCGCCCTGCTCTCAGCCATCACGGGAAGAAAGGTCAGGGGAACAACAGCCATGACCGGTGAAGTGACCATCAGGGGACAGGTGCTGGCTATTGGAGGACTGAAAGAAAAAATGCTGGCCGCAAAACGTGCTGGCATGACAAAGGTACTGGTTCCGAAGGCCAATGAAAAGGATGTCAAAGAATTTGACAAAGAGATCACAGATAACATAGAAATCATATATGTGAAGAAGATTGAGGACGTCATAAAAGAAGCTCTTCTATCTGAATAGACAAAAAGATAAGACGCAGGAGGGAAACCTTAATGAACTATCAGGAGACAATGGAATTTATCGGACGGGCTAATAAATTTGGGAGTGTGTTAGGGCTTGATAATATCAGAGAGCTTTTAAGACGGCTTAACAACCCACAGGACCGATTGAAGATCGTTCACATTGCGGGCACCAACGGAAAGGGTTCCATCCTGGCGTTTCTTGCGTCAGTATTCAAAGAGCAGGGTTATGAAGCAGGACGATACGTCTCTCCTGCTTCTTTCTGCTATGAAGAAAGGTTCCGTATCAACGACCAGATCATTTCAAAGGATGACCTGTGCTTTTATATGGAGAAAATAAAAAAAGCCTCGGAGGAGATGGTCAGGGATGGAAAAGAACATCCTACCGTCTTTGAAATGGAGACCGCTCTTTCTTTTCTTTATTTTCTCGATAAAAAAGTGGATGTGGTGCTTTTGGAGACGGGGCTCGGAGGCCGGCTGGACGCAACCAATGTGATCACAAAACCTCTCTGTACCGTCATCGCATCCATCGGGTTTGACCATACCCAGTATCTGGGAAGCACGATAAAAGAGATTGCTGGGGAGAAGGCAGGGATCATCAAGGAAGGCTGCCCTGTTATATCTTATTTTAATAATGCAGAGGCCAATGGGATGATCACAGAAAAAGCAAAGCAGAAACATTCACCCGTCACGTTCACTGATCCGGAACGACTTGTGATTTTTTCAGAATCTCTTGACGGCGCTGAGTTTTCTTATGTCTGTGCAGACGGGACAGAGTACCGGAATATGGGAATCGGACTGCTGGGGAGGCACCAGATCTATAATGCCGTGACCGCTCTGGAGGTGCTTCAAATCTTAAAAAATTCTTATCTTTTTCTGCAGGATTCCATAAGGGATGGACTCAGGAATGCTGTGTGGGATGGGAGATTACAGCGTATTTCAGCGGTTCCTGCGGTTTTTTGCGATGGAGCGCACAACCCGGACGGAGCACAAAGCCTTTTACAATTTCTTGAAAAGAATTTTACAAATAAAAAAATAATCTATATAATGGGAGTATTGTCGGATAAGGATTATTTAAAGATGCTAAAGATCATGTCTCCGATGTCAAATGAGATCTATACAGTGACTCCTGAAAGTGACCGTGCTCTGCCTGCTAAAGAACTGGCTGAGGCAGCAAGGCCATTTTACAACTGCGTGACAGCGGGAGGAAGCCTTAGAGAATGCTATCAGAAAGTCAGGAATCACTGTGGACAGGATGACGTCATTGTTGTATTCGGGACATTATCATTTTTAAAGGAACTGAGAGGTTGAATCGGTGGAGAGGCTTTCATATATTATCAATCATCCTGAATATCAAAAAGCGTACCGGCAGATTCAGGACTCAGAGAAGGGGCGGATCTTCTGCCCGCATAATACAGAACACTTTCTTGCGGTATCCAGGATCGCCTATATTTTTGTTTTGGAACAGCACCTGGATATACCAAAAGATGTGATTTATGCCGCAGGTTTTCTACATGATATCGGGAGAGGAAAGCAGTATACGGAAGGAACGCCTCATGTGAAGGCGGGAGTGCTGATCGCATCGGATATTCTTTTTGACTCTCCCTATGAGCCAGAGGAGAGGAAAACCATCCTTTCCCTCTTAGAATCACACAGAAGACCGGACAGTGACAGACTTTCCTGTCTTTTTTACAGGGCAGATAAACTTTCCAGGGACTGTATGAACTGCAAGGCAAAAAAAGAGTGTTACTGGCCTGAGGAAAAGAAAAATAACGGTTACCGATATTAGGAGTTTAATATGAAGATAGGAAACAAAGAATTTGATATGGAACATCAAGGGTATATTATGGGCATACTAAATGTAACCCCCGATTCCTTTTCTGACGGAGGAAAATATACTCAGATAGATCAGGCCTTAAAGCATACCGAGCGTATGCTGAACGAAGGGGCAGATATCATTGACATAGGCGGTGAGTCCACACGTCCAGGCCATGAGAAGATCACATCAGGGGAAGAGATTGAGAGGACAGCACCGGTGATCGAAGCCTTAAAGAGAGAGTTTAACCCGGTTATTTCCCTGGATACCTACAAATCCCAGGTGGCAGAGGCGGGAATACATGCCGGAGCCGATATGATCAATGACATATGGGGGCTGAAATGGGACGGCAGCATGGCGCCGCTTCTAGCAAAGGCAGGACTTCCGGTTTGTCTGATGCACAACAGGAAAGATACAGACTACGATGATTATCTCAGCGATGTGCTAAAAGACCTAAAAGAGACCATGGAGCTTGCAGAAGATGCGGGAATTGCAAAAGAGAACATTATATTAGATCCGGGGATCGGCTTTGCTAAAACTTTGGAACAGAATCTGATGCTGATGAATCATCTGGAACTTTTGCAGGATCTTAAGGTGCCGGTGCTTTTGGGTACATCTAGAAAGTCCATGATCGGACTGACGCTTGATCTGCCGGCTGATGAGCGCGTAGAGGGAACTCTGGCAACCACGGTAAGCGGATATATGAAAGGCTGCCGGATGTTCCGGGTTCATGATGTCAAAGAAAACAGGCGTGCCCTTTCTATGATTGAGGCGATCTGTCGCTGTTAAAGGAGCATAGAAATATGGATCAGATTATAATTAAAGAGCTGGAGATTTACAGCAATCACGGCGTATATAAGGAAGAAAAGGTGCTGGGGCAGAAGTTTTTGGTGTCCGCGGTGCTTTATACGGATACTAAACGGGCCGGGGTCAGCGACAAGATTGAGTACTCAGTCAACTATGGGGAAGTGTGCCACAGGATCCGTGATATCATGGAAGGGAACACGTTTGACTTGATTGAACGGGTGGCGGAGACCATCGCAGAGCGTCTGCTGATGGAGTTTACGCTTATAAAGAAAGCAGAGGTAGAAGTCAAAAAGCCGTGGGCTCCCATTGGACTCCCAATCCAAAGTGTTTCTGTAAAGATTGAGAGAAAATGGCACAGGGCATATATTGGAATTGGTTCTAACATGGGAGACCGCAGGGAATATATTAAGCGTGCCGTTGAACAAATCGGACAGGAAGAGGATACCCGCATTGTACGGGTGTCCAGTCTGATGGAGACAGAACCTTACGGAAACGTTGACCAGGACCGGTTTATCAACGGATGCATTGGGCTTGACACATTAAAGAATCCGTCGGAGCTGCTGGAGTTTCTTTTAGGACTGGAAAATAAGGCTGGAAGAGAACGTACCGTACACTGGGGCCCCAGGACGTTAGACCTGGATATTCTTTTGTACGATGACCTGATTCTCAATGAACCGAACCTGACAATCCCTCACATAGAAATACCCAAGCGGCAGTTCGTGCTGGAACCGCTTTCGGAGATTGCACCCCATGTGAGACATCCGGTGCTCAACCGGACCATTCTGGAACTAAAAGATGCATTGGAGGAGAAGGATAGTTAATATGAGAGATTTAGTTGATATAAGGAAGGACATTGACCAGATCGACCAAAAGATCGTCCGGCTGTTTGAGGAACGGATGCAGTGTTCCGAAGAAGTGGCTGAGTATAAAAAAGGAACCGGGAAACCCATCTATGACAGAAAAAGGGAACAAGAGAAGATAGAGACTTTGACGAAAGAAGTGGGACCAGAGTTCCTTAAAAAGGGGACTGAGGAATTATTTTTACAGCTCATGTCTATCGGACGCCGGTATCAATACAGTCTTTTGTCAGAGGAAGACAGCTATGTCCGCAAAAAGTTCAAACAGGTGGACCGGCTGGAGATCAACAGTGACACAAAGGTGGTGTACCAGGGCATCCCTGGAGCGTATCAGGAACAGGCTATGGTCCAGTTTTTCGGAGAAGACATCAGTCATTTTACGGCAGAGGAGTTCAAAGATGTTGTTGTTGCTGTAGATGAGGGAAAAGCGGATTATGGGATCCTTCCTATTGAGAATACTTCTGCGGGAACGGTCAGCGGTATTTACGATCTGCTCCTAAATCATGACGTATGCGTGGTGGGAGAGGAGACTGTGGAATGCAACCATGCCCTTGTGGGGATCCGGGGTACGGATCTTTCTAAAGTGACAAAGGTCTATTCCCATCCGCAGGGACTGATGCAGTGCAAGGAGTTCTTGGATGAGACAAAATGGGACCAGGTGCGCATCAGAAATACGGCAGTGGCCGCCAAGAAAGTGGCGGATGACAATGACTGCACAAAGGTGGCCATTTCCAGCGAGCGGGCTGCAAAGCTCTATGGGCTGGATGTGTTAAAAGAGAAAGTGAATTTCGAGGGTAATAACTGCACGCGTTTTGTGGTGATGTCTAAGAAAAAGCAGTACCGGAAAGACGCAAAGAAGGTAAGCATCAGTTTTTCACTGCCCCATGAGACGGGATCTCTTTATAACATTCTGGCGCATTTTATGTTTAATGACGTCAGTATGACAAACATTGAATCCAGGCCGCTTCCGAACAGGCAGTGGGAATACGGGTTTTACATTGATGTAGCCGGCAACTTAAATGAGCCGGGCATCCGCAACGCTCTGACCGGGATCCGGGCAGAGGTCAAAGACTTTAAAATACTTGGGAATTTTTAAATACATTGAAGAGGGACAGGATGATCCGATCATCATAAAAAATACAAATTAGGTGGGAAGTAAACATGAACAGTAAATCAAATGGTTTCAAAGATAAGCTAGGAAAAATCCATAACTTTATCCATAAGTTTGGTAAATACTTTATTATTGCATGCCTGATCTTATTCTGTGTGCTTTGTATAAAGAACAAAGATCAATTTGCGGAGCGTGTGGCCAAAGGTGTGCCGGAAAGCGGCATGGAGAAGATTGCTATCGCAGACGGAGACACTGTGGAACAGGAATTCAAGGCCAATTTCAACACGGCGGAGCGTTTAGATTTCCGTGTGGGAAGAAATTATGGGGACGCAAGGCCCGGAAGCATTGACCTTAAGATCAAAGATTCCAAGGGAAACGTTGTATTCCATATCACCCCGACCATAGAAGAGGTAGACGGAAAAACTGAGATTAAAGCGACCATGAGGCGCAGAGAACTGCATGATGACCGCTGGTACAAGGTGATCGTCAACCAGAAGTTAAAGAAGGGCGAAACCTATACTTATGTGATCAAAGGCATCGGGATCAAGAAAAAGGATCCGCTGTACATCTACATTTCAAAGGATATGGGATCCGTGTTCCAGCCTCTCGTAAAGAACGGAAAGAAAACAGAGGTCAGGCTCTGTGCCAGAGTCATGACAACACAGGTTGACATGTGGGCTATCGGATTGACCATCGCCATTGCACTTGGGCTGATCGTTTTGCTCCTGATCCAGTTGAATATTCCAGAAAAATGGAATAAATGGCTGTCATGGGCACTGTTTATTATCAATCCATGGCTGGCATTTTATATGGTGGAAAAGGTATTTTATAATCCAATCAGTGTCATGGGAATCTTCTCATATGCACTGAATGTGATCTGGTTCTATATCATCTTCGGAATCCTGCTGCTGATTTTCAACCGGACAAAGTATGCGATTATTGTTGGTGACTTGTTATTATACGGATGCGCCATCGGAAATTACTTTGTCATGCAGTTCAGGGGAACACCGATCACACCGGCGGACATCTGGGCGCTCGGTACAGCCATGGACGTGGCGGACCACTACACTCTGTCCTACAATAAGGCTGCCATTGTGGCAACCATTATTTGTCTGGCATTGGTGATCATCGCATGGAAGCTGGATACTATAAAGGCATTCCGTTGGAAACAGCGCCTTGTGGCACTGGTCATTGTGGCTGCGCTCACGGCGGGACAGAGTTTCCTTTGCACAAGAGTCAACTTTTTGGAATCGAAGAATGTAAAGGTAGAATTCTTCAACCAGAAAAAGGGATACAAACGAAATGGATTTGTCTTAAGCTTCCTTTTAAATGTCCAGTATCTGCTTGGAACAGAACCGGAAGGATACAGTGTAGATAAAGTAAAGGACATTGCTAAAAATTACACTGTGACCACAGGACAGAACAAGTCCCTGAAACAAAAACCGAATGTGGTCGTGATCATGAATGAGACCTTCTCTGATTTGAATGTGGTCAATAAGATCAAGACTAACAAAGAAGTGATGCCGTATATTAATTCCATGAAAGAAAATACGATCAAAGGAAATATGCTGGTATCTGTTTTTGGAGGCGGAACCAGCAACTCTGAGTATGAGTTCCTGACTGGAAACTCTGTTTCCTCTCTTCCATTGAACGGAAATGCTTATACCCAGTTTGTGAAACATCAGGTGCCGAGCCTCGCTTCCCAGCTTAAGGAACAGGGATATGAGACAACGGCGTTCCATCCTTACAAACCGAATGCATGGAACCGGCAGAGCGTATATCCTCTTCTTGGATTTGATAATTTCCTGGACGAGACATCTCTGGATGAATCCAAGGTAAAAAGAATCAGAGGCTGGGTCAGCGATGAATCTGATTATGACAAGATCATAGAAACCTTTGAGAAAAAGAAAGCGGACAATCCGCTGTTTATGTTCAACGTAACCATCCAGAATCACGGAGGATACCTGATCCCGGATGATAACTTTAAACAGGAGATCACCATCAAGGATGAGAAGAAGACGGAAACCGCTGAGCGCTATCTGTCCCTGATCCACGAATCTGACCGGGCATTCAAGAAGCTGATCGATTACTTTAAAACCCAGAAAGAGCCGACCATCGTGGTCATGTTCGGAGATCATCAGCCGAAGCTTGAAGATGATTTCTATGAACTTCTCTATGGAAAGGACTTAAACAGTCTAAATATCAAGGAGATGCAGAAAAAGTATACGGTTCCGTTTGTGATCTGGGCCAATTATGACATCAAAGAGAAGGACAACGTAAATCTCACAAGCGCCAACTACCTGTCCACATTGATGCTTCAGCAGACAAACTTAAAGCTCACTCCATATAATCAATATCTGGAGGAACTTCAGAAACAGATTCCGGCCATCAACGCCAATGGATATGTTACCAAAGACGGTAAGAACGTAGAGACTCAGAATGAGGAAGACAAAGATAAATGGCTTACAAATTACCAGTATCTGCAGTATAATTCCCTTCTGGATCATAAACACCGCGTAGATTCTTTCTTTTCTGTGAAAGAAAAGTAGGAATCTCCCTGCGGATTCTTGACACATTGGAAAAAACAATATAATATTAAAATGTTGTTCGCTTTATGCAAAAGAAAATGGCGAAGACACGTCATTGATAATTAGGAGGATACACATATGGTTAAAGCAATAGTGGGAGCCAACTGGGGCGACGAAGGAAAAGGTAAGATTACAGATATGTTGGGGGAAACTTCTGACATCATCGTACGTTTCCAGGGAGGAGCGAATGCCGGGCATACCATCATTAATGACTACGGAAAGTTCGCGCTTCACACGCTGCCTTCCGGTGTATTCTATAATCATACAACCAGCATTATCGGAAACGGTGTGGCGCTGAATATTCCAGTCCTTTTTAAGGAGGTTGAGGAGATTGTGTCACAGGGAGTGCCGAAACCAAAGATCCTGGTTTCTGACAGGGCCCAGATCGTGATGCCGTACCACATCCTGTTCGATGAATACGAGGAGGAGAGACTGGGCAAAGGATCTTTCGGATCCACAAAATCAGGGATTGCGCCGTTTTATTCTGATAAGTATGCTAAGATCGGTTTCCAGGTCAACGAACTGTTTGACGGGGAAGCATTAAAAGAAAAATTGACAAAGATCTGTGAGACAAAGAATGTACTGCTTGAGCATCTGTACCACAAACCTCTCCTGAACCCGGACGAGCTGTATGACACTCTGATGGAATACAAGGAGATGGTAGCGCCGTATGTCTGCGATGTTTCACTGTTTCTGCACAATGCACTGAAAGAAGATAAGACGATTCTTTTAGAGGGACAGCTTGGCTCCCTGAAGGATCCGGACCACGGTATTTACCCGATGGTGACGTCTTCCTCCACACTGGCTGCATACGGAGCTATCGGTGCGGGTATTCCGCCTTATGAGATCAAAAAGATCGTCACAGTTGTCAAAGCGTATTCCAGCGCCGTAGGTGCGGGGGCTTTCGTCAGTGAGATCTTTGGGGAAGAAGCCGATGAACTCCGAAAACGCGGTGGAGACGGCGGTGAATTTGGTGCGACGACCGGACGTCCGAGACGGATGGGCTGGTTTGACGTTGTAGCTTCCAAGTACGGATGCAGGATGCAGGGAACCACAGATGTGGCCTTTACTGTTCTGGATGTCCTTGGATATTTAGAGGAGATTCCGGTTTGTGTCGCTTATGACATTGACGGCAAAGTGACCACTGACTTCCCGACTACAGGGGAACTGGAAAAAGCAAAACCGGTGATCGAGGTGCTTCCGGGCTGGAAGAGCGACATCCGCGGTATCACAGAGTATGAAGACCTTCCGGAAAACTGCAGAAAGTATATAGAGTTCGTCGAGGAGAAGATCGGATATCCGATCACATTGATCTCCAACGGACCCGGAAGACATGAGATTATCCGCAGAGGATATACAGACTAGAAATAAGGAAAAACCTCTTTGTAGATATGACAAAGAGGTTTTTTGTCCAAGTAAGGAGGCATCATGGAAAAGGAACAGGAGCAGGAAAATAAAAAGAAACAAAACTTCAGAAAAGAAGTCAGGAGTTGGATCGTGTGCATCGTTGCGACCCTGGCAATCACTTTGTTCATCACAAACTTTGTCATTGTCAACGCCAGCATTCCAAGCGGATCCATGGAAAATACGATCATGACAGGAGATAAACTCATTGCATTCAGGACCGCTTATCTGTTCGGCGAACCAAAACGGGGGGATGTGATCATCTTTAAATACCCGGATGATGAAACTGAATGGTATATTAAAAGAGTCATTGCGCTTCCGGGTGAGACCATCGAAGTCAAAGACGGGAAGGTATATATCAACAAAAGCAAAAAGCCCTTGAAGGAGCCTTATATCAAAGAGGAGCCCGTGGATGATTTCGGACCGTATAAGGTGCCGGACAACGGTTATTTTGTCATGGGCGACAATCGGAACAGCTCCAACGATGCGAGAGAGTGGCAGACCCACTATGTGACCAGAGAGGAGATCATAGGGAAGGCAAGTTTCAGATATTATCCATCTCCGAAATGGATCAAATAAAGGAGAGAGCTCATGAAAAGAAAAATCAGGATTCTTATGGTGTTCGCGGCTGTGCTGGCCTTCATGGCAGCAGGATGTTCCAAAAAATCAGAATTAAAACCGCTTTCATCAGAAGAGGAGTTAAAGACATTTATAGGGGAGACGACCAAAAAGGATGAGGTATCTGATTTCCCTAAGCTGGATTATGCTTCGGACCGCACAGTGATGTTTCACAACTCTGCGGGATTTTATGTCTACGATATGAAAGAGAAAAAGATATCTGCTGCTCTGGATCTGGAAAAAATGAAGCTGTTTTCAGAGGATGGTGAGACGGAAACAAAGATTATTGTATCCAGTGATGGCACAGTGGTGCGCCTTCTCAGAACAAAGGGAGAGGACACAGTCGAGGATTATTTCTTTGATGTGAAAAAAATGACACTGTCCGATAAAAAGAAAGCCTTTGATGACATCTATGAAGGTGATATTCAGCAGAAAGAACAAAAGAATTTTGCGGGCAGGCCAAAGGAGGACGTGATCCAGGAGTTGATGAGCCAAGGACAGAATGACTCCAATGCATTGATCCAGAATAACAGCACAGTGGATTTTCTCGGTTATCCGTCCGGTGTCTATATGAAGGAAGACCAGATGTTTAAAAATCTGTCTCTGGTCCAATATGACGTGAAGACAAAAAGGAAGACTGTGATTCCTCTGTTTAAAGGTTTTGTGAACCTGGATCAGGAGACAGACGCGTCAAAGCTTTCATTTAAAGATAGCCGTTTTATGAAATTCAGCAGCAAAGGGGTACTGTATTTTGATGTGGATGCCATGAAGGGCACCGATGGGGCAAAGGGTACTTTTGGAAACATTGTCATCGGCAATGTTTTTCAGACACAGAACGGAAAGCTCACTGTGACCTTTGAGGATCTCTCCAAGGCAGATCTGTCGCTGAAGCCGGTTCTGTCCCTGAACAATATGGATGAACAGGGAGAACCTCAGATGGCGGAACTTAGGAAAGGAAAAAATACATATACCTTCAAGAACCTGAGCAAGAGCCTGTTTTATTATATCGATTATTACCCTACGAAGGATGCGGTAAGTGAGAAGGCTGCCAAGAAGATCGAACAACAGAATGCAAAGCTTAATGTTATTATAGGAAACTAAAGGCATGGACGCGCGCAAAGGCCTGTGTTATAATAGAAGCACAAAAAAATTGTATGAACCTTAATATTTTTTAGAAAGTGAGGAAGATCATGATGACACGTGAAACGATCAATGCAGACAAAGCTCCTGCGGCAGTGGGACCTTACTGCCATGCAGTAAAAACAGGAAACCTTGTATTCACATCGGGACAGCTTGGGCTGGATCCAAAAGAAGGAACACTCCCAGAAGGAGTGGAGGCACAGGCAGACCAGGCTCTGACAAATCTAAACGAAGTACTGAAGGCTTCTGGATTGTCTCTGGATCATGTGATCAAGACAACCGTATTCTTAAATGATATCAACGATTTTGCGGCAATCAATGCAATTTATGAGAAACGGTTCGGGGACAATAAACCGGCCCGTTCCTGCGTGGAAGCAGGGGCTCTTCCAAAAGGTGCGCTGTTTGAGATCGAAGCCATCGCAGTGGCTGAATAATCTGTATTTGAAGGATAACCTCTTTCCGGGGAATTTATAGTTCCCGGAGAGAGGTTTTCTTTGATTGTCATAGAATATAGGGGTATAATGGAGACAATACTTAGCCAGAACACTGAGCCAGGGGGGTAAAATGGAGAAACAGAAAGGGAACAGACAGTTGAATACGATGATCATACTGCTGCTTATCGTTGGGCTGCTCTCTTTTTTTATTTTCTCTTTTGTGCAGTATTACCGGAAAATGGATACTAAAATTGCTGACCAGACCAGGCTTGACTTAAAGACGACCAATGATACGGCAAAGGCATCCCTGCAGTCTCTTCTCAAAGACAACCAGAACTGGCTGGAAAGCTTGGCAATGATCTGTGATGTGCCGGACGGAACGGGACAGGAAAATTGGTGGGACATAGTCAGAAGGTTTGACTCAAAGGGGCTGAAGCTCGGAGTTGCAGACAAGAAAGGCAATATTTACTACAGTGATCATAAAAGACAAAAAATCGCAGACAGAACTTACTACAAAAGTCTGATGAGAGATCAGAGCAGCATCTCAAAGGTACTCATGGACAAAGAGGAAGGAACAGAATCTATTATCATAGGTGTTCCGCTGGTCAGAGACGGAAAAGTCAAGGGTGCAGTATGCCTGGAGTACAGTACTATGGAACTGGGAAGAATGTTAAACGGAAAAGAATTAAAAGGGACGGGAGCCGTACTCGTGTTTTCCAAAAAGGGCAATGTGGCGGCATCCTATAAAGGCATGGAGAAATTTCATACGATGTATGAGATGCTGGGTACTATGAAGTATGATGACAGCAGTGAACTGCCTGCCATGAAGGCCAATATCCAAAAAGGGAATAGCGGCTATTTATATTACCACAACAATGGAAAACTGCGGATGCTTTACTATGAACCAGCAGGAATCAGTGACTGGTATATCTGTACTCTTGCAGTGGCAGAGACCTATGAGGAAACTCTCTATTCTCTTAAAAGAGAGACCCTGTTTCTGATGCTAAAAGGGACCATGATTACAATGCTGCTCTTTATTTTCAGTCTTCGGTTTTTTAGACTGCACCGCAGCGAGAAAAAGGAAAATACAAAAGATGCGCTGACAGGGTCCCTGAACCGGAAGAACTTCCAGAGGATCTTGGAAAAGGACCTGAAAAGCAAAAGGAGATACATCGCATGTTTTTTTCTGGACATTGATGATTTTAAGGGGGTTAATGACACTTACGGCCACCAAAGGGGAGATGAGGTCCTGACCGGGGTGGCCAGCTGCCTTCGGAAGAGTCTACGTGAAAAAGATGTGGTCAGCCGTTATGGAGGAGATGAATTCACCTGCCTGATTTACGGAACAAAAGACAGAAAAAAGATCGAGGAGATCGCCGGAAGGGTACTTAGGTCAGTGACAGCGGAGAACCATGTGAATATAAGCATAGGGATTACGTTGATAAAAGACGGCGACTCTTACGGCCAGGTGATCGAAAGAGCGGACAGCGCCCTGTATGAAGCAAAAATAAGAGGAAAGAACCAGTATGTGATATTATGACATTTTCCACATGATTTCCGTTCAGCTCTTAGAATGCCTCACTCCAATCATGTGGAAAATGGATGAAATATCTTCTGGAGAAACCGGCCGACAAGCCAGATAACATCATTCCATGTTAGGAGTGATGTCTGGTTCTTCCGAATGTCTCAACAGTTTTTTTGAGGTAAAGTAGAAAACCCCGGTGGTGATAGCAGATGCCAGTGTATCCGCGATGGGTTCTGCGGTGAAGATTCCGGTGGTTCCCAAAAAGACTGGGAGGATCAGGGCCAGAGGGATCAGAAGTATGATCTTTCGCAGGAGAGCCATGATCAGTGAGATCTTTGCCCTGCCCAATGCCATGAAGGTGTTCTGGCAGGCGTACTGTGCTCCTATGAACAGAAAACCGCCCATAAAGATACGGATCATAGGTATTCCCAGTGCAGCCAGTCCACGGGCAGCTTCCCCGCTGGAGAACAGGTAGATATATATCTGGGGCACTGCCATGGAGAGTGTCCATATTGCGGAAGTATAGGCCACGGTGATGGTAAACAAAAGCCGGAAGGCTTTTTTTACCCGGTCCATATTCCGGCTTCCGTAGTTGTAGCTGATGATGGGCTGTGCGCCCTGGGCCAGACCCAGCGCAGGCATGGATAGAAACTGCATGGAGCTTATGGCAATGGTGGTGATGGAAACAAGTGCATCCGCGTTGGCGCCTCCGTATCGTTTCATGCCGGAGTTTAAGGTGATCTGAACCAGGCTTTCTGTAGACTGCATAATAAATGGCGCGATCCCCAGGGCGATCACAGGGAGCAGTACCTTTAGCTCAGGCCGCAGATACTTTCTTCTGATCTTAAGGTCTGTCCGTTTTCCTGTCAGAAAGCAGATGACCCAGAGGGCCGATACCCCTTGGGATATGACGGTGGCAAGGGCGGAACCTTTGACTCCCAGACCCAGACCAAAGATAAAGATCGGATCTAAGATAATGTTCAGCAGAGCCCCGATCAACACGGTCAGCATACTGGTCTTGGCAAACCCCTGGCAGGTGATAAAGCTGTTGAGGCCCAGGGAGAACATGACAAAGATGGAACCGATCAGATAAATGCTCAGGTAATCATTGCCGTAAGGCAGGATGTTTTTGGTGGCTCCGAACATGGAGAGCAGGGATTCCTTTCCCAGATAAAAAAACAGGGTAAGAGGAACGGCCAGAATAGTCAGAGCAGTCACCGCATTCCCAAGAATCTTTTCCGCGCCGTCATGGTCCTTCTGTCCCATTTTGATGGAAACTCTTGGGCTGCCTCCCATACCGATCATGGAAGCAAATGCGGAAATGATCATGATGATCGGAAATGCAATGCCGAGTCCGGCAATGGCAAGGGGTCCTTCCCCTCCGGGCAGCCTGCCGATATAGATCCGGTCTACCATGTTATAGAGCGCGTTGATGACTTGGGCGGCGATAGTGGGGACGGCCAGCTGAAACAACAGTTTTCCTATCGGCATAGTGCCCAGTGCAGTTTCATTGTTGGTGTTCAAAAATATCACTCCTTCATATGATTCAATAGGGTCTTTTAGTGCTGACCTTCCAAAATCAGGGAAGGGAAAAAAGACCGATGAGAACATGATACCTTATTAAGCGGAGTACGTCTACCCGGAGAGAAGGAAAGAGAGGTGCAGTCAATGGAGAATTACAGAGGGAGAGAGGAAATCGTCTATCAGGTTTATCCAAAAAGCTTTTGTGACAGTGACGGGGATGACATCGGAGACTTGAAGGGAATCACAGAAAAGCTTGGCTATTTAAAGGATCTTGGGATCACGATGCTGTGGATCTGCCCGGTATACGCATCCCCTATGGATGACAATGGATATGATATTTCGGATTATTACAGCATGAATCCTATGTTCGGTACCATGGACGAGATGGAGCAGCTGATCCATGAGGCCGGCAGGAAAGGCATAAAGATTATGATGGACCTGGTCCTCAATCATACATCCGATGAACATGAATGGTTTCGCAAAGCTTTGGCAGATCCACAAAGTAAATACAGAGATTATTATATATTTGAGACACTCCAGAACGGGTGTCCGCCCAGTAATTTAAGATCAGTGTTCGGCGGTTCTGTCTGGGAACCTGTACCGGGAACCGATGAATACTATTTTCACTCTTTTTCAAAGAAGCAGCCGGATCTCAACTGGGAGAACAAAGAGATGAGATCTGAGCTGTATGAAATGATTCGGTGGTGGATGAACAAAGGAATTGCCGGTTTCCGGGTGGATGCCATTAACTTTATCAAGAAAGATCTGAATGCCTCTGTAATAAAACCTGATGGAAAAGACGGATTGGCTAGCTGTTTTCCCTATACAAGAAATGTAGAGGGAATCCAAAAGTTCCTGAAGGAAATGAGAAAAGAGGTGTTTGAGCCGTGCGGGTGTATCACGGTTTCAGAAGCGGTGGATGTGCCGTATTCTGAACTCGGAAATTATATCGGGGATCAGGGCTGTTTTTCTATGATGTTTGACTTCCACTACACCAACTTTGATCTTGAGGGAAACGATGAAAAATGGCATAAAAGAAAAGATTGGACCATGGAAGAGTTCAGGGAGCTGTTGTTTGAGAGCCAGGAGGAAATCCAGAAAACCGGGTGGCAGGGTCTGTTTATAGAAAATCATGACCAGCCAAGGGCAGTAAATAAGTTTTTTCCGTTTAAAGAGGACCAGACTTACGAGGCATCCACTGTTCTGGCGGGCATGTATTTTTTTCTGCGGGGGACGCCTTTTATTTACCAGGGGCAGGAATTGGGTGTCAAAAATGTGTGGAGGGATTCCATTGAAAGTTTTGACGACATTGAGAGCAGGGGGCAGTATGAAACGGCCCTGTCAGATGGGTGTCCAAAAGAGGAGGCACTGTATTATATTAATTTAAGAAGCAGGGACAACGCAAGGCAGATGATCGATTGGGAAGAAGCCGGGAGACAGGAAAATGATAAAAAATCTGTATTAAGTTTCTACAAGGAGATGACAGCCCTGCGGAAACGGGAATCTTGTCTGGTGCAGGGCAGTTTTAAACCGCACAGAGAATATGGAAAAGATGTTGTGGCATATGAGAGAAATGACGGTTTTACAAGGATCCTTGTGCTGTGTAACTTTTCAAAAATAAGACAGGAGATCAAAAATGTGGACGGAAAAATCTTATTGAGTAACCAGCCGGTTACCACAGGAATCTTAAAACCATTTCAAGTTATTGTGTTAATGCTTTTAAATGAATTACAGTTCACAAACTGAGCTATATGATATGAAGTCACAGAACTAAGTCGTCTGTGGCTTATTTTTTAGATATAGAAAAAAGTGCTCTCTATGCAATAAAAAAGCCCTCCGGGCATGATGATCACGATGTGCCAAGGAAGCCTGGAAAGCTTTGTTCTAGATAAAACTCTGTCAAGGTGAAGTGTTGATTCTTATGGCAGTTGTTATGTATACAAGACAATATTAGAAAAAGTATTTACATTTACATAAAAGATGCTATAATAAACTTGTACATAGTTGTACACACTAGACTATAGACGTCTATAATGGTTTAGTAATGTATATGCATCAAGTACAAGTGCATATATGGAAGAAAACAGGAGGATGACAAATGGATGTAAACAGGAATATCTCAAAACCCCTATATCTTCAAGTTTCCGATTATCTAAGAAATAAAGTGTATTCGGAAGAATGGGGAAAAGAAGAAAAAATTCCTTCGGAAAATCAAATTATGATGGAATTAGGTGTAAGTAGAGGAACTGTAAAAAAGGCAGTGAATCTGTTGGTAGAAGAAGGATTGCTGCAACAGATTCAGGGAAAAGGAACTTATGTGACAAAAAACAAAATTTCGTATCCCTTGCAAGGCGGCCTGGTCTCCTTTGCCGAATCATTAGAAAGTCAGAAATTGAATTATACAACAAGAGTCATCACTTCCGAATTGCGAAAAGCAACAAATGAAATTGCTTCAAGACTAAGAATGAATGTTGGCGAAGAGTACCTATACATGAAAAGAATTCGTTCTGTAGACGATGAAAAAGTTATGTTGATAGAAAACAGATTAAATGTTAATGTCTGCAAAGGACTAGAAAAGCATGACTTTAATAAAGAAAGTTTGTTTTCTGTTATAGAAGAAATTACAGGAAAAAAAATCGTTTATTCAGAAAGCAGGTATGCAGCGCGAGTCGTTGGAGAACAAAGAGCAGAAATATTAGAAGTAGATGTTAATGCTCCAGTACTTCATTTGGAACAGATTGTATATCTTGAAGGTGATATCCCAGTTGAATTCGGAAATGTATGGCTAAAGGCTAATAAGTATTATCTTGGAACAATCCTAAAAAGGGAGGATTTATAGAATGCCATTAGTAAATGGAAGAACTTTATTAGATTTTGTTAAAGAAAAAAAAGTAATTGCGGGAGCCTTTAATACTACAAATTTAGAAACCACAGTTGGAATTTTAAAAGCCATTGAAAAAAGTGAAATACCGACATTTATTCAGGTGGCACCAACGAACATTACATTGGCAGGATACAGTTATATTGTCGATATGGTAAAAAGATATGCTGAAAACATGGATACGCCAGTCGCTTTACATCTTGACCATGGAAAGAAATTTGAAGATGTTAAAAATGCGATCCGGGCTGGATTTACATCCGTTATGATTGACGGAGCATCTTTTGATTTTGAAAAAAACATTTCATTTACCAAGAAGGCGGTTGACTTTGCAAAAGCATATGGAGTTCCAGTAGAAGCAGAATTGGGTGCTATCAAAGGAAAAGAAGATGACCATGTAAACGAAGCAGATTGTAAAACAGACCCTTCCCAGGTGAAAGAATTTGTTGAAAGAACTGGATGTGATATGTTAGCTGTTTCAATTGGAAATGTTCATGGACTTGAAGATACTCCCAAAATTGATTTGCCATTGTTAAAAGAAATTTCAGAAGAATCTCCGGTGCCATTAGTGATTCATGGAGGATCTGGGATTCCTGATGAGCAGATTCAAGCAATGATACAATACAATGTTGCGAAGATAAATATTGCCAGTGATCTAAGGCAAAGTTATATCAGAAGCGTAGGAGAAGATTATAAGACAAACCAAAATGAAGCAAACTTGATTAAGGTACTCCAAAAGGCAGAGGATTCTGTATTTGAAACGGTTTATAAGAAAATATTTGCAATGAATGTTGTGGAGGCATAGGATGAGTTCGATTGTAAAAGAAGAGAATATCTACATAGATATTGAGGTAAACGATTTTGAGGAGTTAATTAAAAAGATTTCCCAGCCGCTTATTGAAGCAGGTGATGTGACGGAAGAATTTCCAACACAAGTCATAAAAAGAGAAGCAAATTTCCCAACAGGACTACCAGCACAATATTGCGGAGTTGCAATACCGCATACAGACCCTGAATATGTCAATGAAAACAGAGTGGTTGTCGCAACATTAAAAAAGCCGGTTGAGGTGGAAGTGATGGGTGGAGACGGTGAGACAGTTCAGGCCTCCATTGTATTTTTACTTGCATTAGGACAATCCAATAAACATTTAAATATATTACAAAAATTAATTCAAGTAATACAAAATAAAGAACTGGTTGAAAAAATTAGAGAAGGCAATGAAAAACAGATCTATGGAGTTGTATCAAATATCATTGATAAGTAAAAAAGGAGAATCAATATGAAAAAAACATTATTATTTGTATGCGCAAGTGGAATTGCTACTTCAACCGTATTAACAGAGAAAGTATTAGCATATTTGAAAGAAAAAGGTATGGATAATATTGATTACAGGCAGACAAATGTATCATCAGTAGAGTCACAAGTAGAAGGTGTAGATTTGATTATTGCGACATCAAAAGTACCTTATGAATTAGATGTACCAGTAATCGCTGGATTACCATTACTTACAGGAATGGGAGAAAAGGAAACTCTTGAAAAAATTTATGAAACATTAGTTGGATAGAAAGGAGGCTTCATATGACAGGAATTGCACATTCTTTATACGCTGGAGTACAATATGTACTTGGTTTCGGCGCTACCGTTATGTTACCAATTATTTTATTCATTATGAGTTTATGCTTTAGAGTGAAGATTGGAAAGGCAATCAGATCCGCATTAACGGTTGGTATCGGTTTTGTTGGAATCTATGCAATCTATGATATTATGACAAATAATATTGGACCTGCAGCAAAAGCCATGGTTCAAAACACCGGAATTAACCTTCCTGTAGTAGATTTAGGTTGGCCGCCTTTATCAGCTATTACATGGGGAATTCCAATCGCACCATTTGTAATATTACTAACTATTGTCATAAATGTAATATTGATAGCTCTAAAGAAAATCAGAACTGTTGATGTGGATTTGTGGAACTACTGGCATTTTGCTCTTGCAGGTACATTGATATATTATAACACACATAATTTTATTTTAGCAATGCTTGGATCTGCAGTTGTCATTATTGTTGTATTTTTAATTGCAGACTGGTCAGCACCTATGGTTCAAAATACATTTGGTCTTCCAGGCATTTCACTTCCAACCACATCATCGGCTATTTTCTTCCCTGTTGGATTACTTGGAAACTGGATTATTGATAAAATTCCAGTAATTCGTGATATTAATATAAATCCAAAAACAATTCAAAAGCGTTTTGGAGTATTAGGAGAACCTATGATGATTGGGTTAATCCTTGGTATCCTATTAGGAATTGTTGCAGGATATGATGTAAAGGGCATTTTTAATATCGGTATAAATATCGCTGCAGTAATGTTTATCTTACCTCGAATGGTACGTATCTTGATGGAAGGTTTAATGCCATTGTCAGAAGCAATTAAGGAATTTTTGCACAAGCGGTATCCGGACAGAGATGATTTATATATTGGATTAGACATTGCTGTAGCAGTTGGAGATCCAGCCATTATTTCAACCGCGCTATTATTAACACCAGTTGCAGTATTAATCGCTTTAGTATTACCAGGAAACGCAGTTTTACCATTAGGAGATTTAGTAGGATTTCCTGTATTATGTTCTATGGTCGTATTAGCAACAAGAGGAAATATTTTTAGAACATTTATCATCAGTCTTCCGATTATTGTCGCAGATCTGTATATTTCATCTAGTATTGCACCGATTGTTACGAATATGGCAAAGAGCGTTAACTATAATATCGGATCAGCAAGCAGTGTATCAAGTTTCCTGGACGGCGGAAATCCATTAAGGTACTGGGTAATGAAAATATTTGAAGGGAATTTTATTGCAATTGGATTGATACCAGTGATCATAGCACTCGTTTACTTTACATATAAAGCAACATTTAAGCAAACACACTTACTTGAGGATATAGCGGAAAAATAAGGAGGGATTTGAGTGAATCCAATTTATTCAATCACGGTAGATATTGGAACAACCAATTCGAAAGTCTCTCTATTTAATATAAAAACAGGACAGCTTGTTGAACGAGAAAAATTTTTAACATGGAAATGCCAAGATAATTTTGGACAATTATTTGATGTAAATAAAATTTGGAATGAATTTCATGAAATATTAAAGCATTTTATGCGCAAACATCCAAGACAAATTGAATCAATTATTTTTTCAAGTGTTGGGGAGGCGGGAGTTCTTGTCACAGAAGACGGTATTATTTCATCGCCACTTATTGCCTGGTACGATAAACGTGGCGAAAAATATATAAAAGAGCTTTCAGAAAAACAAAAGAAAAGAATTTATGACATTACAGGATTACCAGCACATGCGAATTACAGCTTGTCAAAAATCAAATGGATAGTTGACCATATGGCTGAAAAACCAAATGGGAAATTGATATGGCTGAATATACCAGATTTGTTCGCTTTCAAACTTACAAACAGAATGGCAACGGAGTACTCTATGGCCAGCAGAACAATGTGTTATGATCTGACACAAAGAAAATGGTCTGATGAAATCCTTGAGATGTTTGGTTTGCAAAATTTTGTGACTTTCCCAACAGTATTAGAATCAGGAGAAGTCATAGGGGTTATGCAGACAGAACAACCGTCAGAAGAAACAGATTCTGACATCAAAGTTAGAATAGCAGGGCACGACCACATGGTTGGTGCCCTGGGTATTGATTTAAAATCTCATGATTTGTTAAATTCCACTGGAACAACAGAAGGCTTATTATTTTTAGATGATCATTTATCCATCAATGAAAATTATTATCAAAACTCTTTTTCAAATGGAATATTTACAAAACCAGATTTATTTACATTATTTTCATCAATGCCAACTGGAGGAAATGCTTTTAAGTGGTATCAAGAATTGTTTGAAATTGATATGGAGGTATTTTTAAGTGACTGTGAAGAGTTATATAAAGAATACAGCAAGGGAAATATCAAACTAGATCGTCAAAGTATTACAGTTCCTCACTTGAATGGATCAGGAGCGCCGTTTAAATCAAGTTTATCAAGAGGGATGGTGTATGGTATAGACTTAAATACTAAACGGAAAGATGTTCTTATGGGCTTATTGATTGGTTTAACGATGGAAATGAAATATGTCGCACGTAGATTTCCGATGGAAAGTGTCAATAGAATTGTAGCAATTGGCCCGGTCATAAAGAATAAACTATGGATACAGATGAAAGCGGATGCATTAAATAGAGAGATTTATGTAGTAAAAATGGATGAGGCTGTTTCATTTGGTGCCTTGAAAGCCGCTTATAAAGAAGTAAACTACGACATGGAATATCAAGTTATAAAACCAAATGAGCAGAGAGCAAAAGATTATGAGAATTTAATTCCAAAGTATGATGATCTGTATCAGTTTAAAAAAGCATTTGTTGAAACAAATGTTAATGAATCATAGTTTAACTTTATCGTATGTAAAGGAGACAAAAAATGAAAGCTGCATTATTAAAAAGTCTAAATAATTTTGAAGTTGTGGAAATGGAAAGACCAGTTCCAAAGGCCGATGAAGTTTTAGTGAAGGTTGAAGCTTGCGGAGTATGTGGGTCTGATATTCATAAGATGCAAACAGAATGGACAAGAGAATTACCAATGGTGATGGGACATGAGTTTGCAGGAACAGTTTCGGAAATTGGCGCAAATGTTAAGAATGTAAAAGTTGGAGATCGAGTTGTAGTGGCACATTTGATTCCGTGTTATGAATGCGACGCATGCCGCAGCGGCAAATATGAATTGTGTGAAGATTATACATTGTTTGGAGCACATCGATATGGGGGATTTGAAGAATATACAACAGTTCCAAAGGAAAACGTTCTGAAGTTTGGAGAGAATGTTACATTTGAAGAAGCGGCAATGGTTGAGCCTTTAGCAGTGGCAGCCCATGGTGTATTTGGATTAAGACCGCAAATGGGGGATGTAGTAGCAATCTTCGGTATGGGTACTATAGGGATCCTTACAGCCCAGCTGCTTCGTTTAACTGGAGTAAAGAAGATCATTGGAATTGATATTGACAGCAAAAAACTTGAAGATGCAAAAAATTATGGTGTAACAGATACCATTAATTCCATGGAGGAGCCGTTAGAAGAGCGTGTTTTTGAATTGACAGACGGCAAAGGTTCTGATCTTACAATTGAATGTGCAGGTTCTAAAATTTCTGAGGAACAATGCCTGCTAATTACAAAAAAAGGTGGGACAATAGGGTATCAGGGAATTGCATATGCAGATGTTTTGTTACATAAAAGAGCTTTTGAAAATATCTTTAGAAGAGAATACACAATTAAAGGTTTTTGGAATTCATATTCTGCACCATTTCCAGGAAAAGAATGGACTTACTCTATAGAACTATTAGAACAGAAAAAAGTCAACTTAAAGAGCTTGATTTCTCATCGCTATAAATTAGATGAAATCCAAGATGCGTTCGATATGACTGTCAATAGAAAAGAACCGTATCATAAGGTTATGATTTTCCCTAACAAATAGTTTGCCATTTTAAAAGACCAGACGAATATTATATGAGTTATTTACCACTATTTCCGTCGCGCTTTTGAAATGCGCTCCTCCAATAGTGGTAAATAACTTTCGTGGAGCAGCCCCTTTTGACTCACATCAACCTACATTTTATATGCCTTCTGATTAGTACAATTCAAAAGAACAACAGCCATCTCCAGCAGACATTACGTCCATTTTCACCAGTTCGCTGGTCTTTTTTGATGTGAATTATTCAAAGCTGTTTAAATAAACCATTAGGATGAGTTTTATGGAGATGAAAAGTTGTATCTATGCTTAGAGAATATAAGAAATAATTTAAAATAATCATTGACACTCGTTTATGATAGGTTATAATAGATGATATCAACTGAATAGGATCTTCAGGGCAGGGTGGAATTCCCTACCGGTGGTACAGCCCACGAGCCGCAAGGCATGATTCGGTGAAACTCCGAAGCCGACAGTATAGTCTGGATGAAAGAAGATAAATGATAAACGAACTCTGGGATTTACGCACAGCGTAGGTCAGATGCATTTGGTGTATTTGATCTGCTGTTATAAGTCTCAGTTTTTTTATTTTTATTGGTTTTGTTGCGTAATACAACAAGATTCATGAATGAACTTTAGCTTTTTTAAGCCCTGAAGTCCTGTGATGCAGGATTTTGGGGCTTTTCTATATTCTTTGAAAGGAGGTTTTTCTTTTATGGAGGAACAGTTTATGAAACGGGCCATCCGTCTGGCCAGGAAAGGAATTGGATATACGAACCCCAACCCGGTCGTGGGTGCGGTTATTGTAAAAGGCGGCCGGGTGATCGGGGAGGGATTCCACGAGGCATACGGAGGCCTGCACGCAGAAAGAAATGCGTTTAAGAACTGTACAGAGGATCCCCAGGGGGCAGATCTTTATGTGACGCTGGAGCCGTGCTGCCATTACGGAAAGACACCGCCCTGTACAGAGGCCATCATGGAACAAGGTATCAGCAAGGTTTATGTGGGGAATATGGATCCGAACCCAAAAGTAGCCGGCAAGGGAGTCCAGATCCTCAGAGAACACGGGATCCAGGTGGAAACAGGAATCATGGAGGAAGAGTGTAGAAAGATCAATGACATCTTCTTTCATTACATCAGCCACGAGACACCCTATGTAGCTTTAAAATATGCTATGACTCTGGACGGCAAGATTGCTGTAAAAACAGGAGAGTCCAAATGGATCACCGGACAGGAAGCCAGAGAGCACGTCCATACTCTCAGACACAAGTATGCGGCCATTCTGGCAGGCATCGGAACTGTCCTCTGTGATGATCCTATGCTGAATGCCAGAGTAAGGGGCGGGAACAATCCGGTGCGTGTGATCTGCGACAGCAGGCTGAGGATCCCGCTTTCTTCCAAGATCGTTCAGAGTGCCAAAGTGATCCCGACCATCGTGGCCGCCTGCGAGAGAACAAAGAAAGCTGAAAAGCTGGAGGAGCTTGGCTGCCGGGTTCTGATCTGTCCGGAGAAAAAAGGGCAACTGGATCTGATGGAGCTGTTTCGGGCACTGAGAAAAGAAAAGATCGACAGTGTCCTTGTGGAGGGCGGAGCTGATATTAACGATTCGGTTATAAGGACCGGAGCTGTAAAAAAGATATATACCTATGTCGCTCCTAAACTGTTTGGAGGAAAACAGTCCAGATCCCCGGTAGAAGGAGAAGGGATTGAAAGGATCAGCGATGCTGTAATGTTAGATGGGCCGGAGATCACCAAGATTGGTGAAGATCTTCTGCTGGAATATGAAGTGAGGTGAAACAATGTTTACAGGAATCATCGAGGAGCTGGGAACTGTCATATCCGTAAAAAGGGGAGGACAGTCTTCCGTGATCAGGATTGGCGCATCAAAGATTCTGGAAGATTTACATACAGGGGACAGCATTGCAGTCAACGGCGTCTGTCTGACTGCCGTCGCATTTGACGGCCAGAGCTTTACGGCAGATGTGATGAACGAGACTTTTGAGAAGAGCACGCTGGAAAGCCTGCGTTCCAAAGACCCGGTCAACCTGGAACGGGCCATGAGTGCCGGGGGCCGGTTCGGCGGACATATAGTGGCAGGGCATGTGGACGGAACCGGGACGATTTTGTCAGTGAAACAGGATGCCAACGCAGTCTGGTTCAAAGTTGAGGTACGGCCTGAGATCCTGCGCTACTGTATTAAAAAGGGTTCTATCGCCATTGACGGGATCAGCCTGACCATTGCAGAGACAGGGACTTCCTGGTTTCAAGTCTCGGTCATCCCCCATACCTTAAAGCAGACGGTACTGGGGTTCAGGAAGCCGGGGGAAGCGGTCAATCTGGAAAATGATATGATCGGAAAATATGTGGAGAAACTGCTGGAACCAAAGACAGAAGAAAAAAGCAGCAGTTTGACAGAGGAAATGTTGATAAATGCAGGATTTTAGGAGGATAAGAAATGAAATTCAGTACGATCGAAGAAGCATTGGAAGATTTAAGACAGGGAAAGATCATCATTGCCACAGACGATGAAGATAGGGAGAATGAGGGGGATTTTATCTGTGCCTCAGAATTTGCGGATACGCAGAACATCAACTTCATGGCAGTCCATGGAAAAGGCCTGATCTGCATGCCCATGAGCGCGGCTATGGGAGAAAAGCTTGGTCTTTCACCTATGGTAAGACAGAATACGGATAACCATGAAACTGCATTCACAGAGAGTATCGACCATGTGGAAACCACCACAGGCATCTCGGCAGTGGAACGTTCCGTCACGGCCATGAAGTGTATGCAAGATGACATCAGCCCGGAGGATTTAAGGCGCCCAGGGCATATGTTTCCTCTGATCGCAAAAGCCGGCGGAGTTATGGAGAGAAACGGGCACACAGAAGCCACGGTGGATCTGATGAAACTGGCGGGCCTGAAAGAAAGCGGACTTTGTTGTGAGATCATGAGAGAAGACGGGACCATGATGCGGACTGCTGAGCTTATGCAGCTGGCCGAAAAATTCGGCCTTAAGATGGTCACCATAAAAGCGCTGCAGAATTACCGCAAAAAACATGAGGTGTTCGTAAGCCGGGAGGTAGAGACCCCTATGCCCACAAAGTATGGGAACTTCAGAGCATACGGATATGTCAACCAGTTAAACGGAGAGCATCATGTGGCGTTGGTCAAAGGCGATGTGGCGGATGGAAATCCAGTACTCTGCAGAGTTCATTCAGAGTGCCTGACAGGAGATACCTTCGGATCTCTGCGCTGTGACTGCGGAGACCAGTTTGCAAGAGCCATGCAGAGAATTGAGGAGGAAGGGCGGGGTATTCTGCTTTACTTAAGACAGGAGGGGCGGGGCATCGGCCTGATCAACAAACTAAAAGCTTATGCTCTCCAGGATCAAGGAATGGACACGGTGGAGGCGAATCTGGCTCTTGGTTTTGAGGAAGACCAGAGGGAGTATTACATAGGAGCCCAGATCTTGAGGGATCTAGGGGCATCCAAGTTAAGGCTTTTAACCAACAATCCGACGAAGATCGAAGGGCTTGGAGATTTTGGCTTAGAGATCACAGAGCGGGTGCCGATCCAGATCAAGCTTACCGATTATGATGGGTTTTACATGAAGACGAAACAGGAAAAGATGGGACATTACTTAACGTATTAATCAGCGGCAAACAATCAAAAAGGAGAAAAGATATGAACATTTTAGAAGGAAAATTAGTTGCGAAAGAGATGAAAGTGGGAATCGTGGCTGCCAGATTTAACGAATTTATCGTATCCAAGCTGCTTAGTGGAGCATTGGACGGACTGCGCAGGCATGATGTGCGGGAGGATGACATTTCGGTGGCATGGGTCCCGGGAGCGTTTGAGATTCCAATCGCTGCCCAAAAGATGGCCGATTCAGGAAAATATGACGCTGTGATTTGTCTGGGTACCGTCATCCGAGGATCTACATCACATTATGATTATGTCTGCAATGAAGTGTCCAAGGGCATTGCTCATGTGTCTATGGAAAGCCGGATCCCGGTACTGTTTGGAGTGCTGACAACGGAGAATATTGAGCAGGCTATCGAGCGCGCCGGCACCAAGGCAGGTAACAAGGGATATGACTGCGCATTGTCAGCCATAGAAATGGTAAATTTGCTCAAAGAGATCGGTTAAACTGGACGGAGCCGCTTATTTCCTGTAAAATAAAACAGGAAATAAGCGGCCTTTTTTCTATAGGAAAGTTCTATGAACCTCCCTATGAATAAAAAAGGCTTTTCGGGCAAAATGTCCACAAATACATAGGGAGGTATCGCAATGGATCAGATTGAACAACTTCAGAACATGATAGATGAAAGCAGCAGGATTGTGTTTTTTGGCGGGGCAGGAGTGTCTACAGAAAGCAATATCCCGGATTTCAGAAGTACTGACGGACTTTATAACCAGACTTACCAGTATCCTCCGGAAGTTATCGTAAGCCATACTTTTTTTGTACAGAAAACTGCAGAGTTTTATGACTTTTATAAAAAGAAAATGTTGTTTCCACAAGCCCAGCCAAACCCGGCCCATTTAAAGCTGGCCGAGCTTGAGAAGGCGGGAAAGCTCACAGCGATCGTCACACAGAATATTGACGGACTGCACCAAAAGGCAGGAAGTGAGAAGGTTTTTGAGTTGCATGGAAGCGTTCACAGAAATTACTGTCAGAGATGCCATAAGTTTTTTGACATCGACTATGTGGTAAAGAGCGAGGGTATCCCGCACTGTGATGAATGCCAGGGACTGATCAAACCGGATGTTGTGCTGTATGAGGAAGGGTTGGATGCATCTGTGATGCGGGGAGCCATCGATGCTATTTCCAAGGCGGATATGCTGATCATCGGGGGAACATCGCTGGTGGTATATCCTGCGGCGGGAATGATCGATTACTTCAGGGGAAAACATCTGGTACTGATCAATAGGGATGCTACGGGCAGGGACCGTCAGGCAGAGCTGTGCATAACGGACCCTATCGGAGAGGTTCTAGGGCAGATCAAGGTGAACCCATGAAGAAAAAGGATCTGATATTGATCGGTCTTGTCCTTGCCGCAGCGGCAGCTGGGTTCTTATTTATGTACTTTTCAAAGAAAGACGGTGAGAAGGCCGTGGTAACAGTGAATGGGAAGGAAGTGTGGTCCGGCAGTCTCTCTGAGGACGCGGTCTACACAGTGAAAAGCAAGAACGGGACGAATGTGGTCCGAATTCAACACAAAAAAGTATCGGTTACGAAGGCAGACTGCCGCGATCAGATCTGCAGACGGCATAAAGCCATTGATAAAACCGGGGAGACGATCGTCTGCCTGCCCCATAAGGTGGTTGTGGAGATCAAGGACGGAACGAAGGAGAAGGAATATGACGGAATTACAAATTAAGGAGTTCAGGCAATGACCAGGAGGATTGCTGCGGACGGTATGTTTTTAACTCTGGCAATCGTAGTCTCTTACATCGAAGTACTTCTGCCCATCCCGGTGGGAATTCCGGGGATCAAGATTGGACTGGCCAACGGAGTGATCATGGTGCTGCTATTTTTTACTACTTGGAAACGGGCCTTATTCATCTCTGTGCTGAGAATACTGTTGGCAGGTTTTTTGTTCGGAAATCCAATGACCATCGTCTACAGTCTTGCAGGCGGCGTGTTGAGTATCACTGTCATGGCTCTTTTAAAAAAGACAGGGGGGTTTTCAGCAGTGGGACTCAGTGTTGCCGGCGGAGTGGCGCATAACCTGGGGCAGCTCAGTGTCGCCGTGTTACTGATGGAGAATGTAAGAATCTATTATTATGCACCGGTGCTTCTGGTGACAGGAACCGTCGCCGGTATTGCCATCGGGGCATTGACAGCAGGGCTTGTAAAAAAGATACCGCCAGCCCTTTTTGCGCAGGGATAACCACAGGAGGAAAACATGAAAAAGAGATTATGTACAGCTATGGTGATCCTGATCGCTGCTGTTGCGGCCGGAGGCTGCCAGAAGAAGGAAGAGATACAGAAATATTCCCATGTGGATTATGCCATGGGGACTGTGACCAATACGACCTTATATGGAAACAGCCAGGATCTTAATGAGATTGAGCAGAAGATGATCGATGAGATGAAACAGCTGGAGACCGGGCAGCTGTCCTGGAGAAAACAATCTTCCGGCGTGGCAAAATTAAATCGGGGAAACAGGGGAAAAGTGTCACTGTCAGAACCCCTTTTTACCTGGCTTAAAAAATCCCTGCAGATTGCCAAAGACAGCGGAGGAGCCGCAGACCCTGCCATCGGCAGCCTGACGCAGATGTGGGACTTTGAGTCTAAAAATCCTTCCGCTCCCGATGCCCAAAAGATCAATGCACTGCTGAAGGAAGGTGTCATCAGCAATGCATATGAGCATGTGGAGCTTGATGACAAGAATAAAACAGTCAAGAAAAATTCATCTATAAAGATTGATCTTGGAGCATTTGGAAAAGGGATTGGAACGGATGAGGCATTAAAATTTTTAAAGAAGGATAAGAGTGTGACAGGCGCAATGGTAGCACTTGGAGGCAGTATCGTTGTCTATGGAGAGAAACCGGACGGGGAAGACTGGAAGGTTGGGATTCAGAATCCAAATGGGCAGCAGGGAGAGGCAATAGGGGGGGTGACAGTTAAGAGCGGAACCTTTATCTCCACTTCCGGAGACTATGAGAAATACTTTGTGGATAAAAAGACTGGGAAACGATATTTTCATATCTTGGATGAGAAAACCGGATATCCGGCCAAGACAGAGATCACTTCCTGTACCATTGTGTGCGATTCTGGAATTGTCAGCGATGGACTGTCTACAGCATGTTTTGTGCTAGGACCTGAAAAAAGCCAGCCTCTGTTGAAAAAGTATGGCGCCAAAGCTATTTTTGTGGATAAGAAGAAAAATGTCTATGTGAGCAGCGGACTGGATTTCCAGCTTACTGACAATGAATACACCTTATCGCAATCATCCTGAAAGAAGTAAATAATTTAGTAAAGAAAAAACTGCCGGATTGGTAATTGTGATTACCTCCGGCAGTTTTTTCTTGGTTTCCCGCAGGTCTTTCTTTTGACCAGTGTACAGGGCAGAGTCAGACGCACCGGGGTTTTGTACTCGCTTGGAACTTCATTGTAAAGCTTGGCAACAAAATTGGCTGCGTACTCTCCCATATACTCAGACGGTGCATGCACCGTGGTGAGAGGCGGGTTTGAAAATTCAGCAACACTGATATCATCAAACCCTATGATGGAAATATCGTCCGGTATTTTATAGCCGTGTTCATAGAGGGAGCGCATGGCTCCGATGGCGATGGGATCGCTGGCGGCAAAGACTGCAGTGGGAAGAGTTCCGTTCTCTATAAGCCGGTTCATCATCTGGTAGCCGGATTCCGCACTAAACTCTTCTTCCATTAAATACGGCTCGTAGCGAATGCCAAGATTCCGGCAGTAATTCATAAAAGTTTCCTTCCGCTGTTCAAAATAAACCGTGTCTTCGTCAATGTACTCTTTTCCGCCCAGGTAACCGATCTCCCGGTGCCCCAATTCTGTAAGATAATCAATCACATCAATCACAGACTGATGAAAATCCAGCACGATATTGTTAAAAGAAATCCTGGAAGTACGCATATCAATAAAGATGATATTGTCAGTAATCTGTTCAAAAGCTTTGATATCCCTGGGGGCAAACTTTCCGATACAAATCAGCCCGTCTACACCACTCAAGGTTTTTGTATAGTCCGGATCACTCTGGAATGCCCGGATCACTTCGATGTTCTGGTCGGCACAATACTTCTCAATCCCTACACGGATGTTCTGGTAGTAAGGGTCTTCAAGTTCCTGGAACAGGGAGTACCACTGGAAAACTCCGATGGTGGTTCTCTTTGATGCCCCTTTTCCCTTCTTATGATACTTAAGATCATCTGCAATTTTTAAAACTCTGTTTCGGGTCTCGTCCGTGACACTTAATGTGTCATCCTGATTTAAAATCCGGGAAACGGTGGCGGAAGAAACCCCAGCTTTGGCAGCAATATCTTTAATAGTGGCCATACAAACTCTCCTTTAGTAACGAAAAACATTCTATATATTAACCTATAGTATACCTTATTGCATGGAGTCCGTCCAGCCGGTGGTTATAAATTTATTATCGATGTTTACTAAAAGATAGTTATTAAATTTGGTAAATATTTTAGTAAACTAATATTGAATTATTTACTAAACGGTGTTACCATAAAGCCATACCCAAAGGGAAAACCGTATCTCACTCCCTTCGGGGGGTACCACATGATTGGAGTGAGGCATTCTAAGAGCCGAACGGAAATCATGTGGTAAATGTCAAAGGAACGATATTAAGATATGAAAACAGGAGGCTTTATGTATGGAAACAAGAAAAAGCAGTGAAAAGGTACCGGGCAGGGTGAAATATACGTTTGCCTTCGGAGCACTTGGTAAGGATTTAATCTACGGAATGATCGCAACATTCTCAATGATTTATTTCACCGATATTTTAAAGGTATCACCGGCCTTCATCGGAATTGTATTTTTTGTAGCAAAATTGTGGGACGCATTCAACGACTTATTCATGGGCATGCTGGTGGACAACACTAGGACAAGGTGGGGGAAATTTGTTCCCTGGCTGGTCGTCGGAACTCTGATCAACTCCGTCGTGTTCGTTGTATTATTTACGGATTTTCATTTGTCAGGTAACGCACTCTGTGTATTTGTGGCTGTGATCTATGTGGCGTGGGGCATGACCTATACGATCATGGATATTCCGTATTGGTCCATCATCCCAAATCTGACCTCGGATCCAAGAGAGCGGGAAGTGGTATCCGTACTTCCGCGTATCTTTGCCAGCCTTGGCCAGTCACTGATCATTGCAGGATTCGGAGTGCAGATCATCGGGGCGCTGGGAGGAGGTTACATCGGATATCATAGGTTTGCGATGTTTATCGCCGGAATGTTTATTTTTACCATAGGTGTTGCCGTGTTTAACCTGAAAGTGAAGGACGGCGGAAATGTGCCGTCCGAAAAGATATCTTTTCGGGGCGTATTTTCCATCATCAAGCAGAATGACCAGCTGCAGTCAGCGGTAGGGCTGATCCTGCTGTATAACGTAGGTATCCAGTTCATTATGGGTGTGGCAGTTTACTATTTTACCTATGTGTGCAAAAATGCAGGAATGCTGTCTGCGTTTATGATCAGCGCCTCCATCGCAGAAGTGGTGGGACTTATCATCTTTCCGAAAGTGGCTGCCAGGCTTTCCAGAAAGGTATCCTTTCTACTGGCCTGTATCCTTCCGTTTGTGGGATTGGCGCTGCTCTTAGCTGTAGGATTTGTGTGCCCACAGAATATCGTGCTGACTGCCATTGCAGGAATTATTGTAAAGACGGGAACAGGACTGGAGCTTGGATGTGCCACCGTGTTCTTATCCGATGTGGTTGATTACGGGGAGTATAAGCTGGGAACAAGAAATGAGTCAGTTGTCTTCTCTTTGCAGACATTGATCGTAAAGTTTACGGCAGCGCTGACCTCTCTTTTTATCGGATTTGCACTCCAGCAGACCGGTTATATCCCAAACAGCCCGGATCAGAGCCTTCTGACGATGAATTCTATCCGTGTTCTGATGTGTGCAGTGCCTGCGGTTTCCATGCTGATGGCCTATGTAGTTTATAAAAAAGCATATAAGCTCAACGACAGTTTTATGAAACATGTGATTGAGACAATACAGGAAAGGAGATTTAAGGCAGAAGCATGATGCCCTGCCGGAGTGATATAGATGAAAGAGACAAGTGTATTGATAAAGGAATTTGAAAAAGGGATTTACAGGGATCTGCTGAGAGACATCTACGTGGATGAGGAAGTGCTGGACAGCCAGACAGAAAGGTACATAAAAGCGCTAAAGGAATATGAAGACAGGTTCGGGACGGAGAATGTGGAGATTTATTCAGCGCCCGGCCGGAGTGAAGTAGGAGGGAATCATACAGACCATCAGTATGGGAAGGTGCTGGCTACTTCCATTAACCTGGATGCCATCGCAGTGGCTTCTAAGACAGAAGACGGAAGGATCACGGTTGTTTCCGACGGATATGACCTGATGGAAGTGGATTTGGACGACCTGCTTGCCAGAGAGGAAGAAAAAGAGACGTCTATGGCACTGATTCGTGGTGTTGCCGCCAGACTGAGGCAGAAAGGCTATAGGATCGGAGGTTTCCGGGCCTATATCACAAGCGATGTTCTGATCGGTGCAGGGCTGTCTTCCTCCGCAGCTTATGAGACCTTGATCGGCACGATTCTTTCAGGGCTGTACAACCAGATGGACATAGATCCGGTGTTCTTAGCCCAGGCAGGACAATATGCAGAAAATGAGTATTTTGGAAAACCGTGCGGGCTGATGGACCAGATGGCGTCCTCTGTGGGCGGGATGATTTATATCGATTTTGAAAATCCAGAGAAACCGGAAGTAAAACAGGTAAAAGTGGACTTTGAATCCTTCGGCCACAGTCTCTGCATCGTGGACACAAAAGGCTCCCATGTGGATCTGACAGAGGATTACGCCATGATACCGTCTGAGATGAAACAGGTGGCCCGCTATTTTGAGGAAGATGTGTTAAGAAAAGTAGACAAGACAGATTTTTATCTGAACATCCCCGCCATCCGTGAAATCCTCGGAGACCGTGCGGTACTGCGTGCTATGCACCTTTTTGAGGAAAACAAAAGGGTCGGACAGGAAGTGGAGGCCCTGGAGAAGAGACGGTTTGACCTGTTTAAAAAACTGGTAAAGGATTCAGGAGATTCCTCATTTAAGTATCTCCAAAATGTGTATTCCAGCCACGAAGTCAATCATCAGAGTGTGTCCATCGGACTGGCCGTAAGCGATGTCATACTGGGAGACAAAGGGGTGAGCCGTGTCCACGGAGGCGGATTTGCGGGAACAATCCAGGCGTTTGTGCCAAATGAGATTGTCCCGCTCTATCAGAAAACTATGGACAGCGTATTCGGAGAAGGAGCATGCCATATCTTAAAAGTCCGAAAATACGGCGGAATGAAAGTTTTGTAAGGAGACAGGACAATGACAGAGATCAAGGTAACCGAACAAAGAACAGATGGTATTGATATCATTGAGATGAAGGGAAAGGATTTGACAATGAGTGTCACCAATTTAGGATGCCATATTCTGTCGGTCCTGATGAAAGATAAAGACGGAAATGTGGATGATGTGGTGCTGGGACTTGAGAATATAGACGATTACAAAAAAGATGAGAAGTATATCGGAGGAATCCTGGGACGGGTGGGAAACCGGATCAAGGACGGAAAGTTCATCCTAAACGGACAGGAATATCATCTGGCAGTCAACAACGGACCCAACCATCTCCATGGAGGAAGAGAAGGATTTGACAAAAAAATCTGGGACTATGAAATAAAAGAAAACAGGGTGATCTTCAACTATCTGTCCAGAGATATGGAGGAGGGGTATCCAGGCAGCCTGAGGGTCCATGTTTCATATGAATTGGTTGGAAATACGCTGACTATGGTACTCTATGGAACCACAGATAAGGATACCATTGTCAACCTGGCCAACCATACCTATTTTAACCTGTCTGGCGGAAAAGAAAAAATATATGATCACATGCTGAAAATAAAAGCGTCCAAGATTGCCTGTATTGATAAAGACGGCTGTACGACCGGAGAGAGGATGAATGTAGACGGTACTCCATTTGATTTCAGAAAGTTTCATAAAATTGGGGGACGTATCAAGGAAGACCATCAACAGCTGAAGTTTGCAGGGGGATATGATCATCCGTATCTGTTCAGCAGCCAGAGGGATCAGATTACGCTGTTTCATGAAGGCACGGGACGGAAAGTGACAGTTTCTACAAATCTCCCTGCCGTACAACTCTATACATCCAATTTTCTGGAAGGGGGATTTCCCGGAAAGAAAGGAAAAGCCAATGAAAACAGGGACGGGGTTTGTCTGGAAACAGAATTTCTTCCAAATTCCATTAATCTGGAGGAGCATCCGGATATGATCCTTAGAAAAGAAGATAGATATGCAGTGTTTACCGCTTATAAGTTTGAGGTGCATGAAGATGATAAATGATAATATTGCAAAACTGGTACAGTATGGATTAGAAAAAAAGCTGATCGAGCCTGAGGACCGGACCTATACCATCAATCAGTTTCTGGAGATCTTTCATCTGGATGGCTATGAGGAGCCGGAGGAACCTTATGGAGAGGTGGATCTGGAGAAAGTGCTCCATGAGTTGACAGATGCTGCCTATGACCGGTATATCATCAAAAGCAATGATATTGTGACCAGAGACTTGTTTGACACCAAACTGATGGGGGTTCTGGTCCCGAAACCAAGCCAGGTGATCCGGAACTTCAGGGAAAAGTATAAAAAAAGTCCCGTGGAAGCCACTGATTTTTTCTATCAGTTCAGCCAGGATACAGACTATATCCGCAGATACAGGGTGAAAAAGGACTGGAAATGGACTGTGGAGAGCCCATATGGAACCATTGATATCACCATCAATCTGTCAAAGCCGGAAAAAGATCCAAAGGCCATCGCGGCAGCTAAAAATGCAGTCCAGGGCAGGTATCCAAAATGTCAGCTTTGTATGGAAAATGAAGGATATGCAGGACGTATGAACCATCCTGCCCGCCAAAACCACAGGATTATTCCGATCACGGTCAACGGCAGCAGATGGGGATTCCAGTACTCTCCGTATGTATACTATAATGAGCACTGTATCGTATTTAACGGGGAGCATATACCCATGAAGATTGACCGGACTGTATTTGTAAAGCTGTTTGATTTTGTACGGCAGTTCCCTCATTATTTCCTTGGCTCCAATGCGGATCTTCCCATTGTGGGAGGTTCCATATTGTCCCATGACCATTTTCAGGGAGGGCATTACCAGTTTGCCATGGCAAAGGCTAAGATAGAAAAACATTACACAATCCGGGGATTTGAGGATGTGGAAACTGGGATCCTGAAGTGGCCGTTGTCTGTGCTGCGGATCCGTTCTAAGGATCAGGAGCGTCTTATCGATCTGGCGGATCATATTTTGCATGTCTGGAGGGCATATACGGACGAAGCCGCCCACATTTACGCAAAGACAGAGGGGGAAGCGCATAATACCATCACCCCTATTGCAAGAAAAACAGGGGATACCTATGAACTGGACCTGACTCTGAGGAACAATATCACCACAGAGAAACATCCACTGGGACTGTTTCATCCTCATGAAGAATACCATCATATAAAAAAAGAGAACATCGGGCTGATCGAAGTCATGGGCCTTGCGGTGCTGCCGTCCAGACTCAAGCAGGAGATGGAACTTCTGGCAGACTGTCTTGTAGACAAAACCCCTGTGAAAGATCATGAGTGCCTGGCAAAGCATGTTGACTGGGCAGAGCAGTTTGTGTCAAAATATAAGGAGATCAACGAAGACAATGTCATGGAGATCCTGAAGGAGGAGATCGGGCGGGTCTTTGTGAAGGTCCTTGAGAATGCAGGTGTTTATAAGTGTACCAAAAAGGGCAGGGAACAGTTTGAGAGATTCATTTGTACGTTGGATCAGCATTAAGAAAGGCGGAAGAAGGAATGAAGATTTTAGTATTAGGCGGGGCAGGATACATTGGGTCCCACACAGTTTATGAATTGATCGATGCAGGAGAAGATGTGGTCATCATCGATAACCTGGAGACAGGATATAAAGAGGCAGTTCATCCAAAGGCAAAATTTTATCAGGGTGATTTAAGAGACAGAGCTTTTGTGGACAGCGTTCTGGATCAGGAGACTGACATTGATGCGGTCATTCACTTTGCGGCCAACTCCCTCGTTGGGGAAAGCATGACGAATCCGTTGAAATACTACGACAACAATCTGTGCGGCACAAAAACTATGCTGGAATCCATGGTGGCCCACGGTGTAGACAAGATCGTCTTTTCATCCACGGCCGCAACTTATGGGGAGCCGGAAAAAACTCCAATCCTGGAAACAGACAGGACAGAGCCCACCAACACTTACGGTGAGACCAAGCTCTCTATGGAAAAGATGTTTAAATGGGTGGGAAAGGCACATGGACTTCGGTTCGTATCTCTCCGATATTTTAATGCATGCGGAGCCCACAAAAGCGGGGAGATCGGTGAGGCACACAATCCGGAGACCCATCTGATCCCGTTGATCCTTCAGGTTCCAAATGGGAAAAGGGATGCCATCAGTATTTTTGGAACCGACTATCCAACAAAAGACGGCACATGTGTCAGGGACTATATCCATGTGACCGACCTGGCTCAGGCACATATCCTGGCAGTGAAGTATTTGATGCAAGGCAATGAGAGCGACATTTTTAATCTCGGAAACGGCATTGGATTTACAGTAAAAGAAGTCATCGAGACTGCAAAAGAAGTGACCGGAAAGCCGATCAAGGCAGTGGAAGAAGGACGGAGAGCAGGAGATCCTGCAGTACTGATCGCTTCCAGTGAGAAAGCAAAGAAGGTTCTTGGATGGAATCCAGAACATGCCAATCTCCATGAGATCATTGAGAGTGCATGGAACTGGCACAGCACACATCCGGAAGGATATAAAACAAAATAAACAGATTGGGAAAATAGGGGTCTGCAGGCAAAAGCACATGCTAAGAAGCCAGAGCAGGAACCCCTGTTTTTTTATTTCAGATGAGGCTGGCTTGCCCTTTTTGTTCTGTTTGTTTAAGGTCGGCGGGAGGAAGAGTAAAATAATAGAAAATGATGAAGCGTTTATTGCCATAATTGCACGTATATCACAGTTCTTATAAAATATGTTGACTAATCCAGTACATGGATTTATACTTTTGTTGAGAGATAAATACAAATAAGGTCAGTTGCCTGGCAGGTTTTGCTGTTTAGCAGCGTCACCTAGTAACCCTTAGAAAATGTAATCTGAAAAACCTGTCGGACGAGACCTATTTTTTCATGAACATAGTTTATGGCTATCTTATTTGAATTGTAATATTTTTATGACAATATATAAAAAGAACAGGAATTATGCATTTTTTAATGCACATTCCTGTTCTTTTTTGCATTTGGGTTAGGAAAGAGGTAAAATATGATTAAGTTTTACTTTATATATAGAAAGGACTGTAGATGGAGAGAACGTTAAAAATTGCAATCTGTGATGATGAACAAACTTACTTGGATATTTTAGAAGATGAATGTCTCCAATTTCTGGACAGCAGAAACCAAAAAGCAGAGATTACCTGTTTCCAAAGAGGCGGAGCGCTTCTTAACTCAGATGGTGAGTTTGACATTATTTTGCTGGATGTTGAACTGCCCGATATGGATGGATTTTCAGTGGCTGAGGAATGGAAACGCCAGCAGAAGCCCGGCAAGATCATTTTTATAACGAGCCATGATGAATGGGTACAGAGAGCATTTAAGGTTCAGGCCTTCCGGTATCTATATAAAAGCGGGAGCGGACAGGACCTGTTGGAGGCTCTGGAAGATGCGCTAAAGGACATGAATGACAATGAAGGAATCATGCTGGAAGGAAAGGAAGAGAGCAGATTCGTATATTTTAGGGAGATCCGGTGGATTGAGGCGTTGGGTGATGAAATTGCGGTGTTCCTTGTGGGAGGGCATCTGATTGTGAGACTTTCTTTGAAGAAGATTGAGGGATGTTTGGATGAGAGGTTTCAGCGGATTCATAAGGGATATATCATTAATTTCCAATTTGTTGAACACTATAACAAGGACAAGCTTGTCTTAGACTGTGGAAAGGAATTTCAGATTTCCAAGAGAAAACAAAAAGAAGTCAAAAACCGTTATTTTGAGTACATAACGAAATATGCAAAAGTGATATAAACTAATCCATTTCCAAGAAATGGACAGTGAGGGTGAAAAGTGAGAGAATTATATTGGGTATATGTTTATGCGATTGAGCTTTGGAAAATGATCTTGATCATGAGAGGTATTTTAGGGGTTGAACCATCGCGGAAAAGGGAAGCCGTAGTTTTTCAGATCCCGGCAGTCTTAGGAGTTGTCTTGTGTTACAGATTTGGTTTTTCGGTCAATAAGGTGATCGTTCTTTTTATTATTGTATCCGGCTGGATCTATTTCAAAAAGTTTTTTCTTCCCATCTTTACGTGGCTTGGAATATCCATCATGGACTTTCTGATTGGTTTGTTTATCATATTCTTTGCTCAAATGGATTTCCAGACGGCCTATGCCAGCAATCATTTTGCGGATGTGGAAGAAATATTTAGTTTTATCATGATCCTGATCGTTATAACGATCAGGAAAAGATTCAAGGTGAATAAGATCCAATATACGTACAGTGATGTGGCCTTGGGAGCGATGGTGCTCATCGGAGTCATTGCATGTATCGGACCATTTTTGTCTGAAGGATTCCAGAACTGGACGTCTTTTGGAAAGAGGCTTGAGATCCTGCTTGGATTTTTGCTGATGCTGATCGGGATCAGTACTATTATTATAAGGATCTGCAGTGTAAGGCAGAAGCAGGAACAGTTTGAACAACAGATGCTCTGGAATGAAAGACTGCTGAATGAACAGAAAAAGTATTATGAACTGCTCCTTCAAAAGGAGGAGATGACGAAAAAGATCAGGCATGATATGAAAAGCCAGTTGGGCTGTCTGGGCAGGTTTCTTGAAAAGGGAGAATATGATCAGGCGAAGGAATATTTAGGCGAATTGATCGGCGGTATCCAGAGGCTGAATATTCTTGTATCTACCGGCAATGACGTGGTGGATATTGTGGTAAATGATATCGTCCAGCGTGAAAAGATGGATCTAAACTGGAAAGGCAGGATTCCCAGCAAGCTGAATATGACCAACGCGGAGATCTGTATCCTGTTTTCAAATCTTTTGAAAAATGCCGCGGAAGCCGTCAAGGATGTAAAGGAAAAGACGGTCAATGTAACAATTAAAGTGAAGGGACACCATCTGCTTTTAGAAGAAAGCAACCATACCCTAAAACCAGTCATTTTTGAAGAAGGCAGATTAATGACTACAAAGCATGATAAGGAGAAGCACGGAATCGGAAGCCAGAATATTAAAGAAATCGTGGAGAAGTATAATGGCAGTGTTTCTTACCACTGTGAAAATCATATATTTCAGGTGAATATTATCCTTTTAGATGCTATTTAATGGAAAAAAATATAACGTTTATTCAATTATTCCGTCGTTCCCCGCGGTTGTATTGAAACTAGGAATAAGACCTCTTATAGTGTGTATTGTTACCGAATTTCTTACCGAAAGCAAAGCAGTATAAAGGGGGATAAATCAATGACATGCATGAGATGGCCATGGCCGTTCTAATCATCTAGTCGGGGATAAAGCACTTATTACAAAGGATAAACAAAAGGTTGAGGGTATACATATAGTAAGAGACATAAAAACAGGAGGCATTTCTGATACATCAGAGGTGCCTCCTTTTGTTATGCGGTTATGCCATCCATAATCCATGCAGGTTGCAGTATTCATATGCGGCTACAAATTCCTCATTGTCTGCCAGGAAGAATTCTGCCTCCGGTTTTTCTCCAGGCTTTAAATACTTTATATGATTTCCCATGCTGGTTTCGACACAGATGAACATAATGTAATGGGCTTCCATCATCGGATGTTCCACCTCGCCTACTTTTACACTGACCTTCCGGTCCTCCACTGTAACGGCAGGCACATGCTTTTCTGCAGCGCCATCCGTAGTCCCTGGAACAAGTTCCGTCATTTTCTGGCCGCAGCACATGACTGGCACGCCGCTGTCCTGGACTAATGTCATGATATTTTTACAGTGTTCACAGATAAAAAACTTCATAATAAAAACTCCCTTCTTTGAAAACAATGACCCCAGTTATAAGTATTAATATAACAGAATATGACCTATTTGTCTGTAAAATGTGGAAAAAAATGAAGCATACCAAGGGAGAAATACATATACTATAGTTAGATGGCAGCAGAAAGGAGCGATAAAATGTATGATTTTGCAGTTCTCGGCGGAGATCTCAGGCAGGCTTATATGGCAAAACAGCTCTCCGAAAGAGGTTTTTCTGTCATCACTTATGGGATCGTGTCCGGTGAGAAGCAGGCGGATTCCATGGAAGAAGCTGTGGTGAATGCCAGGGCACTGATCGGCCCGATTCCTTTTTCCAAGGACCGTGAGAATCTGGTTTCCATGGCGTGCCGTGAGGACTTCGGTATAGAGGATGTAAAACGTTGTCTGACAAAAGGGCAGAGCATCTTTGCGGGATGTATCCCGGATGACTTCTGCGGCTATTGCCAGCATATAGGTGTTGATGTGCATGATTTTATGAAGATGGATGCCGTGGCAGTAAAAAATGCCGTGTCAACGGCAGAGGGGGCAGTGGCAGAAGCGGTGTTCGACTCACCGCTGCAGATCCAGGGAAGCCAGTGTCTTGTACTGGGCTTTGGCCGTTGTGGCAGTGTATTGGCTGAAAAATTAAATCTATGGTCGGCCAAAGTGACCGTAGCTGCAAGGAAACCAACGCAGAGAGCCCAGGCAGAATCTTTTGGGATGAATGCAGTCTCCCTGGAAAATCTGAAACAGGAAATTTCCCAGGCTGATTTCATATTCAACACTATCCCCGCTCTGGTTTTAGACAGAGAATGTCTGGAGTTTGCCAAAAAAGATGTCCTGATTGTGGATATCGCGTCCGCTCCCGGCGGTGTGGATTATAAAGCCGCGGAAGAATTGGGAATCGACGCAAGGCTGTGCCTTGGGATTCCCGGTAAATATGCGGCGTGTTCTGCGGCTGCCATTCTGACAGAAACAATGATTACGGAATGGGATGTATGATGAGTGTAAAAGGAAAGAAAATAGGAATTGCCATGACTGGTTCATTCTGCACATATGAGAAAATATTTGTCCAGCTTGAAAAGCTTACGGAGGAAGGGGCAAAGGTGCAGACGATCTTTTCAGGTGCTGCACAGAGCATAGACAGCCGGTTTGGAAAAGCCGGAGATTTTCTGAAAAAAGCCGAAGAGATCACAGGGATTGCGCCGATGAAAACCATTGCACAGGCTGAACCGATTGGTCCCAAAAGTCTTCTTGACGTTCTGGTGGTCTTTCCGTGCACTGGCAATACGCTGGCGAAGCTTTGCAACGGCATTACGGATTCTCCAGTCCTGATGGCAGCAAAGGCACATTTAAGAAATGATAAACCTTTGGTGATCTCTGTATCAACCAACGATGCTCTGGGAATTAATATGAAGAACATCGGTGCCCTGATGAACATGAAAAATATCTATTTTGTTCCATTTGGGCAGGACGATCCGGTTAAAAAACCGAACTCCATGATCGCCGATACCAGCCTTTTGATCCCGACTGTGGAAAAAGCGCTGGAGGGCAGACAATATCAGCCGGTTATCCGGGGATAGAACTTCAGGCTCCCAGTGATGTCTTACTGCGGAGCCTGTATAAAAATAATTGAAGAGGTGGCACATATGTGTGGTATTGCAGGATTTTGTAATCCTCATAACAGGTATCAGGAAAACAAAGGGCAGTGGGAAGAGATTTTGGACCGTATGAACCAGGTCCAGAAGCACCGGGGTCCTGATGATCAAGGGACGTTTTTGGAAAATGGGTGCGGCCTGGCCCATGTACGTCTTTCAATCATTGACTTATACACCGGACATCAGCCCATGGTCAGGGAGGAATCCGGGCGTAAGTTTGTCATTGTATATAATGGTGAGATTTACAACATGAAGGATTTAAAACAGGAGCTGAAAAACGAGGGGGCAATCTTTAAGACAACCAGTGACACGGAAGTGATTCTGGCTGGATACATCCTCCACGGTCCTGCTTTTGTAGAGAAGCTGAACGGCATCTTTGCGATCAGTATCTGGGATTCCGCGGAAAAGAAACTGTTTTTGTTCAGAGACCGGCTGGGTGTGAAGCCTCTGTTTTATTCTTTTGCGGGGCAGACGTTGGTATTTTCATCTGAGATCAAGGGCATTTTTCAGTACCCAGGCATCGAGCCAGTCATTGACAGGGACGGACTCGGGGAGATCTTTGGCCTAGGGCCGGCGAAATCCTATGGAAAGGGAGTATTCAAAGGCGTTTCGGAAGTACTGCCGGGCCATTTTCTTGAGTACAGTATGGACGGACTGAAAGACCACACCTATTGGCAGCTTGAGAGCAGGCCACATGAGGAGTCTTACGACCAGACCGTAGAGAAGCTGTCCTATCTGGTACACGATGCGGTTAAGATGCAGATGCTCTCAGATATTCCAATCTGTACATTTCTATCCGGAGGTGTGGACAGCAGCCTTGTGACGGCCATATGTGCCAAAGAACTGGGCAAACAGGGAAAACAGCTGAATACCTTTTCTTTTGATTTTGTGAACAATGACCAATATTTCAAGGCCAACTCCTTCCAGCCGTCCCAGGACAGACCGTGGGTAGACCGGATGGTGGTGGCGGCCGGTACAAATCACACGTACCTGGAGTGTAACAACGAACAGCAGATTGAAAACTTGTACCGGGCCGTGGATGCAAGAGACCTGCCGTGTATGGCGGATGTGGAGTCTTCTCTTCTCTATTTCTGTTCCAAAGTTGCCGAGACAAAAAAGGTTACTCTGACGGGAGAATGTGCCGACGAGATCTTCGGAGGATATCCGTGGTTCCATAAAAAAGAGTGCTTTGAGGCCCATGCGTTTCCATGGTCCATGGATATGGAACCAAGAAAAGCCCTCTTAAGCGATGATGTGCTCCAGGCGGCAGATATTGAAAACCATTCCAGGAGAGCCTACGAAAAGACCATCGGAGAAACTCCGAGGCTTTTAGGGGAGGATCCCACAGAGAGCAGAAGGAGGGAGATCTCTTACCTGAATCTGAAATGGTTTATGGTGACCCTCTTAGACCGGATGGACCGGACCAGCATGTATTCTGGTCTGGAGGCCAGAGTACCATTTGCCGACCACAGGATCGTTGAATACATGTGGAATGTGCCTTGGGAAATGAAATGTCCGGGCGGCATGGTCAAAGGCCTTTTGAGAGCTTCCGGGGAAGGAGACCTTCCTAATGAGGTTTTGTACCGAAGGAAAAGCCCGTATCCGAAGACTTACCATCCTGAGTATGAAAAAATGCTGGGAGATCGGTTAAGGGAAGTGATCGCCGATCCAAATGCACCGATCAGAGATTTGATCGACAAGAAGAAAACGGAAGAGTTTTTAAAAAGTCCTTCAGACTACGGAAAACCATGGTACGGACAGCTGATGGCCGGACCGCAGATGGTGGCCTTTATGCTCCAGGTCAACTACTGGCTGCAGACTTATCGGATTGCTCTCGTATAAATAAAAAAATGCATGAGATTGTTTTGATAGAGGAACAATCTCATGCATTTTTATGTTTTTTGCTCCGTATCATGGTATAATAAAAATAAGATATCGATCGGTCTTATCAGCCGTATGACATCTTTTGCAGGCATAGACATACCTCCGTTTCGGAGGCAGAGGGAAGGGTTTATCCATGAGGTTAGCAATCGCTGTTTATGAGCAAAGGAGTGATGTTTATGAAAGAGAACAGGATCATATGTATTTCCAGGGAATTCGGAAG
>OLSH01000324.1_pt1 | contig 46540 bp, 37 predicted proteins | sample 1643221 | NCBI WGS metagenome assembly OLSH01 (sample SAMEA3136681, study PRJEB25190) | human gut metagenome | biome: human gut; feature: human-associated habitat; material: faeces | place: Austria | collected 2013 | reverse complement strand
AAGAGAGTTTGGATTACTTTTTCAATTTTCAGGAAAAGATACCTGAGTAGTTACTTAGATGGTCGATTCTGTTAATATTCCGTAATTCTACTCTTGACAAAAATAACTTCATTAACTTTGTCCCTCAACCGAAATCGTTTAAATAACGCGACTTATGAAGAAAAAGAATATAGTATTACTCTCAGCCCTGTTGTTCTCCGTTTCTGCCATAGCGCAAACAGAAGTGACGGCAGGTGTCATGCGTGGCAAGGATTACGGCGTAACTTACGTACTTCCGAAAACGGAAATCGAACTTACCGTACAAGCCACCAAACATACCTACACTCCCGGAGAATTCTCCAAGTATGCCGAACGCTATCTGCGGCTGAACAATGTCTCTTCCGAACCGGAAACTTATTGGACACTGGACAAGATGCAGACAGAAGTAATCGGTGTACCCGATAAAGAAAACGTTTATTTCGTGAAGATGAAAGACAAAACCGTAGCCCCGCTTATCGAGTTGGGTAAGGATGGTATTGTCTACTCCATCAACATGCCGCTGGGCAGCGGACAACGTAAGACAACTCCGACCATTCAACCCAAAGTTACAGGTAACACTCCGAACGTCAATCCCCGAGACTTCCTCACAGAAGAAATCCTGATGGCAAACTCAACGGCTAAAATGGCGGAACTGGTAGCCAAAGAAATCTACAGTATCCGTGAAAGTAAGAATGCCCTGTTGCGCGGTGAAGCAGACAATATGCCCAAAGACGGTGCGCAGCTGAAGCTCATGCTGGACAACCTGACTTTACAGGAACGTGCCATGACGGAAATGTTTGCAGGTAAAGTGACCACAGAAGAGAAGATATACACCATTCGCATCGTCCCCAAAGAGATGAAGCATGAAGTTGCCTTCCGCTTCTCTAAGAAACTGGGTATCGTGGCCAACAACGACTTGGCAGGTGAACCGGTCTACATTACAATAGCCGATCTTAAAAGCATTAATATACCCGAAGCCGATCCCAAGAAACAAGTGGACGGCATTGCCTACAACGTACCGGGCAGAGCACGTGTTACATTAGACTATCACAATGAGGAACTGTATAATGCAGAAATTCCTGTTACGCAATTCGGTGTAGTAGAATACCTCGCCCCTGTCCTGTTCAACAAGAATTCTGTGATAAAAGTATTATTCGATACCAATACGGGAGGTTTGGTTAAAGTAGACAGAGGAGAGTAATTTTATAAATCCATCTTTCCGTAGTTGCATCACATAGGTCGTGACCCGTGAAGCGTAATTCTCATCAGGATGGAAGTGATTGGCAAGCAGTGAGACAATCTCCTGCACCGTACGCCGTCCGTCTATCAGCCGCCACACAGCGCTGCCGTGTTCTTCAAGGCGGACATGAATATCAGGAGACATACTCTTCGGCAACAAAAGCCTGCGCATCCACTCATACTTGAACCGGGGATAGGAGATTACAGCGTAATCTCCTTCCCATTCGGTCAGGATGTGGTCGCAACGAACCGGAATAGCATCCAGCAGACTGACTTTTCCTTCAGGTGTTTCCATATCCATGAGTTGTTTTTACTTATCCTTGAATATTAGGTTCCTCCAGTTGATAGCCATACTTCTTATCTGCTCTCTTCAACATAAAGGCTACCACAAGAGATAAGCAGGCAATACCGGTAAAGATGCACATCGGTATCGTATAATCGTACAGATTTGTTCCATCTGCCTTCTTGCCTACGATACAATAGACATCAAGTACTTTACCAATCAGCGTAGGAATCCCCCACAAACCAATATTCTGGATGAAGAAGATCAATGCATAAGCTGTACCCAACTGGCTCACCGGGAATATCTTGGCAACTGCAGGCCACATAGCAGACGGCACCAAAGAGAAAGCAATACCCAGAATAATCATCAAACCAATAGCTACCAACCAATAGTTAATGGCAGGAATAGCATAAATAAAGTGCACACCTATCAGCATGGCAGCTCCCAATATCATAATAGAAGCCGACTTACCACGCTTATCTATAAATCCGCCGAATATAGGAGTCAGGATCAGTGCTCCCAACGCCGGTAGTCCGGCAAAAGTTCCTGCTACGTTTTCATTGATGCCATATTTGATAATCATCAGTTCGGAAGCAAACTTCTGGAAAGGGAATACACAAGAGTAGAACAATACGCACAGCAAAGCTATCAACCAAAAGCCCGGATTAACGAGGATATTCTTCACATCCTTAAAGGAGAATTTCTCTTCCTCCCCCTCGGTACCTGCCGCTATGGCTGCCGCTTCCATCTGCTTGTCCAGCTTCTTATCCATCACTGAGAAGATAAAGAAAGCAACCAAACCTCCCAACAGCAAAATCAAACCTACCAATACCGGAGTCGTAATGCCGAAAGCACGCGCCAAAGGAATAGCCACTGCATAACCTGCTTGCGAACCGATACGTGCCAATGCTACCTGCACGCCCATAGCCGTAGCCAACTCTTTACCTCTAAACCATTTGGCTATAATTTTAGAGACTGTGATACCTGCAACTTCCGCACCTACACCGAAAATAGAATAACCGGCAAACGCGACAAATACCCCTGCTTTATAACCGAAAATCTCATTCAGACCGAAGATCTGTGCATCCGGACCGGCAAGTCCTGTCATGGCATAATACTCAAGTGCCGTACCTCCCACCATCAGGATGGTTGACAATTTACCGGTAAAACGGATTCCAAAACGGTCGAGAATTAATCCTCCCCAGATCAACATCAAGAAGAATACATTCAGGAAACTGTATCCACCCGTGAAGAATCCAAAATCACTACTTGTCCAGGCAAGATCCGACTCCAACATCGTTTTCAGCGGTGCTACCACGTCGTTTACATAGTAAGCTGCCATCATCGTAAAGGCAACAATCACCAATGCTCCCCAGCGGGTAGCCTTAGAGTCATTCATTTTAAGTTTTAATTGTTCTGTCATTGTACTATATTAGATTAATTATTAATCAGATTGCATAATCCCGACAAAGGTAATTAAATCTGGCATAAAAAGAAAAGAGGCTGACACCTTTTCGGCGTCAACCTCTCTCTTATTTCTTTTTGCGGTTCATCCGCACATAACTTTAGTTAGCTGAATCTTCAGCGGCCGGAGCAGTAGTTGCAGGAGCTGCTGGAGCTTCTGTCTGCGGAGCAGCTGTACCAGTAGGCATGTTGTACGGATTGGTTTTCTCTTCTTTCTGTGCCTGTTCCAGAATCACATCACCGCCTTTACCGGAAGAAGAGGGAACAACATAGGCAGTAGCAATACTCATTACGACCATAAATCCTGCCAGGAACCATGTTCCTTTTTCCAAAAAGTCAGTAGTCTTGCGTACGCCCATAATCTGATTGGAAGAAGAAAAGCCGGATGCTAAACCGCCTCCTTTGGAATTTTGAATCAATACAATGAAGCACATCAACAAGGATGCAACCACCATTAAGATAACTAAGAATAAGTACATTTTGTTATTTTGATTTAGCGTTAATAATCAATTTCTCCAAAAATCTGATTTGGTCTGCAAAGTAAGCATTTTTTTTTGGATAATTCAAACTTAATTTTTTAATAATTTCAAGAGCCTTGTCATATCGGCGCTGTTTGATATAGATTTTAGCCAAAGTTTCGGTAAAACAGCTATCATCCTGCTCTGTTTCCTCTACTGCCGACCGGGAAGTTTCGTCGGCAACAGCCACCGTTTCCTCTTCTGCCTCATCCGTTTCTTCTTCAATCAACGGCAATAAAAGCGGGTTGTCTTCTTTGGGTAACTTCAGGCTGATACCTTCCTCCGTTTCGCTTTGACGAATGAAACCATCTATCAGATCCTGCCCACGCAATTTCGGTACTTCCGTCGGGGTAGTTGATGAGGTATCTGTTTCGTTCGTTTCTTCATCATCCCGTATCAGGTAAGCGGTATAGTCCATTGCATAATCCAATCCCGTTGTCTGTGAATGTTCTTCCGGAACAGTGGCAAGGAAAGCGTCTATTAACGAAAGGGTACGGTCAATACTCGGCTCCTTTTCCAACTCCTTTCCCACAGCATGTGCGGAAGTATGAGGATGGAGTGCATAGCGGTCACCTTCAATCAGATAAAACAATACACGGCGGTCTGATACATACAATACCGCTTTACGCAATTCTGCACCGAAGTTGATATCGTGCAGCACATAGAGATTCTTGAGATAGAGCAATCGCAGGGACTGAAAATAAGGATAACGGGCTACCAGCGTACGAAGTTCGTACAAGGTATCCCGATTCAACGCCTCGGGATGCTGTATCCATTGTTGCAAATGTACAGGCGTCATTCCTTTTATTACCAGTTAGCTACGGTTGCGTTAAAGATTTGTTCTGTTATGTCTTTCACCATCAGGCTTATCAATTCATCTTGCACTTCGGTCAGCAGCTTAGAAGAATCATAAGTTTGGAAAGCAGAGAATTGCTGATCCGTGAAATCATCCTTATGATCCGTATTATTCACAAAAGTAACTTTCACAGTCAAAGTAACTTTTACCTTTGAAGAATATCCACTGGCATCCACCGCTTCGTTATATTGATTATAACCGGTAATCTCACCATCAATTTCAAGATCGGCGTTACTATTGACCAGTGACAAGCGTGTCTGACGCATGAACAAGTCTTTCAGGCTCTGGTTAAATTCAGTAGCCAACGGCGCATATACATACTCTGCACGATTTTGAAAATCCGCTATCGAAATAGTTTTTACTTTAGAGTAGTCAATCGAACTGATCGGGGCAAGTCCTATCTTAATGCTACACGAATTTACTACCAGTAAGATGCTCAACAACAAAGCTGTCGAGGCTATTTTTTTAATCCAATCCATATTCTTTAATCTTTCTGTATAAGGTACGCTCGGAAATATTCAGATCCTTTGCCGCACTCTTGCGTTTACCATGATGTTTTTCCAAGGCTTTCCGTATCATTTCTTTCTCCACCTCATCCAGCGAGAGAGACTCTTCTACATACTCCTCCGTGTCCTGTATATCTTCATCAATGTTGTGGGACGGCTTTATGGAAGGATGAATAATGGTAGGCACGCTCGGAGAAACAGGAGTCACTACGGCAGGCGGTTGGGCATAATAAGTAGCAGGCACAGCCGGAGCGGCAGTTTTTCCACGTTCGGTCATAATCTCATGTACCAGTTTTTTCAGCTCCGTCACATCCTGACGCATATCGAAAAGAACCTGATATAAGATTTCCCGTTCACTCTCAAAGCTCTTGGTTTCTTTGACGCCGAACAAAGCGGGCAGCCGCTGCATCGTATTCTGTTCCGGCAAATATCCTTTCAATATAGAAGCATTGATTTCACGGTTGGTTTCAATGATGGAAATCTGTTCCGTTATATTCTTCAATTGCCGCACATTGCCGGGCCACGAGTAGGAAATCAATAGCTGCTTGGCATCTTCCGTCAACTGGATGGCAGGCATACGATATTTCTCGGCGAAATCCGAAGCAAACTTACGGAATAATAGAAATGCATCCTCTCCACGCTCACGCAAAGGGGGTATCTGGATAGGCACAGTGTTCAGGCGGTAATACAAGTCTTCACGGAAACGTCCTTCGGAAATAGCCTGTGTCAAGTTTACATTGGTAGCTGCCACAATGCGTACATCGGTCTTCTGCACTTTGGATGAACCGACTTTTATGAACTCTCCGCTTTCCAGCACACGGAGCAGGCGTGCTTGCGTAGGCAAAGGCAACTCTCCCACTTCATCCAGGAAAATCGTTCCACCATCCGCCTCACCAAAATATCCTTTCCGTTCACCGATGGCACCGGTGAAAGCCCCTTTCTCATGACCGAACAATTCCGAGTCAATAGTTCCTTCGGGAATGGCACCACAGTTCACCGCAATATACTGACCATGCTTACGCCGACTGTACTGGTGAATGATCTGGGGAAAACTTTCCTTACCCACACCACTTTCTCCGGTTATCAGTACAGACAGATCGGTAGGCGCCACCTGTATAGCAACGTCTATCGCACGCATCAATGCTTCATTGTTGCCAATGATGCCGAATCGTAACTTTACTTGTTGTATTTCCGCTTTCGTCATTCTACAAATCTTCTTCCACACTATCGAGTTTCAGCTTATCGCTGTCATCACGCTTTTCGTAATATTGTTTTCGCAAAGGGTTGGCATGTGCTGCTTTATCACGCAGGCGATTACGGAACACGTCGATAGCCACATAAATAGCCTGACGGAAAGAGTCTTCACTCGCCAAACCTTTTCCTGCAATATCGTATGCAGTGCCATGAGCCGGTGAAGTACGTATCACAGGCAATCCGGCAGTATAATTCACACCTTCGTCCATCGCCAGTGCTTTGAACGGTGCCAGTCCCTGATCGTGATACATGGCAAGCACACCGTCAAAATGAGTGAAATTGCCTGAACCCATAAAGCCGTCAGCCGGATACGGTCCATAGCACAAGATACCTCTGGCAGACATCTCTTTCAATGCCGGAATGATAATTTCTTCTTCTTCTTTTCCCAGCAGACCTTCATCTCCCGCATGCGGATTCAGAGAAAGTACGGCAATGCGCGGTGCATCGATAGCGAAGTCCTGCTTCAACGACTGATTGAAGATAGCCAGTTTCTCCTCTATCAGTTCCTTCGTTATAGTCGAAGCAATCTGGCTGACAGGGATATGTCCGGTAACCAATGCCACCCGGAAATCATCTTTCATCAGAATCATCAATGACTTGGCACCATTGCCCAGTCTCTCTTCTATATATTCCGTATGACCGGGAAATGCAAAAGTTTCCGACTGAATGGTATGCTTGTTGATGGGAGCTGTGACAATCACGTCAATCAATCCCTCTTTATATTCCTCGATAGCCCTTTCCAATGCACCGAGTGCAGCCTTTCCGGCTTCAGGATCTGCCTTTGAGAATTCTACTTTCACTTCATCATCCGTACAGTTCACTACACTCAAACGGTTGTAAGCCGCTTCCGCAGCAGAGTTCACGATACTGAAGTTTGTCGGCAAATCAAGTGACTTGCGATGATAAGCTGCCACCTTAGGGGAGCCATAAATAACAGGTGTACACAGTTCCAGCATAACGGGGTCGGAGAATGCTTTCAGAATAACTTCATAACCCACACCGTTTATGTCTCCTTGTGTAATGCCGACTTTTATTTTATTATCTTCCATTTTTCAATATATATATCATTTTAGATAAGAATGTGCCAGAAGTTCCAACGATAAATCTTCATCCGCAGATTACGCGGATAACGCAGATTGGGATTTAAACAAATCTGTGCAATCTGCGTAATCTGCGGATGAAAGTTATCTCTTTAATTCGTATACATTCTCAATATTATTTTCCTTGATCAGTAGCTTTACTCTGCTCTTTCGTCACGCCCAATGGAATCTCAGCTCCTGTCTGTTTATCACCCGGCACTCTCAAAGTGTAAAGAGAGGCTTCCATCTGGCGCATCAGATTACGTTTCAACTTATCAGGTGAATAGATAAAGGCTTCCACAACAATAATACGTTGGTTCACCGGATCCAAGCGCATGTGCGAAACAAACGGACCACCCATAAAATCTCCCTTCATACGCCACAGACCACGAGCTTCCAGCGCATACTCTCCTTGTACATTAAGAGGACGAACATCGGTCATTAAGGAGTCAGTTGCCATATACATGCCTTCCTTCGCTCCCGGAATGTTAGCCTTCATGACAGAGTCACGCATCTGCACAAAATATTCCTTGGTAAATGTATTCTTATCTTTGTACGGGAAAGAGTAAATGACAAAGTTCTGATCACCGGTAGCTGCATTCGTACCAGCCCAGAAGAAGTTCTCTCCTTGCTTGGTAGAAGAAAGTTCCGCAGGTATCCAGACATCGCAATCAAACATACTCTTCACTTTTGTCGTCACATAATCATTATGCTTCTTTTCCAAGAACGTAATCTGTCGGTTCATTTCCGCACGGGTAAAGAAATCAATGATAGTCTGTTTGTTTTCCGTCACAAACTGCTCGAAAGAAGCTTCATCAGGAGCCTGTATAGTCAGGATAGTTTGCGGAGCAGCATATACATCCTTCGCATATTTAAACTTAGGCTGGGTATAAATATCCTGTACATCAGCGATAATAATGTTACGAATCAACTTTAACGTAGCATCATAATTGGCAGGAGAAGTGTACATCATACGGAAAGAACGTTCGGACTGGGGGAGCCCCGGTACATCCGTATCAAGTACATCATAAAGCGCCCTACCGGCAGGACGTTCCCACATAGCGGGATCAACCACTACCAGAATTTCATACGCACGACCACTTGAAGTCGCACCAAACACGCCTTTCTTACCGCCACTACATGCGGAAAGGGCAATTGCTACAATAGTCAGACTTAAATAAAACAGCTGCTTTCTCATATACTTACCAGTTAATGTTTTTACAAAACTACGAAGAATACGTATATCATCCGAGCCAAAGTTAATAATTTATATTAATTCTTGTTTATTCTCTTCCTGTTTGGCAGTGGAAAGCATGCCGCAAGCGGCAAATATATCTTCACCGCGGGAAGCACGTATCGTAGTAAACAAACCGTGGGAAGTCAGGTAATCACGGAGTTTAGTCATTGTTTCCATATCCGCTCCCTCCAGGTCTACACCGGGAATGGCATGAAAGCGAATGAGGTTGATACGGCAGTCCAGTCCACGCAAGAGTTTCAACAATTCCTTAGCATAGAGCAACGAATCATTCACACCCTTAAAAACAATATATTCAAAAGATAGTCTACGCTGTTTACTAAAATCATAGTTTTTTAACATGTCTACCATTTCAGTGATAGAGAAAGATTTCTCAGCAGGCATCAGTTCGCGACGTTGCAAGGCTACCGGAGAGTGTAAGCTGACAGCCAGATGACATTCCGACTCTTCTATAAAGCGCTGAAATCCTTTGCGTAAACCAACGGTAGAGAGTGTGATCCGCTTGGGGCTCCATCCATATCCATAAGAAGCAGTCATGATTTCCAGAGCTTTCAGCACCTCGTCCAGATTATCCAAAGGCTCGCCCATGCCCATCATCACCACATTGGTCAATTTATCCCGCTCGGGAAGAGAATTTATCTGATTGATTATCTGGTTGGCAGTCAGGTTGGCACTGAAGCCTTGCTTACCCGTCATACAAAACTTACAGTTCATCTTACATCCCACCTGAGAAGATACACAAAGTGTGGCACGATCTTCATCGGGAATATAAACCGCCTCTACAAAGTTCTTATCACCTGCCCGATACAAGTATTTCACTGTACCGTCTGTGGAACGCATAGCTTCCACAGGTGCCTCCGCTCCTACTTCGTAGACATCTTTCAGGAGATCCCGGTGTTTCAGCGACAAGTTGGTCATATCGTCTATGGAGTTCACTTTCTTGTCATACATCCATGAAGCAATCTGTTTGGCGGAAAACCCGGGCATTCCCAGTCTTTTCACCGCCTCCTGCAATTCAGTGAGGGTCAGTCCTAAAAGAGTTTGTTTCGGCATAATTATCTATCAATCTTTCCATTTTATCTTTGCAAAGGTAGGAATAAAGTTGCACAAAGGCAATTGCAGGCGCAGAAAAGAGACACAGGGATAAAGAAAAAGCCGCCTGATATTCTATCAGACGGCTTTTCATATCTCAATTATCGTTATTTCTTAGAAGAACAGATAACGGCTATCTTTCACATCAGCTTTCAGATACAAGTCGTTGAGGAACTGGCTTGCCATACGGGCATGCATATTCTGCAACGTAGTTTCTTCTGTTTCCTGGTTGAAAGTTTCGTTCAGTTTATCTTTTGCATACGGTTGAAGAACAAATACACCGCCATTACCCTTTATCGGAGCACTCAGTTGGTTCAGTTCGGCAATCGATGCATAAGCGCCTACCAACGGTTCACTTGCACGCAATACCGGAACATAAGCGGGAGCTGCAAAAGTTACGTGTTTCACAGAATCGCTTACTGCTTCAGGCATAGCTTTAAATTGATCGAATGAAGTAGCGCCGGCAGCCTTCATGTCAGCCATAATCTTCTCAGCCTTCTTGTCGCGAAGCAATTCAAGTCTCAGTTGGTCTTTCACCAAAGCCAACGGACGGTAACCAGCCGGAACAATAGCAGAAACGCCCACTACCAACATACGGTCACTTTCGCCACACTCATACAAACCGGATACTTCACCGGTTTTTGCAGAGAATGCCCATCTCAAAGCTTCTTTAGTACCTCTGATGCCACCGATACCATGTTCAGAACTATACAAATCGTTTCTATCCAAAAGCTTATAACCAGCATCTTCAGCATTAGCTACCATCTTCTCCAGTGTCGGGTTAGAAGCGATAAACTGGCTGAATTCATTGTATGCCTTGCTGTAAGTTTCTTTGCTGAACTCTACCGGACGTTTGATAACGGCTACTTTATATTTATCTTTAACAGCCTTCTTATCCATCACCTGTACAATGATATTTGCCTGTGCCAGATTCAGGTTGGTCATTTCGTTCTTGCCAAGAGTAGTGATTGTATTCACATACTTCAGGTTGTCACCATCCAACTGTGCGCCTTCGTAGTTAGCAGAAGAAATCCAGGTAGCCTCACCGGTCTGACCATACTTCTTAGCGATTTCAGCAAAGTCTGCACCACCTTTGATGGCAGTATAGATACTGTCAGCCAAAGTTTTTGTCTTCGCAGCATCTTCAGCGACCACCTGTATCTGACGATACTGAATAGAGTCTGCCATTGAAGCAGTAGCCAACTTCTTGAACGAGTTGATCGTATTGTCAGTCGCATTGTAGTAAGGACCATATACACCACCTACTGAAACAGAGTCCAGACGAGCAGCTACATCGGTAGGCAACGCCTTAGAAGTATAATACAGATCAATGTAAGGAACTTCAGAACCGGCAGCACGAACGAGTGTAGAATAATCACCCGGAGTACCTGCAAGTTGTTCAGTATATTCCTCTACTTCCTGTTGGATAGCATTTCTGTCTTCAGGGCTTGCAGTTACTTGTACATCAATAAACTTGATGTTACGAGTTTCCACATATTGTTTGAATTGCTCTTTCTTCTTGTCATAAGCTGCTTTCAGGTCTGCATCTGTGATGGTCACTGTAGAATCTACGATTGAAGAATAAGGAATGGCAGCCAGCAACATATCAGACTGATCCACTCTTGCATTGAAAGCATCCTGAGCTTCTACCGGATTAGAGAAAAGAGACTTTGAAACCAAAGCCTGATATTTCTCAGCCAGACGAGTCTGAACCAATTGTTTTTCAAGGAAAGACCAGAACTTGTACATAGACTGATAATATTCTGCATACTGTGCCGGCATCTGCGCTGTGTTCATCTTAGAGTAATCTACGAGGAACTTCTTCAACATATCTTTGTCGAAAGCACCAGTTTGCGGATTACGGAACGGGGTCTGCTGCAACATCGGGTGTACACCTGCATCAATGATTGACTGGAGTTCTGCTTTAGAAACTGACAAACCAAGTTTTTTTGCTTCGTTTTCAATCAACTTATTGTTAACGTAGTTTCTCCAAACTTCATCTTTAATCTGATTGTTTTCTTCATCTGTGAGTGCACTTGTTCCTCTGGAAAATTTCACAACTTCAGTATATTCTTCTACCAAGCTCTGATAATCCTGAGCGGAAAGTGACTCTCCGTTAACCTCTCCTACATCATGTGACTGGTGTGGCTGCAATACCTTCCATGCGTCTCCCGCAATGAAAGCGAACAGCGCCAAACCAATAACAATCACCAATAAGGGTCCTTTAGACCGAATGTTTTGTAATGTTGCCATTTTAGTTAATATGATTTATTTGTTTATTATATTTTCTCCAAACTTCATTTTAGCGCACGAAGATACAAAAAATGCTAATACGCATCTATTTATTCTTTAAAAAATTACGCCATTCTGTTATTATTCCACCACTTTAAGACGTACCAACTCTATTTTAGTGGCTGTAACCTTAATAATTTTGAACTGGAATTTATCAATCGTCACTACTTCATGCAATTTCGGGAAACTCTGATAACGGTTCAGGATCAATCCACCCACCGTCATATAATCATCTTCTTCCGGCAGATCCAGATCAAATGTCTCATTAACTTTTTCTATTTCCAAACGACCGGAAAGCACATATTCGTCTTCGCCAATCTGTTTGCATACATACGAAGTATTATCATGTTCATCCTCAATATCACCGAATATTTCTTCTACCAGATCCTCCAGTGAAACAATGCCGGACGTACCGCCAAACTCATCCACCACTACAGCAATCGTTTTCTTTTGCTGCATGAAGAGTTTCATCAGTTTATGCGCTGCCATAGTTTCGGGCACAATGGGTACTTCTTTTACATTATTCCGCCAGTCGGCAGGATTGCGGAACATTTCGGACGAATGGATATACCCTACCACATTATCTATATTGCCGTCATACACTATAATCTTGGAGATGCCGGATTCAACAAAAAGACTTTTCAAATCTTCCAGAGTGGCAGTCAGGTCAACAGCTACAATTTCCGTGCGGGGTACGATGCAATCGCGTATTTTAATACTGGAGAAGTCGAGCGCATTCTGAAATATCTTCACCTCGGCATCCAGTTCTTCTTCATCTTCGGCATTATCGATACTGGACTGGACAAAATAATCCAGGTCTACTTTTCCAAAAGCCTTGTCCGAAGCTTCTTTATTGATCTTCATCCCGAACAGACGCAAGAATAGGTAAGATAATCCGGAAGCCAGCTGAGACACCGGATACAAAACGATATAACAGATCAGTAGCGGAAAAGCGCATACTTTTAATACAAGATTGGGGTTAATCTTGAATAAGGTTTTAGGAAGGAATTCACCTGTTACCAAGATAATAAGCGTAGAAATGATTGTCTGTAACAACACTTCCACGAAATCATTGGAGATCAAATCGCCCAGGAGATGGACTTTGATAACTTGCGCCATGAGAATACCATAAATAACCAGCGCAATATTATTACCTACCAACATGGTAGATATGAAGCTATTGGAATTACGGAAGAAATAAGAAAGAATGCGTGAAGTCAACCCTTCCTTACGTTCCATTTCAAAACGCAGTTTGTCTACGGAAACAAAAGCAATCTCCATACCCGAAAAGAAAGCGGAGAAAGCCATAGTAATCAATAAATAAATATAGGTATCCATAATTTATGGTTTGATACTATCTTTTGGCAGACTACCAGTTTGCACGCTGTCTGCAGGAGCTGTGGCATCATCATCCACATAAAATTCACCTTCTGGCTTAAAAAACGTGTACTTATTCAATTGTTCATCAGATTCAAAACCAATGGCATAAATAATTTGATCAGGTTGTTCTATACGAATCCGCTGATCAGAATAAACCCTATGCTTATTCTGGTCCCAATATAACAAGTCTGTATCAAACTTCTCACCTTTGAGATTTTGAATATGCACATTACTCATCAGCTTCCACAACTTTTGCTTCTCATAATAATATGCCGTATCTGCCTGGATACTTGCATCTACATTAAATATAGAATCGAACTTCTCCAGATATATACCTTTCTCGAATGCCCAATAAGGTGGATTTTTCCGGTCAAAAACCAACCACTCTTCCGTATTGATTCGATAGCGGGTGACACCGGAGTCAGAGATCAAAGTCATTACCCCTTTCGTATCCATCACAGGCAATGAATCACGCTCGGTTATGGCATTTCCCAGATCCTTATGCCGTCCGGAACAGGCGGAAAATAAAAGAAGCATAACCACTGCCCCAAAGGCAATGGTTATGCTCAAACTTCTACAAAATAGAACGTTACTTCGTTGTGGTAACATATTTATATTTCTTATCGAACCGTTGTGCTTTCACCGATCCAACCGCCTACTGTAACGCGGTCACCGGCTTTAATGCCCAACATAAAGAGGTCTTCAGCCTTCGGTGTATAACGTGCATACGTTGAAATCAATTCGTTTGCTTTATCCGCTACTGTGGGATCTACAGCTTTAGCGCGTTGCAGTTTATCAATAACAACAAAATATGTACATTTATTCAAGGCAGCCTCATCATTCCAGTTCGGGCTGGAAGCATAAAGTTGTGCAAGCAAGATATAAGCATCACCATAATTCTCTTTGAAACTGATAGCTTTTTGCAAATAACCTCTGGCTTGTGAAAGTTTCTTCACATTGAATAATGTGGCAGCAACAGCATAAGCAATCTGAGCTTTCTTTTCATTATCACTCTCCAAATTCAGTGCTTCATCAAAGTATTTGATAGCCGTATCATAGTCACCCTTCTTGTATGCCATATATCCGCATCCGGTAGCGGCATCAGCAGTCGGGTCAATCTTATACATATAATAAGAAGCCTGGAAGTATGCTTCGCTTTCCGTACACTTCATCATCTTCAAGATAGAGATCGCTTTCTTCAAGTAAGTAGAGTCAGATTGGTTCGCTTCAATTTTAGGGCCATAAATACCCTGCAAAGATTCACAATCAGCGGTACCACTATTGATGAACATGGCTACAAGGTTTTCTTTCACTTGTTGTAAAGCTGCTTTCTTTTTTGCGTCATCTTCTGCGGCAATAGCAGCATCGGCATATTCGGAATCAGTTAGATAATCCTGAATAAATTGTTCTTTATGATTAGGATCACCTTTCAATTTATTCAAAGACATATCCAGGAAATAGTGGAGGATAGGACCTTTAGAGCCCCCCTTTTCAGTGTCCAGAGATTCTTTCAACCAAGCATAAGCTTGATTTACATCTATATTAGGAGCATAAGCAATGTAATTGATGGCTTTATTACCCAAAACCTCACCCACAGAAGGAGTACCTTTCAAATGCATAAAATCCGGAGTATATTTCATTCTCAAGTCAAAAACCTCCATCAACTCATCAAAATACTTTTTGTAATCAGCCGAATTACGGTCCTTTATATCATTCAAGAAGGATGATAATATTTTAATACCATCCGTGTATGTATAATACCGCAACGTAGGGCAATCCTTCAGAACTTCTTTCCACGGCAAATAAGCATCTTTAAAGTTATTAGCTCTTACCGCTTCATGAGAAATACTACTGTTCTTGTTACAATCTTCCTGTGCCAGGACACTGGTTACTCCACCCGAAAGGAGCAAGACAGCTACAAGCGTTTTAATCTTCATTGTATTTAAATTTTAGTTGTTATATTGTCTATTCTTCACTATTCAACTTTACGCTTCCAGAACCAACGTTCATTGAATGTCACGCCAATGCAAAGACGCAATGTATTCTCGTTCAAGAATTTGCTTTCCGTGCCTTGCGTTCTCACATACTGTGCCGAGACACTCAATACGGAACGGCTACGTGGAAGAGGCAAACCGAAACCGGCAGTTACTCCATATTCATTTGCGGCACGTACGCCACCTATCTTATAATAAGGTTTAGAATAATAAGCTCCCAAACGATATTTGATGTGTGAAAGATAACTTCTACCCATCATGTTAGGAATATATTCCGCACCTAAAGCAACCTTCACTTTATTACAGAACGCATCCGGCTCATTCATGAATGTCACGCTGTTCCATTTCTGGAACATCACATCCGCACCCACTGTCAGACGATCATCGTACACATACGTCACACCTGCGCCCAGCGTCATAGGAATACCCATTGTCAATATAGTATCCTTCTGCGTTGTAGTATATCCCGTTGTGCTATTGCCCAGTTGGGTTTGTACATACGCATCATTTCCCAAATTATGTCCCGGTGAGAAAACAACTCCTAAAGTAGCCGCATGTTTCTTACCGAATTGCTGTGTATACTGCGCTCCAAAGTCAAGTTTATAACTCGTAACCTCCATCCCGGTAAGCGTTGTCAACGGCATGATGTTTGAGTTAGATGTAAATGACTGTTGCCGCGTATGCGTTATATCTCCCCAAAGATACGAAATATTCGCACCAACGGAAAGATTTTTAATAATTTTAAAACCTGCACCTATATAAAGTTGATGTAAACCTCCTTCACCGGAATAAGTCGTACTGGCTGAGGAAGTCGGAATTTCAGTGTTTTCCTGATAGTTACCCATTTTATATCCCACATTAGAATAAGGTAACAATCCTATACTCATAGCGCCTTTTTTTGACAGACGGAACTGCATCGTAATGTAGTCAAAACTTGAGTTCTTGGCATTCATCTTCACTACTCCATCACTGAAGTTGGTGTTTTGCATAGAAATACCTCCGTCGAACATGAAAGTTAACGAGTCGACCGCCGTATAAGATGCCGGATTCGCGAAATTGGTCTGATATCTGTCACGTAAGCCATAAGCAATGCCACCCATTGCCTTACTGTTACCTGACCCATGATCTGCCAGTTGTCCGTATCCGTATCGTGTATAGGGAGAATTTGTATTATTTTGAGCGACCGTCGCTCCAGATAATATCGTGAGCAAAAGCACCAAAAGTGTTTGTCTAAATCTTGTCATTATTATAGTTTAAAATTCGATTTAATCCTTTCAACACTAAAAATCTGTCTGCAAAGATGATACTTTTTAAGTTTGTATCAAAAGAAAAATCATCCCCGCCCGTTAAAAAAACCAAAAGTTCAGGATATTTATGTTTCATAGCCATTATGTAACCAGAAATCTCATATTCCATACCTTTCAAAACTCCCGCACGGATGGCAGTTTCAGTATCTTTTCCCATCGGGAGTTCACGTCCCTCGCGTTGCACCAGCGGCAAGCGTCCGGTAAACTGGTGAAGCGCCCGAAAACGCATCTGCATACCCGGAGAAATATTCCCACCGTGATAGCGTCCTTCGGCATCCACAAATTCATACGTAATGCATGTGCCGGCATCTATCACCAGTATGTCTTTTCCGGGAAATTGCTCATTGGCACCCACCACGGCAGCCATACGATCATATCCCAGCGTTCGGGGTGTTTCATATAGATTCACTACCGGGAGTGGAGTCATTTCATTCAGCCAAAGCACAGGTATGGGAAGTAATGCCAATTGTGCCAGCACCTGCTCACTCAAGTCGATAACAGTAGCAACAATTGCTTTTTCAAAGTGATATTTACTATAGATGTCCGACAAATGCTCCAAATTTCGATTAGAGTCATACGCCACTTCCAATAGTGAAACGCCATCAAAGACAGCTACTTTTGCCACCGTATTTCCTATATCAATAACCAGATTCACTGAATGAAGATTAATTTTCCGGGCACAAAGATACTACTTTAATTGAATTAGAAAGCTGTAGTCGACATTTTCCTTACTACATCAGCGTAGTTTATTGCAAACTTATTTTTCTTTTTCCTCGCTAATACTCGTCATTAGCGTACAGGAAGTCGAATGTAGCCTGCTTATAGTCAAATATTTCTTCCGGTTTAAAAAATCTTTTCAATTCCACTTCAGCCGCTTCAGGTGAGTCGGATGCATGAACGATATTTTCCTGGAAACTCATACTGTAATCTCCGCGGATGGTTCCGGGAGCTGCCTTCCTGCCATTGGTAGGGCCGGTCAAAGCTCTCACCGCTTCAATGGCATCTACTCCTTCAAAGCAGCACACAATAACCGGACATGCCATCATCGAATCCTTTACGCGCTGAAAGAAGGGTTTCGCACTTAAATGGGCGTAATGCTCACTGAGCACTTCATCCGTCAGCTGAACCATTTTCATTCCGGCCAGACGCAAGCCTTTACGCTCGAATCTGTTCGTAATCTCACCTACCAAGCCTCTTTGGAGGGTACATGGTTTCAAAATAACCAGTGTTTTTTCCATCATAATAGTCGGTTCTTTTTAAAGTTATATATAAAGGTGTCCTTTTCAATAATTCTTCCAAAAATACTATTTTTCTTGGGAATAGCATTCTATTGAAGTCTTTTTTATGTAAAATTATTGGATGATGAACACAAATGTGAGCATATAAACGAACAGGGACAAACAATCAAAAGAATATATTTTAAGCTCCGTCAATAAATAATCCCTGCCTCTACCGATATTGTACAATAAGAGACAGGGATATTTAAATGGATGGATTGAAAATCCGGATATCCAAGACAGATGGATTATTCCAACTGAAAGTGTTTTTTTATTATCAATGGAATGTCATTTAATTGAGACCGTTTTATTAAACACTGCAATATATCTTCCTCAGAATTAACCATCTCCATTTTCGAAATGATTATGCCAATTATGAGCTTTTTCAATTCCATTAATCTTTGGTCTTGTGGAAGTGCATAATCCAAATCAAGTAAATTGGTAATAGCCTTTTGCTCTTCTTTGTCAGTGGATGCAAAACGGTTATAAATATGCATTGTAGTGGTTAACTCTATACTATTAATATTATAACCATAGTTTATATAAAAGGAATTACTATAATTGGATTTCTGCAAATTTATTATTTTGGACAATTCTTTTCCATTAGAGACCCAATTATTTCCTTTCCGCTTAAATCCTAGCGGAAAGAATATTTCATTTAAAAGTTCTATTAAATTTTTCTTTTCCATTTTCCAACCAATATCAATAAGTATCTAAAATAATATTCCAAGTTCCACCATATTTTTGTTGAAAGAGATTTTGGTATTTATAAAGCTGCTTCCAGCCTTGTTGCATAGCCTTAGGATTAAAAGGTTTTAATTCATAAATAGTTCTTGTACTAAAATCTACGAAATCAGGACGTATACCAGGAATCCCCCTAAACTCTTTCATTGCAACTCCATCAATTACATCATTTACTTTGTAAGCAGCATGTATTTGCCGTCCCAACCGCAAGTTAGATTTCGTATAAGCCTTTACAACAGGCGCAGCCTGCTTCACCGCCGAAGAAAACTTAAACAACCCCTTAACCGATTTCCACAACGAAGCCCACTTGAACGCGCTAAATCCCGGCAAAGGAGGCTCTCCGGTCAATTGAAACTCATTGTCTTCAACAGAATGATAGGAAGATTGGCTCAGCTTTATCTGCTTCCCATAAGTCACCACTTCCCCATTCTCAACCCTGCCATAAGAAGTGTAAAGCGTAGAAGTCTGATCATTGTAGGTCAAAGCTTCTTCACCATACTTGTCATAAGCCGCAAGGAAGTCCTTGTCCGACATCTATTTCATCTATATGCTCGTGGCCCGTATATCCGCGGGTGGTGATACTGTTGGCTGAAGCAAGCTCCGCATTATTCAAAATAACTCCCGTCAACGAATCATGGCGATTGCCCCACGCATCATAAGATTTTTTCAACAACACCTCCACTGGTGTAAAGAGACATCAAAGAACCTAAACGATCGGTCAACACTCCATAGCAGGTTTTACCGCCACCCGAAATACTGACTAAAGCAACTAAACGTCCAGCGGCAAAGATATAATCCTAATTGGAAACATCACCACTTCCGGTGTTAATATTTCGCTCAAGATCATCAAAGTAGCAACGTTTACCTGCTATAAATAGAACTATGAAAGAAGAAACCGTCAGTATACTATAATTGCGTAAGTGGTCGGTACCATATTTATAAGTGCGGGAAATAAATAATCCCTGCCTCTAGCGATATTGTACAGTAAGAGACAGGAATATTTTAAATGAGTAGATTGAAAAAACTAATACTTAATACTGTTAGATATCATATCAACAAGTCATTCAGACTAAAAATAAGTGTATCCAAAGAGCAGCAAATTCTTGCTTCTCATCTATTACGAAAATGCAATTATCTATAAATTCTACAGCAGTGCCTTTTTTTTGCGGATGTCCGATACAAATCCAATTGATTTGCGGATTTATAGATATAGGAATATCAATATCATTGATACGAAAACTACCAGATTTTTGGATATAAGATTCAGAATCTACTACCTTAAGAAATCCTTTGGAACTCATAGGGGGAGTATATCCTATTTTTTGTGCTTTAGACAAGCCACAAAAACCATTGAGTTGGACCACTCTTGAATCGATAACAGATAAAGTGAGTGTATTTAAAGCAATATCAAAATCTATTTCATTTAACCATAAGATTGTATCAAAACTATATTCATTTTCACGGTATATAACATGCTTTTGTTCACAACAACCACTATAATCTACTATAAACTTCATCATCAGTTCGTAAAATTAAAATAATAAATAATATTTGTTTTAGGATTTATTCCCAACTCCCATATCCCTTGACTACCTCTAAATACTCCTGGAACTCTCCAATTAAAACCTCCTTTAAATGCTGCATCAGGTATTCCCTTTCCAGCTTGCATAATTTCCTGTACTGTTAGCGGCGAACTCATAAATGGCCTTGACAACTCTCCTTTATAAGGACCTCTTTTAACAAGTTCCCTAAAATGCCGGGCAACAGTTTCAGTATATTTGTACTTACCTACTTTTACAGTCCAATTAGGCAACGAAGCCCACTTGAACGCGCTAAATCCAGGTAAAGGAGGCTCTCCGGTAATCAAGTACTCATTGTCTTCAACAGGACGATAGGAAGATTGGCTCAGCTTTATCTGCTTCCCATAAGTCACCACTTCCCCATTCTCAACCCTGCCATAAGAAGTGTAAAGCGTAGAAGTCTGATCATTGTAGGTCAAAGCTTCTTCACCATACTTGTCATAAGCCGCAAGGAAGTCCTTGTCCGACATCTGATACCAGCCCTGAAAGTTATAGCCGCCTATCCCTTTATTATCGTTGTAGTACTTCCAAAGATCATAGATGACATTCGGATCACTCGTACTCCAATAATCTTCTCCCGTAGGGTCGACACCATTCATCGGATCACCACCACAGTAAGTATAAGGATACGTACCAAGATAACTCCCCGCCTGAGGATCAATGCTGACAAACAGACCTGTCCGAGAATCATAAAGACGGGCATTCATGTGGATAAGCCCCATTTCATCTATATGCTCGTGACCCGTATATCCGCGGGTAGTGATACTGCTGGCTGAAGCAAGCTCCGCATTATTCAGAACAACTCCCGTCAACGGGTCACGACGATTGCCCCAGGCATCATACGAAAACTTCTGAACAATACCTTCACCTGTATAAAGACACATCAAAGAACCCAGACGATCAGTCGTCACCCCATAGCAAGTCTTCTTGCCGCCCACTGTACGAACCAGAGCAACCAAACGTCCATCGGCAAAGATATAATCTAAATCCGTAACCGCACCATTTCCGGTGTTAATATTTCGCTCAAAATCATCAAAATAATAACGTCTACCTGCCGCAAACGGAAGAGTGGAAGAAGAAACCGTTAGCACACTGTAATCTCGCTGATTATTGGCATCATACTCGTAAGTACGGGTATAACCACCCTGAACAATGGTACAAGGAAGATTATTCTTATAATAACTCAACTGTTGGTCAACGGGAGCATATCCTACCATCAGGTCTATTTTCGCCAAAGGAGAGCCAGGTGCATTATGTGGAAGTTTAGGTGTTTCATAAGAATAATTGCCTATATCTGACTTTGTCTTTATAGTGCGACCACTGTCATACATCACAGAAACAATGTTCTTCCTCAAAAGGCCAGAATTTATCAAGCATCCACCTGCATCATAATCAAAAGTCTCGGTCAGTCCGTTACCACCAAACCTTTCAATGCGCTGTGTTAGCAAGCCACCCCGATTATACTGATAGCCAAAATCTATCAGAGAATTAGATATGGATTTATACCTTCCCATCTGGTCATAAGTATAAGTAGTTTGTCCACCTCCGCAATTCATATCACCGGAAAGCAAGCCCTGATCGTTGTAACTCATCGCTTCCCACAACCGGGTGTTAGTGGCGTTATCGGTGATGGATATCAAATTGTAAGAAGCATCGTAAGCAAGCTTCTGCACAAGCCCCGACGGGCTGGTATAGGTGAACAAACGTCCCTTGTCGTCATAGGCATAGCCTTTAGTGAGAGTCCGATCCTTGATGGTCTTCACCTCTTTCTGCAATAAGCCTGCAGCAGTGTAAGTATAAACAGATCCATGTCCGGTGGTGCCGCTACTTGCCGGTTGTCCCTTATTATTATAGGTATAAGACAAAGTACGGTCTCCATCTGCCACACCAATAAGACGCCCCGCCAAGTCGTAAGTGTAAGTAGTAACGTTATTGTTGCCATCCTTCTTCGTAACCAACTCGTCAAAGCCGTTATAAGCATAAGTTGTAGTACCCGAAGCTACATTGCTGACACTGGTGCACAGGCCATAAACATTATAGGTAGCAGTCATCGGATACCCTGGCGAACTCACTTCCACTACTCTGTCAGCCGCGTCATAGGTATAAGTTGTGGTACCTGTGGCGTCGCTCTGCGAAATCAGATTCCATTTAGCATCATATACGAGGGTTTCCATACCCTCTTTGTCCGTCACAGTGCGGTGCGTTTCGGTCTGTTTGTCGTAGCCGTAATAAATCTGCTTGTTTAAAGCCCCATTGTCGGCTGAATGATGATTTTCTTCCATCAAACGTTGATAGGCGTCATAAGTATAATCTACAGTTTCCAACACCACCAGAGTACCGCTGCCATACAGTGTTTCCTCTTTCGCCAGCAGTCCTGCTGCATTGTAACTACTACGCAGATGCTTCAACTTTTCACCTGGTTGCACATCACTTTGCAGTAGCGTGCGCCCATAGCTATCAAACTTTGTTTCAGACACCATCGACGCATCAAAGAATTTACGCTGTCCATATAAACTTTCCGCTGTTCCGATCCATGAACGTGTCCAAAAGTACTGGTATTCCGTAGGCACTTGCTCGTGCGAAAGGGATTTTTTCAGCCTGCCGAATTCATCATATTGATAAGTGGTGGTTCGCCCGTCGGGAGTCTTTTCAAAAAGCAAATTGCCAAAAGCATCCCGCGTATATTGCGTCACCAATCCCACGGGATCAGTGTCCCATAGTACATAGCGAGCATCGTCATATACATAACGATGGGTACGTTCCTTGCCGTTGGCCATCACAGTTTCTGAAGTCAAAATACCCAACGTCACATCATAGCCATAATGTTTCGTCATGCCATGTTCAGTCTCAGCCAGCATGCTTCCTTTGCTATCGTACGTAAAAAGTTTGCCGTTCACGATACTTTCTGCAGAATTTTTGTCTGTTCTCTCATAACTACCGATACGGGCAGGAAAAGAAGAAACATCAGAGCAAAGCACATATTCCATCCTTTCAACAGAAGAAAGCGCTGCACTTTGTCCACTTATTTTCTGAGTAGTGGTACGAGTCACCAGATTGCCATTCGAATCATGGTCATTCTGCACCTGCTTTGTGATTCCCTTCAAATTATCAGACTCCGCTTGCATCCACAGATAAGGGAAGCCATAATAAGGGGCATTAGTCGGCCGGTAAGTAACTACAGACTGAAATGTATAGTCTTTCCTGAAGAGGCAAAATGCTTCACGAAAAATCTCCTTGTTACGCAGGAAATAATATGGATAACCATAGTATGAAGCCGTTATATAAAAGTCATTCATTTGCAAGCCACTAAGCGAATCCTGCTGAATGACCGTCTGAAACCCCTGAAACTCACGTACATCCTTCCTCACATAAAGAGGTTGTAAGAAGCTATAACTATAGTTTTCCACTAACAGATTACTAAATAGACTCCCCAGTTTAACAGTACTCACGGTATTGAAGACAGGTATATCCTTATTCCAGCTTGCATAACCTCCATTATAAAACTTCGGGTCTCGTGCGGCAGTAGTGGTCAACCGATAACCAATCTCTCGCTTTGTGCCATCGCCGTTTTTTATCCCGGCAATCACATCCGAAGTACTTTGATGACTAAGACACAACAGTTTCAGAGAAGTAGATGCTGTCAGCCAAGAAGGATGACTGGAATCGAAGGGATGGGAGCGAAACTCACAAACATTCACTAAATCACATTTACCGTCGCCCGAGAAATCAGCGACAATAGGATAAAATTCTGACGGATAGATATAATTTTTCCCATTGCGGGTGTATATCCCTTCCTTTCCGGGTGTTCCACCAATCTCCCGCGAAAGATAAAGGTCATATTCCAGACTGGAAGTTTGTGCTTTGAAATCCGGAGCATAAGTTATTCTCACATAGTCACCTCCAGAAACAAATCCTTCACCACTCTCTATATTCGATATAATATTGCTGCTTTCCATGCATACAACATCCGTCAAACCATCCCCATTGAAATCACCTGTTCTAAAGGCAGTCTCTCTACAGTTAAAGAATTTATTAAGTATTAATTCAGATGTAAAATTCTTCCCATCACCCGTATTATAATACACATCCGCCTGCGTATTGTAAGTCTGAACCTTATTATATCCTTCCAACAAAAGGAAGTCCAGATACCGATCATCATTAAAATAGCCGCATAGCAACACACTATTGGGAGCAAGCATATTATTTCTGGCAAAACTGTGTTCCAAGATCACAGCATCTTTTGCCGGACTGCATACCTTGACCCCACCATTTTCATTGCAAACAATGATATCCTGACAACCGTCGCCATCCACATCACCTATCATATAAGTATGGAATCTGTCGAATTGAGACAATGTATACCTCGTCCCGCCAGTATATCCCTGTTTAAAATAGACATTATCCACCACCAGTTCATCTTTGCCATCACCATTTACATCTGCCATAGCCACAATATTAGGAGTACCGACAATGCTGGCAGATGGTTTATAAGTCTGCTTGGTGAACTTTGGAATATTATTCTGAGTAAGGGAAGTCTGCCAGTATTCATATCCCGATGAAGTATCGAAAAAAATATCGTCAAGACCATCACCATTAAAATCGCCTGCAACAGCCTTCAGCGGCTTGTACTGTTTGGCAAAAGTAGCTATGGTAAGTTCATTGGAAAACCCGTTAGGATTGCCATAGCGATAAACTGCCAAATAGTCCCTGGGAGCACTTGCAGAAGTCTGTTCAATGGAGAGATCATAAATAGTGAGCAAATCCATGCAGCCGTCACCGTTAAAGTCACCCTGCACAAATTCAGAGTTCTGCGAATAGGCATACTCCGCATTGAACAAGCGTTGCCCCGGCTCACCCCACTCAATGCGCATAGGATTCAGTGCCTTGGTTCCCCCTTCACCATATTCGGTTATGGTGTAAAGACGTGGATACTGATTACTGTATACATCCGTCGGCTTCAGGTAATCGAATGTATAGCGACGCATGATGGTAGCGTCCGTCTTTACTATTATTTCCTTCAAAATCTTATCACGCCTCACCTGACAGCCACAAATGTATCCGTCTTGAGCATCCATATAACACTGATAACTAAACAATATCTTGTTCTCATTTATGAAACTATGACCGGCATGAAGCGTATAAGTGATGGAAGTCAGCCAAACATCTCCATTACTCAAATCCTGTTCATATTGATAACTAATATAATTGCCATGCACATCTTCTTGTGCAGCCAGATACCAAGCTATATAGGCAGAATTGGAAAAAGATTTCTGAAAAGCATTCGTACCATTATAATTACCATAGTAGAGTTGGTCACCATTCTTCTGTTGTACCACAAAATACTGAGGATTACCGCTCGCACCGCCATGCAAGGTAATACGCGAAAAATCATCAACTTCCTTTAGGTAATTATCTGTGCTATCGTCCTTTATCAACCGCATGCCGTCCAGTTCAAATACGCTCTCAGCCAAAGAGACAGCCCCATTTGAACCATCATAAAAACTCCGTTTTCCGCATCTTGTAATAGAAGAAATACACGACAGGTTCATCCCATACCCCAGAACACCCTCACCTGCCAGGCTATTATAGGTAATATTCAGTTCGGGGGTCATCCCAGCCTGCCCTTGAGGCAACGACAATGGAATGGTAAAAGCAGAAGAACCGTTAGAATTCACATTGAAGGTATAAGAAATGTTTCCTACCGGCCGACTTTCATCAAGCGCATAATTACCGGAAGTGGCATACACCAGATTTCCGATACTACCGGAATTCACAGCAGAGCATTCTGCACCCAAAGCACGAGTAAATGAAACGCTCTTTGTTTGCGTACGGGATACGCGATTACCCGCACCATCATACGTATAATTTATATTTTGTGATGCCGCAGCTGCAGACATCAAAAATAAAACAATAAAAATAGATATCAATTTGGTTTTCATCATTTCTTTTTTCCTTTGGTTCGGAGGCAAAGGAAAAAGAGTTTGAAATGACGTGAGCTTGACGAAAAATATCGTCAGAGTTGAATCAGTTACGAGCTACAGGCTACAAGCTACAAGTGCCTTTCGGAATATAGCGCAGCTACTTGTAGCTTGTAGCTCGTAACTTGTAGCCTGTAGCTCGTAACTTTATTCCTTTCTGCACAGTTTTGAATGAACTCCTCCCCCGTGTTACTTTACGGTAAAAAAAAAATCGTTGACGAACTGATTTCGTCAACGACTCGTCAGGAAATGAGGCGAAGATTCTCTTTACTGACAAATGCTTCATAGGCTTCTATATACCTCTTATAGTTACTCACCAGATTTTCGGGCTGTGCATCCACATCCAGCATCGAGGCAAGGAAAATCGCATAGTCCTTCTTATCGCCACCCCTGTGCTTCTGATAATGAAAGAAAAGACCGTAAAGCACCTCTACATACCCTTTCAGGATTTTCACCCTGTTCTTGTGAGCCAGTGGAATCTGGCCGCTCTGCAAAAAAAACAGAAAATCATCTTCCAGCCACTGAACATGTTCGGAACTCATCAGATAGCCCCCTCTGGTGCCGGGTACTTTGGGCAGAAATGCCAGGAGTGTATGTACTTCGCCCATATCGGGCAGCTGGACTGCCAACGGACGCGAAAGCGGAATTGAAAGTTTCTCACCGGACGAAATAGATATGAACGGACGCGAATAGTTCTGTTCGTAAAGCTCCTGCCGGCTCTGCAGGTAGCTGCGCAGCATGCGGGGAAGACTTGCCTCGCACTCAACAAGTGGACTCAGGAATCCCAGACAGGGCTCATTCAGCTTTCTGATAGCCCACTCCGAAGCACCCCGACCCTCGTTGTAATGCAAATGACCGGCATACTGATCGTTGCACAGGTCGTTCAGGCGAGTCCTCATCCATTGCTCGTCAACAAGCTGACTATAAGGAATCCTCTTATCGGACCAGCGACTGCTGCAAAGAATGAAAAGGAAATTCTCAAGCGCCACAACACCCTGCCACAGACAGGCTTCGGTATGCGAATACAACTTGATCCCGGCAAGCAGTGCCACCAAATCAGCATAAAGTCGCATGGCATCTGCCTCACATCTTTCTGTGAGATCCATACTGACCAAACGCTTCACCCGATTTCCGGCTTGCAGAATATCATACTTCAGCACCTCACACTCACGGACAGGATGAAAGTAACGGGCATCGTTGAACAGATACCGATAGCCCATATAATCAGCACTCTGCAACAAATGCCCGAAATTTATAGTCAGTTCCAGATATAGTGAAGCCAATGCCCCCTTCAACTGTCCGCACAACTCAGCCGAAAGCCCTCTGCGAGAGGCTTCGTCCACCAACACCCCGGTGCCGTACACCTCTTCAAGCACTTCGCACAGCAGCAGGCGTGCATCAATGTCGGAACGCAACCGGCTGATTTTCTCTTTCAGCAACAATTTCAACCACCGGGCCTCGGCACGAAGAAGGGCACTGTAAAAAAGATAGCGGACAGTAGGTTGCTCCTCGCAATAAAGTACATTCAGGGTATACTCTATCTCTTCCACCCTCAGGCGGCAGAGAGCAGCAGTGGCATTGAAATCAGGAAAATGGGATGCCGACGGTAGGAAATCAAAAGAAGGGCAAGGCAGGTCAACGTGCCAATCGGATAATATTTCCCTCAACCGCCCCGTCAACTCGCCCGACTCCCCCGGCAAGTCTTCCAGCTTCCACGTGGCTTGCTGAAGCCGCGCAGAAATGTAATGCTGCCCCTCCAAACAGGAAGGGGACAGTGCACCACTGAAGATGGCGATGGTCAAAGGAATAAACATAAGATACGATTTTGAGGCTCTTCATTTTAGTTTAACAGGTTAATAATCAGTAGTTCTGCCTTTCTCCAGATACTCATCAATATAGGAATGACCCCAATCGTTCTTATAGGTTGCATGAGAAGAGAGTGTTGCAAATGTAGTAAACTGTTAATAAATATACAATTACCTTACGTTAATCATTTTTAAATGCCGACATTTTGTAGGTTTTTCAGTATGGATGGTTGATTTTTACTATTATTACCTTACCTCCTTGCACTGAAATCCGGTATTTTACTTAAATTTGCAGCATGAAAAGAAACTTACTCATTCTCATATATTTCCTCCTCTGCCTCCTCTGCCCGTCCACGGCCTCCGCCCAGCCGCAAACGCCGCAAGAAGCTACCCCCGACTCCATCCGCATCAGCCTGCTGACCTGCGCCTCGGGCGGGGAAATCTATTCCCTGTTCGGCCACACCGCCATCCGCTACGAAAACTTCACCCGGGGCATTGACGCCGTCTTCAACTACGGTATGTTCAATTTCAACGCCCCCAACTTCATCTTCCGCTTCGCCCTGGGAGAGACGGACTATCAACTGGGCGTAACCAATTACGAGCACTTCGCCTCCGAGTACAACTACCTGGGACGGGACGTCTGGCAACAGACACTGAACCTCACCCAAGCTGAAAAAGAACATCTCTTCAACCTGCTTCAGGAAAACTACCGGCCCGAAAACCGCGTATATCGCTATAACTTCTTCTACGACAACTGCGCCACCCGTCCATGCGACCAGATAGAAGCCGCCATCGACGGCACCTTGCAGTATGCTGACAATATGACCGATACCGACACGGGAGTCACTTTCCGCGATTTGCTGCATAAATATAGTGAAGGTCATCCGTGGTCACGCTTCGGCATGGACCTGTGCATGGGCAGCAAAGCCGATCAATCCATCAACCGAAGACTGATGATGTTCGTCCCCTTCTATGTGCAGGACTTCTTCAACACAGCCCGGATCGTAGACAACGAAGGCCAGGCACGTCCCCTCGTATCCTCCGAAGAGAAAATAGTGGTAACCGGACTGACTGATGCCGACCACCGCTCCGGAGGAATCACCCCGATGCAATCGGCCCTGCTGCTGTTTGTGCTGGTGGCAGCCGCTACCATCTACGGCATCCGCCGCGGGAAAACTCTCTGGGGACTCGACCTAATCCTGTTCTTCTGTGCCGGAATAGCCGGGTGCATCCTCACCTTCCTCGCCCTGTTCTCACAACACCCCGCAGTAAGCCCCAATTACCTGCTGTTCGTATTCCATCCCCTGCACTTATTTTGCCTCCCGTGGATGATAAACAAGGTGAGAAAACGGCAGAAAAGCTGGTACATGATGGCAAATTGCGCTGTTTTAACACTTTTTATACTGCTTTGGGCGATAATACCGCAAAGAATTGACTTAGCTGTATTACCTTTGGCACTTTGTTTGCTGGTACGTTCAGCAAGCAATCTTATTTTGACATTGAAAAAGAGATAAATGAAAAAGGGACTGATTACTTCCATACTCGCACTGACTTTCACCGGTCTGCAAGCACAACCGCTGCCTGCCACACCTAAATTAGTGGTTACGCTGACGATTGACCAACTGCGCACCGACTATATGGAAGCATTCTCAACCCTCTACGGCGAGAAAGGTTTCAAAAGACTGATGCGCGAAGGGAAAGTGTTCTACCAGACCGAATTCCCTTTCAACGGAACAGACCGCGCTTCTGCCATCGCTGCCATCTACAGTGGAACGACGCCTTCGATGAACGGCATCATATCCCAATATTGGATGGATGCAAGCACCCTGCGCCCCGTGAATTGCGTGGACGATAGCGCCTTTATGGGCAACTTCACCGATGAAAGCTCTTCTCCCTCCCAATTACTGACCTCTACCATTGCCGACGAACTGAAAGTTGCCACCCGCAACAAAGGCCTGGTGTATGCCATCGCCCCCTCGCGGGACGCAGCCGTACTGGCTGCCGGACATACCGGAAACGGTGCTTTCTGGCTGAATGAGAACACAGGCAAATGGTGCAGCACTACATATTACAGCGAGTTCCCATGGTGGGTAAGCCAGTACAACGAACGGAAATCACCCGACTTCCGCATCCGCGACATGGTATGGGAACCGGCACACCCCATCAACAAATATACTTTCCTGCCCGAATGGCGGGACCAGCCCTTCAAATATAAGTTCGACAGCGAACGACGCAATAAATTCCGCCGACTGCTCACCAGCCCGTTCATCAATGACGAAGTGAACCTGCTGACAGAAGAACTTCTGGAAAAGAGCACCATCGCCAAAGATGAGATACCCGACCTGCTGGCACTGACCTATTACGCCGGAAACTACAACCATAAGAGTACGCAGGAATGTGCCATGGAAATGCAGGATACGTATGTACGCCTCGACCGCAGCATTGCCGCACTGCTCGACCTCATCGACCGCAAAGTTGGCCTGCACAACGTCGTTTTCTGCATCACCTCTACGGGCTATGCCGATCCGGAAGCTCCCGATCTCGGCCTGTACCGCATCCCCGGCGGGGAATTCTACCTGAACCGCTGCGCCACCCTGCTGAACATGTATCTCATGGCCACGTATGGCGAAGGACAGTACGTAGAGACTTATCACAACCAGCAAATTTATCTCAACCATAAATTAATAGAGAACAAACAGCTGAATCTGGCGGAAATACAAGACAAATCCGCCGACTTCCTGATACAATTCAGCGGAGTGAACGAGGCGTATTCAGCCCACCGCCTGCTGCTAGGTTCCTGGTCACCCCAGATAGAACTTGCCCGGAACAGCTTTCATCGCAAACGTTCGGGCGATTTGCTGATAGACGTATTGCCAGGCTGGACTATCATGGAAGAAAATGCCACCGATAACCGCGTGGTACGCCATGCCAATGTTCCTGCTCCGCTCATCTTCCTGGGCGGTGGAGTGAAGCCCGAAACGATCCGGGTTCCCGTCAATATCACCCGCGTAGCCCCCACCCTGTCAAGTGTGATGCGCATCCGCGCTCCGAATGCTTGCACAGAGACTCCACTGAATTTCTGAGGTTTATTCACCACAGAGCACACAGAGTTTCACAGAGTTTTTATACCTCTAATGACCAATAGACTTCCTTCATTAATTGAAGAAAGAAAACTCAGTGAAACTCTGTGCCCTCTGTGGTGAAAGTCCGCATCAAATAAACGGCGCAAAAATGTGCAATCTGTATAAAAATCAGTAACTTTGCGCACTCAATCAACTTAGTAAATAATAATAAAAATAGATATAAAATGGGATTTAATGAAATTTTAAGCTCGATTTTCGGCAACAAGTCCACACGCGACATGAAAGAAATTCAGCCGTGGGTGAACAAGATCAAAGCCGCTTACCCGGAAGTTGCCAAACTCGATAACGACGCCTTACGCGCCAAGACAGAAGAACTGAAAGAATATATCCGCAATTCTGCCGCCGACCAACGCGCCAAGGTGGAAGAACTCAAAGCTGGTATCGAAGAAATCGAACTGGAAAACCGTGAAGAAGTTTTCGCACAGATAGATAAGATAGAAAAGGATATACTGGAAACTTACGAAAAAGCTCTTGAAGAAGTACTGCCGGTAGCTTTCTCCATTGTGAAAGAAACCGCCAAACGTTTATCCGAAAATGAAGAAATCGTAGTCACGGCTACCGACTTCGACCGTCACCTGGCTGCCACGAAAGACTTCGTACGCATTGAAGGCGACAAAGCCATCTGGCAAAACCACTGGCAAGCAGGCGGTACGGAAATTGTCTGGAACATGGTACACTACGATGTACAGTTGTTCGGTGGCGTCGTATTGCATAAAGGTAAGATTGCCGAAATGGCAACGGGTGAAGGTAAGACATTGGTGGCTACCCTCCCCGTATTCCTCAACGCACTGACCGGAAACGGTGTACATGTGGTGACCGTAAACGACTATCTGGCCAAACGTGACTCTGAATGGATGGGCCCGCTCTATATGTTCCACGGTTTAAGTGTGGACTGCATCGACAGACATCAGCCCAACTCCGACGCACGCCGTCAGGCTTATCTGGCAGACATCACCTTCGGTACGAATAACGAATTCGGTTTCGACTACTTGCGTGATAACATGGCCATCAGCCCCAAAGACCTGGTACAACGCCAGCACAACTATGCCATCGTCGATGAGGTGGACTCTGTATTGATTGACGATGCCCGTACTCCGTTGATTATTTCCGGTCCCGTCCCCAAAGGTGAAGACCAGCTGTTCGAGCAATTGCGTCCGCTCGTAGAACGCCTGGTGGAAGCACAGAAGAAACTGGCCACCCAGTATCTTGCCGATGCCAAGCGCCTGATTGCTTCCGGTGACAAGAAAGATCAGGAAGAAGGTTTCCTTGCTTTGTTCCGCAGCCACAAGGCACTGCCCAAGAACAAGGCATTGATTAAATATCTGAGTGAGCAAGGTATCAAGGCAGGTATGCTGAAGACCGAAGAAATCTACATGGAGCAGAACAACAAGCGTATGCACGAAGCTACCGACCCGTTGTACTTCGTCATCGAAGAAAAGCTGAACAGTGTGGATCTGACAGATAAAGGTGTGGATCTGATCACCGGTAACTCGGAAGATCCTACCCTCTTCGTATTACCCGACATCGCCGCCCAGCTTTCCGAACTGGAAAACGAAACTGAACTGACGGACGAACAACGCCTGGCCAAGAAAGATGAACTGATGACCAACTATGCCATCAAGTCCGAACGTGTACACACCATCAACCAGTTGCTGAAGGCTTACACCATGTTCGAGAAAGATGACGAATACGTTGTGATCGACGGTCAAGTGAAGATTGTGGATGAGCAGACAGGCCGTATCATGGAAGGCCGCCGCTACTCCGACGGTCTGCACCAGGCCATCGAAGCCAAGGAAAACGTAAAAGTGGAAGCCGCCACGCAGACATTCGCCACCATTACGTTGCAGAATTACTTCCGTATGTACCACAAACTCTCGGGTATGACCGGTACCGCCGAAACGGAAGCAGGCGAACTTTGGGACATCTACAAACTGGATGTAGTGGTGATCCCCACCAACCGCCCCATCGCCCGTAAAGACATGAACGACCGCGTTTACAAGACGAAACGCGAGAAATATAAAGCAGTCATCGAAGAAATCGAACAGCTGGTACAAGCCGGACGCCCTGTCCTGGTGGGTACCACATCCGTAGAAATCTCCGAAATGCTGAGCAAGATGTTGACCATGCGCAAGATCGAGCACAGCGTATTGAATGCCAAGTTGCACCAAAAGGAAGCGGACATCGTAGCCAAAGCCGGTTTGAGCGGAACAGTAACCATCGCTACCAATATGGCCGGTCGTGGTACGGACATCAAGCTGAGTCCGGAAGTAAAAGCTGCGGGCGGTTTGGCCATCATCGGTACCGAACGCCATGAATCCCGTCGTGTAGACCGCCAGTTGCGCGGACGTGCCGGACGTCAGGGTGACCCGGGTTCTTCCGTATTCTTCGTGTCACTGGAAGACGACCTGATGCGTCTGTTCTCTTCCGACCGCATCGCCGGTGTAATGGACCGTCTCGGCTTCAAGGAAGGTGAAATGATTGAGCACAAGATGATCTCCAACTCCATTGAGCGTGCACAGAAGAAGGTGGAAGAAAACAACTTCGGTATCCGTAAGCGTTTGCTGGAATATGATGACGTGATGAATAAGCAACGTACAGTTGTCTATACCAAGCGTCGCCACGCCTTGATGGGTGAACGTATCGGAATGGATATCGTAAATATGATCTGGGACCGTGTTGCCGCAGCCGTTGAAGCTCCCGATTACGAAAACTGCAAAATGGACTTCTTGCAGACTCTTGCCATGGAAGTGCCTTTCAACGAAGAACAGTTCCGTAACGAAAAGAAGGAAAAGCTTGCTGAAGAAGCCTTCAATGTAGCAATGGAACAGTTCAAGCGCAAGACGGACCGCATGGCACAGGTTGCTTATCCGGTAATCAAGCAGGTATACGAAACCCAGGGACACATGTACGAGAATATCCTTATCCCCATCACGGACGGTAAGCGCATGTACAACATCTCTTGCAGCCTGAAAGCCGCTTACGACAGCGAGTGTAAGGAAGTGGTAAAAGCGTTTGAAAAGTCTATCCTGCTGCACGTTATCGACGAGGCATGGAAAGAGAACCTCCGTGAACTGGATGAACTGAAGCACTCTGTACAGAACGCAAGCTACGAACAGAAAGACCCGTTATTGATTTATAAGCTGGAGTCTGTAAACCTGTTCGATACAATGGTGGATAAGATCAATAACCAGACTGTTTCTATCCTGATGCGCGGACAAATCCCGGTACAGGAACCGCAGGAAATTCAGCAGGCCGCTCCCGAACAGAAGCAGGATATGAGCAAATACCGCGAACAGAAACAAGATCTGAACGATCCGAACCAACAGGCCGCCGCCCAACAGGACACACGCGAACAAGTGAAGCGTGAACCGATTCGTGCGGAAAAGACGGTAGGACGTAATGATCCTTGTCCTTGCGGAAGTGGTAAGAAGTACAAGAATTGCCACGGGAAGAATATGTAATGCGAGGAGTGGTAAGGTGATTGATTAGAGTGATAGGGTGATAGGGACTTTACCTCCCTCTCCAATCACTAATAAAAGCCTTCAACGGTTAAAAACTGTTGGAGGCTTTTCTATATCCATACAAAAGTGTATTTTTGTTATTCCTAGATAAAGAATAAGCTTATGACTAAATATTCGTACTCACTATTGGTGTGCTGTGTTCTGCTGTTTAGCGGTTGCCAAAGCATAGAGCAACTCTCCATCGACTATATGTTGCCGGCGGAAGTCAGCTTTCCGTCCGCCCTCAGGCGCGTAGCTGTGGTAAATAATATGCCTCCTATCCCGGATAACAAGCTAATTCTGGAGGAAAACGATGAGAAGAAAAAAGATGAGACAGAAATAGCACGCAAGACAAAGTATTTCAATGGGGATGGCAAAATCGCCACGGAATCACTGGCGGAGGCACTTGCCAATGAGAATTATTTCGATGAAGTGATTATTTGCGACTCTGCCTTGCGTGCCCATGATATGATTCCGCGCGAAAGCACCCTTAGCAAAGAGGAAGTGGAAAAGCTCACCCAAAGTCTGGGTGCGGACTTACTGATAGCCTTGGAGAACGTACAGATGCGCTCCATCCGCAAAATCGAATATTTACCGGAATGGGGAGTATATGCAGGTACGCTTGACCTGAAAGTATATCCTACCGTAAAGGTGTATCTGCCCCAACGCAACGGTCCGATGGTAACAATCAATGCCAGCGACAGCATCTTCTGGGATCATGCAGCTCCCAGTATGGCACAGGCAGGTGCAGGACTCATCAGCGAAAAAGAGATGCTGAGAGAGGCTTCCGAATTTGCCGGCACTATCCCCGTGAGCCACATGCTGCCACATTGGAAAACAGCTTCCCGCTATCTCTTTACAGGTGGTTCCGTAAATATGCGTGATGCCGCGGTCTTTGTCCGCGAAGAGAACTGGGACAAGGCTATTGAACTCTGGAAGCAAACCTATGAGAAAAAGAAAAAAGGAAAGCAGAAAATGTACGCAGCCTACAACATTGCCTTAGGATACGAAATGCAGGACAGCATTCATACAGCAGAAGAATGGGCCTTGAAAGCAGAGAAAATAGCATACGATGTAGACAAAATAGACGAGAAGAAAACTCAGGAACGCGTGGACCTCATGGATGTCCCCAATTACTTCGCAGTAACCCGCTACCTGAACGAATTGCAGGAGCGAAAGAAGGGAATGACCCGGCTGAACGCCCAAATGGAAAGATTTAAAAATGATTTTTAGAGAAATGATGCAGAGGTAATTATTTTTTTTATACCTTTGAACGTCCATTAAGAAAGAATATCTATTATGAAACTGAGTCAAGCATCATTATCACTTCTGGAAAAGACCATTAAACAGGCAGTCGTCAAATACACTTGTGGCTGTGAGCAAACCATTGTGACCGACATCCATCTGCAAGCCAACCAGAATTCCGGCGAATTGTCCATCTTTGATGACGAAGACGAATATCTGGCGTGTGTCTCTATCGAAGAATGGATGACTTATGACGGAGATGATTTCTACGAAAATGCAGAACGTATTCTTTCTACCTTACTCCACAACATGAAGAACGGAGGTGACTTTGACAAACTGGCTATTCTGAAACCTTACTCTTTCGTATTAGTGGATGATGAAAAGGAGACAATTGCAGAGTTACTGCTGATGGATGATGATACGTTGCTTGTGAACGAAGAATTGCTGAAAGGTCTGGATGAAGAGTTGGATTCTTTTCTGAAAGAACTGCTGGAAAAGTAGTAGCATTTGATTTATAAAAAATAAATTAGCCCTTGCAGTAATCGGATATTGCAAGGGCTAATTCGTTTATAGTAAAAGGTCCGGGAGAACTCCCGGACCAAAAGGCTTATTTCTTCAGCGCAGCAATACTCTCTTTCAGAGAGTTGATAATACTTTCCGCATCCGCCTGTTTCTTACGTTCCAGTTCAAGGACAGCGGCAGGAGCATTATTCACAAACTTCTCATTGCTCAGCTTCTTCATGACGCCTTGCAGGAAACCTTCTTTGTGCTTCAATTCTGCTTCCATACGGGCTATTTCAGCTTCTACATCAATCATATTACCCAGAGGTACGGCATATTCCGTAGTTCCTACCATGAATGAAGCAGCACCTTCGGTTTTAGTATCTACCACATCAATTGCCGAGAGATTACACATCTTCATGATAACCGGATTGAATTCTGCAATCGGATTTTCGCCTACAACCTGCAATTCCAACGTTTCCTTTTGAGCTATGTTTTTCTGCAAACGGATAGAACGAACATTACTGATCACCTCTTTCACTACTTCGAATTGCCGAACTGTCTCACCGTCCACATAGGTATTTATTGTCAAAGGACATACCATAAGACTTTCACCTTCTTCGCGCTCATACATCTGTTGCCAAAGCTCTTCGGTAATGAACGGCATGAACGGATGAAGCAAATGAAGCAGATTATCGAAATAAGAAATCGCAGCACTATGAATTGAACTGTGGATACCTTGTCCATAAGCCGGCTTTATCATTTCGAGGTACCAGGAAGAGAATTCATCCCAGAATAATTTATAAACAGCCATAAGAGCTTCGCTCAAACGGTATTTACTAAACAAATCAGCTACCTCAGCAGCAACCTCATTTTGTTTGGATTCAAACCAAAACGATGCCAGTCTTGCAGCTTCCGGCACAGGCTGACTGTCATCAATAGTCCAGCCACTTACCAAGCGGTAAGCATTCCATATCTTGTTACAGAAGTTACGTCCCTGTTCACAAAGAGCGTCATCGAACAAGATGTCATTTCCGGCAGGAGCTGCAAGCATCATACCCATACGCACACCATCGGCACCAAACTTCTCAATCAGTTCCAATGGGTCGGGAGAATTACCGAGGGACTTGGACATCTTACGTCCCAACTTATCACGAACGATACCCGTAAAGTACACATTCTTGAACGGCATCTTTCCTTCATATTCATAACCTGCCATAATCATGCGGGCTACCCAGAAGAAAATGATATCCGGACCGGTTACCAGGTCACTTGTCGGATAGTAATAATCGATTTCCTCATTACCCGGATTGTTGATACCATCAAACAAAGAGATGGGCCACAACCAGGAAGAGAACCAAGTATCCAGACAATCTTCATCCTGACGAAGATCTTCCAAAGTCAGGGCCGGATTGCCGGTCTTCTCTTTTGCCAGCTTCAGAGCTTCTTCTTCAGTAGCTGCTACCACATATCCACCTTCCGGAAGGAAGTATGCCGGAATGCGATGTCCCCACCACAACTGACGGCTGATACACCAGTCCTTGATGTTCTCCATCCAGTAGCGATAGGTGTTCTTATACTTGGCAGGGTAGAATTTCAGATCGTCATTCATTACAGGAGGCAATGCCATATCTGCAAAATGCTGCATCTTAAGGAACCACTGCATAGAAAGCTTCGGCTCTATAACTACGTTGGTACGCTCGGAATAACCTACCTTATTGGTATAGGCTTCCACCTTATCCAACAGGCCGGCAGCATCCAGGTCTTTCTCAATCTGTTTACGAACATCAAAGCGATCCATACCGATATAAAGACCGGCAGCCTCGCTCAATGTACCGTTATCGTTGAAGATATCGATGCTTGGCAAGTTATACTTTTCACCCAGCATATAGTCGTTCACATCATGTGCAGGAGTTACTTTCAGACAACCTGTACCGAACTCAATATCTACATAATCATCTTCGATTACCGGGATAACACGATTTACCAAAGGAACGATCACTTTCTTACCTTTCAGCCATTCATTCTTCGGGTCGTTCGGATTGATACACATAGCGGTATCACCCATGATCGTTTCAGGACGGGTAGTAGCTACCACGGCATAACGTCCTTCCGCATCACCTTCCACTTTATAGCGCAGATAATACAGTTTGCCATGCTCCTCCTTGTAGATAACTTCTTCATCAGAAAGGGCAGTCAAAGCCTTCGGATCCCAGTTTACCATACGTACACCACGGTAAATCAGTCCCTTATTGTAGAGGTCTACAAATACTTTCAATACACTTTCACTACGCTTTTCGTCCATAGTGAAAGCGGTGCGGTCCCAATCACAAGAAGCACCGAGTTTACGCAGCTGCTTCAGGATGATGCCACCATGTTCATCTGTCCACTCCCAGGCATGCTTCAGGAATTCGTCACGGGTAAGATCTGTCTTCTTGATACCTTGTGCAGCCAGCTTATTTACTACTTTCGCTTCCGTAGCGATAGAAGCGTGGTCAGTACCCGGTACCCAGCAGGCATTTTTACCTTCCATACGGGCACGGCGTACCAGAATATCTTGAATGGTATTATTAAGCATGTGTCCCATGTGGAGCACGCCGGTGACGTTAGGGGGCGGAATGACGATGGTGTAAGGCTCACGACCATCGGGTTTTGAACTGAATAATTTGTGGTCCAACCAATACTGATACCACTTTCCCTCTACGTCAGCAGGGTTGTACTTACTTGCTAATTCCATATCTTTTAAATCTGTATATAATTTATTTTATCGCGAATAACGGGCGCAAAATTACTAAATTTAATTCAAATCTTGCCACCCTCCAGCGCTTTCTGTGCAGAGAACGACAAATATAAAGCAAATTTCTTACGTGACATTTAATAAATGTATATTTTTGCCTTTCAAATAAATTTGCGATGAAATATAAGCTGAAGATTCGTTATATCGTGCTATGCACGCTCTTGTTAGTAGTCTGGGCCACACAGTTCATTCCGGCTATGGGAAAAATATATGCACACAGCGTATATCCTGTCATAGCCTATATTCTTTCGTCTTTCTCCCGCCTCATTCCCTTTGCCATAGGCGACTTATTCATAGCCCTCAGCATTGCGGGCGTACTCCTCTACCCTGTCTATGCCCGCCGCTTTCAGAAGAAAAAATGGAAACGCATCTTACTGAATGATATTGAATATCTGTTATGGATATACGTCTGGTTCTATCTGGCTTGGGGACTTAATTATTCACAGCCCAATTTCTATCAGCGAACGGAGATTCCTTACACTGCATACACTCCCGAAAACTTCCGGAACTTCGTTGATGATTACGTTGACAAACTGAATGGTTCGTATGTAGATGTAACTACCATCAATAAGGACCTTATCCGCCGGGAAACAGTTCGCGGATACAATCAGATCGGTGATACGCTGGGTGTACATCATCCTTTCCATAAATCACCACGAGTGAAGACAATGCTTTTCACTCCACTGATTTCCATGGTGGGCGTCACCGGTAGCATGGGACCTTTCTTCTGTGAATTTACCTTGAATGGAGATCTGCTCCCTTCACAGTATCCTGCCACGTATGCTCACGAACTGGCACATTTATTGGGCATTTCCAGCGAGGCGGAAGCCAACTTCTACGCTTATCAGGTCTGTACCCGTTCGCAAGCGCGAGGTATCCGCTTCTGCGGATACTTTTCAGTACTGGGACACGTACTTGCCAATGCCCGCCGACTGATGGATGAAGAAGAATACAAAGAGCTCTTCAACCGGATACGTCCCGAAATCATTGAACAGGCTAAAAGTAATCAGGAATACTGGACGGAAAAATACAGTCCACTCATCGGAGATATACAAGACTGGATATACGACCTGTACCTGAAAGGAAACAAGATACAAAGTGGCCGCAAGAACTACTCCGAAGTAGTCGGGTTGCTTATATCCTATTATACACATTGCAATAAATAACCCTATAAAGATATGTTACATACAAGAAAAGAACAGATGGAAGCCTTCGGACGCTTCCTGGACATACTCGACGAACTCCGCGAGAAATGTCCCTGGGACCGCAAGCAGACTAACGAAAGTCTGCGTCCCAACACCATTGAAGAAACTTATGAACTTTGTGACGCCCTGATACGTGACGATAAAAATGATATCTGCAAAGAGCTGGGAGACGTCTTGCTACACGTAGCTTTCTACGCAAAGATAGGTTCCGAGAAAGGCGATTTTGACATGAAAGATGTATGCGACCACCTTTGCGAGAAATTAATTTTCCGCCATCCCCATGTGTTCGGTGACGTAAAAGCCGATACTGCCGGACAAGTTTCCGAAAACTGGGAACAACTGAAGTTAAGAGAGAAAGGTGGAAACAAGAGTGTGTTGAGTGGTGTTCCTGCAGCCCTTCCTTCACTCATCAAAGCTTACCGTATTCAAGACAAAGCCCGCAACGTCGGCTTCGACTGGGAAGAACGGGAACAAGTGTGGGATAAGGTAAAAGAAGAAATCCAGGAGTTTCAGGCAGAAGTGGCCAATATGGATAAGGACAAGGCAGAAGCCGAATTCGGGGATGTACTATTCAGCCTCATCAATGCCGCACGCCTCTACAAGATCAATCCGGATAATGCATTAGAACGCACCAACCAGAAGTTTATCAACCGCTTTAATTATCTGGAAGCACATACCATCAAGGAAGGCAAAAACCTGCATGATATGACTCTGGAAGAGATGGACGTCCTCTGGAACGAAGCTAAAAAGCTGGAAAAATAAAAACTCAAATGCATAGGACTGCGAAGATTCACACTTGCGGCTGCGAAGGCCATCATTTATACAAGTGAAGGCTTACACTCCCGCAAGTGTAAGCCTTCGCAGCCGCATGTATCGGCAATAGATAAAAAAGGAGCCGAAGCTCCTAAAATTCTGTTATTATTTCTTTCCTTGCGGTTTCTGAGGTTCTCCACCTTTATGATGCATCCCCTTCAGCAACTCACGGTTAAAACGCATTTCAGCACGCTGTACTAAATATATCTTTTTGTTCGAAAGTATCTTCTTGAACTTCTCATAGTAAGTTTTCTCCAGACGGTTGGTAGCAATACGGGCATCATATACGCCTTCTAAAATCTCATTATATTGCGCTTCGGTCGTCTTTTCATCCTTTCCTTTTCGAAGTAAGTTCCATGCTTCGTCATTCAGTTGCTTTTTGCGATCCTGTAATTCAAAATAAACAGGAAAGAATTTAGCGGCTTCTTCCTTAGTCAATCCGGCTTTTTCAGTGATATACGCTTTCTGCTTGGCACGGAATTCATCAGGAGACAAATGTTGATTACATCCGTCCATAGCCCATGACAAGGGGATGAAACTGCACATCACAATAAACAAAACAATCAGCTTTTTCATTTTCTTCTCATACAGTTAAGTTGTTACTCACATCACTCTGCACCGGCGTCTGTGAGATAGACATACAGCGAATAATCATCCAGCATGGAATCATCCAGCACTGCACTGATATATTCATCAGAAACAACTTCGGTTTCAGGTTCGTCCATCGCCATCCGGTTGTTAACAGGTGTACGGTCAGTAGAAGCAACGCGGATAATCAATGCTGCGCCGGCAAACATGGCAGTCATATATACCCATGGCTTAATTCTCTCCCACTTCGTAGGTTCTCTCTTAATAATTGCAGGTGTTTCCTTTTCGGGAAGCCGGCTCATCACCTCTGAAGTAAGATTCTCAAAGTATCCGTCAGGAACACGGAAAGGATTTTCCTTCCCTACCTTCCTCAATATGTTATCTTCTTCTTTCATAAGCTTTTTTCCTCTCTGTTAGGTTAGACTATGTTTTGGGGTAAAGGTTTAAACCTCTCCCTCCAAAAACTTCTCGATTTTTTTCACAGCATGATGATAGGAGGCCTTCAGAGCGCCGACAGATGTGCCGAAGATGTCGGACATCTCCTCGTATTTCATTTCCTGGTAATACTTTAAGTTGAATACCATACGTTGCTTTTCCGGCAGTGTAAGCAATGCTTTCTGTAGAGACTTCTGTGCCCGGTCGCCGGAGAAATAGGGATCGCTTTCCAGCTTCTGAAGTACAGAAGCATCTTCATCATCGATAGAAACAGTAGTTACAGCGCGTTGTTTATTTAGGAAAGTCAAACATTCATTCAAAGCGATGCGATAGAGCCAGGTAGAAAGCTTCGCATCCCCACGGAAATAATCGATATTGGTCCATGCCTTAATGAACGTGTTCTGAAGTAAGTCATTGGCATCTTCATGCAAAAGCACCATACGACGGATCTGCCAGTATAATTGTTCGCTATATTGCGCAACAATCAACTCAAACCCTCGCTTTTGTGTACTTTCATCTTGTAAAAGCTCCAGCACTTCGCGTTCATTATAGGAAGGATTCATAAGTATCTATTCCGTTTCGTTTATTTGATTACCACTTTCCGCACGACATTCCCAATCTTAAAGATGTAATAACCTTTAGGCAAATTCACCTGAACGGTGACATCCGTAGAGTCAATGCGTATCGTGGTAAGTTTCACGCCTACAATATTGTAGACTTCCATCTGGGAGCCGGGTTCTGCATTCTGCACACGTACCCGGTTTTCTGCCGAAACAGTCAGCACAATAGTAGAAGACGGCTGCTCTTTCTGAGCCGTTTCCTGCTTCCGACCGTCCTGCGCCCATGCCACGGACTGCGACGAAAAAGTCAACAAAAAGAAAAAAAAGTAGAGTAACTTTCTCATCTATAAGCCTATGTTTTCAGATTATTCCGTACAAATATACGGCATTCGGTTCGATAAAACAAAAAACAGACGGTTAAATGATAAATTAGCGGCTTTGCCACTAATTTAAGTTACGAGCTACGGGCTACAAGTAACAAGCACTTTTCAGTGTGAAAATAACTTTATCCCCTTCCTTACAAGAGAAGGAGAACTAAAATAGTTTTAACCATAAATAGCATACCGAAAGGCACTTGTAACTTGTAGCCCGTAGCCCGTCACTAATTTAGTGCATAGCACTAAATTATACCTCCAAACACAGCGTTTCCTTAGCCAGCACCGTCTCGGGGAAAACAGCCGAAGCTTCTTTAAGCAAAATATTCTCATCCTCATAACGGGCAGAAAAATGCCCGATCACCAATTTCTTCACTCCTGCCGCCTTGGCTATCTCTCCTGCCTGAGCAGCAGTAGTATGAAAAGTTTCTTTGGCACGAGGCAAGTCTGCATTTGCAAAAGTGGCCTCATGGAATAGCAAATCTACTCCTTTTATCTGTTCTGCAATCTCAGGCATATAGATGGTGTCCGAACAGTAGGCATAACTACGCGGTGGATCAGACGGACGCGTCAGTAAGGAATTGGAAATGATTTTGCCTTCCGGAGTCACATAGTCTTCCCCATTCTTTATCCTATTCAACTCATATACCGGCACTTCATAAAAGTCGACCATCTCCCGAATAATATGATTGGGCCGCTGCTTCTCTGCAAACAGAAAGCCGCAACAAGGCATACGATGACGCAATGGAATGGTAGTCACTGTCAGAGAACGGTCTTCATAGATCATTCCGGGTTCTTTCGTCTCAAACTCATGGAAAAGAACCTTATACGTCATTTGCCGGCAAAAGAAACTTAGCATCGGAGCAAATAAGTTTTCCAATCCTTTCGGTGAATGGATATGCAACTCAGCCGTGCGCCCCAGTAGGTTGAGCGTGGATATCAATCCCAGCAAACCAAAGCAATGATCTCCATGCAGATGAGAAATAAAAATATGATTCAAGCGGGAAAACTTCAGTCGGGACTTGCGGAATTGCAATTGCGATCCTTCTCCGCAGTCTATCATATAAAGTTTGTCACGCACATTCACCACTTGCGAAGTGGCAAAATGACGGGTAGTAGGCAGCGCAGAACCGCAGCCCAGTATATGTAGTTCAAATTTCTCCATAATACTGCAAAGATACGGAAATTCACCACAGAGGGCACAGAGAACACTGAGTTTTTTGTGCTTGATAAGAAGTACTCCGTGACCTCCGTGTCCTCTGTGGTGAAAAAAGAAAAGGGTACCTGTGATAACAAGCACCCTTTACCTTATTTATATATAGAAGTTATTACTTCTTTCCAGCTTCCATTTGCTCTTTCAAAGCAGCCAGAGCGTCGATGTCGCCCAGAGTAGTAGAAGCAGCCTGGTTTTGAATAGCCGGAGCGTCTTCTCTCTTATTGCCAGCCGGCTTCTTACCAGCAGCCTTCTTTTCAGCTCTTTCTTCTGCCTTTGCAGCATCTTCGAAGATACGGCTGTGAGAAAGGATGATACGCTTAGCATCTTTGTTGAACTCGATAACCTTGAATGACAGTTTCTCATCCATCTGAGCCTGAGAGCCATCTTCCTTAACGAGGTGTTTCGGAGTAGCGAAACCTTCTACGCCATAAGGCAGAGCAACAACAGCACCCTTATCCAGCATTTCGATGATAGTACCTTCGTGTACAGAACCTACAGTGAATACTGTTTCGAATACATCCCAGGGGTTTTCTTCGAGTTGCTTGTGGCCAAGGCTCAAGCGACGGTTTTCTTTGTCGATTTCCAGTACCTGAACTTCGATGTCCGCACCGATCTGAGTGAATTCAGAAGGATGTTTAACCTTCTTAGTCCAAGACAGGTCAGAGATGTGGATCAAGCCGTCAACACCTTCTTCGATTTCAACGAATACACCGAAGTTAGTGAAGTTACGAACTTTTGCAGTGTGCTTAGAAGCTACAGGGTACTTCTCTTCGATAGTTTCCCATGGATCTTGCTTCAGTTGTTTGATACCCAAAGACATCTTACGTTCTTCGCGGTCCAGAGTCAGAACTACTGCTTCCACTTCGTCACCTACCTTCATGAAATCTTGTGCAGAACGCAAGTGTTGTGACCAAGACATTTCAGATACGTGGATCAAACCTTCAACGCCCGGAGCGATTTCGATGAATGCACCGTAGTCAGCCATAACCACTACTTTACCCTTCACCTTGTCACCCACTTTCAGCTCACCGCTAAGAGCATCCCAAGGATGCGGAGTGAGTTGCTTCAGACCGAGAGCGATACGCTTCTTCTCATCATCGAAATCAAGGATAACAACGTTGAGCTTCTGGTCGAGTTCAACCACTTCCTTCGGATCGCTTACGCGGCCCCAAGACAGGTCAGTGATGTGAATCAAACCGTCTACGCCACCCAGGTCGATGAATACACCATAAGATGTGATATTCTTAACGGTTCCTTCAAGAACTTGTCCTTTTTCGAGCTTACCGATAATTTCTTTCTTCTGTTGTTCCAGTTCAGCTTCGATAAGAGCCTTGTGAGAAACAACCACGTTCTTGAATTCCTGGTTGATCTTAACAACCTTGAATTCCATAGTTTTGCCAACGAATACATCGTAGTCGCGGATAGGTTTCACGTCGATCTGAGAACCCGGCAAGAAAGCTTCGATACCGAATACGTCTACGATCATACCACCCTTTGTGCGGCACTTGATGTAACCCTTGATAATTTCTTCGTTTTCCAAAGCAGCGTTCACACGGTCCCAAGAGCGAGTAGCACGAGCTTTACGGTGAGACAGAACCAACTGTCCTTTTTTGTCTTCCTGGTTTTCGATGTATACTTCTACAGTATCACCGATCTTCAAGTCAGGATTGTAGCGGAATTCATTCAGAGGAATGATACCGTCTGATTTGTAACCGATGTTCACAACAACTTCACGTTTGTTCATCGCGATTACAGTTCCGTCAACTACCTCACGGTCGTTAACTTTGTTAAGCGTACTGTCGTAAGCCTTTTCCAACTCTTCGTGGCTGGCACCACCGAAGGTTTCGCCATTTTCATAAGCATCCCAATTGAAGTCTTCAACAGGCGCTACATTTTTTAAGTTTTCCATTAAATAAAATAAGTTGTTTAATAATTAATTGAGTGAGACATTATATTAGCTCATAAATTCGGGCACAAAGATAGGAGTATTTTCTTGAAGAGCAAAAAGTTCCATCCGAAATTTCTTGGTATTTTTACATCCGATCGGTATAGAACAATCGGTAACTTTGCCTTAGATGTTTTATATAGAAAACAAAAACAGGTCAAAACCGTTCTGTGTACAAAACAAAAACGTCCTGTTTAGAATGGGAATAAAATTAAGGATATGAAAAAGAGGAGAAGTAATGCCGAGGGCACTGAAAAAGCCCTCCCTTCCTTTTTAAGAGAAAATATCTGCACATAC